>Ga0209482_1000618_pt1 | contig 29644 bp, 27 predicted proteins | sample CoawatmetaG10DNA_FD_187512 | JGI IMG/M metagenome (GOLD analysis project Ga0209482, IMG submission 187512) | Marine microbial communities from the West Antarctic Peninsula - Coastal water metaG104-DNA (SPAdes) (version 2) | ecosystem: Environmental > Aquatic > Marine > Coastal ...
CTTGGCTTAAGTGATCTTCATTCGTATTATCTTTTTTGAGAGAAACGGCGACATGGTTATTAAGTTTTTGAAAATATTCAAACTTGTGGGATTCCGGCAAAACCCGCAATGGCGCCAGCTCTTCTAATACATCGTCCAGGTAAATCATTACGTTAATTAGAGATTTTCCTTCACGCCTCATTCGCATACTGTTCTTTTTATCACAATAATTGACTGTGTCAGAGTGCAGTTGTCCCGCATTTCCAGTATTACCTGGGTACGAAGCCCCAAAACTACCGTTATGCAAGATAATGTCATCTGCTTCGAGCGCCGATTTCGCCATTGAGACCACTTTTTCATGCTCGAAAATAGACGGATCATTCAAGTCCTGAACTGCCACTACACCCCTCTTACCAAATAACGCATTTGTGTCATCTTCTGAGATGATGCTCCCCTTGCCCGTTAATTGCCTGTGTCTAAGTGCGCTGCCAGATAGCCTTACTTGAGGTGGGAGCTCATTTTCCACCTCTCCCACTCCATTCTTTTCAAAGGACATATAGTCGGGCAATTCCATGTTAAACGAGTGCGATATATTCGCAATATCCTCTTCAGTGAAAATACGATCAGGCTGCAAAACAACATATCCTTGTTTTTTGAAAACAACTAACTCTTGCTCAGTAAGCATATTTATATTCCTCTAATAGTAGAAAATTTTTATCGAAAACGGCATCTGAAATATATCATATTTCTAATATATCACCCTCGAATTGTGTGATTTTTCTTAATAAATCTGATGAAGTGATCGAGTTTTCTGGGTTTTTTGTAGTTATAAATACTGAGAGCAGAGAACTGCCAATCATCATTAATCATTATTATTATAGTATAACTTCAGAAGAAATTTTTCAAGACGTTTTGCAGCATGCCCGTAAGCAATTTCCTGTGCCTCGCGAGACATCCCGCCGATGTGCGGGGTGATAATCACTTGCTCATTCTCGTGGGCATATTGCAGCAACGGGCTCGCCAGACGGTGGCGAATTTCATCAGCGAGGACATCGGTCGCTACCCGCGCTGACGGATTGGCACGCAGAAATGTTACAAGGTTGGGTTCATTGACGATATCTCCACGCGAGGTGTTGACCAGTAACACGTCTTTTTTCATTTCTGCAAAACACGCCGCGTTTATCATCCCCAAGGTTTCGGAAGTCACGTGCACATGGATCGCGACCACGTCCGATTCGCGCAGCAGTGTGGGGAGGTCTTTCACCTGTTCCAGTCCCTCGCGATCCACAGTTTTGTAGGGATCGTAAACTAGGACGCGCGAACCGAAAGCCTGACAATAGCGCGAATACATGGTACCCAGACGACCGTAGCCTATCACACCGATAGTCAGGCAGTTCATCTGACGACCAATATAACGGGTATAGTCCCACTCGCCCTTCAGCACCGCGTTATGGCTGCGCACCACGTGCCGCAGACCTGCCATGGTCAGAGCGAAAGCAAGTTCAGCAGTAGAGCTTATACGGTTAATAACGTCACGCTCTTCGGTCAAGGCAAGGATCGGCAGACTTTTCTCAGCTGCGTAGGCTTTGTCGATGTGATTAGTGCCAGTTGAGGCAGTGCAGATGACCTTAAGCTTCTTCGCTGCGTCGATCACCTCACGTCCAATAAAAACTTTTGATTTGTTTGGATTGGTGTAGATTGCGTCGTATTTGCCAATGATGGCAACCACCTCCAGCAATGTGGGATCATCCATGTAAGTCACTTGACCAGTGGACTCAAGGATTTCTGGTACACCTGCGATATGCCTGACTGGCGTAATCACTAATATTTTCGGTTGTTTGGGTTTCATTGGATTAGTCTATGGGTTTGATATAGGTGCGTGGAGCCTGGCTCATCAGCCTCTCAGCAATTAGAAAATCTATCTCGGTATCAACATTAACCGCTTGTTCGTGGGGCAAAATGTACGGCTGACTGTTCTCAGAGCCATAGCGCCGTCCTTCCACCATGAGATGGTCACGACGCAAGCCATAGATGGAACCACTGCGAACGTAAGCATCAGGCTTCAAATCTTGACGGCGCGTTTCCGGAACTTCAGTCAAGCAAAAGTCAACAATCCTGTCATCGACAATTTTCTTGATGCGGATCGGGTGGTGATCATCAAGCTTATGCACCGCAATTACCGAATCAGCACCTGTAGTAACCAGCTTCTGAATTACAACATCAATGTCGACAACCGTCTTCATTGGATTAGTACACATCAATTCGATCACATAGTCGTACTTGACACCCTCCTGCTGCTCCACCCAGCTAACTGCATGCTGCATAGCAGCGACTGAACTTGCTGTGTCGGTCGAGTATTCCGCAGGGCGTAAAAAAGGTACATCTGCACCAAATCGCATGGCAACCTGCCGAATCTCCTCGTCATCCGTTGAAACAATATATCGGGTAATGAACTTACTTCTAAGCGCCTCGGCAATCGTGTAGGCAATGAGTGGAATACCTAGAATGGGGCGGATATTTTTTCTTGGCACGGACTTGGAACCACCCCTTGCTAATGTTAATGCAAGAATACGGTTATGTTTTATCATTTTCGTCCTCGGTCAACTTTAACATATCTTCGATGAAAGTCTCAGAACTTTTCCCTGTATCCGAATCTCGCAAGCGCAGGGTGTGTCTGAAATGGCTGATAGGAAGGATGCCCACTTTCCCTCCAACTAATTTTCCACTACGAACCAACGCTGCGGAACTTACACAACCCAGACCATACAATGCTCGAAAAACAGGCTGCCTTTCCGAACGTCCCTTCATTGAAGAATCGGTCTGAGTGTACTCACCATCTCCATCCCTAAGCCAATAGTGTCCATAATCAACAAAGCCGGGGAAGACACTGTTGTATCCCTTGTATTGGGCATCCCTGATCAGTTCGTCAAAAAGCCCCTCAGGCCGATCTAAATAGTCATAATTCACATACAACAAGGCTTCAGGGAAATCTCCAAGAGACTCGACGATTTCGAAACTCTTTTGCAATAGTTCATCCATACCCAGCACATTAACATCTGGTATGACATCCCGATCGATCCAGATTACACCTAACTGCACAGCGAGTGAGGCATCCGAAGTGATCAAATAAATGTTGTCGACATATTCGGCGCGCTTTAAGCTAGCGATAGCATCTACAAGCAGGTTATACGCTATTGAGTTTGGCTCGAGTTTCCCCTGAACCGGCACAACCGCGACGATGTTGGCCTGCTCGGGCTGCAAAGAGTCCGGCAGATCGTTCAATACAGCTTGATCGATCTGCTCAATGATCGAAACTACGCCCTTGGCACGCTGGGGCGCATTTCCTTGGTGCAATCCGTGGTGGTGGTAAACCGCAGCTTCAGGATCGTAGACAAGATGGAAACCTGCATTTGTGACTGCTTTACCCCAGACCCGATCTTCAATATTGGTCACATCCTCATCGAAAGGATGTTGATCCCACACATCTCGGCGCAACATACTATTGGCGTTATGAAAAAAGTAGTCTTTAACCTGAAGCCGCCGATCTTGGCCAAAAACGGTCAGTAAATCGCGCTTGTCCAATGCATCGGTGAAACTGAGTGGCAATTGCCTTCCGTAAACTCCAGCCAGCTTTTCATCATCATCGAAGTTGCGACGCAAGCAAGAAAGCCAATCTTTGTTTTTTGGTATGCAGTGGGCAGATAAACACACGATGAATCGACCGCTGGAGGCGCGAATACCTTCGTTCAGTGCACGGCCAGGCAAGAATTTATCGATATTGATCACCGCTGCAAGCGGAAAGCGTTTGGCGACCTGAACGGTGTGGTCAATACTGGCATTGTCAACCAGAATCACCTCAAAATCAGAATAATCCTGCTGATATAGCATCAGCAGACAGTGGGCAATCCAGCGCTCTTCGTTCTTGGTGCGGACAATAATTGAGATTTCAGGCATCGGAGATTCTTACTCAAACATTTTAATAGAGAGCAATTCGTCGGCGGGGATCTCCCGCTTCGCACGTTTCCCAAGAACCGTGTATGCCATTTTTGTCGGAATACCCGTACCAGGGTTACGCCATGCCACCATCGCTTCAGTGAGAACAGTTCCCGCTGGAATAGCTGCCGCCGATGCCATGGAAACATGGTATTTACGGCGAGTAATCCACTCGGTGTCGCTGATTTCTTTTTGACCTGCCCCCTGAATTCTTGGCACATTACGTATGTCACGTACCATGGCGATCAATTCATCGGGGGCTAGCGACATCTTATGGTCGAAACCAGTCATCATCTTGTCGAGCGTGTAATGACGCTCCACCAGTTGTGCACCCATGGCCACAGCAATCACTGTTGGCAAGTAGCCCAACTCATGCCCCGAGTAGCCTACCGCCAAACCATAACGCTCCTTCAAGACATCCATCATGTTCATATTGCACTCAGCCAATGGGGTCGGGTATGCAGAGACACAATGCATCAGCGAAAGAGGAGCACTGTGGCGTTTAAATATTTCAACAGCTCGATCAATCTCTTCCAATTCCACCATACCTGTAGAAAGGACAGTGGGTTTTCTCAGACGTGCTAAATACTCCAACAAGTCATAATTCGTCAGGCTGTGGCTAGCAAGTTTATACCTACCTATACCTAACTCTTCCAGAAAGTCGACCGCATCGTTATCAAAGGCAGTGGCCATAAAATCTAGTCCTTTTGACTCGGTATATAATTTCAATTCACGGTATTGGTCGAGTGTGAATTCAAGATACTCACGGATCTCACGATAGGTTTTACCGAATTCTGGGAAACGATCATCCTTTGCGTCAAGTGTGGACTTGATTGCTAATTTATCGACTGTACGTTTCTGGAATTTGACCGCATCAGCACCCGCAATTACAGCAACATCAATGAGTTTTTTTGCAATCTCTAAGGAGCCGTTATGATTCAAACCAGCTTCGGCGATGACATAACATTGTCTGGATAACATTGAAGGTATATTGGTATTCATATTTATTTCCTTTCTCTTAATAGTTGCATTTCAAATTTATTACCGCTATTTTACATACATAATCCTGTTTTCATTAGTTGAAAATTGAGCCTAATCAAAGTCCAAATCCATACTGATGTGTGTGGGAAGTATTATTAATTCATAGCAAAGAGCGTATGCTGGTTGATTATTATTTAACTATATAATTATTCTATGTAGTAATTAAACTCATCAAGTCATTTACTCTGCCTAATGACCAAAAAAAGTCAAAGTGCTTTAGTCAATGTATTTGAAATCAGCTCACCACCATCTTTTTTTTCTCCAATTTAATGAGTTATAATAAAACACAATATCTCCAATATAAAGTTTATATTTGCCTTTAACATCATTAAACCCTCAACTTAAAGTTAATGCTCATACGATGAGTTATCAACGGCGGTTTCAATGGTTGGTTACTTCCAAACAACAGGAGACGTCAAACCAAAAAGTTTTTCATACGTAGAAAATGACGCGATGGATCTATTTATGTACTTCCGTACAATCACTTTCAGGCTTCGCTGTGTCGGATGATTGACGTGCTTGAAATAGCTCTGACTAAAGCGGGGGTCGCTTTCTCCTAAAGATCCCAAAGGAATGTCCAGGCGCCATGCAGCGACTGAAAGAGATAGCTGGTCACGCTTTGCACCCGAACAATATTCATCCCACCACATGTCCATGAGGCGGCGCATACGAGCAGTATTTTTTCTTATGATCACATTGGCCTCAAACAATCCATTGTCAACAGGATATCCTTCCATGCTATATCTGCGCATCTGTGATGCAATGATCCATATCCAGTCGTGCGAATAGTGTGCACATGCTGCCGCTTCAGTAAATACACAATTTCTTAGCAGATGCTTATAAAGGAAAATATCTTCCGGAGCATTTAGTGTATTGAGAATTAATGGGTACATATCCCCAATGATTTGAATGTTGCCATCTATATAAACAGAAATTCCATAATCAGAAAAAAATTCCTGTGGATGCATTTTAATGTACCGGTTCTGATCTTTTGCATTCAAATGTGGAAGATTTATAGGTATGAATTTCCATGGTGAAACTATAGTTTCAGGCCTGTCTGTAAAGCAGAAATAATCAATCCTTGGGTCAACAATTACAGACGAAGATAGGCTGTCGTACCCGCCCGTAATGCAGGTATAAACCACCACTTTCAGTTTGTTATCTAAATTATGCAGGCTATTCTCAGTATGTTGGGTCACGGATGCACAAATCCTAGCAAACTTAACACACCCCACAACTGACCTGTATGCTCTTTCCCAGCCAAGTGCTCACGCCACAACTGATTAATCTGTGGCTTATTAAACTGTTCGCTGTCTTTTGGAATACGATCAATCTGATTTTCGACCCATTCACGCAGATCATTTCTCAGCCAAGAAGCAAGTGGAATCGAAAAACCCATTTTTGGCCTATCAACGATTTCCTTTGGCACATGCCGATATAGCACCTCACGCAAAACCTTTTTACCCACTCCTCGTTGGAGTTTGTATTCAATCGGCAAGCGATAGGAAAATTCTAGAATCCTATGGTCCAACAAAGGCGCTCGCGTCTCAAGACTGTTGGCCATGGAAGCACGGTCAACCTTGACCAGAATATCGTCCGGCAAGTAGGTCCCCGCATCCCATAAACCTGCAGTGGTTGCAGGGTTAGTCAAGATGGGAAATTTAAGTAAACCGGCACCGTGTTGTTGTGCCAGCGGCACCGGTCCCTGCCGGTAAGGATCCATCCAGTAACGGCTGAGCGCCTGAGAATCAGGTTGCTGCCAAGCACCCACAACGGATTTTGCACGCCTTAGAACGGAATCTACATGTCGATTATCAGAGAAAGGCGATAGTGCAGCGAAGACCACCCCCCAAGGGAGCTTGCCGAGTTTCCGGGAGCGCCATAGCTTCTGGTAAAATTCATACTGAGGATATCCCAAAAAAAACTCATCTCCTCCATCACCCGACAAAGCCACCGTCACTTTCTGCCTGGCAAGTTGACTCACCAGATAGGTCGGTATCTGCGAGCTATCGGCAAATGGCTCATCCCATATTTCAGACAAACGAGGAATTAGATCAAGGGCATCACGCGGCTGAATAATATGCTCGACATGATCAGTGCCCAAGTGTCTTGCCACGGCCGCCGCATGTTTCGATTCGTCCATTCTAGCATCGGGCATGCCGATAGAAAAAGTGGTAACTTTCGATGTGGTTGCCGATTCCATCATGGCAGCGACGATAGATGAATCAATGCCTCCTGACAAAAATGCTCCCACAGGCACGTCCGCCACAGATTGAAACTGCACTGAGCGAGACACTAGCGCCTCCAGTTCATCTACCGCTTCTTCGAAGCTTCCAGTAAAAGGGTTTTCCAGGCCATTGATCGCCACATCTCCCAACGACCAGTATACTTTAGGATTAGGCAGTGCTCTTTTCTGGACATGGGTTTGCGTCAAACATAAGTGCGTTCCCGGCACCAGCTTGTGAATTCCCTGATAAATAGTTGATGGGGCAGGAATGTAGTTCATCCGTAGAAAAGTACTGGCCGCATTCCAATCGGTTTTGTGTTCAAAGGCTGGATGCGCGCAAACAGACTTCAATTCTGATCCAAACAGGAAGACACCATTCTGCCAGCCGTAATACAACGGCTTCTCCCCAATACGATCGCGGGCAAGCGTTAAAGATTTTTCTCGTTTGTCCCATAGCGCAAAGGCGAACATGCCAACACTAGCCTGTAGTGTTTTCTCTACGCCCCATGCAGTGAAACAAGACAATAATGTTTCGGTATCTGAATGTCCGCGCCAAATGATTTCGGAACCCAATACTCGCCGCAAATCCAGGTGGTTATATATTTCACCATTGAAAACGATAAGGTATCGCCCGCAGGCGCTCGCCATCGGCTGATGTCCGGCGGGTGAAAGATCGAGAATGGCAAGGCGACGATGCCCCAGTGCGGCACCATAGTGATCATCAAACCACATGCCAACTTCGTCTGGGCCACGATGGACAATTCTCGAAAGCATGTTAGCTAGCCGTGACTTAGTCTGTTCACCCGAAAAATCTTTATCAATAAAGCCAGTTATCCCACACATATTAATACTCCTTGAGTTACATCTTCTGAATATGGTGGCGTGCGGGAATAGTGGTCCCAAAGTCTTGAAACATTTTCATCTGTCCGTTCGATTGGATGTTCAAAAGCCATAATGCTCTCCTTAAGAGGTTGAAGTTGATTATTACTAATCTGCCCACTCGTTTAGCAGGCTGCTGGGTAGTCTGGAACGACCAGAAATTTGGCTCAGATTAAAACCAGTAATAATGAATTTATTCACAGTGTTCCATAAGGCAAGAGGTCAACAAACCTTTTCTGGTGATATCCCTTCACATTAGCAGGTAATTCAAATTGATCGGACAGAATCTCAACTAACCTTCGGCTTAGCAAGTGAATTTCATCATCGAAGAACGCAAGCTCTGAACTTCGCAATAGATTAAACCACTCATTTGCCGCCTCGGTAAACTGCCCAATATTTTCACGGCCAATAACCAATACGAATGTAATTTCATGCTCTATGCAATAGTGAATCAATGAAGCAAAAATATTATCAAAAACCACAACATCATTTGCACAAATAACACTTTCCCCCCTGCCGCTAATATTGCTTAATTCTGTGCCCCTCATTCCAATATAATCAGACGATTGCAGCTCCCCAGGATACGTAAGACTAAAGAACTCCCTCTCAGCAGCAAGCAACTCATTGTATATATAGCCAATAACTCTTCTGTTATTAGATTGTGAGTATAAGTCGGGGCTCATAGGAAAAAACACTAACGGCACGAGAGGATGCTCAACCCAAATTAATCTTTTTCCGCCACCATCAGACATAGAAGGTGAATCGACTGCGGGAAACTTATGTTGCCGCTCATTGCTGCATGACAACCCCCATCCTATAAATTGATCACACAATTTTTTCTCAAAGAGTTGAAAATAATCAACACAAAAAATATCGTATCCACCACCATGTTGCCGGCCTATTAACTCTAGACGCCGACTAAACAACAACATGTTCTCATAACCACAAAAGTCTAAAAAAGATACTGCAGAAAAGTCCACACGTAAAACTTTACCCACAAACAAACTGATCTGATCTGCAAAAAAAACAGTGGGCAGTGCGTCGTTAAAACATTTCTCAATCACACTCGCATCATAGCCATCGAAACAATCAATAAGCTTGCTAATAATAGCTTGCTTTCGAATCTTTCGCACCGTCATCGGTGCGCTCATTGCCACAAATTTAGTAATTCGCCACACGATTTTACTATAAATGGAGTGGATGCGCGCGCCGGGCAAATAAGCTGTGTTAATAAATCCAGCCGCAATTTGAAACAAAAAAGTGTTTTTGATTTTTTTTGGTTTAAGATTCGTTTCGGCGCCATATTCATGTGAATATGCGAACCGAATATGACTTCCAAACTCACCCCGACAAAAGTCCTTTGCGCCCTCAATTCCGTAACATACGAGAATACATCTATATGCATATAACCAATAACTTAACAAAGAAATAATCTTGTCACTGTTTGAATAACCGTTGTAATATTCTTTAAGCCATACTGAGATACGTTCAAACTGCCTCTCATGCTCTTCATAAATAATGGAGGGATTCAAATTTTCTAACTTTTGACAATTCATCAACGGAGGGATTCAAATTTTCTAACTTTTGACAATTCATCCAGGTACCTCTCTCCACTCAAATCAATAATTTTCTTGAAGTGGGTAGAGTCAACAATATCTAGCATACCGACCATTTCCTTCACATAGAGAAAATTATACAGTGCATCATGATCCGCCAGACTACTACACATCACTCGTTCACTTACTGTTTTATTTTTATCTCGAGCACGTGTTGGGTAATACGATTGATACATATCCGAGTCCAAATAAAAATCGAATCCATCAATAATACAGCTGAACTTCCCATATCTCCTCATTAGGTTATACAGTACCCTACCAAGGCCCATAGGGCTAGAAATATTGCTCCCCATCGGGATCTTAGCCTTAATAAACGGCTCTGACAACAGGGCTTCCCTACAGCTAACATATATTTCCCCGTATTTTTTAATTAAATCATTCTTTAATTTTTCGTTTTTGCAAACTTCATTGTTGTAGTAACCACTATTAATAAACAAAATATTTTCTTTATATAAACTAATATCAAGGTCAATAGGCTTCGTCAGAACCAGCATATATTCTTTATATTTACTAGATGGCATGGTGCTTGCGTTTGGCCCGTATATATAAAATATCTTTTCTGACACCCTCTCAATACCAACCCTGCATCCATCATATTTCATATGATGGAATCCATGCCTTGATAGCAACGATAAATATCCTTTTGCATCCCATCTAGACCTCAGGCTCATGGAATCCCTCAATGCAAGCTCTGCCCATTGATTCTTCTTAAAAACCGCAGCAAGTAGATTATTGTTAGATAGACAGTTTAAGTACTCTATGCGTATTTTGTTTATTTCCAATATATACCAGATATATTTTATACTACGCTTCTTCAGTCCACGTTTAACCAGCAGTAACATTAAACCAAGTATCTTGGCTGCAACAGAATATCCGACTATTCTTGTAAGATACCGTACAAATAGTCTTGTAATTTTTATCGCCGAACTCGTATTATCAATCCCAGCTACTGTTTCACATATTTCTTTAAAGGGAACTTTCTTAATCATAAAATTCTGTCCTATTTCGTCGAGTGTCAAGGGTAGTTGTCGTCTGATTCATTCAGTTATCAGCACAAGAATTCTCATATGCTCAAAAATCTCCGTAGCACTTTCAATCCCACCTCCCCGCTCTTTTCAGGGTGAAACTGGCATCCAAAAATATTATCTCGCCCAATGGCTGCAGAAACCAGCCGCCCACCGTAAATGCAATCCGCGACACGGTGGTCTTGACTGCTCGGGTTGGCCATGAATGAATGCACAAAGTAGACTGCTTCACCAGACTTAACTTCCTGCAACAGTGAGCCATCCCATCTCTCTAGGCCTTGAGGTAATGCTAGAACATTCCAGCCAATGTGTGGAATCTTTTGCAGATACCCATCTGTAGTGGTTGAAGGAACCGGAACCACCCGCCCCGGAATCAGACCGAGTCCTGGGGTGATACCAAACTCATTACTCTCGTCGAGCAACATCTGCATGCCCAAGCATATCCCTAGCAACGGGACACCACGCGCAGCGACTTCGCGCACAACGGCATCCAGCCCATGGTGGCGCAACCCAGCCATGCCATCGGAAAAGGCTCCTACTCCCGGCAAAATCACTCGTGACGCAGAAAGAATAACATCTGGATTGGACGTCGTTGTCACCACCGCACCACAATGCTCCAGACCCCGGCACACACTGAGCAGATTGCCCATGCCATAGTCGATCACAGTGACTTCAGGCGCACTCATAATTTCTCACATCCATGCCAGCAGCCTGAGCGACGCGACGAACATCCGCCATAGTGGCACGCTGATAATGAAGGATATCGGCCATGGCGACTGCATCCGCTTCACCCTTCTGTACAGCAGCTATAATATCTTCCGGCTTACCCAAGCCACCGCTGGCAATCACCGGTACCGGCACCTCCTGGGTCACGGCCCGTATCAAAGGGATATCAAAGCCCTTACGGGTTCCCTCCCGATCCACAGAGGTCAGAAGAACTTCGCCCGCTCCCAATTCGACACCGCGCTTAACCCACTCGATTACATCCAGACCAGTACGCTCACGTCCGTTATCGGTATAGACCTCCCAGTGATCATCGACTTGCTTGGCTTCGATAGAAAGCACCATGCATTGACTGCCAAAGCGTCTGGCAATATCACTGATGAGTTTCGGATTTGCCACAGCAGCCGTATTCACCGCCACCTTATCCGCACCGCACCTTAGCAGGTGAGTTGCGTCATCCACCGAACGAATTCCACCTCCCACAGTCATTGGTATGAAAACATTCTGGGCTGCATTTTGGATAATGTCACCCAGACTATTGCGACCATAAAGACTTGCCACACAGTCCATATAGATCAACTCATCGGCTCCCTGCTGGTAATAACGCAACGCATGGTCATTTGGCAAACCAATTACCCGGAGACCTTCCAGATGGATGCCTTTAATCAGATTTGGCCCTTTGATGTCGAGTCGGGCAATGAGGCGAATTTTTCTCATCTCGTTGAATTACCCCACTCTCGAACTATATCAGCTAATAAGCTTAATGAACTAGAATCTGGAAGCACGTTCTGCTGGGGGCTCATTCGTCAATGCGTGGCTGATCGAAGAAAAATGACAGGTTGATCAACTGCCAGATATAAAACGAGTTGGTGGGGTTTTTGCTGCGATAGAACGCGTCTACCCGGTCGAAATATTCTGTCGGCAGAAATGCAGATTGCCGCAGCACGTCGATACGCTCCTGCGCCCAGACTTTGAGTTCGCACTGCAGCCATTGGGTCTGCGGCGTCACCACCGAGCGTTTTGGCTCGGCATACACGCCGTGCAGATGACGTCGGATGATTTTCCGCAGAGGTGCCTTGTTGAGACCATGCGCGTATTTTTGCTCATGACTTAAGGCAAGGCCACAGCCGAGGACGCGGTAGTCCAGAAGTGGGAAACGGATTTCGCGACCACAGGCCATCGCAGCGCGGTCATTAAAGCGCAAGGTACGTGGAATCTTGTTTGAGAGAGTGTCGTAGAGTTGTATGGTCTTTAGCCAGTCGATGAACATCTCCGGCCGGCGGAACGTCGCCGACTCGCGCAGGTCGGTCAGGTCGGTGTGTGCCTGAAAACCGGCTGCAATAAGCCGCTCGGCAGCTGGAACCACTTGGCTTAGCTCGACGCGATAGGTCTGCAGGAGCGTCTTCAGCAACGAGGGGTTGGCGCCTGACTGGACAAGATCGTACATGGCCATGTACGCGTGATAAACATAACCCCCGAACGTCTCGTCGCCGCCCTGGCCTTCGATCGAAACGATATAACCTTTCTTGCGCTCTGCCATGTTAAGCTTGTAGTAGGCGATTGTGGGTATTCCACCATAGGGTTCATCTTCGAAATAGTGCAGTTGGGCGGCCAGCGCTGGCACTTCAGCCGCTGAAAGGGTCACCTTATGGTGCTGCACCCCGATCTGAGCACAATAAGACTCAGCAAGCCTCGATTCGTCGAACGCAGGGTCATCGAACGCCATGGAAAACGCAGCAATCGGAAAATCCCAGCCCAATACTTCTTTCGTTTTCAGCAGTAGGGCTGTACTATCCGTGCCTCCACTGTAATGCATTGAAATCGGCACATCACTCCTTAGACGCAGCCTGATCGCGTCCTCGAGCAGGCTTTCGTATTCATCCACATCTGGCTTCTCTTCGAGCAGCTGGCCACACTCAGCGCGCAAGTCATAATAACGGTGCTCATTCTGGGTATCATCTCGGCGTTGCAACCAAGTTCCTGCTTCCACTTGATGAATACCCTCAAAGAAAGTGTACTTGCCACCGGGATATATACCATAATCCAGATAATTTCGCGCCCGCTCCGAGTTAAGAGACGTTGGGCTCAAACCACGCAGGGACTTGATTTCAGACGCGAAGTAAAGCCCGTTATCAACTTCGCAATAATAAAGCGGTTTGACTCCAAACCGATCCCTGATCAGGTAAAAATCCCGTGTAGTGCGGAAATACACGGCGATGGCGAACATGCCATTGAGCATATCCAAACGTGCAATGCCGTGCTGGGCAAGAAATTCAACCAATACGCGGGTGTCGCCGTCATCCGCCAGTTGGGGTTGACCCATCCAAGTCGCAATCTCTCGATAATTGTAAATTTCGCCATTAAACGCGAGAATGACGTTGCCGTCCCGAGACATCATGGGCTGGTGGGCGGCTTCCTGAGTCCCGATGATCGCAAGACGATAATGCTTGAGATAAAGGGCGCCAGCAGAATATTCGTCTTTGGAGTCAGGTCCTCGATGCGCAAGACTAGTCATGGCTTTTGCCTTGTCAAAATCGCCTTCGAAGCAACCTAAGAATCCACACATAGTTAGCTACGGTGGAACAAGTGACGATTTTCACTTAAACCATACAACCAATTAACATCCTCGGCCCTTAAGTTAAGTCGAGCATGAAATATCTGTTCAACACGGTCAAAATCAGTCTCATGATGAAATCTGCAAATCACCTTTAAGTTGGCACTACCTTTCATTTTATTGGCCTCCAATGGAGATGTTCGGGTGTTTATAGGAGTCATAAGCCGTATGACGCAATTTCCATCCCTGGTCATCTCGCGTCCATAGATGGGCAGAGCGAGCATCATCTATACATTCCCAGAAGCGCTCTTTGGATATCCCCATGTATTCCATAACTTCTTCAAAATACTTTTTAGGGAACTCGCCATCAAAGCGCTTCACAAGAGCAACACCCTCTTCCCGACTAATTTTGCCGTTACGAATTTCTTGCGCTGCATCGTAAGTGGCGCGGCCAATTCCAAACTTGATGTAGGTCGTGTAATAGTGAAAGCCATCAATCCGATCATCAAGACCTGCATACTTAGAGTAAGTGCCCTCAGTTCGCTCTGGATTTGCCTCGAACTCGGTTTCCTCAACGGCATAGTAATAAACTTCCTGAGGGTCCCACTTTTTGTAGTGACCAAAATATTGATACTCTATTGGGAAAGACGACAGGTCACTTTGTGTAAGTGGAAGGTATTGATTAAGATCACGGCGGTCTACTTTGTGTTTTTCAACTAGATCACGCACCGAAACGCCGCCCAAATAAATATTCTCGAAGTCATGCTCATCGGAGTAATACTGGGTTGGTACGGTTGCCTTTAAATTCTTAGCATCTGCGATATTGTTTCCGTACTCCGCCTGGGATTCGCCATAAAAGATCAAGGGAATATTATACTTCGCTGCAAGTCGCGGAGCGATTATCCTTTGGCCAACAATAAATGGTTGGAACGGATGCATAAGATTTTCAAACGCCAGTCTAGTCAAAAGCTTATGAGTTTTTTGATTTGGTTTAATCGTAACATTGTCGTGATACCTGAGCCAGCTATCGAAATTCTTTCTTCCGATGTCAGTATAAATTGTTGGCGGCCAAGTTACTGTTAAGGGATTCATCCCGTAACGATATTTAAGCATATGAGACACGTAACGACTGTCCTTACCTCCACTTCCCGGCACTATACAGTCATGGCTGCCAGTTTTGCTGCGAAAGCGATCGCAGAGTTTCAACAGTTGTTTTTCACGTTCTTCCCAGTCTATTTCGCTCTCTTTCATGTCGGCGTACCTGCATGCGTCGCAAACACCGTCTTCCCCTATGAAAGTAAATTCTTTTCGCGTTTCTGGTGAATAACGTAATTCGTTTGTCGAATTGGGGCGTTGGTTCGATAGCACGCACCGCTTGCAGAATTTAACCTCCGCAGGAAGGCCATATTTAACTTCCAAGCGTGCAGTTGAGTTAATTTTTTTGTTCATAAATTTTCCAGAAAGTTAGTGTTATTAGTGTTAATGGCTAATTCAGCCCGTTGCCAGTCGCTCATGTCATCAATATTAATTGAACGCTCAGTGGGCATGATGTAAGGAGTTACCGTGGTGCCGTAAATATTCCGAGTCTTAAGAAAAGTCTCTTGCCGAAATGCGTACACAGCTCCGTTTCTGATGTAGCTCGGCGTAAGCTCCTGGCGCCGCGGCGCGACTTGTTCCCAGCTGCGCTGGGCGTAAGGGCGCAACAGGCCATCCGGGCCGATGACCTGGTACCAATTGGGGTGATACTTGTTTGGTAGTTCGGCCACGCTTACGACCGAATCAGATCCGCCCTGCAATAGTAGATTCAAGCATAAGTCGATATCCGAAGCATGTCGGAAAGGAGTAGTCGGCTGCAAGATCACAATGACACCAGGTTCATAACCTTCGTTGTTCTTCAAAAAATCCAGGCAATGCTGAATATAGGAATAGGCCGGAGACTCATCAGTGGAGATATCCGCAGGACGAAGGAATGGAACCTCGATACCGCGCCGTTTCCCAATTTTGGCAATCTCCGCACTGTCGGTGCTCAAAATAACTCGCGACAGCAGTTTGCTTTCAAGAGCTGCGTCGAACGTATACTCAATCAGCGGCCGACCTCCCAGCGGTTTGATGTTCTTGCCCTTGATACCTTTAGAGCCGCCACGCGCGGGTATTAATCCTAGGATTTCCATTCGATTTATCCGGTTTTATGCTTTGATTATAGTGGAAATGCGCCGACTTTAGTACGTGCAGCGCTTGATGATTTTCAGGTCGGCGATTTCCAGATGGGCGGCAATTTTCTTCCCCGCCGTACCCTCGCCAAAAATTTGTTCAGATTCATAGGGGCCGTGCTTGACCTGCTCGATCACTTTCTCCCGGATGTCTTGCCGACTGTAGTCCGCATACACGACATTTCTGCCATGCTCGCGCCCGCTCTGGCGGTCGCCGATGATTACCGCTGGTGTGCCCAGAAATGCACATTCCCTGATAAATGAACTGCTGTTACCAACAACGCACTGTGCGTTTGCGATCATGCTTGCAAAAATCTCAGGTGGAAAGTTAATGTGGTATGAAAACTGCAGATCATGATGGGCATTCTGGAATTCCCGGATCGCCTTTGCCAAGCCGTCGCTGCCAGCATCCGGGTTAGGCCAAAGTACAATCTTGGAGAGTGGTATGTCCTTTACCCCCTGCAATGTTTCGGTAATCTGCTGTGCGCCTTCACCAAATGAAGTAGTTACCGGATGCTGCAATACGAGCAGATATGGAGCTATCGGATCGAAAACTTGGCCTGTGCCTTTTCCCTGAAAGTATTCCCGTGGCGGCATTGCCAGATCCATGTTGGCAAGAATATCGATCGAAGGGCAACCAACAAATTTGATGCGCCACGACTCTTCGCCCATTTTCAGAATGCGTTCCGCGCTTTTTTGGGTGGATGGGTAATGCAGGTGCGCAAGCTTGGTGATTGCATGTCGCACACTGTCATCGATATTACCTGAAAGTTCTCCGCCCTGAACATGCGCGAGCGGAATATTCAGATAGCTCGCTGCGATGGCGGTCGCCATGGTCTCAAACCGGTCAGCAACGGTGATGACAACATCAGGGCGCAAACTGTCAAAAGCGGTGGATAACTCAATAATACCCATCCCAGTGGACTTGGCCTGAGTAATCAAATTCTCACCTTCCACCAGATAATGAATCTTCAAGTTTGGCTCGAAACCGTCTTGGCGAATAACGTCAATCACATGCCCATATTTATATAGCAGAGCAGATGCACTGACGATCATCTGAAGTTCGAGTTTCGGGCTTTCTTGAATGGCTTTCATCAGAAATTTGACGCGGGCGTAATTGGCGCGACTAGCCACAACGACACAAATCTTGCGCGATTTTCTACTCATGATAAATTATTCCTCGTGATAAATGATCCTGCGCTCAAATCTTTTTTCAAGCGCTTACCTAGAACCGACCTGAAGTCTTCGGCGGGTATGCCTTTACCTGCTGGTTTCTTGCTTTCCAGATCGTCCTTTATGATTTCCTCTCCTGCCACTTTGTCGCGACATACTGCGAGGGACTTGCCGAATATTCCCTTGAGTTTAGCATACTTCGACGCATCGTGTTTGTTCGTGGGATTGCACATTGCTTTTTCGATGAAACGTACGCCTGCAACCATTTGCGTGAATTCGTCGACGGTCAGTGAAGCGGGCGAATCGGGCCCAAACATTCGGCGGTCGAAAACGACGTGGCTTTCGAGGTACTCGGCGCCGAGGGATACGGCAGCCAGCGGGGCATATATTGTGCCGGAATGATCCGAGAGCCCGGTGGGTAGTCCAAACTTCTCCTTCATTTCGGCGATCACGTTCAGACCCACCTGCTCCGGCGGGGTTGGGTAGGCAGTCGCGCACTGAAACAGCACGCGCTTACCACAACCCTTAATAGAGTCCAGGAAATTCAGAGTCTCCTGAATTTCCTGGTAGGAACTCATACCAGTGGAGATCCAGAGTTCACGGCCAGTACGTGCCATGTAATCGAGCATCAGGTAGTTGCGTATTTCGCCCGAGGCAACTTTGAAGATCCGGACATCCATCTCATCGAGCAGTTTCGCCGCAGCGACCGAGAACGGTGAGGCGATGAACTCCAGCCCAACGCGTCCACAATGACTTTTGATCTCAGCCCATTGCTCCCGGGAAAAACTCATACGCTTCCAGTAATCAAAACGAGATTTATCGACTAAACTGAAAGGCACGCGGAACGGCTCATATTTTGAGCTCTCGGCTTCTGCGATGTGTACCTGGAATTTGATCGCATCAACGCCAGTACCTGCAATTGCATCGATGTACGAGTGGAGAATGCCCAGGCTGCCCTCGTGCGCCTGTCCAACTTCGGCGATTATAAAGACTCGAAAATCATTCTTAATCATACTTACTCGATCAACCTGATAAGTGCAGAGATGGCGGGATCTATAGAACAGAGCGGCGTTGCAGCACGACCTCGTATCTCGAACCGTGGTCTGTTATTCAGACTCGAGACCATCAGACTGGGCGCGCAGAGCAGCATAAAAGGTGCCCGAGGAATCTCTCGTGAAGGTATTCTGGCGTGATTACATCCAGAAGCAACGGGGATTCATCCGGACATGCGTATGGATGTTCGAAATTCAGATGGTTGTTGAGCGTATATATCTCCGAGATAGCAGTCTCGGCGTGAGCGAGTTCGAAACCGTGCTCATTTAGGAAGCGGCCGAACGTGTCCCGATTCCAAAAATTCACATGCTCGATGCCGTCGAACGTTATGCACTTCTCTTGTAGGACTCGCGCCACAAGAGAGTCCGCGTTGGGCACGTGTGTCGTGAGGACGCCACCTGGCTCCAAGATAGAGTGCACGATCTCAAGGAATTGACCAGGATATGGCAGGTGCTCCAGAACGCCAAAAAGCGTGATGGCCCCAAACTTTCGCCCGCGGAAGATCTCTGCGGAAAACTTTTCGTCGAATACCTCGATCCCCTTCTTGCGCGCAAGGTCCACAGCATACCGGTTAATCTCGTGTCCAAAGGGCGTCCAGCCACGCTCACGCGCAACCGTGAGAAACTCCCCATTATTGCATCCGATGTCAAGGATCGAGTGGTTTGATGTCGTCACCTGCGCCTGGATGTTGTCTACCTGAAAGTTGTAATATTTTTTCTGGAATTCGTTGTAGTCATCTTTCTCTGTCATTTCGGCCCACGAGTCCTTGATCCCACTGTAGTAATCGATGAGGACGTCCTCGCAAAGGATGGGATTCACATAAATGAAGTCACACTCCAGGCACTTCACGTGTGGAAACTGATTTTTTTTGAACAATAATCGGCGCTCCACGGAGCCGCATACCAAGCAGTTACGTTCTGTGGTCTTAACCGCGTCGATTTCGCCCGTTTTAGGGTCTAGATAGCGTTTAGCCGAATCGCTGATCTGGTTCTGTACTAACTCGTAGCCGGACTTCCGAAAGAACGCGCCCTTCGTCTGCAGTGAACCATCGAAAGAATTTTTGTCCGTCTTTGCACCATTATGTTTCATTGTATACTCCTCTCATCATTTTTCCAGTTTTTTTGTAAGAATTCTGCCCCCAACGTACCGACCGTCGAGTCAATGCGTGATGCCATCTGATAGCGCATGATGGTATCGTAAAACACATCAGAATTAATCGGTCCGCATTCGCTTATTTGCCTTTTGCCCTTGCTGACCCGAAGCTCATTGAATTGACGCTGAAGCACCGTAGGCTGCCAGTTATCACCACGGTCAAAAAACTCCTTAACCACCATTTGCAGCTCCTTGGGGTTATTTTCGTAAAGGATGTAATCATCCCCGATTGTCCTATAAAAGTTGCCTGCAAAACCTTCGTCAATCCATTCACGAACTGATAGAAATCGGTTTCTCGATTTTGAATATAGATGTTTTAACAGACCAATATCCCCCCTCTTTAAGGGGAAGCCCCAAGCCCAGTTGGTCATATTTGTCAAGATGGTTGGGCGCTGGAACATTGTTGCAACCTCTAGTAATCCGGATGAGGTACCAATGAAAGCGCGGCATTTGCTAATCAGATATACGTCCAATAAGTCGCTCTTTGCCTCGGTGAAGGGGTAATCAATCACCCGCTCCATAACTGGCAATTTTTTCATCGTAGCATCACCCATCCGCACCACCCAGCCACCACGGCTGGTAACTTCTTCTATTGCCCCAATGTAATTATTTATGTCTGCGCTACGCCAAGAGGCTTGGTCCTTGCGAAACCCCTGTTCCCGTACATGCAAGCAAACGAACCAGGCATCCTCAGGAAGACCCATCCTTGCACGCCAACGCTCCGCGATCAGTCTTTTTCGTTTTCCAATCCATACTTGAGGCGGCGCCTCTAGTTGCTTCTGCCATTCATACTTATCGACCACATCCCAGGAAAAACTAGGCATCCGTTCTTCAGGTTGCCACAGAGTGAACGTTCCCATCCTGGGGAACATATAAAAATGATTCAGCTCGAACCCGAACAATCGCCGAAGCATAAAACCAAGCGTACGATAAAATGCAAAGTATGCGGTGATCAACACACCTCCGATCACGTAAGGTACTCGATTGGTGGGAAATGCCCGATATTCTGACTCGACGTTGGCGACCTCGATATTGGTAAGGTTGTAACTCAATCGCCAAGGCAATTCGTAAGGAAGTAAGATAAACAGTTTCTTCCGTTCTCTACGCGCCTTGATCAGCCCGTAAAAGAATTCCTCGGTGTGATCGCCTACTAATCTCAAGTGAGGAACCAGAATGACCATCCCGGTCAATCTACCGACCCAGTTACACAGACGATAGATCAATGGTAAGGGACCCTTACCAGCATATGCGCCATCAGTGATTTTGATCTGAGTAGTTACTTTAGTGTCGGATATGGACTGTGTCATGATAATCTAAGAGATTATGCGGGATTCAGAAAATCTGATTCAGAAAATTTATGCATGTCGGGATATGGTTTTTTGACCTCATTTACGTCTGGATCAAAGGCATAGGTCGCAAGTAAATTTGAGTTTTTCAATGAACTCCAACTGGGATGAATGCCGAACCGAGCCCAAACATCAAAGACAATAATTTTCTCGAAATCCTCATTTAACATGGTAGGTGTAGTCATTGCAAGTCCTTAAGAAGTTGGTGTAATAAAATTCGCTTGACGAGTGCGGTCAAGTATGTATCCAGATCGTGTGAACGGTGGATCATACTACAAACCACCTGACATTGGCCGCTCACGATATTGATTTCTGATCAGTTATAACCATGGAACCCTCTGTTGGTGGCGTAAGCAGTCCTGCAAATGACAGCGAAATCAATACCGGTCACTAACCAGTGATTCGCATTATTTCTTATTCGGTTGGTTCGCATAAAGCCATTGCATCACCATGTGCCCCACAATGAGCTGCATGTCCTCAGAGATCTGCATGTCATCCCCCGGAAAGTGGATTGCGACATCGGCCAGAGATTTGCAGCGTCCGCCTGTATAGCCAAGGATGGCGCAGGACTTGATGCCCATGACCTTTGCTTGTTCCAACACTCGGATGATATTTGGTGAATTCCCACTGCCGGAGAGGGCTACCAGCAAATCGCCTGACCGTCCCTGCACAGCAAGCTGCTCGGAATAAATTTGCTCGTAGCCAACATCGTTGGCGAGGCAAGTTATCACGGCTGAGTTGGCGGATAGTGCCTGGACTTTCATGCCACCCCCGGTGCGCTTGGCAATGCCATACAAAAAATCGTTGGCGAGGTGAATGGCGTTACCAGCACTACCGCCATTGCCGCAAAAAAATACTTGCCGTCCTGTTGCCCAGCACTCGCGCATGTTTTGTGCGAGTTGAGCCACTCCCGACCAGTCGGACGAGGCAAGAACATCCTGCAGGCGGCTCGCATAGTCCGCGCAGAATTCTTCAAGTGATGTATGGGTATCGATGCTCATTTGCCCACAAGCACAGTCTTCTGCATCCATTTGAGGTTGTAAAAATGATCTTCATCCCTTAGAACACCACTGCGGTAGCTCTCAATTATTTCCTGTACCGCATGCTCAACCGTTTTTTTCGGCTTAAATCCTGTAGCAAGCAATTTATCTGAGTTAATTCGATAAGAACGAGGATCATTAGATTCAGTCACGATAATTTCAACTGGAATATATTTGGTTATTAGATTGGCAATATCAAGAATCGTAATATTCTCGAAACCAGCATTGTATATACCAGTATGTTTAGGATGGTCAATAAAGTGCAAATAAAGGTCCGTTATATCATCCAAGTGAATATTTGGCCTCGCTTGATTTCCACCGAAAACGGTAATTTTTCCCTTAGACAGGGCTTGCATGGTTAGTAAATTTACAGCCACGTCCAAACGCATACGTGGTGATACTCCACACACTGTAGCTGGGCGGATTATTTGTACTGTCATATTATCTTGGTAACTCAGCAACACCCTTTCAGAAACCATTTTAGTTTTATTGTATTCTGAAATTGGCTTAAGCTCAAGATCTTCGGTGACCTGATCTTCATCCTTAATACCGTAAACACTGCCAGAAGAAGCGTAGATAAATTGCTTAACACCTTGGCGCACAGCTTTATCGGCCAACTGCATAGTAGCCAGCGCACTGATCTCCCAAGTGAGCTTGGGATCAAGATCGCCACAAGGGTCGTTAGCGACAGATGACAGGTGAATAACTGTATCTATATCATGAAGGTTGATACTGTCAATATCTCGCACATCACCCTTGGTTACAGTTAGATTGGGATGGGCAGGCAGAAAGTTGCCAAACCATTCGGTGTCGAGCACCTGAACCTTAAAACCGCGTGCAAGTAATTTAGGTACGAGTATGCTGCCCTTATAGCCGCAGCCGCCAGTCACTAGTATGTTCATTTATCTCCTAAATTCATGTTTAATAATATTTGGCGTACAGTTTACAATACTTAATCTGGATATTTTGACTTGTTTGGCCGGGTTTCATGAGATGTTCTTGGATACCTGATTGAATCAGGCTGAATGTGTATTTGGTATATAGATAAATTGCTTCTCATATCTTCCCAGCCATTCTGCGGAAGCTAGGACTGCTTTCGAGTAGTTGCTCGTACGTGCCTTGCGCCACCACCTGTCCGTGTTCCAGTTCCACAATAGTGTCGCAGCCCCGCACGGTAGTTAGCCGGTGGGCGATGAGCAGGATAGTAAGATCGCGATCAAGCCCCTCAATAGCGTTCATCACCGACTGTTCGGTGGTGGTGTCGAGGGCGCTGGTGGCTTCGTCTAACACTAACACACTGGCCTGCTTGTAGAGCGCACGGGCGATGCCGATGCGTTGCCGCTGGCCGCCAGAGAGACGGATGCCGCGCTCTCCCACCAAAGCGCTGTAGCGCGCGGGGTGACTTTCAATGAAGTCCGCGATCTGTGCCTGACGTGCCGCCTGCTGCACCCGATCCAGATCAATGGCATCGCGCGGTACACCGAAGGCGATGTTCTCAGCCAGAGTGGAGTCGGCCAGGTAGATGTTCTGCGGCACGTGGGCAACGGTTTGCTGCCAGGCTCTGAGACGGATGTCGCTGATAGGTGTACCATCCATCAGAAGCTCGCCCTCAATTGGTATCAGTAATCCCATCAACAGGTCCAGCGTAGTGCTCTTGCCACTGCCGGTGCTGCCGACAATGCCGACCCGGGCGCCCTTTAGGATAGTCAGATTGAGGCCATCCAACACCCAGGGGCCGTCGCTGGTGTAACGAAAGCGCACGTCGTCGAAGCGGATGGCATCCTGGAAGGGCATCGGTGTGGGAGCGGGTTTAAGTATCTCTGCCGGCAGGGGCTGATCGAGCAGTTCGATAGTATCGACCAGTGAGGCATGACTGCCGGCAATGCCTGCCCATGCGCTATAGATCTGTTGCAGGGCCGGCAGCAGGCGTTGCGCACCGAGTGCCAGCGCTCCAAGCACCGGGAGGGCTGTGGCGATCCCCCCGGCCTGACGGCTAAGGCTATAGGCCAAGGCGGCGATCAGCACCATCCCCAGCGCCTCCATGGCGTAACGGGGGTTTTGGCTAATGAAGACATTGTTACCCTGCGCCTGCCGCAATGGTTGGTCGGCCTTGCGGTAGATATCGCAGTAAACTGGCTGCGTCCCGTCTAGCAATACATCACGAATGCCACCCAAACCTTCTTGCAGCGCTTTGACCACCTGAGTTTGTTCGTAGGCGATACGCTGGCTGTTGATATGCAGTCGTCGGCGGGACATCCATGTTATCAACGCGTAACTGGTGCCGAAACCAACAGCCGCCACTGAGGCCATCATCGGATCGATGGTGATCAAAGCGAGCATGATGGCCACCAGCAGCACAGTTGAGCTGGCCAGTATCATTAACGATTCTAGCACAGACACCGCACCGCCCACCTTGATTGTGATGCCACTGATCACCTCGCTACTGTTGCGGGCCACATGTACCCAGTAGGGCTGGTAAAGGGTGCGGCGATACACCTCGATGCCGAGGTCTACACCGCTAGCATACGTGATCCGGGTTCTGAGCCATAGCAAAAGAATGCGGATTGCTCCCGCTATCAGTGCTGTTGCAGCAAACGCGACTGTGAGAGGCAATATTAATTGATCACCCGAGGTGATACCCCAGGCCTTCGCCACATCCGCGACGATAGGGTAATTGAGCACCTGATCAGGCGCAACAAGTACGCCGAGGAAGGGCAGTACAGCACCCAGGCTAACAACTTCCGCGAACGCGCTGACCAGCATCAAGCCCAATAACATCACGAATTGACGCTGGCGTCGCTGGGTTAGGTGATGCCAGAGGCATATCAGCAAATTTGGGAGGGTGGTGACGGGAGTTTTAAGATTCAAGGTTAAATACAGATACAAGGTTCAAGTTAAAGCAAAGACAAAGATAAGGGTAAGGTTCAAGGGGATTCCACCATACGATGCGGAGTCGCGCTTGATATAGCCGTGCGCCCCACGGAAAAGTAGGTCCAACCCTGCGCCTGAAGATTATGTGGCTGATACAAGTTTCGCCCATCCACAATGACTTTGCTGCGCATGCGCGTCGCCATCTCAGTAAAGTCAGGCACGCGAAACTGTTGCCACTCGGTGCAAATAACCAATGCGTCTGTACCCTGTAACGCGGCATATTTATCACCACACAAGGTCAGGCCAGCGTGCTTGCCATAGATACGCTCAGCCTCTTCCATAGCTACAGGGTCATACGCCTGAACGATGGCCCCAGATTGCCACAGTGCCTCCATCAAGGTGCGGCTCGGTGCCTCGCGCATGTCGTCGGTATTGGGTTTAAAGGCCAACCCCCAGACAGCAATAGTTTTGCCGCCCAGTTGGGTCTCACCACCAAAATGCGCCGCCAGTTTGGAAAAAAGTGTGGTCTTCTGGGTGTCGTTGATCGCCTCCACTGCCTGCAGCAACTGGGCGTTGTAGCCAACCTGCTGTGCTGTATGGACTAGCGCTTTGACGTCCTTTGGGAAGCAACTGCCGCCATAGCCACAGCCGGGGTAGATGAAGTGATAGCCAATGCGTGGGTCTGTGCCTATACCTTTGCGCACCTCTTCGATATTTGCATCCAGTCGCTCGGCCAGGTTGGACATTTCGTTCATGAAGCTGATTTTAGTGGCCAGCATGGCGTTGGCGGCGTATTTGGTCAGCTCTGCACTGCGCACTTCCATGAAGAGAGTGCGCTCATGGTTGCGGTTGAAGGGCTCATACAGTTCGCGCATCAGGGTCTGGGCGCACTCACTTTCGGTGCCGATGATGATGCGGTCAGGTTTCAGAAAATCGTTGACAGCGGCGCCTTCTTTCAAGAATTCGGGGTTGGAGACTACATCGTACGAAATCTTCACACCGCGATCAGCCAGCACCTGCGCAACCCGATCCTGCACTGTGTCAGCGGTGCCAACAGGCACTGTGGACTTGTTGACGATGACCTTGTAATCCTGCATGTAGCGCGCGATGTTCTCGGCAACCGCCAGTACATATTGCAGGTCGGCCGAGCCATCTTCATCCGATGGAGTACCAACGGCAATGAACTGCACTTGTCCATGCTGCACGGCATTAGCAGCATCCGTGGTGAAGTGCAGACGCCCTTCCTTCACGTTGTGCTCTACCAGCGATTCAAGGCCCGGTTCCCAGATGGGGAGAATACCGGTCTTGAGTTTTTCAATTTTGACGGGATCCACATCCATGCACACCACGTTGTGGCCCAACTCTGCCAAGCAAGCGCCGCTTACCAAACCTACATAGCCAGTACCAAAAATAGAAATTTTCATAATTAGCGCTTCAAACCTTGTAGTAGTTGCGATACCAGTCCACAAAACGCTGGATACCATCTTCTACCCTCGTGGCGGGTTGGTAGTGGAATTGCTCAACCAGGTCGTCCACGTTGGCGTAGGTGTCAGGAACGTCGCCGGGCTGAAGTGGTAGTAGTTCTTTTACGGCTGTTTTTCCAAGTGCCTTTTCTATAGCACCGATGTAGTCCATCAATTCCACGGGTTGGCTATTGCCGATGTTGTAAACGCGCCAAGGAGCTAGGCTGGTGCCGGGGTCGGGCAAGTTACTATCCCACTGTGGGTTGATGGCGGCGGGACGGTCTAGCGTGCGGATGACACCTTCGACAATGTCGTCCACATAGGTAAAGTCACGCTGGTGCTTGCCGTGGTTGAATACTTGAATTGGCTCCCCTGCAAGAATAGCTTTGGTGAACTTAAACAGCGCCATGTCGGGCCGGCCCCACGGTCCATAGACAGTAAAGAAGCGCAGGCCGGTGGTGGGCAGGCCATACAGATGGCTGTAGGTGTGTGCCATGAGCTCGTTGGCTTTTTTACTAGCGGCATACAGGCTCAATGGGTGGTCTACATTCTGGTGTATCGAAAATGGCATGGCGGTGTTGGCACCGTAAACGCTGGAGCTACTGGCATACACAAGGTGTTCGACTCCATGATGACGGCAGCCTTCCAAAATATGCACAAAGCCGACGATGTTGCTGTCGATGTAGGCCAGCGGGTTGTCGATGGAGTAGCGCACCCCGGCCTGGGCGGCGAGGTTGACCACGCGCTGGGGCTTGTGCGTGGCAAAAGCGGCTTCGATCGCTTGGCGGTCGGCCAGATCGATGCGCAGGTGGGTGTAGTTGGGGTGATTGGCATACCGGGCCAGGCGCGCTTCTTTGATGGCAGGGTCGTAATAGGTGTTGTGGTTGTCAATCCCAATTACCGTGTCGCCACGTTCGAGCAAACGCAGAGTAAGGTGAGAGCCGATGAAGCCGGCAGAGCCGGTGACGAGGTAGGTGATATTCATAGGTTCAAATTCACAAACGCCAAAGGCATGCGCCTGCGGCTTTAATGGCTTCGGGCACATAAGCAGATTTGATGTCGATAAACACGCCACCTGGCTTCAACGGGGCCAACAGCTTGGCTACTGGCTGATTAGTGTATTCCGCATGCGACACGGCGGCGACGATGGCGTCGGCGTTTTGGGGCAACTGGCCCCACTGACTGAGCTTAATGCCGTATTCGTGTAGTGCCTGCTCGGGCTCAGCCAGGGGGTCGTGAACATGTACTTCACAGCCAAAATCCTGCAACTCCTTTACCACGTCGGCCACCTTGCTATTGCGCAGGTCGGAGCAGTTTTCTTTAAATGTAAGACCCAGCACGATGACCTTAGCACCCTTGATGTTGGTGCCGTTACCGATCATTTGTTTAATAGTATGCTGCGCTACGTAGGCGGCCATGCCATCGTTAATGCGGCGGCCGGCCAGAATGACTTGCGGGTGGTAACCCAACATCTCAGCCTTGTTCGTCAGGTAATACGGATCCACACCGATGCAGTGCCCGCCCACCAGCCCGGGGTAGAAGCGTAAAAAGTTCCATTTGGTGCCGGCTGCCTCGAGCACTTCCAGCGTGTCGATGCCGACGTGCTCGAAGATGATGGCCAACTCGTTCATCAGGGCGATGTTGAGGTCGCGCTGGGTATTTTCGATTACCTTGGCTGCTTCAGCCACTTTAATACTGCTAGCCTTGTACACCCCTGCGGTGATTATGCTGCCGTACACCTCGGCTACCTTGTCAAGCGTGGCGGCGGTGTCGCCCGACACAACCTTGATAATCTTGGTAATGGTGCGCTCCTTGTCGCCGGGATTTATGCGCTCGGGGCTGTAACCCACCCAGAAACCCTTCTTCCACTTGAGGCCGGAGTGCTTTTCCAAAATAGGGATACACACTTCTTCGGTCGCACCAGGGTAAACGGTGGACTCATACACTACTATGGCACCGAGCTTCATGCACTTGCCCACTGCTTCACTACTTTTGATCAAGGGGGTGAAGTCAGGCTGGTGCGCTACACCCACCGGGGTGGGCACAGCGATGATGATGAAGTCGGCATCTTTTAATGCCGCGAAGTCGGTGTGACACTGCAACTGCGTGGCGGCCTGCAGGTCTTGTGTGCTGACTTCTCCGGCGGGATCAATGTGGCGACGATAAGCCGTCACTTTGTCAGTGGACAGATCAAAGCCGAGGGTGGGCATTTTTTTGCCAAATTCAACGGCAAGCGGAAGACCGACGTATCCTAAGCCAACGATTGCGATGGTGAGTTGCTTATCAGTAGAACGAGGAATTGGGGTTATATGCAAGGAAATTATCTTTAGTTATAGTGATGGGGCAGCCGACTGCCGGAAACATCGGGGCATACAGACGGCTATTAGTAGTTTTTTTGTCATAATTGCATCCTTAGCTCTCAATTCACCGAATCATATTCTGTTTGTAGCCGGTGTCTGTTATGACAATATTTATGTCTTTTTATTAAATAGTAATGGGTATTAACTGGTTAAGACCCTTAATCTTATATAGATATTTTTTAATTTTGATAATGGCTATTATCACGTTTCATTAGCCATTTTTGGTTTCAAGTTTTAGCTCATTAATCTCTTTTTTTAGTATTTCATACTCAACAATCTTTCTTTTAAGAAAGGAAAAAGTCAGCCTTGACTTCTCTTCGATTCCCCTATGGGTAAGGAGATACGCATAGCCTATTTTTTTTGGATTATGAGTAAAGTTTGTTAGTTTTATTAATCCCTTCTCAGTCAGTTTTTTTATGCAGTAGTTTACCTTACCCAGGCTCACACCCATCTCCCTAGAGAGCTCTCTTTGAGTGAACTGAGGGTTTGATTCTATTCTACGTAGTAGATCAAGACGTATATCTTGGTTATTCATTAGTGAAGAAAAAAAGGAAGTTAAATATTAGGCACGCTACCGCCATATCTTGCAAATATATTTTTACAAAAATAGGTCATTTAATACCAAATTCTATCATAAATATTGACTCATGTTCAACAATTGAACAACTTTACTTATCTTCACAGCGCAGGGTAATCTTAAAATATATCGGTGAGTAAGTTTTATGGCTAGTACTTTTTTTTGTTTCTTAGTTATGCTCTATAATAAAGCATAATTTTTATGCAGGCAGATACATAATAATGCTAGCTTTAATCTATAAAATTTATTATTTTACTTTTGATATAAGCTTTATTGGTGGAGACTCTTATCACAATGTATAGCTCTTAATTTTAATCAACCTATGAATATTATCTGCATGAAATGTGGCAGTAAATTCTCTC
>Ga0209482_1000621_pt1 | contig 29522 bp, 28 predicted proteins | sample CoawatmetaG10DNA_FD_187512 | JGI IMG/M metagenome (GOLD analysis project Ga0209482, IMG submission 187512) | Marine microbial communities from the West Antarctic Peninsula - Coastal water metaG104-DNA (SPAdes) (version 2) | ecosystem: Environmental > Aquatic > Marine > Coastal ...
AGCCTAGAGCCATACCTCCCGCTATTCTTGGATTAATCTCCAAAATATATATATTGGAATCACCGTCCTCAATAAATTGAAAGTTAATAGGACCTTGAAATTTAACACGGTCTGAAATAGATTTTATAATTTCTTCTATTCTCTTATTTTTAATTACTACTCCTTTGGTAGATTTTCCATCTTTAACGTCCATTCTTATTCTAGGAACTATATAGACTGCAACACCCTTAACATCAAAGAGACAATCAACCGTATATTCCACACCTGGAATATACTCTTGTGAAACCATACCGCTCATATTTTGTTTATTAGCTCCAATATAGATCCCTTCACCACCTCTTCCAAATCTAGGCTTAACTAAGGAATAGTTTTGATCTAATGAGGTATTAGGGGTTTTAATTCCAGCTTCTTTAAAAAAATTAAACGCCTTATACTTGTCCGTAAAGGTATCTATGAGATCTGAATCTGATAAAACTACATAAATATTTTTTTTTCTAAAATACTCCTTTTTATAAGACCAGGCAATTAAAGTTTCATCCAAAGAAGGGATTACAATATCTACATGATACCTATCTAACAAGTTGTCAACTTTCTCCCAATACCTTGGATCAGATACTTCTGGCGAAATATAAAATTCATCACATATAGAGGGAGCATGTCCAAAATCAGAAATATCTGTACATATTGCCTTACAATCAGCCCCTTGAATTGACTTAATTAGATAGCCAGAAATTAAACTACCTGAGGCTTCAATTAAAACATTCATATCTTCTCAAAAAATACTCACTTGAAATTTTATAATTTCCTTTAAGAACGTGTAAATAATTATTCACGATAATTTGAGGTATAGAACTATTAATCAATATTTGATCAAAAATCTTACATAGCTCTTGATATCTGCTTTTATTCATTCTTTAATATTTTCTCTAATAACAAATTTTGCTCTTCATCTTCTTTTAAATAGTCTAAAACAGTATCCGCCTCATGTGGCTCGTTAATTGAAGGTAAGCTAGGGTTGACATCAACTGAGTACAATGGGTATCCACTCTCTATGATTCGCATTTGCTCTATAAACTCTGCTGTCTCAATTGGCGTATTATCCAATTCATTTAATTCAATTAAAAAACTTTTTTTATAACCGACAATACCTAAAATTTTTCGTACAAATTCTTGCTGTATTTCTAACTTACTAAGATAAGGTGTTTTTCTAAAGCAGCTCAGTATTTTGTTGTCTTTCAATACCGTACACTTTACAAAGGAGTGTCTATCCATCTCATCTTCTGAATTAATTTCTCCAGTTGCATTCCAACTTTTAACACTAGGATTATTTTTCATTGCGTTTATCATACTATCTACATGTCTTGGCAATAATAGTGGCTCATCACCTTGCAAAAGCAATATATGAGTACAATCATAATCTTGCATAGCCTCTGCCACTCTACTAGTACCATCTTTATGGACATCGCTCGTCATAATCACTTTTCCACCATAAGACTTTATAACATCTGCAATTTCTATATCACAGGTGGTGACAATAACTTCACTCAACTCTTTAGAAAGCAATGCACGACGCCGTACATGCTCAATCATTGGCAAACCATGTATATTAAATAGTATTTTTCGGGGAAAGCGAACAGATGCTAAATGCGCTGGAATAACAGCAACAATATTCATTGTGGAAACACGCCACAATCAATATTAATACACTGTCCAGTAATTGCAGACGCATTTTCAGAAGCTAAAAATAAACACGATTTACCAATTTCCTCTCCTGTTGGCAATTCAGGCAATGCTGCTTGCGTATTTTTAAAGTTCTCAATAAACTCATCTATATTGCCATAAGCAGGAGACTCAGGCTTGTTTAATGCTTCTATTAACCCTTCTGTTGGAATGATCACAGGGCAAACTGCATTTATCCTAATATTTTGTTTGCCGACCTCTTTTGACAAAGATTGAGTGATAGCATTAACCCCAAACTTAGAAGCACAATAGGCTGAGTTATTGCTACTGCCACGCTTTCCTGCAATGCTTGAAATATTTATAATACTAGCACCCGAGTTCATAACTGCTAATGCCGACTTACACCCCCAAAATACACCTTTAAGATTTGTATCCAGCACATTGTTCAAAAAATCTTCATCAATATTACTAATACTACGCCATGCGGAAAAACCTGCATTATTGATGTAAGTGTCTAATCTGCCAGTTTTTTCTAAGGCAACTTTGACTAAATTTTGATGGTCTACTTCATTTTTAACATTAGTTTTGACAAAAGTTACATTGCCACTTAAGGCCTGCAACTCCTTTGTATCTTCTCTTGCCCCAACAAACACGACATAGCCATTATCAGCAAATATCTTGCTAATATCCAAGCCAATTCCCTTGTTACCACCTGTAATAATTACTGTTTTTTTCATTTGATTAATTCTTAAATCGTCATACAGCTAAAGCCACCATCAATAGCGATTTCAGCACCCGTTACAAAGCTAGAAGCATTCGAGGCAAGCCAAATTGTGGCGCCAACCAATTCATCTGGAGTGCCATATCGATTCATTGGTGTATGCCCTAAAATTGCTTTCTCTCTCTCTGGAGTTATAAAATTTTTCTGATTCCATTCGGTAGGTAAAAAACCAGGACGGATAGCGTTGACACGCACTCCATTTGTTGCCCATTCTCTAGCTAAATTCTGGGTTAAATTTTTAATTCCTGCCTTTGCAACAGAATAAGTAAATGCTTTTGATAATGGAGGTCCAGCAGACGCTGATGAAATATTAATAATCGAACCTGAGTGGTTTTCAACCATATAATTTCCAAACACCTGACACCCCAAAAAAGTACCTGTAATTTGGGAATTCATTACACTATGCCATTCATCAAGGCTTAATTCAAAAAAGGGAGTTACACAATTAGTGCCTGCACCATTAATTAATATATCAACACTTCCAAACTTATCCAAAATAACTTCAAGCGATGAAATATGATCTTCTTTATTAGCAACATCAATTTCCAACGCAATTGCCTCCCCACCCAACTCAATTATTTTATCAGCAACATTTTGCGCTTTTTCTAATCTTAAATCTAATACAGCAACTTTTGCACCAGCTTTTGCAAATCCAATTGCTATTTCACTGCATAGGTATCCTCCAGCTCCTGTAATGACTAATACTTGGTTTTTTATATCAAATAATTTATCAATATAACTCATTTCTTAAATCTCTCCATAATCACTTTCATTTCTTCAGCCCAACGCCATAAAACAAATAAATCAGAACCAAGAATAGCAAAAGTATAGCCTAAATTAAATAACTCACTTACTGCTTCATCGGTCGTGTCAGATACTTGTGTACCACAACTTTTTCCATATTTTTTACATGCCTTAATTACTTTCTTTGATGCTTCAATCACATCAGGGTGATTAGTTTGTCCTGGTATACCTAAAGAGCCTGACAAATCCATTGGTCCAATCATCACACCATCCACCTCATCAAATGTAAGTAAGTCATCAATATTATTAACTGCTTCGATAGATTCAACTTGAATAATAAAGCTTGCAGATTCATTCCAATTAGTGAAGTACTCATCAAGTGTAAACCCATATCCATGAGCCCGGTTAACACCATAACTTCTATTGCCAATTGGAGCGTAATATATATGTTGAATTAAATTCTCTATCTCTTTTTTATTGTTGACCATTTGAATCAACATTCCATCAGCGCCAGATTCTAATAAGGGCTTAATCCAGTCGTTAGAGTGTGAAACCGCCCTTGGTAAGCAAGGGACACCATACGCTTGAGATGCAGCAATAATACGTTGTGCCTGTTCTGTCGATATAGTTGAGTGCTCCATATCAATTGCCATAAAATCGAACCCTGCCAAAGCAAAAGTCTCAGTAATTGATGGATGTGCATAAGACACCCAGCCTGCGAACAATTGTTCACGATTTCTAAATTTTTTCTTTAAAGCTAATCTCTTTTTGAAGATATTATTCATACATTCATCCTATGAAAATTGAGCTAACCTGTGACGAATAGGTCCGTCATAGTCATGATAAAAAGGCGGCTTAGTGCTGTAATATTTTAAATGCCAAGGGCATAATTCATCATCTAAAATTTTATTTGCCATACTCCAAGGATATTTCTCAAAGTCAACAACTGTTCCATCAAATAATACTTTGTACTCCCTGTTGCAGCAATAAAACAAACTACTATTATTCTTAGCGGCAATACTGATATTGGTAAAATATTCTGAAACAACCTCTGGATTCATTTCTTGCATAGAAGCAATATTTATTGTCAAGTCGATTGGACATAACTGCATCAACTCATGATTTTCCGCTTCAACTACGATAGTAAAAGACTTACCATCTGTCTCCGCCAAAACTTTTAGCATATCACTTTCACTTGTAACAACAGCAACTTGATTATTAAACTCAAATTTCAACAACATTTTAAGCTTCCACAAATCCATTAACAATGTCTTAACTAGATTTACCAGAACCACTCTTTGATTGCTATATTCTAACAATAAACTGGTCATCGTTGCAAAACCATCACCAATTACACAGCTCATCCCCTTTTCTTTTACAGCTTTTTTTTCTTCCAAGTAAGCCAATGATATTACTTGGCGCAGCACGTCTAAATTGTACCCCTTGTCTTGCCTATCTTTACTTAAGATGTCCTTTGCCAATTCATTAATAGCATTAAAGTTTGGGAACTTTTTTGCCATCCTTCTAAATGGAGTTTGGTATGCATAATGCACTATCTTTTTCAAGCCTGTGTACTCTCTCTCAACACCTCCAAAACCCCCAACACCTGAAAACTTACCATTATCAAATCTAAAATCTGAATGATAAAAATCCCAATGTGAGCTAGATTTTGGGTCTTGCTGATGTGCTTTTTTGGCAAGATAAGTAATTGCATCATCACCATAATATATGGACATAAATCTATCCTTCTAGAAGGGCTTTAGCTGCAGAGTGCAAATGCAGTAAGCCAACTAATTTACTATTATCAACGACAGGCAAATCCCATACTTTTTTTTCCTCCATCAAGCTTACTGCATCAGCCAAACTTATTTCACTTGAAGTGGTAACAGGATTTTTGATTGCTTGATTAATCACATCATCAATAAAAAATGCAGCTAAAGGTTTTTGCACAACAAGTAGCTTTCGTCTAATATCACCATCGGTAATAATACCCAGTAATTTACTATTATGATCTATAACACATGCAATGCCCAAGCGGAAATCATCCATTCTCTCTAAGGCTTCTTTTAGGATAGTACTATCAGTTACAATAGGAAAACTCCCAATATCCAACATCACATCATTAACATTTTTATTCTGGATGGACATTATCTTCTCCAAATTTATCTAACAATTCTAAGCGTGTTTCATGCACAATCTTAGCTTGATGCAATACATTCTCTAAATACTTAAGATCTAATACAGTATTAGCATCTGACAATGCTGCCGTTGGATTGTCATGTGTTTCCATAAATAGTGCATTAATACCACAACCCGCTGCTGCACGAACCAAATAAGGAATAAATTCTCTTTGTCCACCTGAGATATTACCCATTGAAGTTGGTAGCTGGATAGAGTGGGTTGCATCAAAGCAAACAGGATACCCTGTCTTATGCATAATTGGGAAACTAGTCATGTCATTAACCAGCATACCATAGCCTAAGAATGTCCCTCTATCTGCAAGAATAATCTGGTCACAACCATGCGCCTCTAACTTTCTGACAGAATTCTTCATATTCCAAGGACTCATATATTGCCCCTTCTTAAGATGCACAGGTCGCCCCGTCTCTGCTGCTGCGCGCAAGATTGAAGTTTGTCGACACAAATAAGCAGGCACTTGTACCATATCACAAACCTCGCCTGTTGCCTTTGCCCAAGATGCATCTGAAAAGTCAGACACTACAGGTACGCCAAACTCATCTCTTACATCTGCCAATATTTGCAGACCTTCATCTATACCGGTTCCGTGAAAACTATCAGGTGCTGAACGACAATCTTTATCATAACAAGATTTATACACCCAAGGTACATCAAGCTTCTCACAAATCTCGCCGATAGCATCTGCCATAAAAAAAGCATGGTCTTTTGTTTCTATTGCGCAGGGCCCTCCAAAAAAGGCTAACGGCAAGCCCGCGCCCACTTTAACCTTTTTAACCTTATCGTAACCAATATAAATAACCTTGTCATTCATTCTAAATCCTCAATGGTTGATTAACTATTCATGATAAAAATTAATTTTATCATTATCATCTGATTCTTCTTATGTTTTTGTTACAATAAAATTCTACCTTTACTGGGTATTAATTTTTGGGGGATTACATATGCTTTTGACCCATTCTTGAAGTTCATCAATACTACTCAAAACTGGAATACCGTGCGCCGCTTCTTTCGTAGAATGTATCTGGACCAGACCACTAGGATCGTAATAAACTGAGGGCTTTCCTTCAAGTTTAGCAATTAATGCTGTTGAAGTAAATGGCATAGAGATGCAAGCTTTTGTCTGTTGAATAATTTGGAGTGCATCTATATTAGGATGAACTTCTATGTAATTATATTCCTTATTTAACTGTCTTACTCTTCTTATATATTTTTTATGTATCCACTTATGGATTCGCTTCATTTTATGCAGCATAGTGATATTATTGTTACCAAGAATAAACTGTATATCACTCAAAAATTGATTAGAATTATTATAAATATAGTAATCAACGTCAGCTCCATGTGATATGTATACTGCAGGTCTGAATGGTGTCACATCAAACACAGCAATTGACTCCATTGGAGTATCTAAACTCATTTGATAGGATGAAAACCATATTGAGCCAACCTCCTCTATTATTGAATTATGGCGATTAAATCTTTTAATAAAATCTGCTTGAAATTTATCCCATACCAAATAATGAGGCCAACTAATCAAATGCCAAAGGGTCTTCTCTGGGGATCCATCTTTGGGTAGAAAAGCTTCATTATTCGTAGAATAAAAATAAAACAAGACTCTTGAACCTTTTTCTTCTGCGGAATATGTCCAAATAGGTCTATAAAATGGCGTCGAGTTATGAAATAGATAATCTTTTGAAAAATCTTCAATATTAGCCAAATCGGCCCTTTTAAATTTCAACATCTCTTCTAAAAAAAAACTAAAAGTATGCCTGGAAACTAAAGAAAAAAAACTATATATGGTTAAATATACTACTGAGAATATATATTGAAGTAATTTCAACTTTCTTATTTTTGGAAGTCCGTCCGTCTGAATAATATTAATTTCACCAAGTCTAAAATTAGACTTTGTCTTTACACTATGACATGCACTTTCTAGCCCTTCAGTCTTTCCACTCCATTGAAAATACCAGTTTATAATATTGTTTGCACGAAGGTCACTTGAAATGCAATTGTAATTTATATCATTAAAGTATATATGTCTTCCCAGTTCAGGGCTTTTTTTTAATAAAAAAAGAATACTTCTAACCCCATGCAAAAACCCCTTCCCCCAATCCAAGAAACAATAGATATGCCATAATAAAGCAGATACAAAGTTATTCACATCAATACCTTGACTCATTAAGGTATTCCTCCATTCTTTAGGCAATGGATACCTCACAGGTTTATTAGCGCCGATACTATATAAAATTGATTTGTTGAAAGCTAAACCTAAAATTCTTCCAGATAAATATTGACGGACTGATAGTTCAGCATTAACCCTACCTCCATTCAATAAATGCTTTGGAAAATGGATATTATTAAGTAGGGTATTTGATATCAAATATTTTAGCTCATTCAGTAAAGCTGATCTATCATTTTCTTGCAGGTTTTTAAGACCCTTGTTTATTAATCTCAACCTGAGTCTTTTTCTCTTTTTAATAAACGCCAAAATAAAAAATTGAGTCATAATTTTTTCTCAGAATTGGTTAAACTTAGAAAAATTAATAGATTTATTTTTAACCTTTATAAAGTCTAATGTATCTTTGACATCTAAACCACCTTGAGCATTTAATACCTTTATCATATGACCACCAAATATACAACTTCGACTAGATAAAGTCACATCAAGTAACTTTAGCTGTGAAACAGCATCGTGTTGCTCGTCAATCTCCATTAACACTTCATGGCATGTCTTAAAATGAGCTAGAATATCTTTAATATCTACACTAGAATTATAAGAAATTTCATAAATAATATTATCTTTATAAATACAATACCCACAAACCCTATTGTTAACAACAATTGCTTTAAATTTTATTTTTAATTGTTGACATTTTTCTAGAATGTACTCCCAGTATTTAGAGGTTCTTTCCATAAATCCATTAAGATTAGAATATTTTTTATTATAAAGATATTCAAAATAATCTAAGTTTTGACTTATAGCCGACTGAAAACATGTAACACTCTTAAATATTTGGTTTTTAACGATAACCTTGTTATAAGTTGACACACCCCAAAAACCATACCTATTGTAGTAGTAGTCAACATTTTTACTAGCAAACAATAAACTTATATCGCACTTAGCATTCGCTACATTATTTGCATATTCCATCATTATCCTTGAAATACCCTTTCCTCTATATTTATCATTAACGCACACATCGGTTAAACCTGCAGCTTTATATGCCTCTCCTTCAATATGAAACACACGATATACAATCCTAATAACTCCAACAATCTTATTAGAATCTTTCGCAACAATAACACTGTCTTTTTCAAAAAACTCAAAATTATGCCAGTCTAACCCTTTGTGACTCCTAAAAATTTCTTGAGTCACATTTGTATGACTAAAAAAAACCTGGCAGACTAGATCTAAAGCCAACACTAATTCAGAGTTAGATTTTGCTATTGATACTTTAAAAGCCATTTACTAATAAAAAAAAATTATTATTCAAAGTTCATAACTCCATTCATTAAATATTCAGCATACTGCCAGTCATTCATATTATCAATATCAATTGACTTATATTTATCAATAATACACCCTATATATGAATTACTAATTCCAGCACCACTGGAATTAAGAATATACTGACTTGAAAAAAAAGCAAAAGACCCTGTATCAAAATAATGTTCTTCAAGATCTTGCGAACGCTTTTCAAGCATCTCTTTCTGAATAGGCTTCAACAATCCACTGTCTTTTCTACTAAAGGCCCACTCAATAGGTGCAGGGTAAGCCGATACTGCAAGTACTGGACTGTTATAATTACCACTTCTTAATAAATTTGATGCATTTACCAAATCACCTGTTTCAATAAATGGCGCACACGGCATTATTGTGGCAACTTCATCAAAATCAACATTTCTATCTTTATATTGTTCTAGAACCCACTTTAGTACTGGCATAATCGGAGTGTGGTCATCAGACAATTCTTGGATCCTCATAAAATCTACTGAAAATCCAAGATTTTTAACAACAGTTGCTATCTCATTACTATCTGTAGAAACATGTATAACATCAAATAAATTAGATTCTTTTAAAACATCTAATACATATGCAATAATGGGTTTTCCACAAAGATTTTTAATATTTTTTCTTGGTATTCTTTTAGAGCCACCTCTTGCAGGAATAATTGCGATTCTTTTCATAATACTGTTAAATTAATTTTTTATATGGCTTTACTTTGAGTATCGTAATTAAATAAGAGGTCAATTACTGACATATATTGAATAAACCCGCCATGAAGTTGGATAGCTAACATGATTATAATTAAAATACTTTTCTGGAATTTTTCTTTTGATAAAAGAATCTGAGTAATCATCGAAAAATATAGACTTTCCATAATTCTGCTTAATCATACTAATGTGACTTTCTGGAAACTTCCTAGAATAGTCTATTTTTACATCTGAAATTAGTTGATTTTTTTCCTTTTGAAATTACAGGGACAGTTAGTTATTTAACTTCACGTCTTATATCTTCCCTATTAAATCAAATGAAATAGGTGTGCCGCGAGCAATATTATAACTTGCATTTGACGACAAGACTTCATCCCAGTATTTTGGCTTTAAGCCAAGTCCCGGTCGAATTCTTTTGATATTTTCTGTGGTTAATCTTTCACCACACTTAATATCTTTAATTGCGTAAATTGAACGGCGAAACTTGTGTCCGGGTTTTTCTGCTTCTTTTAATTCATAACCGGCAACGCCTAGTGACTGCCATGCATTTTTTGTATCTTGACATAACTGCCTCAACTCACTAGGCTCTAGTGAAAATTCACTATCTGGCCCCTTATCAGCACGACTCAAGGTGAAGTGTTTCTCTATCACACAAGCACCAAGCGCCACAGAAGTTGTCGCCACTATTGTACCCATTGTATGATCTGATAAACCCGATAAGACGCCAAACTTCCTTGCCAAATCAGGAATAGTTCGTAAGTTGGATTGCTCAAGAGGTGTGGGATAACCGCTTATACAATGCAACAAAACCAAATCTTGACAGCCATTCTCTTGTGCCGTCTCAACTGCCTCGGAAATTTCCTCTAAATTTGCCATTCCAGTTGAGATGATTATTGGCTTTTTAGTTTGAGCCACACGCTTAATTAATGGCAAATCAATAATTTCGGGTGAGGCTATTTTGTAGGCGGGTGTATTTAACTCCTCCAATAAATCAACAGCCGTAAAGTCAAATGGTGAACTAAAAATTGTTATGCCAATTTCTCTAGCATAATCAAATAAAGGCTTATGCCACTCATAAGGTGTCTCAGCCTCTTGGTATAAGCCATACAAATCATAACCATCCCATAAGCCACCCTTAATTTGAAATTCCTTTCTATTGCAGTCAATTGTCATGGTATCAGCTGTATAAGTCTGTATCTTTACAGCATCTGCACCTGCCTCTTTAGCAGCCTTAATACTTTCAAATGCTCTATTGATATCACCATTATGATTAGCAGAAAGCTCAGCTATGATATATGGCTCAAAATAATTTGAGATAATTCTATTATTTATAGTTACTTGATTCATATCTGCATTCCTTCTAAAGAGATTTAAATAATTGATATAAATAGATTATTTATAGAACTTTTAAAAATAAAATCTAACTATTAAATGTTTTGCACATTATTACATTTAATTAAGTTTTAACTTCAGCTTCATTATTGTTCTCATATGAAATATTTGCAATTGGAGAAAATAACGTCCATCGCCCCGAACAACAATTCCAATCTAATTTAATAGATGGATCAATTGGATTCACTCTATGAGGAATATTTGGCCTAAACATGCAAATATCACCAAATCTTACAAATTTTTCAATATCTTTCCACTCGTTATCTATAAAAATTGAAAGTCCTCCCTCATTAAAATCAACCCCTCTTTCAGATAATGATAAAACCATTTCAACTTTTTGAGGATCCACAGGGTCAACATGAGCAGACATATAACCCCCTCCTACAGGATAATGCAAAGCAGCTGGTTGAGATAAAAAACCTTCGTAATCATTAAAAAAAGTGAAGTTTTTATCTAGCCCTGCAATAGAATTTCTAAAAACATTAAGAGGATGAATTAACTGGAATATGGATGTAACATTTTCATGAGTATATGAATATCTAAATAAATGAGCTATACGCTTAACATGCATTTTTGGATGGTTATTATCTATCCTATGAAAATTAATTGTTTTTGCATCTCTCTCTGGGTTTTTTTCCGGAGTATTTTGACCAAAATCAAAAATATCTTTTTTCACAATGTTTAAAATATTTTTATCATAAACACCTTTAATGATTACAACATATCCATCTGAAATCATTTTACTTAGTACTTGAATGTTTTCTGTAGTCCTTATTTCTCCTTCAATAAGTTGACCATCTAAAATAATCGGTTTCATTTATAGTCTTCCTTATATATGTAAATAGTAAATTCATACAGAGGGTAATCATGTCTCAATACAACTCTATTTGAAAGTTTTTTTGAGTAAGAGAAAAGCTCCTCTGGAGAGTAATGATGATCTTTAGCTAAAGAAAAATCGACATAAGAACTAAGAAAATTACAAGCTATTCCTTTTCTACAAAGGGAATACATTCTATTTAATGCCATCTTTGCAAAAGATAAATTATTTTCCATTTTTAAATTTATAGATCCACTAAGAAAAATATAATCATAAATTCCTTCCCCCATAACTTTATCAATATTCAAATAATCAAAGGAAGCCTTTTTTTCGATACTAAATCTTTTTCTCGCCTCTTTAATCAATTCCTCAGAAATATCAATTCCTTTATAAGATTGAATCTTAAAATCATTTTTCTCAAAAAAATAATACAATTCACCAAGTCCGCAACCAACATCTAAAACTTTAGCGCCTTTAAGATCATCAATTTCTGAAAGGATTTTAAACCTTAAATACTGTGAACTTTTTGAACCCCATCCAACTGTTTTGAAATCAGGCAAACCTTGTTTTAATCTACCATTATAAATCGCAGCAATTTTGTTTTCATCATTAGAGCTCATTTTAAAAATTTAGTAATAAATTTTTCAGCATTAGTATAAAGAATTTTTTTAATAAGTTCATCAGACAAATTAAATTTATCAAAGACATCTAATGAAAGTTTTAATGAATTTCCTAACTCTCTGTCAGGATAATCGGAGCCATAAAAAATTCTCTCACCTTTCATACTATTTATTGCGTAAACAAGATCTTGGGTTATTGAACTATCTCGATAATATAATAGTGTATATGCTATATTTAAATAAATATTGGGCACTCTTTTAGCTATTAGCATCATATCGATCACTCTATGCCCTCCAAAATGAGCAACTATCAAGGGTGCGTCAGGGCATGATTGTGCTAACCGGCCATATTGAATAGCCTCATCACCTGATAGCAAACTATTGCCATCTGGAAAGGCGTCTATCAGGGTTGGAACTCCTAATTCATAGGCTCTTTTGAATAACTTTTTCACTTGAGGTTCATCTGCTTTATAGTTGTTTAATCTTGGATGAAGTTTTAAGCCTTTATAGTTCAACTCATGAATACACTTTTCTAATTGAAAAATAGCATCTTTATTCATTGGGTTTATATTTACAAAACAATATATATTTTTATAATTTGACAACTCTAAACCAAGCTCCTCAAAACTAAATCTGTGAATGTTTAGATGAAGCAAAAGTCCTTTACTGATACCCTCTTTAATCATTTCTCTAGATAGAAAATCTAGCGCTTCTTTTGAATCTCCCTTTATATTCTCATCAAGATGGAGATGCATATCAATTACTTTCATTCAATAATCTCAATAATAATTAATTTCAATTAGCGAACTAGCTTGCATAAATAGCTGCTCAAGTTCTTTTTTTGACTCACCCCAAGCTAAAACATAACCAAGTCTATCAGCATCACTATAGCAAGCTTTAGTTAAATCCCCTTTTTTTACAAAACAACCTGCATTAATACCTTTAATTTTATTAACTATTTCAAATCCAGATATAGACTTAATAATACCTTCCTGAGAAGGAATGTATCTAATTGCGGCTAATTTTTTTTTACCAATTTGATGATTACTAGGTTTCTGTTTAGTCAACTGTTCAATAAAAACTTTAGAATAGTCGATGCCTGAGACTTTTGGGACAAGCCCATCAAAAACATAAAAACCACCTCCTCTACCAGCAGTTTCTAACAAAAATGGTCTGTTTTCTTTGTCAAGAATTAGTTCAGTATGAGTAAGACCAAATTGGACTCCTAAAGCTAAATTTGCTTTTATATTTGCATCTTTAATTATATTCTCTAATTCTGAGGGAAGTTTAATAGAAATAATTGAAGTTGCCGTCCTATCATTCAGAACAAATCTTTCACTTATAGCTAAAATTTCACAAACCCCTTTGTCCCAAAAAGATTCAATTGAAAACTCTCTTCCATCAATATATTCTTCAATAATTATCTCACCAGTTAAAGAAGATCTAATTGACTCTTTCAATATTTGCATATCATTCATATTTAGATTTTTTATTTTATGAATTCCTCGACTGCCAGCTGAATCAATTGGTTTAATCATAACTTCTTTTTCAGCAAACTGATTTACTATCGCTTTAAATTTTGAACCAGTCAAGTCATCAATAGATACCCAATTCGGATTAAAAACTCCCAAAGACTCCCAGCATTGTCTCTGCAATTTTTTATTAGTTAATTTATTTGCAAGTTTTTCAGACATACCGCCAGTTTTGAAGTAGTCGTTAACAATTCCCGCAGACTTCATTCCTAAGTCAGATATAAAACTTACTACAGCAATAGGCACAATTCCTATCTGTTCAATTTTTTTGATAATTTCAACAGAATTACAAATATCAATAGGAAAGAAAAGATCAACTATTGATCTGCAAGGAGCATTTATATCTGCATCAAAAGCAATAACGTTTATGCCCAAAGATTTAGCATTTAATAAAGATTGTTTCTGTTGCCATCCAGCGCATATAGAAATTAACCATTTTTCATTCGCCATCTTTAATTAATACCTCAATTACTCTACAAGCTTTTTAATATGGTTCATTATCCTCTTAACGCCTCGCCCATCAATAATCTTTTGAGCAGTATATGCTATATCAGAAATATACTTATTATTAGGGATTTTTATAGGCTTTCCAACCCCAAGCAGTCCGCCTAATTTGAATATTTTATTTGCTAATGCACTTTCTGCTTCAGTTTGAGGTATTGCATGGACCGCTTTACCTAAAGCCATGAGCTCCAACATTGAGCTTCCACCATTTGTAACGGCCCATGAGCAACCTTGCATAATCGCAGCAATATTATCAGGATTAACAAAATGAGTACAATAATTGAAATGATTTATATTTATACTTTTCTCATATTCAATAACTACTGTTTCAATATTTTTATCATCCATTAATTGAATAATATTTAAGGCAAAGTTATTGATATCATATGAACCAAGCATAATTAATACGCTCTTATTACATAAAAAATTTTGATTAATTAAGCTAGTTATATCTTCTCTAATAATTGAATACTCTAATCCACTAATTTGATTACTGCCTTTATATCTTAAAAAATCAAAAACATTTATAACTAAATCAAGTTTGGACTGACCAACATAGTCTAAACCTATCACTTTAGATTTATAACTTATTTTTTGTAATAGAAAATCGCCATCGTACGGGATATCAATAATTACGTCATTAGAGATATAAAGCGCCTTAATATTGATCTCTGAAAGAACTATAAGATCGACTTTATGTCCATCTTTAATAAGAAATTTAGCTAACGTCTTACTCCGTAAAATATGACCAAGCCCAAATTTCAAATTTCCATCAGTGATTATTGTTAAGTTCACACTTGTAAATAATTAAAAATAATCGTGAACGTTTTTCTTTAAATAATCATAACCAGTTTTAGTGTTATTTCGTTCAAATTCATCTACTGGTGGAATTGAACAAAATCCAAGTAACTGCTTTTGTTCATCTGTACATTTTAGATAGATATCATTCTTTAAATTTCTTACAATATCAATAGACTGCTTACACCACCATTGTGACAAAGTTGCAATTAACGCCCAACGAGACTCCCCTGTTTTATTTGCTAACGTTCCATGCCACAGTCTACTATCCCATATTATTAGATCTCCTGCCTTTCCCGTGAGAGGCTTTGTATTGCAAAACTCTCTATCAGTATATTTGCCTGAATTATTAGATCCAGGGACAACAACTGTACAGCCATTGTCAATAGTGCTATCTTCTAAAAGGATAGCAATTTGCATCACATTTGTCTTTTGGTCGCTAAGAAACGGAATATGAGAATCAATATGCATTTCTAGCTTATCACCACTAGATCTAGCGTTATAGTATGAGAGAATATAGTTTGGCACATCGTGAGGCAAAAAACGATAATACTCATCATTAAGTTTATGCATTGCAATTTTTCGTATAGCTGGATAAGTCAATACTTCAATAAAGCAATGATTAATATTGTAAATAGAATACACAATCTTGTCATTAATATTTCTATCGGGAGTACCTTTGTATTTTATCTTTCTGCCAGAGTTAAGCGCCACATACCTTTTAATAACTAGATTTAATAAATAACTTACACCTTCACTTGTTAAAAAATTTTCTATTTTTGTATAACCATAATAATCTATCTCTTTAATATTTTGTTGTATATCAATTTCTAATTCTTTAAATAATTTCATCTTTACCAATCCTTTTTATCTAACTTTAAATAGTGGCTGCAAGATATCACCCTTAATATTCTCCATTAAAGTGTCTTCTTTAATATGCTGCTTTATAAGAGGCAATACTTCTTGATAAATTTCAATCAATTTGTCAATATCTTTCTTGGTATGAGAAAAACTTATATTATGAGAACCTAATATTAATACTCCTCGCTTAAACATTTCTTGTAAGAAGAAGGTTTTGATTTCAAAAGTGTTATATTTTTCTTGTTCTTTGATATGTAAAAAACTCCAAGACGGATGTCCAGAAGTCCAAAAAATACCACTCAAATTTTTATCATCAATAAGTTGATTTAATTTCCCCAATAGATAAGCACCAACTTCAGAAAAGTACTCTGTCACTTGCTCTTTTTTATATTTATCAATGATCCTGCTAGCTGCAGCGAGTGACAAGGTTTCGCCGCTAAAAGTACCTGAGAAGAAAATATCCTCCACTTTTTGCATCACTTCGTTACTACCAACAACAGCAGACAGTGGATAACCATTTGCCATACCTTTACCAAAAGTGGCTAAATCTGGCATGACATCAAATAACTCTTGTGCACCGCCTAATGAATAACGAAACCCTGTTATCGTCTCATCAAAAATCAATAATGCATTATTATTATGCACCAATTCTTTAACCTCCTTTAAGAAATTATTCTTCGGGTATTCGACATTCATTGGTTCCATAATCACACAGGCCAACTCTTGCTCTTGGAATATCTTTTTTAACGATTCAATATTATTGTATTCAAATTTATGCGTCAAGTCCTTGGCAGATATTGGCACACCCAAGTCTCTTGTAGTTGAGCCAATATACCAATCTTGCCAACCATGGTAGCCACAGACCGCAATATGCTCTTTACCTATATAAGCTCTTGCAATACGAATAGCTGCGCTAGTAGCATCAGTGCCATTCTTGGCAAATCTCACCTTTTCAGCACAAGGAATGATTTCAATCAACTTTTCAGCTACCTCCATCTCTAACTTGTGTGGCAATGAAAAAGTAACACCACTCTTCATCTGTTCTTGCACTGCTCTATCAACATCTTTGTCACAATACCCAAGCGTAACAGCTGCTAATGAATTCACAAAATCAATATATTCATTACCATCGACATCCCATACCTTTGATCCTCTGCCTCTTTCAATAAAAAAAGGAGATGCGCCTCTCGGGTATTGTGTCAAACTCTTGCTAAATGTTTGTGACCCTAAAGGAATACACTTTAACGCTCTCTTCAATAATTGATCTGATTTTTTATACATTTTTTAAAAATTCCTCATCCTCTTGAAGTAACTTTTGAAGTTGCCACAATAAACTTATCAATCATTTTAGGGCTGCGCAATCTCTCAATTGAATTCAACAACATCGACTTGCCTAATATTGGCTTCAAAACCTTCCATGGCAACCTTGGTGAGGACAGACGCGCTTGTAATATTGCTAATACCATAATTTTCTCATTATACTTTCCACATGCTTGGATTCAATAAATTTATATCACTAATAGTGTATGCATCTAGATTATCATGTTTTTTCAATGACCGAACAATTTCCTCTAGTTGCTGTTTGCTATCGACACCTACCAAAACTTTATCCACCTCTTGGGTGCTTAATGCAAAATTTAATGCGTATTCCAACAAGGACATTTCGCTTTCTTTAACCATTGTCTGATATTCATTAAATTGCTTACCCCAAGTTTTAAAATACTTTGGAAGATCGTTAAAATTCAACAATATTCCTTGCAAAAAAACACTTCTGCTATGGATCTCTACACCTTTACTCTTTAATGCCTGTAATTGGCCACTCTGAATTAAACGGGTATCAAACACATTGAATGGTACTTGGATTATATTAAAGTCAAAATTCTCTAATAAAAAATTTACTTGTTCTGGTGTATAAGTAGAAAAGCCAATTTTTTTAATCAGACCCTGTTGTTTTAATTCATTCAGCTTGTTGAATAAAACATTAAATTGTTTATTTTCTATATCCTGAATATTGTGAATCAGCAAGCCCTCCACTTGCTTTTGACTAAGATCATCTAAAGATTGATAAAAACCATCTATCACCTTATCAACTCCATTTTTAAGAGAGATAGTTTTAGTGACAATATGGTAATTATCAACGCCAACTTCTCCCAAAACTTTCTCACTATTACCATAACCTGAAGCCGTATCTAATGCATCGATTCCATTCTCTTTAGCAAAGTCTAAAATACTCTTAACTTCCTTTATCGTCACCTGTCCACTTTGATTGGTAATGCCGTAATCTAGACCAAATTGAACAGTTCCTAATGCTAGCTTACTCATTTAGATGGACCTCCAAATGAGGCTGAGCATAAACATACCCAGCAAACCCTTCTTTGAAATGAGAAATTGATAACTCCTTATCGGTTGGAGCATTCTCATCCAATAGGGTCATTTTCTGACCTACATGGAAAGTCTTACACCCTTTTTCTTTAAGCACTTCAATTGCTTTCAGCTGCACACCATGCGCGATAGGCTTATCAAATAACTCTCTTTTATAAGCGCCTACAGAAGAACTTCCTATGTCTTTTGTATAAGTAAAAAGCCCTGCACCTATTAAGATGCCGCCATCTCTAACAGTTATTAATAACGCTTCCTTATTTTTTACTTGCTCTTTCTGTATATCCCAAGTTTCTCTTACTCTTGTCTCTCTTCCTGAGACTTCTAAGTGAAGCAATCTAAATTCTTCAAACACATGCTCAATATCACTATCACACACATCAATATCCCATTCTCTTAAAGCTTTATTCACCAATGTTTTATAACTCCTTCTAAAGCTCATCCTAATGCTTTCAATTGTTAGCCGCAAATCGATTGCCAATCGGTGCGTTAAAAAACTTTTACTGGCTCTATCAAGCCATAAAAGATACCATTCAGATAAAGCCGGACTAAACTCAACTATGTGAACTTTTTTTATCTCTAATTCTCTGGCAATATAATAAATAATTTCTAAAATTTGCTTTTCAATTCGCTTCTTTGCTATTTTTGCAATGCTTTTAATAAATAATGGCTTGATTAAACTCTTGCCATCGCCACTTAAAAACCAGGTATTTTCATTTTTATGAATAATGAGAGGGCAGATACCTATTGGCATTTTATTTTCGTATAAAACAAAGGATAGGTTCACTCCTTCAAAATATGAACTGTAATAATCAACCGTACTTTTTAAGTAAAACTCTGAAACATCAGAAGATTTATCAATAACCTCACCCCAATTCTCTAGATTAAAACTAACACCGTCAAAATTCTGCGAAATACTTTTTTTCAGAGCTTCAATCATTTCTATATATCACCTATCATGTTTTTATATTTTCTATCACTTTAATGCTGTCTTGAATATTAACAATGTCCCCATGAATAGGAAAGGCTATACAGGGATGATAATCAAAGACAAGAGGTGAGCCACTCCAGTTAAAATTGTATATTTCTGACTCTATGTCCAATCTCTCTTTGATATCTATTTTTATTTTTTGTAACTGCTCAATTCTCCTACCTTTAAACAAAGGTACAATTCCTGCAGGACAACTATTATTAATAGCCTTGAACATCCAATCACTCCAGTTACCTGATAGTAAACTATTAGTAAATAATTTCAAATTTTCACACCTGCTTTGTGTTTCTTTTTCTAACTCATGCAAAATATCAACCTCTGATAAATCACCAATATGGCTGGTTGTATTTAGATAGTTATTAATTATATAAATATGGTCTGGGTTTTCAGTATCTAAGCCCAGATGTTCGTTTAATACGCACACATTTCTTTGCAAGACTCCATCTTTCGATAAAATTGCACCGCCTTTTAAGCCCAAACATTTAGCTAGACTAACAATAACTGAATCCATATTTTTATATCTAATATGTGCATCAGGAGAATCTACACAATCAAATATAACTTTATTATATTTATCCAAAACCTCATCAATAATATTGTCATTAAATATCCAGCCCCATTGCTCATAAACCATAATAGCATCAACATTAATATTATTCTTTATAACCTCTTTAACCGGTATTGGTGTTGCATATTTGGCAACTGCATTAACGACACATTGTGAGCTATACTCGGCAACAGCAACGCGATTCCCTCTCTTCATACTCCTTAAAGTGTGCATAATTGCCTGCCTTCCGCTTGGGAAGATAAATTCTTTAGATAGATTATTAGCTTTACTCAGATTTTTAATTTGAGTATTTTTTCGCCACAAATATTGCATATTAGTTATGCTTGACACTGTAGTAATTTTTTTATCGAAGAAACAACTAATTTTTGATCAGCATTACTCAACCCATAAAACAAAGGAATGGATAATGCATTTTGATAGTATTGGCTAGTTGAAGGATATTGCGCGATTTCATAACCCATATTTTGATAATATGGTTGATTGACAACGGGAATATAATGCACTTGCGACCCTACACCTTGTTCCGCCAACTTTTTCATAAACTGATGTCTACTCATGTCAATCTTATCAAAATCAATACTAACTACGTAGATATGATGGGAGCTATTATCTCTTCCATGCGTCTGAAGTAGGGTAATATTTGAAGTTCCTGAAAAGGCTTGATCATAATATCTAGCGATTGATTTTCTAGCATTTAAAAATAAATCAATCTTATTCATTTGTGATATGGCTAATGCGCATTGAATGTCGGTGATGCGATAATTATATCCAAGATACTGCATCTCATAATACCAACGCTTTAGCTCCCCATTTTCAAGTGCTTCATCTTTGTTAATTAACGAATTATCTGGCTTACTAATGCCTGGAAACTCAAAATTCCCCTTAGTAATGCCGTGACTTCTAAGTAGAGTTAGTTTACGGTAAAGTGACATATCATTAGTTGTAATCATACCGCCCTCACCAGCAGCAATACCCTTTACAGGGTGAAAGGATAGAGTAGTCATATCTGAATATTGACAGTTACCAACCTTTGACCCATCATTGTATGTTGCGCCTAATGCGTGTGATGCATCTTCAACAATTGCCAGGTTGTATTTATCTGCTAATTTCTTGATTCGCTCCATGTCACATGGTAACCCGGCAAAATGCACAGGAAATATGGCTTTAATATTGCTTGAATTAAGTATTGCTTGTTCAATTTGATCAATATCAATATTTAGCGTCTGTTTATCAATATCAACAAATACTGGTTTAGCGCCCACATACAATATAGAATTACTTGTAGCAACAAAGGTATTGGGAGTTGTAATCACCCCATCACCCTCTCCAATCTCTAATGCCATACATGCTAAATGCAGTGCTGCTGTGCCGTTGGCAACGGCAACAGCATATTTTGCACCCACGTAATTAGCCACCTTGTTTTCAAACTCCGAAACCTTGGGACCCTGTGTAAGCATGCCGTGTTTCAATACATCAACAACAGACTGTATATCGTCCTCATCAATATAATGCTTACCATAAGGAAGAATCTCTAAGGTCACTTGACTAGTAGCCCCCTTACCTTCTTGCTCTTTAAGGGCTTGCAACTGTTCATCAAGACTGGCGATTTCGCAATCAAGTGTTTGGCGGAGCTTGGTATTGGACAGACTCATATCCTTAGGTCTTGTAACTAAATTTGGTTTATCATCAACACTAACTTTATTGATTAAACCAGTATCTAGATTAAAACAATTAGCAAGCTTGATACCGAAATCGTATTTAGATATACGTTCACTGCTAACTATATTAAACAAGCCAGTAGCATTTATATCAATCAGTTGATGTGCCTTACTAGATAGCTCACTAATTAATATTGGAGAAAAAAAGATGTCTTGGAACAGGTCAATGGACTTACCACTTCTTAAATTATTTAAGATAAAATCGCTAAAAGATTGACGATAACTTGAACCCCATCCAAAAAAGTTAGTACGAATAATGAGTGCATCATTACAGTTTTCTAGAACTTGCAGCTCAGCTAAAAATTTTGTCTTAGCGTAGTTGTTAACGGGATCGATTTTTGCCTTCTCTGTCAGCATCTCTTGATTACCAGAGAAAAGATGGTCGGTTGAGATGTGAACTAATTTAATACCTTTATCACTACAAGCGATCGCCATATTCCTTGCTAAATCTACATTCACCTCTTTTGCTAAATCAGGACTAGATTCACATTTTTCTATACTGGTAATTCCTGCTGTGTGGATTACAATATCTGGTTGATGCTTATTCAATACAGATAGACATTCATCTAAAGAGCTTAAGGATACAACATCTGTATTAACACCTAATAGAGAGATTTTTCTTCGATGTAATAGTAGGGTAATTTCAAACTTATCACGGACAGAGAAAGCCCAATTAATGGCTAACAATCCAGAACCGCCAGTAATAAGTATTCTTTTTTTTGTCATATAACAGCTACCCTACTATCAACCACAATAGATTTTTTTTAGATTTTCTATCTAACAGTGTATGAAGTTTTTGAAGATAATTCATATAGAATTTACAGCCCTATTTGAATAGGTAATTTAATATATAAAGATAATTAAAATTTTCCAATTTTGGCAATATTAATGTCAATCCACTGTTGTAACTCTTTAATACTCATCCACTCTTTATTTTGGTCTGATGAATAAGTAAAATTCTCATCAACCTTCACACCACCTTTGTTGCGATTTGGATCAGACGACCAATTGTAAATTGCTGGTAAAATCTTATAATGATCATCATACTCATAAGTATGCGGAGCATCTTCTAGACCAATCATTTGTTCATGAATTTTCTCGCCAGGTCTAATGCCTATAACTTTTTGTATCGATTTTTCATCAACAGCTGTAGCAATATCAGGTATTGTCATAGAAGGAATCTTCTTCACATATATTTCACCGCCTTGCATATCATGAAAAGCATGCCAAACTAATTTAACACTCTCTTCTAAGCTAATCATAAAACGTGTCATATTTGGATCTGTAATTGGTAATTCACCAGTTTCTTTTAACTTAATAAAAAATGGAATAACTGATCCTCTAGAACCCATAACGTTGCCATAGCGAACTATAGAAAACCTGGTATTGTGATCTCCTGCGTTTGAATTGCTAGCAACAAATAATTTGTCTGATGCTAATTTTGTTGCACCATAGAGGTTAATTGGGTTACTGGCCTTATCAGTTGATAAAGCAACTACACCCTTAACACCACGATCAATACAAGCATCAATTAGATTTGTAGCGCCATTAATATTGGTCTTTACACATTCAAATGGATTGTATTCTGCAATAGGGACTATTTTTGTTGCTGCAGCATGAACAACATAATCAATGCCAATAAGTGTTCGTGATAAATGCGCTTGATCACGGACATCACCAATCACAAATTTAACTCTGTGATCACCTTCAAATTTTTGTGCCATCTCCCATTGTTTCATTTCATCTCTAGAATAGATAACAACCTGCTTTGGATTATATTTTTCTATAGTCATTGGAACAAAGCTATTACCAAATGACCCAGTTCCACCAGTGATAAGTATTGATTTATTTTCTAACATATTTATTGCCTTTTTTAAAGTGGTTAACTGTTTTCTTCATTGGATAGAATAGCATATTATATTTTTATAACAACTCTTTACGTGTTTGTGTATTTAATCGCTTGTCAATAGTGAACTATCTACGTTAATTGTATAAGATAAAATTAACGGATTCCTTCTTTTTACAACTTTACAAACCAGCGTACACGGCAGTATTAATTTAATTCATTTTAGTTATGCTCTATTTGATTAAAATCAATCCGCTCAATTATATAGTCTTTATTTATTCTTATAATACTGTCACACTGTTTTAATGTTGTAAGTCTATGAGCAATGATAAATATAGTTTTAACATCTTTAAATTGCTCGATTTGTTCCATTACTTTTTGCTCTATTTCATTATCTAGAGCACTAGTTGCCTCATCAAAAATAAGCACGTCACTGTCTTTATACAAAGCACGGGCTATGCCAATTCTCTGCCTTTGTCCGCCCGATAGTTGAACGCCTTGCTCACCAACAAGAGTCTCGTATTTATTTTTTAAATTATTAATCACATCTTTAACTTGCGCTTGTTGTGCTACTTGAATAACTTTATGCATTTTTATTTTCTCCGAAACAACAGCAAAGGCAATGTTGTCTTGAATAGTATTATCAGTAAGATAGATACTTTGAGGAACGTGGGAAATATGTTTCTGCCAGGCTTTTTTATTTCTTTGTGTGATAGAAGTGCCATCAACCAGTAACTCTCCTGATGTAGGGATCAATAGGCCCATTAAAATATCTAGTAATGTACTTTTACCAATACCTGACTCTCCAATAAAACCGACTGTTTCACCTTTTTTAAAGCTTAGGTTTACATTCCTTAATATCAATGGCTTATCTTTTCCATATCCAAAGCTTAAGTTCTTAAAAACAATATCTTGTTTAAATGGAATTGAGTCTGTTGTATTCTGATTAATATTATCTGGCAACGGTTGATCTAATAAGTTCAGAACATCAACAAAAGAAGATTTTGCCCCCCTTATCCCACTATAAGAACCGTAAGCTTGTTGTAGTGCAGGAAGTAATTTCTGGGCGGCTACCGCAAGTGCTCCTAATACAGGGACAGCATCTAAAAAATCACCTTTTTGAAGTGTTAAAGAGTATGCTAAAACTACAATTAAAATCATACCGATTGCCTCGACCAGATAACGAGGGCTACCAGAAATAAAAGTATTATTTCCTAATGCTCTACGTAATGATAAGTCAGCATTCTGAAACAATTTACAATAGAATTCTTGGGTGTTGTCAATTAATACGTCACGTATTCCACCCAGACCTTCTTGCAAATATTTGATTATTTGTGAAGATTGTTTAGCAATTAATTGGCTATTTCTTTGTAGATGTTTTTTAGTAAAAAAGACAATTATCCCATAAAGCAAGGCAAAAATAGAAAATGTGATTAATGCCACTTGTGCATTAATAATAAAAACTATACTAATAATACCCAGCATGATAATAACCGAACTAAATAAGGTAACTAACGGGAATAAAACGCTTCCTATAACAATATTTGTCTTAGTAATAATTCCATTTATAATCTCACTACTATTGCGTGATGTGTGAGTTAAATAATCTTGATACAAGGTAAGTCTATATATTTTAACGCTCAAATCAGTTCCTGTAGAATAGGTCAATCTGGTTGACACATAGAGCAGGAGTATCCGCACTATTGACGAAATTAGTATCACTGTCACAAAGATAACTGTTAATGGTAACAATAGTTGACTGGGATTTGTTAGCCCCAAGATTTGAATTAAAGGCTGAGCAAGTTGAATTTGATAAATTTTCTCAGGTGAGGTTAGCACACCTAAAAATGGTACTATAGCGCCAATACTCACAACCTCCATTATAGAAGTTAAAATCATTAGAACTAATAACAGAAAAAATTGAATTTTTCGTCGTTTAGTTAAGTGTTTCCATAGTTTCTTGATCATTAATAAATATTGAAGTTAATTATTGAAAAGTGTAATAATTTAGTATCATAACAACTTAAGCGCTTCTTTTCTAAAAATTACAAGCAAAATTTTGCTTACAATTATTGAATCTAAATTCACATTCTTTTAAGTGCAAATTAAACATACTTTTGTTCATTCCTTTAAATTTTACCAATCTATTTTTAGCACAACCCCAGAATGATTCAATGCCATTAATATGTGAATTGCCTCTGGCAAATTCATTCTTACTATGTTGCACTCTAATTCGGATAGCGAGTGAAGAGCTCGCTAAAGATTACAAAGATGCTGGATGTTTTTTCTGTTCACTTTAACCACCCTCGATTGTTCCGTAGATATTTTGCGCCAAAGCGGCTTCGAATCTCGCCGTGCATTGGTTTTCCTTGTTTGACATCCACCGCATCGGTTGGGAATATCTGCCAGAAAGTTTCTTGTAAAATCTCATCATCTTCCCAGGACGTCCATGAACCGTTTAGGCGTTCGACCATTTCTACAGCAACGTCACGAATTTCCTCCGGCGTATTTTCAATAAGTTGAACCTGTTTTGATTCGTAGTCGGAAGTGAAACTACAGTATCCAAGTCCGTTACTAAATATTTCCTTAAGAGTCAACTCCCTATTATCGGGCGTAGAAAAATGATGTTTTAGTATTCCAATAAAATTCTTCCGAAATGTCTGTAGAACACCAGCTGGATTAATATTCACGGAGGCGATAGGCTTACGAAAAATAATTGGTATTGCATCATAACCTGTCCCCATTGAAATACAAAAATCGCATTTCGCACCCAAATATATATCCATAAAATCACTACGCATACCATTGTACGCGTAATCGATTATCCGTGGATTATCGCTAACTAACGGTTTGTGAACTTTAGCACCCATTCTTACAACAAAATATCCATACTTTGTTAACTCATCAGCGGCAAGGAGAAAGTTTTTAATATCGCAATCACGGAAATTGTGATAACTAAAGTCACTTCCTTTAAACTGCGACTTTAGATAGGCGCTATCTCGAACATTTAGACAAACGAATCGTGCTGCTGGCGCTATACCGATAACACGCAATTCTGCTTCACCTTTGTCTTCTTCCTCATCAGTAAAGTTAATGTGGGAAGGAAATCGATCGTATAAATTATGTACATCACGATCTGTCTGAGTATTATTACCAATATCGTGAATTAACCCACCAGGAATCAGTTGATTTACAACAGCTACAGGATAAAGTATCCATTCAGGCCAAATATTCAGTACACGTTTCCACATTGTTGCCAATTGGTAATTACAGATTGGCCTGGACATAAAAAAGAAAAGGTCTAGGTGCCGCTGTTTTGGCTTGTTTATACCTGCGTCACGTTCACACAAATACAGTTCTGTGTTTGCAGCAAAATTACCAATTCTCGAGCTATTCAAGCCGCCCAATCGCACGAGTAACCAGGGCCTGATAAGACGAATCATGATCACTAAGGGAATAGCAGGTAAACATAAGAATCGAAGAGTAAATTTTCTTGCTAATATCCCTAGCTTGCTTGATAGTATGGTGCGCACGCCCTGTTGAACCTGATCAATTTGTCGCATTATGAAGCGAATGGCTAATCTGCATATCTGTTTTCCTTAGAATAACCCATCTCAGCACTTTAAAAAGTGGAACTAGCGATAAAACTCACGAATACACGATAAGGTGTAGTCGATTTGCTCTTGCGTAATGTGCTGGTGTGCTGGCAAGGTAACAATCTCTTCTGCCTGTCGTTCGCATATTGGAAAATCGCCTCGCTTGTAGCCTAAATCTCGTGCCGCGTTTTGCAGATGGATTGGGATTGGGTAATGAACTTTTGCTTCAACGCCACGCTCCACCAGGTATTTGACGAGCTCATCACGCCTCTTGGCAGTAACCAGGTAAAGTTGATAAACCTCACGATAGCCTGAAGGTCGATAAGGAGGACGAATCCATGACTCGAGCCCCTTTAATCCCTCATCAAATTGTTGCGCATTACGGATGCGTGCCGTTACCAGCCCTTCAACAGTATCAAGCACTCGGCTACCAACCACAGCCTGGAAGGGCTGAAGTCGTTCGTTGACCCCCCATATTTCGATATGATCACGATCAAGCAGCCCATGGTTTCGATAGAGCCGAAGGAACTCCGCTGCTTTGTCGTCATTGGTAACGATGATCCCGCCATCACCCCAGACATTTAGTGGCTTCAGTGGGTGCATACTAAAGGCATTTACCTTGCCAAAGGTCCCAGCAAAACGCCCATTTATCTTTGCACCAACCGCTGGGCAAGCATCCTCAACCACGGGAATTCCGCGACGATTAGCAATTTCGAGAATCTTGTCCATTTCTGGCGGGCAGCCAGCCCAGTGGACCGGAAGTATTGCTGCCGTCTTTGGCGTAATTGCATCTTCGATCTTGCTCACATCAATCTGATAGCGTTTGTCACAATCGACAAACACAGGGCGAGCACCGGCGGCGATTATTGCACCGACTGTCGCTATAAAAGTATTTGCGACAGTTATCACCTCACTACCTGGTTGAACGCCGACTGCCTTAAGGGAGAGTATCAGCGCCCCAGTTCCAGTATTTGTACCGATTGCATGTTTGACGCCGATATAGGCGGCAAACTTCTTTTCGAATGCTTCAACAAATGGCCCTAATGTGAATTCACCACTGGCGACAAGCTCACGTAGATCTTGGAAGTGGGCATCAACTTCAGCGAACTGCTGATCTAAATAAGAGTATTTAACTTGCATAGAAGGTCCTGTATGTAATGTTCAATTTTTTTGGTAGAAAGCAGCAACAAGCTCAACAACGGTATCTTGCTGAGCATAAGTGAGGGCTGGATAAAGAGGAAGACTCAGTATCTTGCTGACATGCAGCATCGTCTTAGGAAAATCTGATGCCGAGTATCCAAGTTCCTTTGCAGCTGGTTGAAGATGAATTGGTGTAGCATAGTGAATCAACGCCTCAACTCCATGCTCATTCAAATAAAGCTTCAGTGCGTCGCGTTTTTCAGCTTTAACGACATAGGTTTGGTATACACAATGTTCGCCTGGCCCTTCGTCCGGTACACTCACATATGGTCGTAATAATTCGTTATAACGAAAGGCAAGTCTGCGGCGCTTAGCAGTCAACGCGTCGAGATGCCGCAATTGCACTCGCAACATCGCCGCCTGCATTTCGTCGAGTCTGCAGTTAAAGCTCCAAAAATCACATTGCTCACGGTTAATAAGACCATGATTACGCGATTTAGCTAGCTGGGCCATTAACTCTGGATTTTGACTGGTGACCATGCCACCATCGCCAAAAGCATGCAAATTCTTAAGTGGATGTAAACTGAAACATGCTGCATACCCCATGCTCCCAACGCGTTTGCCATTAAGTGATGCACCAACAGCTTGCGCCGCATCTTCGACTACAAAAAGATTTCGATTCTGAGCTATTTCCAGAATATCATTCATCCTAGCCGGCCGGCCCGTCAAGTGCACAGGAATAATGGCGCGTGTACGACTTGTAATCGCGTCCTCAAGCTTCTGTGGATCCATATTGCCGTCGTCACTTATATCCACAAACACAGGCTTACCTCCAGCGAGGGCAATTGTCGAGGCCGAGGCGATGAAAGAATTTGGTGCAGTGATGACCTCATCGCCCGCTTGGAGATCAATGCTAGCCAAAACCAGATGCAGTGCGCAGGTTCCGGTTGAGACACCGATGGATAACTTTGATTGGCAGTATTCCGCAAACTCGCGCTCAAATGCTACTGTTTCTGGTCCAAGTATGTATCGACCACTGTCAAGCACACTCTCTACTGCTCCCATTAGCTCAGGCTTAACTAGAGATACTTCTTGGGCTAGGGCAGAGTAAGGAACTGTATATGAAGGCATGATTAATTTT
>Ga0209482_1000623_pt1 | contig 29472 bp, 44 predicted proteins | sample CoawatmetaG10DNA_FD_187512 | JGI IMG/M metagenome (GOLD analysis project Ga0209482, IMG submission 187512) | Marine microbial communities from the West Antarctic Peninsula - Coastal water metaG104-DNA (SPAdes) (version 2) | ecosystem: Environmental > Aquatic > Marine > Coastal ...
GCCAAAGAATATAAAGCAGCAGGAGGAGGTTACAAATGAAAGGTGTTAAGCATTATAAAAAAGACGGTACTGAGCACAAGGGTTCTAGTCACAAGATGTCTGACGGCACTCTACACACTAATAAATCCCACACTAAAACCAGTGTAAAACTATTTCATTTAAAAGACTTGTCTACTAAAGCTAAGGTGAAAGCTACAGGTAAAAAGTAATGGCACTAGCTAAGTCTCAAAAGTCTTTAAAGAAATGGACAGGGCAGAAGTGGACTACGCCTTCCGGTAAACCCAGTGGAAAAACAGGTGAGGTATATGCGCCTGCTAAAGCTATAAAGAAACTTCAGTCTACTGCCGCAGGTACAAAGAAACTGGCTGCTGCCAACAAGAAGAAACGCGCTGCAACTGCTGCTGGAAAGCAATACGCCAGCCACGGCCTACATAAAGGGAGAAAGAAATAATGCCAGTTAAAAAAGATTCTCGTTTAACCAATGCAGGAGTAAGCGGCTATAACAAACCAAAGCGCACATCGAAGCACCCGAAGAAAAGCCATGTGGTTGTTGCAAAGGAAGGGGATAAAATTAAGACCATCCGCTTTGGAGAGCAGGGAGCCAGCACAGCGGGTAAGCCTAAAGCTGGAGAGTCAGATAAGATGAAAGCTAAACGAGCCAGCTTTAAAGCCCGTCACGGTAAGAACATCAAGAAAGGAAAGATGTCAGCAGCGTACTGGGCTGATAAAGTTAAGTGGTAAGACTAGTATATAGATTGTAGTTCTGTTTCTATATCTTCATGTAAGTCTTCAAGTTTAAGTTTAGCGACTCTAATTATCTGACGCATGAGAATAACATCTTTAGGGCTGAACACTTTAGAAAGGTCTTTATCGGGAATGCCGGACATTTCTGTCACGACATCCCCTTTAGTATTGATAAGGACACTAAAGCTTATAATATTAGCTTCAGACGATTTCACACGCACCACCTACACAGGCTAGTTCTTGAGAACCTGTAGTATTATCTTCCTGTTCAAACTGTTCTAAGTCCTTCCAGTCCACACCTTTCGGCATCGCTGCTACTAGTTCTTTGTACTTCTCAGCAGTGATGTCTTCATACGGAGCTTGTTGATATACATGGTCACTGAATGGCAACAAACTGATACCGCTACACAGGTCAAAGTTATCCCATATCCACTGTGCTATCTGCAAGAACTCGCTGTCCGTATAGTATACAGTGATAGATGGCTTGTGTTCGCACCAGTGATTCTGGTAAGCCTTCCAAAGTGCTAACTGCTCCATAGCTCCTACCTGAGATACGGTCACACTAGACTTAGGAGCCTTTACAGGGAAGCTAAACACAGCAGAAGAAGGACTCATTACATCCTGCTCTACAGGAAACCCTGCTTGATCCATGAACTCTGCAAGTGGGTCTTTCTTATCGCTACGTACTCTGCGAATGTAATACTCAGAGAAGCGAGGATGGATACCACTAGCAGAATCGACAAGCTGAGATACAGTACCGCTAGGCTTAACGCATGTAATAGCCGCAGACTGACTAATGCCGAGCTTAGAAGCCCACTTCTTATTTGTTTCCACACATACATCTCGTACTGCCTCCAACCATACTGCAAGCTTAGGTGAATCACCTTTACTCATAATGGCGTGATCCATAATGCCTGTCATGCTAACACCTAATAGTGCCTCTTCTTCGGTGTTCTTCTTCCAACAGTTCCGTAAGTATCTAAAGTCTGTGAGTGTTGCTTGCAGCGTACCGATGATAGAAGCCATCTCAGCTTTTTCTGTAAGGGTCTCAAGGGTATCGTTTGAACGCACAACAATCTCTGACAGGTTACAGAACTGATTGCTGCGTAGAATGATCTCAGAGCAAGGGTTAGTACCGAAGTCCTGCTCTGCATCTCTACGTCCGTTACGTGCTGCAATCTTCTGTGCTGCTACACGGCTAAAGATACCGCGCTCACCTGCCTTAGACTCATACATGTTCTGCATCTCACCTAAGAAAGCCTCGAAGTCTGGCTTCTCTGTGTACGCTACGCTGTTGTTAGCCAACCTACGATGACCTTCTAGCTCCCACCAGTTACCACTCTTAGCTTTAGCCATACGAGGATCAGAAAGATTAGAGAGGCTGATGAGTGCTGAACGTCTAACGCCACCTACAACAACAATGTCTGCAATCTTACATACAACATCATGGCACTCTAAGCTGTTTAACTTACGACCTGCTGCTTTCTGGAATATCTCAATGCAGAAGTGGAACAAATCTACTAGTGGCTCTGGCCCTGATGCACGACCACCAAAGGTTTTAAGTCTTGCACCTGCTGGACGAACCCTGCTGATGTCCCACTGAGGTATCTTACCTGCGTACAGCATAGCAATAAGCTCACGAAACGCAGAAGCCCAGCCAATCTTGCTGTCACTAATGACAATGACGCTGTCTGTCTTGTGAAAGGTCTCAGCTACTACTGGCAACTTAGTAATAAAGTTACGCTCAACGCTAAAGCCTACGCCTGTGCCACACATCAACACATACATCAGCTCATCAAAGCTGCGCGGTGAGTCAATGGCGAGGTAGCTACAGTTAAATCCTGCTACGTTGTCTTTATCTAACGCTACTCCTGCTGTCATCATGCAGCGCATAGAAGGCATAACGTCTAAGTTATGTATAGCCTTGTAAAGCTTTCCGGCTACCTTGTCATCTATCTGGCCTCGCTCTGTCCAGAAGTCTACATATCTTTGTACTGTCTCTGCCCATGTCTCGCGTCTACCTGCTTCAGGTATCCATCGTGCGTATCTGCTCTTGTGTATAAACTGTTGATACTGATCCATTAGTTATTCTCCTCTATAAAATACTCAGCTATATGACATTCTTCAGACCAACGGTTGATTACTTTAAATGTCCTCTTATTTATTGTGTGTCCTTCCTTTTTTAGTTCGTAGATTCTTGCGGCTAGTCGCGTAATCCCTAAGTCACGAAAAGAATCTAATGTTGTGAGTGTCTTTCCACTTTCTAACCAATCTAATACTCTGTGTGCTTGTGTCATTAGCTATTTTCCTTTAAGTTGAGTGTGCTAGAAAAGCACCTACTCCAAAACATACGGCACAGAATACCACATACATAGCTGCGTGTCTAATAAAATCGTACATCAGTCTTCTTCAATACTGTCTATAAGTTTCTGCAAGTACCACTGAGCTTTCTTTGTGTCCTCTAAAGCTTTTCCCTTATAGGACATCCTCCAAAGATATTTGAGGCAGTTACCTTTTAAGTAACCTTCAAAGGCTTCAACGGACATGCTTGCCTTGATAGCTTCGATACATTCTACGCCGCCTGCATTGTAATGAGCTGGCTTGTTAACGACATCTTCGCTATGAGCTTCAAGCATTCTGTTATCCATTCTGTCTTTCTCTTCTTCTGCTGCTTCAACATAACGATTGATTATGGTATCGCGGTGGTCGCTCTCTCTGTTACGTATCCTATCCCAATCAAATCTTGTTGCGTCATTGAGTCTGTCCATCTGTAGTTTCCTTCTCATGCTTGTTTTTAGTCAGCAAGTATTGCTTAGTTGATTTTAATTTAGAAGTCGAAGTAATCTTTTTAAACTTCTTCTTCCTCTCAAACCTATCGCGTCTTTCATCTTTGCGAGTACCTTCAGTCATCGAAGGTTTCTCTCTTCTCCGCATTGATCCAGCTATCGGGGATACTATCTTCGCTATACCACCTGAAGTCATTAGCACTTGCCCACTCACCGTGACTTCTTTTAGTGCCATCCTTACGCCTCTTAGCTTGAGGCATTGGAGCACTGGGGTTTGCAAAAAGAAACACTAACTCAGTGTCTTCAGGTAATGTTTTCTTTATCCAGATATACTTGCTGAACTCAGCGTAGTCCCAGAACCTTCCTTTAGCTTCAAGCAAAATCTTCTTGCCCTCCACCTCTTTAACAAAATCAGGTTCGTACTTATGTTCTATCGTGTACTCTACCTTGTCTGTATGGAAACTCCAGTTGTCTAGTATGCCTGAGTGAAGCTCATACTCCCAGTTAGAATCATAGCCTTTGACTACATCTTTTTCTACTGGTCGTTTGATACGGGCTTTGCGGTATCCTTTCTTAAAGTTTTTCAATGTAGTTGTGACTCCCTTCTTTCAAGCTCTGCTTCAATTAAATACTGAAGGTCTACTAAGAAACGCTTTTCAATTTCACAGATACTATTATCGCTATTATAAAGAAAGCTGCCAACAGCAACAATCATAGCTTCAATACTTAACCCTGAGACTTGTTCGCTTTCCATTGCACTAGCTCCAAATTAATATCTTGTATGGTTAAGGCGGGGAAAATTTTAAGAAGCTGATTAATCTTCTTAGCTACCCACTTAGGGTGATAAGCGTTTAACCGCATTTTTCGGTGTACATAGATGTGTGTTTGCTTCGGCATAAAAGACATGTAGTTACCTGTGTTTATCTTTGCTGCCTCCTCTGGCTCCAATAGTGTATGAAGCCAGTCAACTAATAGAACTGTCGATTGCTTTCTAATAGCCTTTGCTTTCTTGCCGTTCATAGATACTCCTCAACTTTAGGTTCAGCTACAACTTCTGTAAGGTAAGCTAAGCCATTTGAATACTTGAATGTCCTAAGACCTGCTCCATCGTTGGAATCGCTGTGACATTTATACTTATACTTACACCAGCTACAGCCCTTTGCAAGCTTCATGTTTCCTTTCTTGCCATCTGGTATGGGATCGTAACACAAAGCTGGTGGGATGTCCAGCTCAAGAGCAGGTAAAAGCTCATCTATTCTAGTATCTATGTTAGGTTTATCTAGGTCATCAGGGAGATACATACACAGCTCACCGCTCTCTTTGTTTAGAACTAAGAACCCGCCCTTGTCTGTACCCTCTGCCTTCTCATAGCCAGCAAGCTGACCTAAGTACCCAAAGGGATCATCCTGCGCTAGTCTACCGTCACGAAACTTATTGAATGCAAAGCGAGAGGCGGTCTTAACATCTACTACCTCACCGTTTATCTTGCAGTCCATGTGTCCGGTGATGCCCTGAACTACAACTTCTTTCTGTTCGTCAGTAACTTTATGTCCAGCCATGCGAACTAGCATCAATACAATCTCTTCTAGCAGATGACCGTACAGGAACTTGATTTGTGTTGCACCATCAATACCTCCACGACCTTCAGGGTCTCTCTTCTCGTACCATAACTGACGAGAAGGCTTGCCAACATTAGACATACGAACAGTGAAGTCCGTATTTCTTTTGCGAGGTGTAGCCCAATCCATGAGCGCAGCTCTCATCCCTACCATAGTCTTATCTATGTCTGCTTCAGTCAACGGAAGAGGCTTGCCTTCTGAAAGCATTTCTAGTTCTTGATATATGTCAGATACTACTGTTGATAGTGTCATCGTTCTCGCCTGTATATGCTTGTATAACTTGTTTAAGTACAGAGGTGCGTTCTTTAAACCACTCTCCTGCTCTCTCTATGCCTGACTCATCTAAGACTGCGTGGATACCTTTCTCTGCTTCTCTGCGATCTTCAAAGTGTTTGCAGTATTCTACCCTATAATCTCTCATAGGTGAAGAGGTTTGGAAAGCATTACACCTGTCATAAGCATCAATAGCCATACCTACTTTCTTCCAGTCCTTCCACGCTGGGTTAGAGATAATATATACATAGCCAGTAGAGACATAATCAAAGGCATGTAATGCTTTATCGCCAATGTGTTTAGCTATCATGCGGGAGCCTGCTGTCCCAGCTTTAATATGATTAACAATCCTTAGATTGTCAGTGCAAGGCTTACATTTAAAATAAGACTTAGCTGGAAAAGAAGGATACCAGTTTGTAGGTACGACTAACTCATCGTTACATATAGTACATGTTTTCATATCAGTTACCTTTAGTGTGTTTCACTCCAGTTGTCCCCGACTTTATATTCTCCGTCTAGAGGACAGTTTAAATTAAGGATACAACCTGCTTCCCTAATAGCTTGAACACCTGCCTTACCAACGTCTACTGCGTCATCAAGGTGACACTCAATCTGCCACTCATCGTGTACGTTAGCTACGAACTTAGCGTCCCAACCCTGCTTCTTTATTTTCTGATCTAGAATAATCAAAGCCTGCTTCATCACGATTGCTCCTGCTCCTTGCAACAAAGTATTTAATGCAGCATGGTCTGACCGGACAGTAAGCTTACGACCATCTAGGGCTTTAACGAATCCGCTTTTAGCTTCTCTTTGTACTCGTCCTGTAAGAGCTTTAAATGATGGGAGATTATCAAAGAATGATTGTCTAAGCTCTTTGCCACCTGCTCTACCTCTTCCAGCCACTGAGCCGAGTTTTGCATCTCCAGCTCCGTAAAGGAGGGCATAGATGAAAGTTTTTGCCTGATCTCTTGATTCAAGTCCTGCAAGTTTTTGATTAGCGGTGTGAATGTCTCCGTTAAGGATTTCATTTGTATAGCCCTCGTCATTTAAATAGTGTGCCAACATTCTTAGTTCCAGACCTGACGCATCAATACCTACAAGCCTATAGTCTTCTGGTACAGTCCAGCAAGACCGACAGTCCTCGCCATATGGTGACTTGCTGCTAGGAATCTGAGCCATGTTAGGATGTGAGTGCGTCATTCTAGATGTCACTGCACCATTAGGATTAACGTAGCCATGTACTCTACCAGTGTCCTCGTCTAGCTCCTTGATCCAACTCTTAGTCTGGGCTAAACGCTTCTGGAACATAAGGTATCTAGCAATCATTGCAGCTTGTGGAATGTTCTTAACCCTGCTGAGTGTTGCCTCATCTACAATAGGCTGACCTGTTGGTGTATGTTTCTTAGGCTTCCAGCCAAAACCAATTAAGTAATCGCCAATCTGCTTACGAGAACCTAAGTTAAAGGGCGTGACAGTATCTCTAGTTACAGGTGGGCTGCCGTTGGTTAGACCCTTGACCATCTTTGCGTACTCCTCAGTGCTGAGTCGAACACCGCTACCGTGCTGATCCTTAGCTGTCTTAGCTATTGCTCCTGCTTTTGTAAGCTGTGGAGTAAGCACCTGAGTTGTGATCGTGGGGGTGAACACCGTCTGTACTTCTGCCTCTAGATCGTGGAGCTTAGTTTCAAACATAGCCATAAGACTCATTACTTTCTCAACGTCTAACACAAAACCATTAGTGCGTTGCTGGTCTACAATCTTAGCCACTGCATGTTCTATCTGCACTGACTGAGGTGTGAAACCACGGCTCTCAATCTTTAAAGCATTATAAACTTTATAGTTAAGCATCACATCACGCTTACAATACTCTAACATCTCAGGTGTATAGGCTTCCCATGCATCTTCTTGCTCACCGAAAGTTCCTTTAGTGAATCCTAAGCGATAGCCCCAGCCCTCTAGTCCGTGGTTACCTTCACGGGTAGGCTTGAACAAACGAGATAGCACTAAGGTATCTACTACTTTCTTTTCAGATAAATCAATACCTGCAATCCTTTCGATAACAGGTATGTCATATCCAATTACATTGTGACCGATCAACTTGTTGGCTGCTGCAAGCATCGCATAGCCTTCATCTAACTGTGTGTTGTCAAATGTAAACACATCCTGTGTGTCTACATCTAAAGCTACAATACAAAATACTTTGTCTGGCTCAAGGCCGTTAGCTTCGATGTCAAATATTAAATTACTCATAGCTCTTCTTCTCCAGTGAACTCATCGCCTTCAATGTCTAGTAGTTCTTTAAGTCTACCTGTCTCCTGCTCATACAACAAGCTGCATGCAACACCGACATCACCAGTGTATCTAGACTTCAACACCCTGACCTTAGTGGTCGATGCCTCAATAGCATCCTCTGATTGTTGGTTACGCTCCAAAGATATAACGCAGTCAGATAGCTGAGCAATACTCTGCGATCCTCTGAGGTGTGATAGCCCTGTCTCGATACCGTTCTCATGTCCACGGTTACCTTCAACTCTACGGAGGTGGGACACTAGGATCATACCGCAGCCTGTCTCTTCTACTAAAGTTCTTAGCCGATGCATGATGCCGTCAATAGCTTTACGCTCGTCTTGTTCTAGCGTAGAGAGTACTAACATGTGGAGGTGATCAACTACAATCCACTTACAGTCCAGACCTATTATCATGTACCGCAGCTTACTAAAGATGTCATCAATGTTATTGACACCGTGATGAGCATGAATCCAGACACGCCCCTCGTTCTCTCCCATAAATACTTTCTTAAAGAAACCATCTAACTGGTCATCAGTGAACTTAGACTTAACACTATCGAGGTGTAGCTTAGAGTTAGCTTCGACTGCCATGATACCTTCAGCGGTACGAGACCAGTTCTCCTCAAGGGCTACGACACCTACGTTGTCATCAGTATGTTCTATCAACCAGTGCTCTATCTCTCTGGTGACAGATGACTTACCTAGACCTGTACCACCAGTAAGAGTTACTAGCTCACCAGATCGTAAGCCTTCTAGCTTTCTGTTGAGACCGAACCACGGATAGGGTATAGCTTCTTTCTTATTGTTGCGGAGTTCTTGATAGGCTGATAGCTGCTCTGATAGATTCAGAACACCGGAAGGTGTATAGACTTTTGAATCCCAGAAGCAACTAACATAAGCAGCATGTCTACCTTGACGTAACATATCGTTAGCATCTTTGTAGTCTACAGGTAGTGACATGATCTTAGCTTTGCGGGGTGTTAATAACTTTGCTATCTCTATCGCTGCTTCCTTGCCCTGTTTATCATTATCAAAGTTAATGACCACTGACTCGAAAGATTCTAGATACTCAAGGTTATCTTTAACATCACGAACACCTCCATGTGCTCCTGACTTTATAGATACTACAGGCCACTTGCTACCCATCAGCTCATACGCTGCCATCGCATCGCATTCACCTTCTACTAAAGTTATAAACTTACCACCTGCCTTGAAGATATGCTCTCCAAACAGACCTACTTCTTTAGCACTACCTGTCCATCCAAACTTCTTATCCTGTTTCCTAATCTTAGTAGCTGCTAACTCATGTCCATTGTAGTAAGGGTAGTGGTGGTTCTGTATCTTATCGCCATTCATTGTAGACTTAACGCCATACTTCTTAGCTGTAGCTAGGCTTATCTTACGGTCAGTCAGTTCGTTAAAGGATGCTGCGCTGTGTTGAGATGAATATGTATTACTGTCTTCCATCTTACTGTTCCTTTGATACACTTCAAAGTCCGTTATGGTATCTGTTTGTTGTACTTCCGATGTACTGTAGTCTTTAAAAAACTTAGCGCAGCTAAAACAAAAACCTGATCCGTCTTCGTTAATTCCTACTGCATCTGAACTATCACATTCTTTACAAGGCTGTTGTGTTTTAACAAATGCCATTGTTTTATTCCTCTATAAGTGTAGCTTTCCCTGCTACTATAGCCTCTTCCTTTAGATGGGGTTTAAGTTTGTCCATCAGTGTAATACCTGACGCGCTGTATAGTGTTGAAGTTAATTGTGATTCTTTAAGTCTCTTAGTATTTTCGGAAAGGACAGAGAAAATACTCTGCCCCTCCGAAGATAAGAGATCGACATTATAATAAACACCGTCCATCTCAACTGTATTCATTACAGTTCATCCTCCATCCCTGAGTCTAGTGCGTCAAACTCTGCACCGTCTGGAGTACCGACCTCAATTAAGTCGATGACTTGCATAGCTTGAAAGTCTAGACCTTTAAAGACCTGACCTTTCCATGTTGATTCCCATTCCTTGTACTGAACTCTAACATTAGAACCATTACCGACACGGGCATCTAGCTGATTCTTCTGAGCATCAACTAGCTTAGGAGCTTGTCGAACCATTCCATTGGGGCCATTGACTTTACGCTTGATGACAATAGCTGGGCCTTCATCCATGTGCTTGATAGTAAAGCCACGCTGTTCAAAGTCATCTGCCACTGCTTGATCTACAACTAAGTTAACCGAATACACTGGCTCGAAAGTAGTGTTAGGAGTTGTTACTGCTGCCCAGTATGCTGAGCCTTGTAGTATTGCCATGATAATATACCTATTGGTGTGGTTGATTGAAGTTGCATTGTAACATATCTAAATATTAATTGTCTATTTATTTCCTACTGTATCTCGATCAATAATATCTTCTTCTTTAACAAAGATACCATCTACCATCATACCTTTACGATCTTTAATATCTTGATAGGCATGATCAATACAATCTTTTAGAGACAAGTTGTGTCTGACAGCGATGTTGATTAGCACCACGATGATGTCACCGATGTCATCAATGGGTGTCTGCCCTTTACAGATACTATCGGACAGCTCACCTAACTCTTGTATTAATTTAAGCACCTGATCCTTGTCGCTGGAACCGTGTATTAAGTTCCTTGCTACATGCCATGACACTACGTTCTGAATTGAAAGCTCTATGCCTCTGTTTTCTTCTTGCATGTTAGACCTCCTTCATATCTAGCACTGTGTCGTGCTCAGTTTTATCAATGATGTATTGTATTACAGCTTGCTCTCTTACATTGTACATGGAACAAGCTGTACTCAGTGGGACTTTACCTTCAGTAACATCTACTGCTGCCTTAGCTGTAGCCATAGACTCAGGGCTAGGATTACCTTGTAAACTTTCTGCAAACATATTAACCTCAGAGTAGCGCATAAATAATAACAGTGAGTACTACACCGGACGCAAAAATTAAACCATTACGAGCAGCTAGTGTTAGACGATGGTTGAAACGGTGTGCAGCCCTGTCAAGTATCTGAACTGTCCACACCTTTAGTCTCAACGAGATGTTTAAGCAGGCCGACTTCATCCATTCGATGCTTACGTTTATCTTTTCTTTCATGTTGAACCTCTTTAAATTGCTGGTTAAAAATGCGATCAAAATTGTCGCCATAAGTTTTACTGTCCTTTACTCTAGACCTATCACCTTTACCGCCATGTGTTGGGTCAGCCATCATTCATGCTCCTGATAACAGACACCAAAACTAATTAAGATAAGGGGTAAGGATATAAGTATACCCTCAAACTCTGCTACCTCTAAGTCTTCACGACCCCTCCTGCTTATCCAGACAGGCCGTGAGTTAGCAAACTCTAAGTCAAGCCCCACCCCATTTCTAAACTCAATGGTTAGGGACTGCCCAAATAAATCTATTGTCATATCATGCCGCCTTCATAAAGTTATTGTTTCTAATAGCAGTTCTAATTAACTGATGTCTCTGATGCTTAACTGCTGCGATGTTACCTGATGTACCTTGTCTAACTGTCCCACCATGTGAAGACCAGTCAGTCATAGCATTATACACTGCCCAGTAGTTAGTACCTAAACGCTTTCTATATACTTGAACGTACTTGTTCCAGATATATTCTAAGCTGCTACTTTTTCTAGGCATATCTGATAGAACCATATCGCCCTGAGTGATCCCGCTTTCTATTAGACTTAAAGCTGAGCTGCACTTCAATGCTTCAGCAAAGAATTTAAATGCTGCTTGATCAGTGACTGATGTATCTATCCACTGTAACCACAGGTCTCTCTCTTTATGGAACACATCCATAGCTTTAGTGATTGCTCTACCGCCATGCTCAATGTCTAGTGACTGTGTATGCTTAGCTTTATACACTGCTACCTCACCACCTACAAAGACTTGTAAGTTTGTACAAGCACTCTGAATAGCTGCTGCGCTAATCATAAACGGCCATGTACCATCGAAGGATGTTATAGCTAGAAGGCTCAGAGAAGCTGTGTCACCATCTCCAGTTTGATATGTATGCTCTGGTAAACGGTACTGAACAAAGGTTCTAGAGCCATCGTGTGACGATCTGATGGTCTCCTGCATTCCATTAATTGATAGGTCTGAACGCTCAATAATGTTTCGAGTAGTATCAATCATATGCTTAGGAGGGACAGCCTTGTAACCATGACCATGAACACCTAGCTCTTGACCTGTATCTGTACGATAGATAGCAGCCTTAGAACTAGGGAACTCTGTGCCGTCAGCATAATAAACTAAGGGTGATGTAGCTATATCAAAGTCAGCTGATCCATAACCTCCAGCTCTTATATTGTTTAGTGCTGTGTTGTTTGCAAACATCGGTGTAATATTATTCATTGTGGAACCTCATTAATTAATTTTAATTGTAACACAAAAACCATTTGGACAACAACTACATTATCTTTATAATGCTTTTAAGGTCTTTAAGATACTTGTTCATTCTTATTCATTACCTTCAGTAGGATATACATAAGTATCCTCTAAATCTTTAAAGGTTAAAGTATCTTCAAAGCATTTAATACACATTTCATCACTGTTAATATGGTCGATGTAGTTCCTTAAACATAAAGAACAACTTAAAATTCTTGCACTACTGTCTGATCTCATCATCGTTCACTACCTCTATAGGTGCTAGCTCTACTAAATGTTCGTTGTATTTCGGGTAACTTCGGTTAACTTCTGCGAACTTCAAAGCTTCTTCAGGACTAGATGCTGCAACATCTATATAGTAACCACTTACTTTACCCATTAGTACTTTGTAAGTCTCTATCTTTTCTTCTGTGTCTATTTGTTTAAAGCTCATGGATTGCCCTATTGTGTGGGTTATAGTTCTGATCAATAGACATTGGTGCTTTTCTTAGCCACTCGTCCATCATCCTTGTACTCTTATCTGGTAGCATTGTTATTGGTGGCCTAACATATACTAAAGCTAGGAAGGCATCGTCTAATTCTACATAGCTATGACGCTTCAGCCTAGTATGTAATGTATTATAATTAACACCACTGACCTCCGCTAATTGTTTTAAGTTATACCAGTCACCTGATACTAGCTGTGGGTTATCACCGAAGTACTGGTGCAATACAAAGTCTACCATTATTTATCTCCTAAATAAGTTATTATATAGTAAGGGCTGTATGCCTGTCCAATTTTATGTGCATCTTCTAGTGTTGAGGCGTACTGAGTACAGCCTGATTCGTCCCAATCAATTGCCCACATAGCTATCTCTCCACTGTTACTTTAAAGTCTACCGCATCTATCTCAGTGCGAACTGCATCGACAATGAATTCTTCTACGCTGTCTCTCACTGTAGATATAACATCACCTAAGTCTATATCTTCATCAGCTTTTTGTTCTAATTCAGAGATGCGATACTCATGGTCATCGCCCTGACTGTCAAGAGTTTCAGCTAAACGCTCAACGTCATGTATACTAGATTCTACATCCTCTACTGTAGATTCTAATGACTCTAAGCGTTGAGATATATTGATTTGGTTCAGGCCATCAAAAGAATTATCTTCATCGAGACCCATCATCTGCCTCTCTAAGTCTGCAATTCTATTAGCGTCACGGATATGTATAGCTTCTGCCTCACCATAGAGATGATGCAGCGCCTTGTTCTCTTCTTCTACCTGTTTAACATCCTGCATTAGCTGTTCTATCTTCAACCATTTAGGATCACCTGTCTCTGATGATGCTATCTTCGCCATTATTCTATCATCTACCCATGCTTCTATTACTTCGATTAAAGTTTTCATAGTTTGTATCTCCAATTAGGATTTAGTTTTATCCAGCAAGCTGCACAAATGTACAGCCCCCTGTCTTTTACATCAGCTACTTTGCCACAGCTACACTTAACCATCTATTCGCCTATCAAGTAGCTATAGTGTACTTCACTTACATGGTAAGCATCTTTCCACTTAGTAGATTTAGTAGCTAGGAAACTACACCAGCTATTCCATAGATTTTCTGTGCCATATTCATGACATATCTGTACATAGTTCCTAACCTTTTTCTTGTTAGCTTCTAAACCCTTTGTAGTCTTAGGATTTTTAAGCAGTACAAATTCTTTAGCATCTAAACTATACATCTTTAAGTTATGGCTATCCATGCATCCAACTAAACCTGCTGTTAACTGACACATAAATCCTGCTTTAGCCATACCTAATCCATCAACTCGAAGGAATATTTTCATCAGGCTCATAGCTTTACTAGCATCTGTCTTACTGCTATTAATAACAGCCATAACTTGAGCATACATCTTATGCTTGTTAGCTTGTAAGTAAGTGTAAGTTTTCTTTTTACCTCCCCAAAGGGACTTAGCTTCTAATCTATTAGCACGAACATCTACTAACTGTTTACCTATATTTAACCACGGCTGTCTGATACTAAGGACGGTCATTAAAGCTACATCAGCTAAATTATCTGCTGATACCTGTGAGTAAGCTTGAACTGCTGTTGCATGAATTTTGTACATAAAACACCTCGTTTGTTTTTGACGTTTTCAAAGCTACAGGGAAGTCGATCAATTGTCAACCGCTTTCCCTGTGCATTATGCTGTTGTGAAAGAGCGCATCATATGTCATACAACACAAGTAACTCTAACAGGGACAGCGATGTATAGCAAACAATCGCAATAAATATAAGCTCCGATACTTTAGTTATCAATAAATTACTATTAAACTTTCTCATTTTCTACTCCAAATATTCTATTAGTCATAGTTTTGTCAGCTATTGTTGCGCTAACATCTATCAAATCCATTAAAATTCTACGGTCATTGTGATCAATGTTTAAGTTATATACCCAATCGTATAAACCTTTAAAGGTTTTTATATTATTTACATTAACTTCAGATAGTTTCATTATCATATCTCCACTCTAAGTTAAACACTGAAGGGAAGAACTCTCTATTCCAATCTGAACGCTTTAAATCTTGAACCCATACCCTCCCAGTACTACTAGGTTTATGAGGCGGTGAACCCCCCATAACTATCCATGTATCACTACTAGTGCTACTAGTTACTAGCTCTCTGTCATCTACTGGTAGCCCTGTTTTTTGATGCACTAAAGTATAGCCCTGCTTTATAATAGTCATTATACTATTCCTTTTAATTTATTATTTAATCTATCTAATTCTAAAACCAGAGACTCAAGGCTTCCATCATGCTTATAGATATGTATATCCTTTTTCTTCCGGTCATAGTAACAACATTCTATCTCATCTTTTATCTCTGATAAATCATATGATCCGAACTCATCATACCAGTTCTCATCACCTGTTAATTCTATATCTGATAGTACATATAAAGTATAATAATTTTTCATGCTGTCACCTCATCTAAATTATGGAGGGGGTGCTTAACATATTCCACCTGATCGTAAGCTATGCCGTTAGCAACCCTAACAGCGTTTTCAAAGCCATAAACTGTGCAAATAAACTCTGAATTATTACCGTCCTCATCTTGCCAATATAGGCAATGTTGAGCTGATTTAGTGCCATACACTACCGATATTGTATTATGAATGATATTTTTCATTATGCTGTAACCTCACCTATAAATTATATTATTAATAGAAATTAAACGCCATCCTTGGCGATGATTATAATTCTATTTTACTTGCTCAGGATAGCTAGGATCGCATCGAGCTTCGAGTCAACCTCTGAAACTTTATTCTCAAGGTCAGTGATCCGGCCATTCATCTTCATAGCTACGCTATTTATTGGGGCAGATTTCTTCGGTGCAGCCTTCGGCTTCTTAACATCTAAAGCTATCTCGGCTTGCTCAACCGTTTGAGCCTTCGGCTTGACTTTCTTAACAGCCTTCGGCTTGACTTTCTTAGCAGCCTTCGGCTTTCGGATCAATGAAAGGAACTGAACTGGTACAACCTGATGCTCTCTGAAGTCACTGACTTCACCGTGAGTCATGTAAGAATCCTGATCGCCATAGAATTTATTAATCACGGCGTTAAAAACTTTAGTCAATCCGTATCTCTCCGAAGGAGAGGTTGCATGGATATTTGCAAAGTGGCAAGCCACTCCGTAGCTCTGCTTAGGGGTTGCAATTCGGTTGCTGTCGATCATTTGGAAAGCATTCATGTTGTATCACCTTATTTCGATTGAGGCCGAAAGTGGCCGGTTGTCGTTTTGACGTTTTCAAAGCTACTGGAATGCCGAAACGATGTCAACAACTTTCTAGCGCGCGATTTTACTTTGTAAAACATGCGAAGAAAGCGTGTGTGATGCAAGGCACACGAGGAAGACACTGGATGGATGAACAGTTATCGTGGGCGCGGTAATGATATTACTGATGCGCGATAAAGAATTTCAATGTGATCGCGGTAATGATATTACTGCGCGGATGAGCAACGACCATTAAGACTTTTAAAGTCTTTAAAGCGCGAGAGTGAATTAATTTGAAGCCGTCTTTCCCTTCGGGAAGGTAATCTTCAAAGGTTTTTTGGTTATCTCTCGCGGGTGATAATCAGAGATTATTTAATCTGCTAAGTCTCTGAAATCCTTTAGGATTTTTAAAGAGATTCTAAAGAATCTTAAAAGTCTCTAAAGTCTTCTTACTTCGTAAACCAGTGCTAAGACTCTGGAGACTTTGAAGACTTTAAAAGTCTTTATGTGGGTGATGGGCTTGACAGGCTATAGAATCTATAAGACTTTTAAAGTCTTTAGGGGGGGCAGGTGGCCATGGGGGGGTACTGGGTATATATATACATGCATATACATTTTGCAGGGGAAATGGTTGTATACTAGATAGCGCCGCAGCTTTAAAGACTTTAAAGGGTAAACAAGAAGCTTAGACACCGCTACAAAAGGCTTTAAAACGGGGAGATAGATGAACACACATACGTGGCTACTAAATCTATGTATGTAACCCGGTGGGGTTAATATGATTATAGGGTCGTATGAGCACTTTGTCAATGAACAATTAAACTATTTACACGTATCTACTTGACAACACCCCGTATTCGCCCTATAATGTATATATATAATAGAGAAAGACTATCATCATGTCCAACAAGAAAGAACTAACAACCAAACAAGAAGCATTTCTAGAACATCTAGTATCTTGTGGAGGGGATGCTAAGCATGCAGCAGGTCTCGCAGGCTATGCTGAGAGCAGTTACCCCGCAGTTGTTAAGGCTTTAAAGACAGAGATACTAGATGTAGCTACAAATATACTAGCGCAGAGCGCACCTAAAGCTGCTTTAAAGCTTGTAAGTATCATGGACAGTGCAGAACCTATCCCACAAGCTAACATGCGTATACAAGCAGCACAGACCATTCTAGACCGTGTAGGCTTAGGCAAGACAGATAGACTAGATGTTACCGTTAATACTGCTGGTGGTTTGTTTATACTCCCCGCTAAAACAGAAACAGTAATAGAAGGTACTTATGAGGAGGTCTAGTAGTACTATCCCGTTTGGATACGAACTAGATGAAGCAGACATGGCATTGCTTACTCCCGTTCCAGAGCAACTAGAAGCTCTAGATAAAGTTATACCTATGATTAGAGACCAGACCTTATCTTTACGAGAAGGTGCTTTGTTCCTAGAGTTTGAAACTGGAAGAAGTCTTTCTCACATGGGCTTAAAGAAGATAGTTGAAAAGCGAACATGAGTGATTGGGATGTTAACCCCGACAACTACGCAAAGGATGATAGCGGAGAGTTCATACTCAAAGTAGATGGAACCCCGCGTAAGAAGTCAGGAAGAGCCAAAGGTTCTAAAGGTCGTGGATACACCTACCACTCCGAGACCAAAGCTAAGATGGATGCAAAGAGAGCAGTAAGAGAAAAACAAAAGAAACTCAAAGCAGCTCAAAGCAAAGTAGATAGCTACAAGCAAAGCATCAAAACTACTAACAAGACATTGAATAAGCTTAAAGGCAGTTCCACAACTGGCAACGTCTTAGAAGCTCCAGAGCTGAATGCACTCCCCGCAGCCTTAGCACAAGAAGCACAAGAGGACGTTATCTTCAAGGCCAACGAAGGCCCACAAGAAGACTTCCTCGCAGCAAGCGAGACAGACGTTCTGTACGGAGGAGCAGCAGGAGGCGGTAAGTCCTACGCCATGCTTGTAGACCCGCTTAGATACGCTCACAGGGCTGCTCACAGGGGTCTAATCATAAGACGCTCTATGCCAGAACTACGAGAGCTTATAGACAAGAGTCGTGAGCTGTACCCAAAAGCCTTTCCGGGCTGCAAGTACAAAGAAGTAGAGAAGCTGTGGAACTTCCCCAGCGGAGCTAAGATAGAGTTTGGATTCCTTGAGCGTGATGCAGATGTATACAGGTATCAGGGACAAGCATATAGCTGGATAGGGTTTGACGAGATCACACACCTACCCACAGAGTTTAGCTGGAACTACTTAGCGTCACGGCTACGAACTACAGATTCTGAAATTGTACCTTACATGCGTTGTACAGCAAACCCCGGCGGCATCGGGGCAACGTGGGTAAAGAAGCGTTACATTGATCCACAGCCTGCTAACACTTCTTTTGAAGGCGCTGATGGTTTAACAAGAAAGTTTATACCAGCACGATTACAAGACAATCCTTTCTTAGCACACGATGGACGCTACGAGAAGATGCTAAATGCTTTGCCGCCTACACAGCGTCAACAGCTACTAGACGGTAATTGGGATGTTGCAGAAGGTGCAGCATTCACAGAGTTCAACCCTATTGACCATGTCATAACGCCTTTTGAACTGCCCCTGCACTGGGAACGTACAAAGGGAATTGACTATGGTTATGCATCAGAGAGTGCTTGTGTGTGGGGTGCAGTTGATCCCAGCGATGGCACACTGATCATATATAGAGAATTGTATAAGAAAGGATTGCTCGGTACTGAGTTAGCAGATATGTTAACCAATATGGAGATGGGTGATCCCTTCAGCGTAGGTGGAGTTCTAGACACAGCTTGTTGGAGCAGAACTGGAACCACAGGCCCCACAGTAGGTGAGACACTGCAAAGAGCAGGCCACAAGCTAAGAAGGGCTGACAAGAATCGCATACAAGGCAAAATTCAAATCCACGAATACTTGAAGATCACGCAAAGCGGTAGGCCACGAATCCAAATATTTAATACTTGCCCGAACCTGATACGCGAACTTCAAAGTATTCCTCTGGATAAATCTAATCCCGAAGATGTTAATACACACGCTCCTGACCATGCATACGATGCACTAAGATATTTGATCATGGCAAGACCGCGTATTAACGACACAATGAGTCAGATGAGACAGCTAAGCAGAGAGAAACATTTCGAGCCTATTGATTCGACTTTTGGATATTAAAACAAACCCATAATTAAAAAGAGAGAATAAATATGTCAACAGCTACAGGACAAGTAAACATCCGCAAGAACATCAATGACGCAGCTATCGCTTCAGATGTTCGTCTTTTGTCAGAGCGCGTAGGCGCAGAAGTAACCGTAACTACAGCTACTATTGCTGTAACAGACGATACACACACTGACGTAACCTTTGTACAGCCTGCTGGAACAATCATCCGTAACTTGATTGCTACTCCTGCTGGCAACCTCGTTACTGGAGGAAGCAGCGGCAATGACGTAGACTTTAGTTTAGGTACGGCTGCTGGTGGTGGTCAAATTATTGCAACTGAAGCAATCATGGATGATGGCGGCTCTGCTGTAACATGGGCTGCTAAAGCTCCTTTGTATTTGATCAAAGAGTCACACGGTCATGCAGCTAACCAATTTGTTACTACTTCAGTAACTGCTGGTGTTGTAGGCGGCCCAGCTACTTCAGAAGCTATTGTAATTGCAAGCACTCTGTACTCTGCTGTTGATCGTACATTGCATGCGCGACTCACTCCAATTGGTGCTGACCTCGCTACTGCCGCAACAACTGTTACATACACCGTTCAGTTTCAAGCTATCTAAGTTAAATCAGTAATACACCTGCCCGATTCTTAGGATGACGGCAGGTTTTTCTGGAGAACAAGAATGAAAAAACAAAAGTATAGTAATGGTTCTTTAGTTGCTAGAAAAGATTTCAAAGGTGTTGGAAGTATTACAGGTTCTGCACAAGGCAATCAAAACTACACTTCTGGAAGCGTTACAGCTAGAACAAAAATAGGTGGAGCAACAGTTTCCGCAGACATGTTTAAAGATTCTAAAGGTACTACAGGCTCTAGTTACAGCATTAACAAGCAACTTCCAAAGAATAAGTCAGTAAATGCTTATAGTAATAAAGGCGGTAGCGGTGCTTCTGTTTCAAAGACATTTAAGCGTACTGGAATTACAGTAAGGGCTGGAGTCAATAAAAACGCTGGCGGTCAACTTAGCGGCAACATGAGTATTCAAAAGCCCCTCTAAAGGAAAGTTAAATGAACGAAGAAAATACATTATTCGATAACGCTAACGAACTCTACTTTAAATCTGTAGAGGGAGAGAGCGGTCTAGAGATGAATCTAGAAGACGATGTGCGTTCTCGTTTTGTAGGCTTAGTAATGGATCGCTTTGCAGATGCTGAAAGCGCAAGAGAACACGATGAAGCAAGATGGCTACGAGCCTACCATAACTTCCGTGGACTATATGGAAAGAACGTAAAGTTCAGAGAGTCAGAAAAATCTAAAGTATTTATCAAAGTAACTAAGACCAAAGTACTAGCAGCATTTGGACAGCTAGTAGACGTTATTTTTGGAACAGGTAAGTTCCCAATAGGCGTTAAAGAAACACTTATTCCTGAAGGCGTTGCAACGTATCAACACCTTGACATGACTCCGGGCATTGAAACAAGCCAGAGCGCACCAAAGCCTCAAGAAGAAAAGACAGAAAAAGTAAACCCTTTTGATGTTGGCTACGAAGGTGATGGCAAAGTACTAAAGGCTGGAGCAACATTCTCAAGCGGTGAGTCTGCTTTTGAAGAAGCAGTTAAGAAAGGAATAGAAGAAGGCAAGTTAAATTTTGCTAATGGCCCTTCTCCTGATCCTCAAGTATTAGAAATGTCTCCAGCTAAAGATGCTGCAAGACACATGCAAAAACTTATTCACGATCAAATTGAAGAGTCTAATGGTTCTTCAGAACTACGGAATGCATTATTTGAAGCAAGCTTATTCGGCACAGGAATTGTTAAAGGCCCATTTAACCACAACAAAACTATTGGACGTTGGAACAAAGATGAAGAAACTGGCGAGCGCAATTATTCTCCTCTCAATGTTCGTGTTCCACGGATTGAATTTGTCAGTATATGGGACTTCTTCCCCGATCCCAGCGCCACTACGATTGATGAATGTGAGTACACCTTCCATCGCCACAAGCTCAATAAGTCACAGCTAAGATCATTATCAAAGCTACCATACTTTAACAAAGACGCTATACGCGAATGTTTGATGATGGGGCCAAACTACACAGAGAAAGACTACGAGCACGAGCTGAAAGACGATGCTAGAACAGATGACTATGGTTCTGGTCAGTTTGAAGTGTTAGAATATTGGGGAATCATGGACGCACAGTACGCCCGTGAAGCTGGAATGGAACTTCCAGATGAAGTGGATGATTTAGATGAAGTACAAGTTAATGCATGGATTAGTAATGGCAAGCTACTCCGCTCAGTTATTAATCCTTTTACTCCATATAGACTGCCCTATAATGCCTTTAGTTACGAGCGTAACCCTTATAGCTTTTTCGGTATTGGTGTGGCCGAAAATATGGATGACTCGCAACAAATAATGAACGGCCATGCACGTATGGCTATTGATAACCTTGCACTGAGTGGTTCCCTTGTATTCGATGTTGACGAATCTGCTTTGGTGGGTGGACAGTCAATGGATATATACCCCGGCAAGGTGTTTAGAAGGCAAGCAGGGATGCCCGGACAGGCGATTCACGGAGTGAAGTTCCCTAACACATCACAAGAAAACATGATGATGTTTGACAAGTTTCGTCAGCTTGCAGATGAACAGACAGGTATTCCTAGCTACTCTCACGGTCAGACAGGCGTACAGAGCATGACACGAACTGCTTCTGGTATGTCTATGCTACTGGGTGCAGCAAGCTTAAACATTAAGACAGTCGTAAAGAACTTAGACGATTTCTTGTTGAAGCCTTTGGGTCAAGCTTACTACCAGTGGAACATGCAATTCTTTGAAGGCGATCTGGCTATTGAAGGCGATTTAGAAATTAGAGCAATGGGTACTAACAGCCTGATGCAGAAAGAAGTACGTAGCCAGCGATTGACTATGTTTCTTCAGACCGCACAGAATCCTGCCATTGCACCGTTCGTTAAAATCTCTAAGATCGTTAGTGAGCTTGCTTACAGCCTTGATCTTGATCCCGATGAAATACTTAATGATCCTGAAGAAGCTGCGATCATGGCCCAAATTATAGGAGCACAGAATGCTGGACAAGCAAATGGCAGCGAGGCTGTCCCCGCTGGTGAGCAACCCGGAACTATGGGTGGCGTTCAAGGAGCACCTCAACAACCTCAAGATGTTGGAGTTACAGGCACTGGCGGTGGCAACATCGGAACTGGAAATGTTCCGCAAGCAGGGGAAAGTGAGTTCTCTGGGTAATTTAGAACAGCTAAAAGAACAAATAAAAGAAGCTAAACAGAGAATTGAGGACTAGAAAATGCCAAAAAGTTTAATGAAAAAAGAAGACATGACCATTCAAGAAATGGAAGCAAAGAGTCAAGCGTGGATAGATAAAGATAACGCTGCTAGAAAACTAGATGCTCCTTTTTCAAAAGAAGAAATAGAAAAAATGGATGAGCAACACGCTCAAGACGAAATGGATCGTAAGATGAACGAAGGCTACAACCGCTCACGTAAGTCTATGGGTGGCAAGATGAAGTATGCTGAAGGCTCAATGCTTATGCCACCAGAAATGGAAATGGAAGAAGACATGCCTGTCGATACTTACGACAACATCCCAGAAGACGAGATGGCAGCCGCAGAATCTTCACAGCTTCCAGACGATGCAATGGAAGACAGCTACCTAGAGTTTGTACTTACTGAATCTTTAGAAGCAGATGATCAAGAATATTTAATGAGCGTTCTAGAAACAGATGAGCGTTTAAGCAGCATCTTTGACAAAGTTATGGATGTCGCAGGAGAATTCTCAGGTGAAGGGGAAGTAGACGGCCCCGGCACAGGAGTATCAGATTCGATTCCCGCAAGGTTATCGGATGGTGAATTTGTTTTCACCAAAAAGGCTACCGATCAAATGGGCGCTGATCAGCTACAAACTATGATGGACGAAGCTGAGAAAGCCTATGACGGTGGTTTAATGAAGAAAGCGTTCGGTGGACTAACTCTTGATCCCATGCAAGATGAGAAAATGATGTATGGTGGGGAACAGATGAAGTCAACGCAAGATGACCTGAGAAAACAAATGCTCAGTGCTAACCGCATGCCGAGTGTACTGAAATAAGGCCACTTCATTAATTTGAACCCCTTATTATTTTAATTAACCTAAAGGCTACCTTGAAGTATCGAGACCCTGTGTTGAACGCGAACAATACAGCTACCTTGAAAAGACTGACAAGCCCCTACAGGAGTGTGACAAATGTCTCAAGCAATGGACGAAGTAACTGAAGAACAAGCTAACCCCTATAATTCTCGTAAAGACTGGCACGTTGATGACGCACCTAGTCGAGGAGATGCAGGAGGGTTATTCTACGCAGAAGAACCTAAATCTAAGGCTACCCGCCAACAAGCGGCCCCTCAAGAAGAAGGAACTCCTGAAAAAGGAACCAATTATAAAAAACGATATGATGATTTAAAAAAGCACTATGATCAGAAAATTGCAACCTTTAAGCAGAAAGAACAAGAACTTACAGCAGCAGCAATAGAAAGGCAACCAGCCTATGCTCCGCCTAAGACAGTTGAAGAGCTTAATAATTTTAGAGAGCAATATCCTGATCTGTATGAAACTGTGGAGACTGTAGCTTACCAACAAGGTGAACAACAGATGCAAGCTTTAAAGCAGAAAATGTCTGTCCTTGAAGAAAGGGAAACAGCCGTTCAACGCAGAGAAGCTGAAGAAACTCTAAAGTCTCGTCATCCTGATTTTGATGAGATACGAGGAGATGACAGATTTCATGCATGGGCTACAGAACAGCCTGAAGCAATTCAAAGCTGGATTTATGAAAACCCTGATAATGTCGCTTTAGCTATCAAAGCTATTGATCTTTATAAAATGGAAACTGGAATCAGTTCTAAACCCAAAGCTAAAGGAAAACAGTCACAACCTAAATCTTCAGCAGCAGATTTTGTTTCTACTAAAACAACTAGTGTAGACACAAAACAGCCGAAGATTTGGACTCAACGGGAAATCTCTGCCCTTACCATGAATCAGTATGATAAATACGAAAGCGAGATTGATGACGCTGTCATGGAAGGTAGAGTAATACCATAATCTAATTTGTCTTTTAAGGAAAACATAACATGGCTTTTAACGTATCCGATGCACTATTTGAACAAGGCACAGACACCAACGGTAACTTTGGTAATTCTGTCTCTGGTCAAAATAACTCATTCTTCCTCCCGAAAGTTTACTCAAAGAAGGTTCTAAACTTCTTCCGTAAATCTTCTGTTTGTGAAGCTATTACTAATACTGACTATGCAGGTGACATTACTGCGTTTGGTGATTCTGTAAAGATTATCAAAGAGCCAGTAATTACCGTAGTCAACTATGAGCGCGGTGCAGATGTAACTAAAACAGCACTTACCGATCAGGAAACTACTTTGGTTGTTGACACAGCTAACGCCTTTAAGTTTATTGTAGATGACATTGAAACTTCTATGTCTCACGTTAACTTTAAAGAAGTTGCTGCTTCATCTGCTGCTTACGCTTTGCGTGACGCATTTGACGCAGGTGTTATTGCTAAGATGATCGCTGGTGTTTCAGCTTCAAGCCCTAACCACATTCTAGGTAGCGACAATGCTACTGACCTTGCTGCTGGTACTTTTGACGGCACTGGTAACCTAGACATTGGTTTCGGTACTAACGAGCACGATCCTCTAGACCTAATGGCATACATGGCGCGTCTACTTGACGAGCAAGATGTCCCTGAAGAAGGTCGTTGGTTCTTAGCTCCACCGAGCTTTTACGAGCAGTTAGGTCAGTCAAGCTCTAAGCTTATGTCTGTTGACTTTAACGCTGGTCAAGGTTCTATCCGTAACGGTCTAGTATCTACTGGTAAGCTACGTGGCTTTGACATGTACAAGTCTAACAACATTGCTACTCCTAGCAACGCAGCGGGTCAGGTAGTTTGTGGACACATTAGTTCTACAGCTACTGCACAGACCATCACAAGCACTGAAGTCCTCCGTGACCCAGATAGCTTTGGTGACATCTGTCGCGGCTTGCACGTTTATGGTGCTAAAGTATTACGTCCTGAAGCAATGGTTTCAGCGTTCTACGGTATCGACTAAGTAAGTACTGAGAGAAGGGGGTGTAAAAGCCCCCTGATCTTTAAGGAGATATTATGCCTTTAGTAGGAAGTAACACAAAGCCTGTAATGATCAAAGGCGCAAAGAAAGGAAAAAACTTAGGAGATACAGGGAGCTGGTACAAACCTGAGAACAAAGAAAAATATGAAACAAATTGGGACGCAATCTGGGGTAAGAAAGAAAGCCCCGCAACTAAATCAAAGGCAGTATAACTAATGGCAACAACCTTCTTAGATTTAACAAATGAACTCTTGCGAGAGTTGAATGAAGTTGCGCTGACCTCTGCTACTTTTGCTGCTGCAAGAAGCGTACAACAACACGCTAAAGATGTTATCAACAGAGCTTATTTTGACATAGTTAATTCTGAACCACAGTGGCCTTTTCTAGCTGTCGCTGAAAGTGGAACTTCAGACCCCATGTACGGCAATGTATATGTAGAGACAGTAGCAGGTACACGTTGGTACGAGTTAAAACCTGCCAGCTCTAACACTACAACAGATTATAATTCTATAGATTGGGACAACTTCTTTCTCACTACTGTAGGAGTAACAGATGAAGTAGCTCCTTTTACAGCAAGTAACTTAGGCTTTACTTCTATTGACGAGTGGAAAACTTATCGCAGAGTCGCAGAAAACTTAGACGATGCAGACGCACAACAACACGGTCAACCGACCCACGTAATACGTAGTCCAGATTCTCGAAAGTTTGGACTTAGCCCTATCCCTGATAAAAAATATCGTACATGGTTCTATGCATGGGCTGCACCTGCAAGACTATCTGCACACGGTGATACTCTTTTATTTGCTGATGTTTACTATCCTGTATTGCTTGCAAGAGCTAGATACTACATGTGGCAGTTTAAAGACAACCCGCAGTCAGCCGCTTTTGCTCTAGATGATTATAAGAAAGGACTACGCAGCATGCGTTCTAATCTTGTTGAGCCTGTGCCAACTAACATGGTAGATGACAGAATGAGGTTTGTTTAATGGCTGCTTCACAACCCTTTGGTATTTCATGTAAGGGCGGGTTAAATACTAACCTAAACCAACTTGAAATGTTAGGACAGCCGGGATTTGCCACAGAGCTTTTAAACTTTGAGGTCGATCCCGATGGCGGTTATAGACGCATAAATGGCTATTCTGCTTTTGGTAATAACCGACCCAATTCAAATACACCTGTACTAGGCTTAGCTGTCTATGCTGATGGTCTTATTGCATGTACAGGAACAGATATTTTCTTTACGCTTGAAGGAACTACATGGATACAAATTAATAAAGCAAGCGTAGCAGGCGGTGGAGATAACTTCTCTACATTCAATGGTCGATCAACACTCACAAGAACAAATCAAAAACAGTGTTCAATCGAGATTTTTGAAGGCAACGAAGAATACGGACAGGTTCTGATATGTGATTCACAGAACAAGCCGTTCTTATTTAAAATGACAGGCTCTGGTGCATTATCAGGCCGAACTTATTTTGCAGAAGAAGTGACTGTAAGCGGAACAACTGCGCCCTCTTTCGGAGTTATTCACGACAAGCACTTTGTTACTGCGGGGTCTCCTACGGCTAAAAACACTATTTATTATAGTGCTACGTTAGACCCTTCTTCTTTTTCAGGAACTGGTTCTGGTAACATTGCTATTGATGATCAAGTAGTCGGACTTAAAAGTTTCCGAACAGACTTAATTGTCTTCTGTAAGAACAGTATCTATAAGTTGATAAACATAAACGACTCACAAAACATTGCTGTTGTACCTATTGCTAAAAACGTAGGTTGCTTGAGCCACCACAGCATTCAAGAAATTGGCGGTGATCTGGTGTTTTTAAGTCCAGATGGTATTCGATCTATTGCAGCAACGGCCCGTATTGGTGACGTTGAGTTAGGATCAGTAAGCAGACAGATACACTCTGTAACCTCTACAATCGCTAAAGACATTGATGATTTTGTTATTACAAGTTGTGTATTGCGTAGACGCTCTCAGTATAGATTGTATTATTCTACAGTAGGTGGGCCTATTGAAAATGCTAAAGGCATTATTGGAACTTTAACTCAGAACGGTTTTGAGTGGGCTGAAACAAAAGGAATACAGTGTTCGTCTATCGTATCTGATTTTAGTTCAGCCGGAGTTGAAAAACTTCATCACGGTGATAAGAACGGGTTTATTTATAATCACGATTCAGGTAACTTTTTTACATCCGAAGCGTCTGCATTTAACATTGAAGCTAAATATACTACACCGTTTTTAGACTTTGGAGATGTCGGAACTAGAAAGACTATGAAGTACTTAAAGCTTTCTGTTTCTCCTGAAGGCGTACTTGCTCCTACACTTAGAACTCAATATGACTTTGTAGACGTTGATGTTTCACAGCCTGCGGATATAGTATTACTAGGTATTCCTCTCCCTCCTATTTTTGGAACTGCTGTTTTTGGAAGTGCTATTTTTGAAGGCACTAATGATCCAATGGCTCGACAAGTTCTTGAAGGTAGTGGACACACTGTCAGTTTCCAAATTAGAACAGAGGATCAAAATCCTCCTTACTCAATAAATGGTTTATATATAAATTACGTGCCATCAGGCAGGAGATAAGAAATGGCAGGATCAAATTATACACGACAAAGCAGTTTTGATGATGGCGATGTAGTAACGGCGGCGTTATTTAACGATGAGTACAACAAACTCTTAAATGCTTTTGTCTATGCTTCTACAGGAACCACTGGACACCAACATGATGGTGGAGCTGGTGAAGGTGGAAACATTGAAATTATTGGTGATCAAGATTTTTTAAATAAAATTTTAGTTGACAGCACTAACAACCGCTGGGGCTTCTATGTTCAAGTAAGCAGCGGAACCGTGGAGCAGATACGCATTCAAGACGGTGCAATTGTACCTGTAACAGATAATGATATTGATCTGGGTACAACCTCACTACAGTTTAAAGATGCATTCATTAATGGCACACTGGAAGCTGATGCAATAACAATAGCTGGTATTACGCTTTCAGAAACTATTGCAGATACTGTAGGCGCAATGGTATCAAGCAACACTGAAACAAACATCACAGTATCTTATCAAGACGCTGACAATACCTTAGACTTTGCAATTGGGACACTAAATCAAAGCACTACCGGAAACGCTGCAACAGCTACTGCGCTTGCTACAGCCCGAACAATCCACGGTGTATCATTTGACGGCACAGCTAACATTGACTTAGCTGAAGTCATTTCAGACACCGTAGGCGCAATGTTTAGCGGCAACACTGAAACAGGTGTAACTGTAACCTATCAAGATAGTGACAACACTATTGACTTAGTAGTTTCTGGGTCAGCAGATACAACAGGTAATGCAGCAACTGCTACAGCACTTGAAACTGCTAGAACTATTGGTGGTACTTCGTTTGACGGTTCTGCTAACATTGCTGTTGGATTAGCTGCTACAGCTACTGCACTTGCTACAGCCCGAACTATTGGTGGAACTTCTTTTGATGGCACTGCTAACATCGCTGTTGGATTAGCTGCTACAGCTACAGAAGCTGCAAACGTAACAGCCGTTGCAAACAACACCGCAAATGAAACTGTATTTGTTACTTTTGTAGATGGCGCTACAGGAACACAAGGAATTGAAACTGACACAGACTTAACATACAACCCTTCCACAGGCTTGTTAGGTTTTGTAGGTGTTTCAGGTACTGGTGCAGTTAAAGTACCCGCTGGTACAACAGGCCAACGTCCTACCGCAGCAGCAGGTCAATTACGGTATAACTCCACTACAGGTAAGTTTGAAGGCTACACGGATTCGTGGGGAGACATCGGAGGCGGCGAAGCTACTTTTACTTTGAATACTATGACAGGCGATGGAAGCGACACAACGCTTACTATGTCTGTAACACCTGCTTCTGAAAACTCAATACAAGTGTACTTTGATGGTGTGTATCAACATAAAGATACCTTTAGCTTTAGCGGGACAACACTTACTTTTAGTACAGCTCCTGCAAGCGGAGTAAAAGTAGAAGTGATGGTTATCTCTACTGTCCTTGCTTCTACAACTCCGGGCGATGGTACAGTAACTCTTGCTAAGATGGCTCAAAACTCTATTGATAGTCCACAGTATGTTGACGGCTCAATAGACACAGCACATTTAGCTGATGACGGAATTACAAGTGCTAAACTAGCTCACGCTCTTGATGTTGTAACTTCAGTAAGTGTAGGTGGCGCGAGTAACGGTGTAATCCTAACACAAGGCGATATAGCCCTTAAAAATGGTGGAACTAGGTCAACAGTTAAGTTCTA
>Ga0209482_1000625_pt1 | contig 29419 bp, 28 predicted proteins | sample CoawatmetaG10DNA_FD_187512 | JGI IMG/M metagenome (GOLD analysis project Ga0209482, IMG submission 187512) | Marine microbial communities from the West Antarctic Peninsula - Coastal water metaG104-DNA (SPAdes) (version 2) | ecosystem: Environmental > Aquatic > Marine > Coastal ...
ACCACATTACATTGTTCATAAATAAAATCGCTTACTTCTTGTTTGATAATGTCAATACCATACAATTCATCGCAAGCAAATGGGTTTCTTGGATTAGAGCCGCATCCAATATCTAGATGTTTTGTTGTCATTGCTCTAATACGCCTAAATGATCTCTTTTATAACTCCCATCTTGCACATTTTCACACCAGATTTTGTTATCCAAATACCATTGGATAGTCTTTTTAATACCTGTTGCAAATGTTTCATCTGGCGTCCAGTTCAATTCATTGGCTATCTTAGATGCATCAATGGCATATCTAACGTCATGTCCTGCTCTATCACCTACATAAGTAATAAGCTGTTCATACTGTTTAATTCCATCAGGCTTTCTTGGTACTAATTCATCCAAGATGCCACATATAGTTTTAACTACATCAATATTTTGTAATTCATTGTGACCACCAATATTGTATGTTTCACTAACCTTGCCAGTAAGCGCTACATGCAATAATGCTCTTGCATGATCATCCACATAGAGCCAGTCACGGATTTGTTTGCCGTTGCCATAGATTGGTAAATCTTTACCTTCTAAAGCATTGAGAATAATCAATGGAATGAGTTTTTCAGGGAATTGATAGGGGCCATAATTATTAGAACAATTTGTAATTAGAGTAGGGAGTTTAAAGGTTCGTTGCCAAGCTCGAACTAAATGATCTGAGCTTGCTTTTGCAGCAGAGTAAGGTGAGCTAGGTGCATAAGGTGTATCTTCAGTAAACAGATCATCTGTTCCCTCTAAATCACCATAGACCTCATCAGTAGATACATGGTGGAACCTAAAGTTAGCTTTCTTATTACTATCTAGATTAGACCAATAATCTCTGGCCTCTTCTAATAGTAAGTAAGTACCAACAATATTGGTTTGAATAAATTCACCAGGACCATCGATTGATCGATCAACGTGTGACTCAGCAGCAAGATGCATGACGATATCAGGCTGGTGTTCATTAAACACACGTTTGATCTCATTAGCATCACAAATGGTTACTTGTTCGAATGTGTATCTTGCATTTTTTTCAATTGAAGTTAAAGATTCTAAATTGCTTGCATACGTAAGTTTGTCAACATTAATAACGCTATGATCGGTGTTGTTAATAATATGGCGAATGACGGCAGAGCCTATGAAGCCTGCACCACCGGTGATGAGTAGTTTTTTTGAAGTCATTGTTGTTTCTTTAATATTTTCATACAAGTATTAAGAGATGATTTCCAACTAGATATTTTTATATTAAATACTTCGACTATTTTATCCTTGTTCATTAAGGTATTTCTCGGCCTTTTGGCTGGCGTTGGATATTGCTGCGTTTTTATAGGATTAACTTTACAGTCTATCCTTTCTATTTTAAAGATTTCTTTGGCAAACTCATACCAACTTATCCCACCCTCATTTGAGTAATGATAAATCTGAGTCACTTGATTCTCTTGTCTAAATTCTTTATGCTTTATAATTTCTAATATTGCATCTGCTAAATCAGCTGCATAAGTAGGTGAGCCTATTTGATCACTTACAACATTTAATTCATCTCGCTCTTTGCCAAGTTTTAGTATGGTCTTAACAAAGTTATTGCTATATTCAGAATAAAGCCAGCTGGTTCTAATAATAAGTGCATTAATTGGCATTACTTTTTGCAGTGCCCTTTCTCCAGAGAGCTTGGTTATACTGTAGACATTGATTGGATTGGGTATATCTGTTTCTAAGTAAGGCTTGTCACTATCTCCATCAAAGACATAGTCAGTAGAGATATGTATTAGCCTTGCTTGCTGATTAGTGGCAATGCTTGCTAGTTGTTTTACTGCTAGATGATTAACCTGTGTTGCTAACTCTGCTTCTTCATCTGCTTTATCTACTGCAGTATAAGCTGCGCAGTTAATAATAATATCAAACTTATTATTTATAAAGTAGTGGCTAATATTACTCTCACTACTCAAGTCTAAATCCTTTCTACTAACAAAGATAAATTCATTAGAGTTTTGATTATTGTCTATTTTGGTATCAGTATTAACTATCTTCTGAATAGATCTTCCTAATTGGCTATTCTTGCCGGTAACGAGTATTCTCATGGCTACCAGCTACTCAAACAAATCTTTAGCATTTGTTAAAGATGGGTGGGCTCTATCTTTGTCTGAGAGCTGCAAAACTTCTGCTGATAATTGCCAATCAATTTTAAGCTGTTCATCATCAAAAGAAATGCCTCGATCATGCTCAGGCGCATAGTAATTATCTACTTTGTAAGTAAAGGTAGCGCTATCACTTAATACAACAAAGCCGTGTGCAAAACCATGAGGCACAAAGAGCTGATGTTTATTCTGTGCGGTTAGCTCTAAAGACACATGCTGGCCAAAGGTGGGGCTAGACTTGCGTATATCAACAGCTACATCTAGAACACTACCTTCAATCACTCTGACCAGTTTTGCTTGGGTGTATGGCGGTAGTTGGTAATGAAGCCCTCTCAATACCCCTTTAGAAGATTTAGATTCATTGTCTTGAATAAAGCTGACTTGATAACCGATAGCCTTTTCAAGTAGATCTTGTCTAAAGGTTTCTATAAGGTAACCCCTGTCATCACCATGAATAGTGGGCTCAATAAGTATTACATCTTTAATTGACTGAGGGGTGAACTTCAAATCACTTCCTCTGCACGTCTAAGCAAGTATTGTCCATATTGATTCTTAGCTAAGGGTTGAGCTAGCTTTATGAGTTGTTCTTTATTAATATAGCCTTTCTCAAAGGCAATCTCTTCAATGCAGGCTACTTTTAAGCCCTGTCTTCTCTCGATGGTTTCAATAAAGGTTGAGGCCTCTAATAGGCTCTCGTGTGTTCCAGTATCAAGCCAGGCATAGCCTCTACCCATAAGCTCAACACTTAGATGCTCTTCACTCAGATACATTTGATTAATGGTAGTAATCTCTAGCTCACCTCTGTCAGATGGGACAACTTCACAAGCCTTCTTAACGACATCATTAGGATAAAAGTAAAGACCGGTTACTGCGTAATTACTTTTAGGAGCCTCTGGTTTCTCTTCAATGCTAAGTGCTTTGCCGATGGCATCAAAATCAACCACCCCATAGCGCTCAGGATCATTCACGTGATAACCGAATATGGTTGCCATGTTTTTATTTTTAGCGTTACTTACTGCATTAGCCAACATATCAGTCATACCATGACCGTAATAGATATTATCGCCTAGTATCAAACAGGCATCGCCATCACCAATAAAATCCTTGCCCAAAATAAAGGCTTGAGCCAAGCCATCAGGCGAGGGCTGTTCAATGTATTCAAACTTCATTCCGATGTCAGAGCCATCACCAAGGAGTTGCTCAAACCTTGGCAGGTCATCAGGGGTAGAGATAATAAGTACTTCTTGAATGCCAGCGAGCATTAGAACTGACAATGGATAGTAAATCATTGGCTTATCGTAAATGGGCATTAACTGCTTAGATGTAGTTTTGGTAATGGGATATAACCTCGTGCCAGATCCTCCAGCCAGAATAATTCCTTTCATTTTAGTTTTTCTTGTTTTAGTCATTATTTATCCAGTAGTCTTTAATCCATGGAGATGGCTGAATGTGTCGATACCATTTTCCGCTCCGACCTATAATTGCTTCAGGCGGATTTGGTAAGCCATGAAACAGGATAATTTTAGCCCCTAAAGGTATTGAAGGGGCAACAAACCAAGATTTAAACCAGGACGGGCAGCATTTATACTTAAAGCTAGGGACCCAATCATCTGGCCAATATTCTAGTTTACCTAGTTTATCAATTTCGCGAGATAAATAGGCCTGTTCGTGGCGCACCTCATCTTTTACTTGCCCAGAGTTCTTCTCAAAGTGCTCAAGTATGCGCGCGTATTTTCCAATCTCGAACCTAAATACTGAGGAGTTCCCCTCTCTCTTCTTTGGGCTTTTTTTGTCGTGTGCAATCAAAAAATCACCGGGCTGACTAAAGAATGCATCTAATTTTCCAACAATTACGACGTCCAAGTCAAGGAACAGTGTTGTCCCAGAGAGTCCACCAAAGTTTTCTTTAAATACAGTGAGCTTCCTCCAGCCACGCTCAGGCGATCCAGCTGGAAGTTCTAGCTCAGGGAGATCTTGTATCTCTACTTCGGGCCGAATGCCTTCACTATTTTCAGTGAAACATACAAATCTAAATTTAGTGACCATGTTTCGTGACACCATTGCGTATAGTCGGTTTACATATTCTGGAGAGAATTTACTGCCCCATTTCATGCAGATAATATTCATAGATTGATCAAAATTGAGCACTATACATTGTGATAAGAGTTTCTACCAATACAGTTTATACCAACAGTTAAAGAATAAATTTTATAGATTAAAGCTAGCATTATTATGTAACTGCCTGTACAAAACTATGTTTCATTATAGAGCATAACTAAGAAATAAAAAAATGCACTAGCCATAAAACTTACTCACCGAAATATTTTAAGATTACCGCACGCTAAGAATATTATTAAAGTTGTTCAATTGTTGAACACGAACCAATATAAATGATAGAATAGGTTTTTTTCACGATTTTTTTTGCAAATACATTTGCAAGATGTGGCGGTAGCGTGCCTAATATTTTATTTTTATTTTTTCCAATGCTTATGAATAACCAAGATATACGTCTTGATCTGCTTCGTAGATTAGAATCAAACCCTCAGTTCACTCAAAGACAACTCTCTACGGAGATGGATGTGAGCCTGGGTAAGGTAAACTACTGCATGAAAAAACTGACTGAGAAGGGATTAATAAAACTATCAAACTTTACTCATAATCAAAATAAAATGGGCTATACCTACCTCCTTACCCCTAGCGGAATCGAAGAGAAGTCAAGGCTAACTTTTTCCTTTCTTAAAAGAAAGATTGTTGAATATGAAATACTAAAAAAAGAGATTAATACGCTAAAACTTGAATCAGAAGAAATGGCTAATGAAAAGTGATAATAGCCATTATCATTTTTAATAACCTGCAAGAAGTTAATGTGAAAAGGTCATTGTTGTAAAATTATTTAGGCAAAATTGTCTTCAACGAGTTTTTAATTTTAAACTTCATATGAAAATTTTAGTATTAATCCCTGCAAGAGGTGGTTCTAAGCGTCTTCATCGGAAAAATATCCTCTCCTTGGGTGGAAAGCCGTTAATTGAGTGGAGTATAAATACAGCTAAATTAATACCTGAAGTGTGTGATATTTTAGTGTCTACTGATGATATTGAAATTCAAAATGTAGCCCAAGAGTTGGGTGCGTACACACCCTGGCTTCGACCTAAGAATCTTTCAACTGATCATTCAAACTCTGTAGATGTAGCCCTTCACGCACTAAATTGGTATGAGTCTGAACATGGAGCTATTGACGGACTTTTAATGCTGCAACCAACATCTCCATTTAGAAGTATAGAGAAAGTAAAGGAAGGTATCAAGATATTTGAAAGACAAGGTGTCAATTCAGTTCTTGGTGTTTCACATACACATGCACACCCGGGATGGTTATTTAAAATTAAAGATAATATGCTTAGCTCTTTTTTAGACAAACATGAGCTAAATACTCGATCACAGGAATTGGATCCAGTATATGTTATTAACGGTTCTTTTTATTTGATTTCTCCAAGTGCTTTAAGACAAGAAAAGTCTTTTTTTACTAAACAAACTTTACCATTGATAATTGATTCCAGCATGGAGTCATTGGATATTGATACTGAGCAAGAGTGGCAATATGCAGAATACCATCTAAATAAGCAGTTATTAACAAAAAGGTAGAATATTATTATTATTATTTTCAAATTAAAAAAATGTTAAAAAATAAAACTCCCAAGCTTTATATAGTAAATTGTGTGGATACAGAAGGCCCAATAAATGAGTCTGTAGAGGCAACTTTTGAGAGGTTAAAAGTATTGTTTAATGTTGATATGCTACCGACAAAAGATAATTTGAAAAAAATACAGAAACAAGAGATAGATTTTGGCGATCAAACAGAGGTTATTGCAAAGACTTTTGGAGAGCATTTACTTGCATACAATGACACTTGGGATAAAGTTGACTTGATGCTAGATAAAATAATGACTCAAGAATATAGGGATAAATTCAGAGATTCTAATGGCAATGGAATTATTTATAATTGGCATTGCATGGATAATGTTGGCTTTAAAACAAACGAGCGTCGACGAGATTTGGGATTTGGAAATATTTTTTCCCACTACAAAAGAAAGATTGACGAACATAGAGGCAAAGACCCTATTCATTGGCATTTTCACCCATTGTCTTTTAATAAAGATGCTCATATATGCAATACATCTTATGATAATTCATATGACTTGTTGCATCAAATCATATGTAGAAGATTGATTGATTATGACTGGTTTCCAGTTGTAAATCGTGCAGGGTTTCATGCTATACGACAAGACTCCAACTTCTTTTTAGAGCAGTGGATTCCTTTTGACTATTCGAATCAATCCACATATAGTGATGAAGGAAGTAATTCTGATAGTAGTCGTTATGGTGATTGGCGCAGAGCGAGTAAGAGGTGGATCCCTTATCACCCCTCTCATGAGGATTATCAATTGCCTGGAAATATGAATAGATTGACCACTAAATGCCTTAATGTGGGCACTCGTTATAAACTTCTAACAGATGAAGAAATTGAGGCAGCCTTCCAAGATGCTTCGGAAAATGGATCGGCAATATTGTCTTTTACCAATCATGATTTTAGAGATATGTCTGTTGATATTGAAGACACCTATAAGCGTATAAAACAAATACATGAAAAGTATCAAAATGTATGCACCATTAACTCTGATGCGGTATCAGCAATGCGAGATACTTTTTATGCTCATGAAAATACAAAAAATCCAAAAGTAAAAATTAATTTAAAGATTGTTAACGAATCTAATGTCGATAAAATTATTGTTACCCTTAAGGAAGGAAAGGTATTTGGCAGTCAGCCATATTTAGCAATAAAGACAAATGAAGGTAGATACTACCATGATAATTTCAATGAGAGAAATTATCCAACAACATGGGAATATATTTTGGATAGTTCTACTATGAAACTTTCGACTATTGAGAAAATAGTTGTAGCTAGTAACGACCGTTTTGGAAGCCAGTCAATTGTAAGTTTATCCCCTAAATTTTAATAATATTTTATTTCAGTAGTTGGCAAAAATTGAATAATAATCAAACTCATTTATTTATGTCTGGTTGGGCTAGATCAGGAAATGCTTTGACAGCAGCAATGCTTAATGCAAATTCAAATATTTCTTTTTCTGTAGATGTACTTAAATATGTTAATTTTTGTTTTAAGCGTTATCCTGAAGTTGATAAGTCGAATATTTTGATAATGCTCAATGAGATGCAGCTCCGCTTAAAAGCTAGATTCTCAATTGATTTGAATGTTGATCATTGCTTAAACTTGATTGGAGATAATTTATCTCATTCACACATCTATAAAGTCTTAACAAGTCATGTGGTTGATCATGATAAGAATTCATTAATTTTAGGAGAGGCAGAAATTGTCGCTTGGAGAAGTATTCCATATTTTTTAGATAACATAAAAAATAGTAAGGCGATAATAATTGTCAGAGATCCAAGAGATGTCCTCGTATCTTTTAAAAAGAATACAATTGCTCCAAAAAATGACTATTTAATTACAGTTTTTAACTATCTTGATTTGATGGAAAGTTGGGTTAAATATGAAAAGCTATATCCAGATCGAGTTTTAGGCATTCGCTTTGAAAGGTTAAAGTCAGATCCAGAGATGGTTGCAAGGAAAATATGTATTTTTTTAGACATTGAATTTGAACCTGGCATGTTGAACAATGATCAATGGAAGGTGTTAAGAAATAATAACTGGGAAGCTTGGGAGAATCATAATACGTCCTCATTTAGAGATAATGATAATCTTAAATCTAATCCAGTTGGAAGGTGGAAAGAGCTAATCGATCCGGCGGATCATTTCATATGTGAATGGATTTTAAGAGATGTAATGACACTATTTGATATGGAGCTAACGTTTTCCAGGCCCTCAAGTAAAATACTTGAGATAGCAATAGATAGATTGATGTCAAGCGAGCTACTAAAAGAAGCGTTCTTGAACTACTCACATAAGCGCAAAGGCTCTGAGAAGTACCCCTTAGATCCCTGTAACCCAAATAATTGGGATAAAAAAAATACTGATAATATAGATTTATTAGGACTGAAATGACTATAGGTTTTTTTTAATTTGAAAGCTGTATAATTTCCAATCTTCACTATTGAGCAATCTATGTCTAAATGCTACTGGATAACTGGCCTTTCAGCAACAGGAAAAACTACATTATCTAATTTATTGGCTAATCATTTGAGGCTTTCTGGTAAACAGGTGATCTTGTTTGATGGAGATGAGTTAAGAGAGGTTTTTGCTCATCAGGCCTACACTAGAGAGGAGAGAATTGCAAAAGGTATGCAGTATTCTAGATTATGTCAACTAATAACTAGTCAAGATGTTGATGTTATTATTGCAGTAATTGGACTGTTTAAAGAAATGCATGAATGGAATAGAAATAATATTCCTGGATATGTTGAAGTGTTTATTGACACCCCTTTGGATGAACTTGAAAGAAGAGATCCTAAAGGCCTTTATAAAAGATTTCGTTCTGGTGAGATTGAAAATATTGCAGGTATTGATTTAAGTGTTGATTTTCCGACAAATCCAGATATTTCTCTAAAATGGATTGATGGTCAATCTATAGAGCTAATGTTTCAAGAATTAATAGAAAAATTAGGAGAAATTAGGAAATAATTAAATATATATATATAAGAATCAACAATGTAAAATAAATATTCATTTATGATTTCATTGCAGCATTTAAAATTAAACATTCACCATTGTGCACAATGTGCGATAGCCGTTTAAAACTCAAATAAAACTCAAACAAAAATTGATCATTAAGAAAACATCATTCGCCATCCTTTGGCATCATCTCTCAAAGCGTCGTCAAAAGCAGTTCTTATTGTTGCTAATTCTGATGATTGTTGCATTGTTTGCAGAAGTTATTAGCATAGGCGCAGTGTTGCCATTTTTAGGCGCATTAACCGCCCCAGAGCAAGTATACCAACACTCATTAATGCAGCCCTTTATACAAATTCTAGAGTTAACCGAGCCTAAACAGTTAATACTACCACTAACTATTCTATTTGTTGCTGCAGCAATACTATCTGGTGTAATTCGACTAACACTGCTATACGGAATGACTAGACTCTCATTCGCAACAGGTTCAGATCTCAGTATTAATATCTATCGTCGTACCCTATACCAAGAATACGAAGTTCATGTGTCACGTAATAGTAGCGAAGTAATTAATGGTATTATTAATAAAACAGGTACGGTGATCGGAGGGGTGGTCTCACCAACTCTAAACCTTATCAGCTCGATAATTCTGTTTGTAGGTATCATGGGCGCACTCTTTGCAATTAACCCGACTATAGCGCTATTAGCATCTATCGGTTTTGGCATACTATATTGGCTGGTTATTCTTTACACTAAAACCCATCTTAAAGACAACAGTGAAACTATTGCAGATCAATCCACCCAGATGATTAAATCACTTCAAGAGGGGCTAGGTGGAATCCGTGATGTGCTTATCGATGGAACTCAAGAGTTCTACTGCAAACTATACCGTAATGCAGACTTACCGCTGCGTCTTGCATCAGGAAATAATCTATTCATTAGCCAAAGCCCTAGATATGTGATGGAAGCAGTTGGAATGGCACTTATTGCTGGGCTTGCCTATCTGATGATGCAACAAGAGGACGGAATGGATACAGCAATTCCCGTGTTAGGTGCATTGGCGCTTGGCGCTCAAAGGCTGCTTCCAGCACTGCAACGGGCTTATAGCTCTTATAGTACAATCAAAGCCACAAAATCATCATTTGAAGATGTGATGAATTTATTAGATCAGCCACTACCAGAATATGCAGATCAGCCACTACCAGACCCAATTTCTTTTACAAAAGAAATTAAGTTAAATAATCTTAGTTATCGCTATACAGAAGACTCTCCTTGGGTATTGAAAAATATTAATCTTTCTCTAAAAAAGGGAGGTAGAATTGGTTTTGTGGGAGTGACCGGAAGCGGCAAAAGTACGCTACTAGATATTATTATGGGGCTGCTTCCTCCAACTGAAGGTGGATTGGTTATCGATAATCAGACAATCAATAATCAAAATCGAAGAGCATGGCAAGCGCATATCGCCCATGTGCCACAAAATATCTACCTATCAGACAGCACTATTGAAGCAAATATTGCTTATGGTATTGCAAAAGAGTTAATCGATCATCAGCGAGTAAAAAAAGCTGCACAGCAAGCGCAAATTGCAGAGTTAATTGAACAGTGGAAAGATGGCTATCAAACATTTGTGGGTGAAAGAGGTATTCGTCTATCTGGCGGACAACGCCAAAGAATTGGTATTGCTAGAGCGCTCTATAAACAAGCTAATGTTCTTATATTTGACGAGGCAACTAGTGCATTAGATAACGAAACTGAACAGGTAGTAATGGATACAATTGAAGACCTAGGTGAAGAGGTAATGATACTTATAATTGCGCATAGGCTGACAACCTTAAAGGGGTGTGATCAAATTATTAAATTAGAAAAAAACAATATAACAATTAAGACATATAAAGAAATAAATGCAGGAAAGGTTAATAGTTGAGGATTTTGTTCGTTAACACCCTAATAAAATAAAAAATCAATAGAAGACCTTTAAAAAACACTGGATTGTGCCACTCCTCAAGAGGAATTTTTTAAAAATAGTTTGGAGTGAGTTGCGTACTTCAATGTTGAATCTAAGCTAGATGGAATAATAATGAAAAAAGTTAAATATAATGTATTAATTGCTGGGTACTCGGGCTTTATAGGTTCATCTCTAGTAAAAAGACTTGAAGATAATGAGTTATTCAATCTGACACTTATATCAAAATCCAATGGTGTAAATTTGGAGGATGGATTAGAATTGGGTAATATCCATTGTGATGTTGTAATTAATTTATCAGGTGTTACAAATATTGATGAAAGTTGGTCAAATCCTCACAAGTACTTTAAAACCAATTATCTTTCAACGTTGAGTCTTTTAGAGTATTCAAGGATTTCTGGTGCAAAATTTATTCAGATTAGTTCATATACTTATGGTGTGCCATCATACCAACCGATAGATGAAAAACACCCAATAAAAGGATACAACCCTTACGCATCATCAAAAATCATATCTGACCAATTGTGTGAAGATTATTCAAGACTCTATAATATTCCCATTACCATTCTAAAGTTATTTAATATTTATGGTGAAGGGCAGTCAGATAGATTTATTATCAAAGATTTAATAAAATCAGCATTGAATGGTGATGAATTACAAGTTCGTGACTTGCAAGCGAGAAGGGATTATTTGTGGATTGATGACTTTGTAGATTCTATAATTAAAGTAGTGGCAGGGCAAGAGAGTGGTTTTTCCGTTTACAATATTGGGAGTGGTGTTAGCTATAGTGCTAAAGATGTCATTGATTTTATTTCTTTATTTGTTAATGATGTAAGATATTCTCCAGACGTAAGTCTGTCATCAAAATTACAGATTCAGGATTGTGTATGTGATAATAGATTATTTTCGAAAAAATTTAACTGGAGTCCAAAAGTTAGTTTAAAAGATGGAATACAGAAGATTATCTATAAAGAAACACATACAGTGTAACAACCTATATTAACTAATTGGATGTAGGCGTTGAATAAAATACAAGCATTTGAGGATTTTGCAAATATTACAAAACCATGCCTTTTAGAATCATCAGTTTTGTTGAAATAGAGGTTTCTAGCACTATTTTAGAAAGTATCAACAGTAAGTTTGGATGGAAAAAAGGATAAAGGCTATCGTGTAAGGTCAACTGCATAAATGTGACTTATTTTATATGCGGAAATTTTAAATTTTTCCACCCACTCTATATAGAAAATAGATAATTATGAAAGTCTCTTTGTTAACCTTTGGAGGTAGTTTAATAGGCACAGGACATCTTTTCAGATGTTTGAATATCGCCAAGTGGATTAGGCTTGTTGATGATAGTGTTGAGATTTCATTTCATTTATTAGACACGGGTATAGAGTCACAACACAAAGCTTTGAATATTTTAAAAAGTAGAACAAGTTGTCAGGTGTCGATAGAAACCAATGAATCATTAAGTAACACATGTTGGGATATTTTGATTGTTGATCTATTAAATACACCAGTGAAAATTATGAATTATCTAAAGGGTGGCTCTAATTTTTTAGTGTCAATCGACAACACATCCAATAGTAGAACATTTTCAGATATAAATATCAATCCCTTGTATTATAAAGTTGGGGAATTTTTAATATCTAAAAATGATTATATTGGTCCTCAATATCATATAATCTCTCCTGAATTTTATAACACCAGGAGTTATTTTAAAAATACTGTAAAAAATATTTTAATTGTACAAGGAGGGGCTGACCCGTTTAATCTTACTTATAAAATTATTTTACAGCTGGACTTTATTAAAAATAAATACAAAGAAATTGTGCTGCATGTAATTACCGGTCCAGCATACTCACAGTCTAAATCTTTATTAGACTTTAATAATAAAAAATATAACAATATTATTTTCCACAAGGATGTTAAAAATATGAGTAGTTTTTTACAAAATATTGATCTAGCTATTTCGTCGATCGGGGTTACGGCATTTGAGATTGCAAGTATGGGTATTCCTGCTATTCATATTACAGCAATTGAAAAAGAAATTGAAACTGGCCAAGCCCTAAATCGATTAGGTGTCAGTGCGTTTTCAGGGGTATATAATAAAACAAGTCAAGATTTCTTACAAAGCAATATATCAAACCTCATTGATAATAGTGCACTAAGGAAAAGAATGAGAGCTTCTTGTTTACATTTTTTTAACACATCTTGTAGTAGAGAGATGATTGAAAAAATACTAAGAAAATAAAGTGTCTAAAGGGATTTTAATATGTCAAAAATTGTTTTAAATAATAAATTTAATAGGGCTGAATTTCCTTATGTAATAGCAGAAATTGGTGTAAATCATGGGGGTTCAATTGAGCTTGCAAAAAAACTAATTGATTTGGCTGCAGAGGGCGGAGCTAATGCAGCAAAGTTTCAAACTTATAAAGCTGGTAAGTTAGCAGCCAAAAATAGCCCTCCTTATTGGGATGAGAGTAAAGTGGCCTATAAATCTCAATACCTTTTATTTAAAGACTACGATTCATTTGAGACCAAAGATTATCAAGAATTAAGTAATTATTGTGAAAAAAAATCAGTAGACTTTTTGTCGACTCCATTTGATAATGAAGCTGTTGATATGTTAGATAATATAATGCCATTTTTTAAAATTGCATCTGCTGATATAACTAATATTCCATTATTGAGAAAAGTAGCTGAAAAAAATAAACCTGTTGCTTTATCAACTGGAGCTTCTACAATTTCCGAAATACAATTTGCAGTTGATGAGTTAGAGCGGTGTGGTGCTAATGATATAGCTCTCCTTCATTGTATGTTAAATTATCCAACTGAATATAAAAATGCAGGCTTAAGCATGATCAATGAACTGAAAATACAATTTCCTGGTTATGTTATTGGCTATTCTGATCATACCTTTCCTGAGCCAGACATGTTGACCTTAACAACAGCAACCATAATGGGTGCTTCGATAATCGAAAAACACTTCACACATGATAAAACAATTATTGATAATGATCACTTTCATTCAATGGATATAAATGATTTGAAAGTTTATATAAATAATATTGAGCGTATTCAAGGGACTATGAAAAAAATTGATCAATTTGCTAGAAGTGGGGAGTCCTCTGCAAGAAAAAATGCTAGAAGGAGCATAGTTCTAAATAAAAATATTAAAAAGATGGAAAAAATTACTGAGGAACATTTAATATGTAAGAGGCCTGCTACTGGAATTAGCCCCATAGATTGGGAAAAAGTAATAGGTATGCAGGTATTAAAGGATCTTAAATCAGATCATATCCTCAATTGGACTGATTTAAAGACAAAATAAAGTCATATGGATAAAGTGATGAAAAATCAAATTTTAAAAAAAGACCAAGATATATTGACAGGATCTTCATATCTAATAGATAGTAAAAAAAGCTTTTTTGATGGACATGAATATATGCTAAAGCACATGGATCATAATAAGGCTTTTACTAACCACTTAAAAGAATCTGAAAATATATCCTCAGAAGATTTGTTAAATGTTTACAGAAAAAATTATAAAGAATATAGAAGACTGTGGCTTGAACAAACTAATGAGTGTATTAAAAAAAGTCTTTATGGTAAAGACATGCTAGACAATGGTTATGCACCACTATGTATTGATGTTGAAACTGCTGCTATCTGTGATTTAGCTTGTGAATTTTGCTATAGAGAGGCTCTGGCAACTCCAGATAAAATAATAAGTAGAAAAATGTTTTATAAGATTGTTGATCAAGCTGCAGAACTTGGAGTCCCATCCATGAAGCTTAATTGGAGAGGCGAACCTTTGATGAATAGTAAGTTGCCAGAAATGATTGCCTATGCAAAAAGTAAAGGCATTATAGAGGTTATTATTAATACAAATGCAACGCATCTCTCAGAAAAAATGGGAAAAAAGCTTATAGATGCAGGTCTTGATTTTATGATTTATTCATTCGATGGTGGCACAAAAGAAACATATGAAAAGATGAGGCCTGGCCGGTTTAGAAAAAATACATTTGATAGTGTATATCAAAATATAGTGAATTTTTCAAAACTAAGAGAAAAAATGGGTGCTAAGTTTCCTCGGACCAAGATACAAATGATTCTTACTGAAGATACATATGATGAGCAAGATCAATTTTTTGATTTATTTAGTGACTGTGTGGATGAAGTTACCGTCACTCAGTATTCTGAACGGGGAGGTGAAATTGAAGATCTTAATGAAAAAGATAGGGAGAGATATGAAGAACTCTGTGATAAATTAAATTTCCCTAAAGGTACTCCATATATGCGTCAGTCAGATGGTAATATCTACCTCTCTGATTCTAGATCTCCATGTGAACAGCCTTTTCAAAGAATTTTATTTACATATGATGGACGCGCAGCAATGTGTTGTTTTGATTGGGGAGCTATGCATCCAGTTGGCTATGTTGATTCCATGTGTTTTCATGATGAAGATGCAGATAAACGATTAGTAGTAGAGAATATTGAAAAAGAGAGAAAAGGCTTTACTTTGATGCCAAATGTAGTAATGCCTCCAAAGTTTAATAGGCCAAAGAAAGTTGTTGAAACGATTAAAGAGATTTGGACAGGTGCAGAGATTGAGTCAGTGCGAAGAGCACATGGAAAAAATAAAGTAAATAGTGTAAAAATTTGTGAGAAGTGCTCATTTAAAGATACTTATAACTGGGTTGGGGAAGAAATTGCCCAAAACTAATAATTTAGATGGCATATCTATTATTTGCGAAATTGCTAATGCACATGAGGGAAGTATTGAGTCAATGTATAGTTTGCTTCGCGCATCAGATGAATCAGATGCAGATTGGGTTAAGGTGCAAATTTATCATTTTGAGAGTTTGGTTGCAAAAGAAAATAATACTTTGACCAGAGTTTTAGAAAATATTGAATTTAGTGCTAACGAATGGCTAGATATTCTTGATTATGCAAATAAATTAAAACCAAAATTGATGGTAGAGGTTTTTGATATAGAAAGTTTAAATATTGTTAAAGATCATTGCGCTATAAAAGCTTTTAAAATACCAACAGCTGACATAAGGGATGTAAGTTTTATAGAGGCTGTTTGCAGGATCAAAAAGCCAGTTTTTGTTGGAGTTGGTGGCGCAAAGTTAGAAGAGATTGATCAAATTTACAATCAAATTTCTTTGCATAGTATTGATTTAACTTTACTTCATGGTATACAGAACTTTCCAACAAAATTAGCAGATTCTCTTCTCATTAAAATAAATCTCTTTCGAGATAGATATAAATGTGCAGTTGGGTTTGCAGACCATATTGATGCAGAAGATAAAGAAATGTCTAAAACACTTCCTGCAATGGCAGTATCAGCTGGAGCTTCTTTTATTGAAAAGCACATTACCTTAGATAGATCAAAACATGGTATAGATTTCTATTCTTCCTTAAATCCAGATGAATTTAAAAGTTTTGTTAAGTTTATTAGAGATGTGTACTCTGCTGTTGGATATTCGGCTGAGCTTGAAACTCTAAATTCTTCAGAAACAACTTATAGAAATCAAATGAAAAAATTTGCAGTGCTATCTAAAGATGCCTCAATTGGAGATCTATTAGATCATTCATTTGTTGTATTTAGGAGAACTAGTTACGCTGGAATAACAAGAAATATGTTTGAGAAATTAGAAAAAAAAGCATTTAATGTTAATTTAATTGAGGGAACAGTTTTAAATGAATCCCATTTTAAATAAATCCAATGCTTATGTTTTTATTGCAGTAAGAATGAAATCATCTAGATTGCCATTAAAAGCAATGTTAGATATTTTTGGTAAGCCTCTATTGTTGAGAATGATTGAGCGTATTGCTGAGTCTATTTCATTAAGTAAAATTGTTATTTGCACCTCTACAAATAGTCAAGATGATGAAATTGAACATTTCGCCATTCGGCATAAATTTAATTATTTTAGAGGGGCTGAAATGGATGTCATGGGTAGATTTATTGATGCTGCTAAAAAATTTGATGCAGAAACCATTGTAAGAGTTACAGGTGACAATCCATTAACTGATCCTGTAGTATTGGACAAAATGATTGAGTTTCATCTTAATAGACAAGCAGAATACACTTTTACAAATGACCTTCCGGTTGGAACGCGTGCTGAAATTATCAATGTTTCTGCCCTGAATAGAATATACAATCAACTTTCTGATCCAGCGTACTCTGAGTATATGACAAGCATGCTTAAGCGACCAGACAGGCTTGAAGTATGTGAGTTTCATGTGCATAACAAAAATTTAAAAAGGCCAGAGCTGTCCGTTACAGTAGATACGATAGCGGATATTGATTTGGTTCGTGATATTTATTTTTATTTTGACGGGTGTCTTCCAACTCTTGAAGAAATTATTGTCTGGTTAGATAAGAATCCAAGTAAAAGAATAATAGTTAATAATAATATAACATTACCTGAGAAGGTAGACTGCTCATTTATTACTGACTAACATTTAAAAATTGAAGAAAATCAATGTGTAATACCCCCCAAAAAAATTAACACTAAGTAAAAGTAGAATTTTCTTATAATAAAAACATAAGGAGATTCAAATGAGGGCAAACGTAAATCAGATTCACAAATCATGAATACTTAACCAAGCAAGTTCATGCATTCCAGTATCTGAACTATGCAGAGAACACGGTATGAGCAGCGCCACTTTTTATAAGTGGTGTGCTAAATATGGTGGCATGGATGCCTCAATGATCACCCAGACTTAAAGAGCTTGAAGCAGAGAATGCTCGCCTCAAAAAGATGTATGCTGATGAGCGACCTCATAGTTCGATTGGTGGAGCTCCATTAAGAAAGCTACTTAGGGCTATTTAAACAATGAAAATTCTATTTTTAGCAGGTGTTAGAAATGGGAGGATTGCTTCTATAATTTTTAAAAAATCATTTATATGAATACTAAAAATATTATTTTTGCTGATGTTATACACTCTTATCAAGATTCTGAATGGTTTTTGCCGCTTGCAAATTACTATAAGAAGAGAGGGGTGCGTGTGACTGTTTTATTGCCAATACAAGAGTGCAGTTATAGTCAGAAAATGCTTGCAAATTGGATAAGAGAGTACTCTGATGAGGTTATATATGGGACTGATTTAGTTTACGGAAAAAAAATATCTCCTATCTTAAAGTGTAGCACTTACTTTTGTGCTTTTAACAAGATACTAAATAGGATTTTCCTTAATCGTAGGGCAGTATTTAGGGGTATGTTCAAGGCAATTTCTCGTATGCTTGTGAACCTTACATATATAGATGCTTATTACATACCATCAGATGTTTATGGCAACAGAAAGAATAATATTCTTCTTGATATCTTATGCATGCATGCATCTAATAATAATAAGCCTATTCTAGGTTATGTTAATAAGGGAATTTCTATTCAGGATAACTATAGCCCTAATTTAGGCTTGACTTGCTTATTTACCATTAGGCCATTTAAGCACAATAAAGAAGATCTGAATACAGTTGAAATGGGCGCGCAACGCCTTTCAAGCCATTGGCTTACCGAGGTTAATAGATACTTCTCTAATGCGATAGAGGGTAATGAATTATCTATGCAATTACCAGTTAATAAGCCAATAGTTTTATTATTACTGAAAACATATACAAGCGTACTTACAGAATTTATTGAGTATGACAATTATATGCTTTATAGAAAGCGGTTAATAATAAAACTACTTGAAGCAGGCTTTTTTCTTTTAATTAAGCCGCACCCTGCGCAAGATAAAAAAGAGTTAAAGAGTGTGAGTGATATCCTTATTGAGAACGATGGTGATTCTGCAATAACATATTTACCTGTGCAGTTTGTAGCAAGCAAGGCATCTTGTGTTGTTATAGAGATGGCATCTAATTCAGTATTAGACTGTATCGCTATGAACAAAAAAGTATATTGGCCGTATTATGATATTATGAAAATAGAACAACAAACTAGGTTGAGAAAGACTAAGCGATTGATAGATGCTGGCTCACCAGAATTATTTTTTAGATTTGTTGAAAATAGATTCCCAACTAAAGATGATTCATTTGAAATAAAGTCTCATATAGTTAATGAGTTTAATAAATTAGAAAATATTGAAATTAATATTGGTGATTCAATTACAGAGTGTGAAGAGATGATAAGTAATATGGATATATCAAAATTGTACTCTAAGAAGAGAAGTTTGTAGTGGCCAACATACTTGGACACAAAGATAGCCTTATAGTCCAAACTAAAAGGGAGGTCAATAAATGATACAAGTAAAAACCAGGAAGCAACGTGTAATGTTTAGCGTTGAGCAAAAGCTAGATTACGTTAAATTTATGGTCAATGAAGGTTACACCAACAAACAAATTATCGATATATCTGGTGCAGGCCCTGCAGCTGTTATAAATGGGAGGATTGCAATATGAAAATACTTTGGGTAGATGTTCTGAGCTTTGGTTCTGCAAGTAAGGTGATCACAGGTATTAGTAAAGATGTTGATAAAATTTATTACTTAAATATTAACAAATTGTTTAAACCGTTTGTTAATTTTATGTCAAAGGTGCTAAATAGACCTGTTATCCAGTTTAGTAATTTCTCAGAAGCTGATTGTAAGATTGATGGAGTATCTATAATTCAAATAATTCAAGATAATATAAGTAAATCGCTTGATATGTTATTTGATGATGAAGTTTCAGAGAATAGAATCAAGTTGTTTATTAATCGAACAGGATTTTCTATTACTAAATATCGCGAATATATTAACGAGTCCTCTTATTATTTATTATATAGATCGGTACAGATGAAAGTTATTTCGAAAAAAATTGGTAGTGAAGAAGATGAGTTTATAGTTATGTCTTCTCCACTTAAAAATACAATAAAAAATATTCTGGGCAGTAACAACGTGACTTTTTATTCGTTTTTTACTACATCGCCCTTCATAGTCGATAGGCGTAAAGGTTACCATTATGATGATAGGATACTTTCTCACCACGGTAGCAGATTTTTAATTTCATTCAAGATTATTGTTAAGTGGTTATTTTCTTGTTTGAGTCTTATAGCTTTTTCGTTCAGAGTGGCAAAGGGTGATTCGGGTAACTCTAATAAGGGTAACTCAAATATAGGTGTTGAACTGATTCAATCTAGGGTCAAACTTAAAGAAGTGAATGATATTTATTGGTTGAAAGGGTCAAATATTGATTACAGAAAAATCCGCGCCATTTCATTTGAAGATTATGATGAAAAATCACTTGCAACCCTTAGGAAAATAAATATAAGGCCTATCAAAATAGTTAAAAGCCCATATGATTTATTTAAGTACAATAATAAGGGATATGATTTCGTTTTAGCTGATAAAAAGTATTTCTTGGAAACATGGGTAGAAGTTTTAAGGTTATTTACGTGTGTTTTTTCAAATAACTTAGATAGCTGGCTTAAGATGCAAAGCATAGTATATTATCTAAGAACTAAATTCTGGTTATCAATCTACCAAAAGCTTGGAGTTAAAATGCTTTGGTCTATGTATGATAATGATTTTGAGAAGAGTGTAAAAGCTCAAGCTATAGAGTTAATTGAAGGGCTTTATCTTGGCTCTCATTGGAGTAACTTTGCTATCTATAATGCTTCAAAAAATAAATGTTACGATGTGTTGTTTACATGGGGGGAGCATTTCGTAACAAATAATTTTTCGAAATATCCATATATGGCTGTTTTTAAAGTTGGTTACCCTTCTGATCATTATTTTTTAGATTATAAAGAATCAGCAGCAGAGCTTAGAAATAGTTTTGCTGATAAATTTGTTATATCATTTCATGATAATATTTATGGAAATGATATAGCTTACTCAATTGGTATGCTTGTATCTATTCATAATATGTTGATCAATATATTGAAAAATTATGACAATGTAGTTCTTTTGCTTAAGCCAAAAAGGAAATATTCTTTTGATAAAATACTTATTAAATTACCGATATTACAAGAATTTATATTATCAAATAGGGTCAAAGTGTTTTATGGCGAAACAGCAAGAAGTAAAGCTGTTCCTGCTGAAATAGGTATGGCCAGTGATCTTGTTATAGGTTTAGGAATTAGCACTCCTGCAGCAGAATGTTGTTTTGCTGGCACAGTTAGTTTTCATGCAGATCTTACAGGGATTGTGAATAATGATTTTTCTAATAACGCATTGGGGAAGGTGGTCTTTAGAGATGTAGCTGATTTGGAGCTAGCGATTGCAAATCAAATTTCAGGAAAAGGCATTACAATAGAAGAGTGTAGAGAATTGCACCGGTGTTTAGACCCTTTTCAAGATGGTCAGGCATATTTCAGAGTTGGTAGTGTTTTGAAACAAATGCAACAAAATCTTAGACTTGGCATGAGTAGAAAAGACGCTATCGAAAAAGTGGAATTGTATTGATACAATGGATATTAGATTTTGTGAGTTATTGAATGATTATATTGGCAGTAATGTAAATATAGTTAATATTGTTTTATCATCAGAATGTCAGAGCAATCTATCCTCTAAAGGAATTGCTTTTGAAGACACCACAGAATATCTGAGAAGTCAAGGGCATCAAAATGTACTAAAGTCTTCAAATCTAATCATCAAACAATTGAGAAGCGATTGGCACTATGTAGATGGTTTTGGTATCCAGCATGCTTATGAAAAAACTTTATTTTTTTATCTAAGGCTTTATTTGCATAATTGGTTGATGTATTTGTATGTTGTTGATCAAGCAATTAAAAAACACTCTCCTGAATGTATTTACCTTGATAATTGCAGTTTTCTAAATAATGCAGGGGTTTTAATCTCTAGTAGAAATTGTATGTTTGGAAAGGTTGTTAGGCAATATGTTGAGTCTAATGATTTAGATATTAAGATTGTTGAAGAGGGCGAAATGAATTGTGAGTCTATGGTTAGCAAAAGAAGTGCGTTTCAGGTTAAGCATTTTTTGAATACATTTATGTCAGCAGTACTTGCGATGTATAGACCTTTTGTAAAAAATAAAAAAATATTATTGGTGGCCGACGATAGTTACAATATGTTGAGCTTAATTAATAAGATAAAAGCTAAACATTCTGAAGTTTTTCCAATTTATATCAATATTGGCAAGGGTAAGTTTTGGCAACATTTAAAGAATGTATTAACAGGAAAAGAAGTTTTCTTTTTCCAAGGCGTCAATACTAGAAATATCTCTTCTAGCCTTAATAATGTACTATTAAGATTTTCTGACAAGGTTGAAAAACATAAAAATAGTGAAATATTTAATTTTTTGGGTACTGATTTAAGGAGCGTGTTATCTGCCTATATTGGTAAAACAATCCCCAATGAGATGGCGCTACTAGAGAATAGTATTAAACAGATGTATAGCATTTTTGACGCACAAAAACCTTGCTTAGCTTTGTCGCCGCATGCACTCGGATATAGTTATGCGTTAGGGGAGATTTTTTCAATGGAAAATACCCCTAGCTTGCTAATCACTCATGGTACACATGTTGAGCAAAAAGAGGATAAATATGCCCAAATTGAATGGGGTGAGCATGCCAAAACTATTATAAATGCACACTTCTCTCATAGCGCTATTCAATCCCCGATGGCGAATGAATTTTTTAATAGTCTAGATGACAAGTATTCCAATAGCTTAAAAACAGGACCATTGATTTATTCTAGATCAAAAAATGATGAGTCATTATCTAAGTTAAAAGAGCGGATTGTTGGTAAGGTTCATTTGGATAAAAAAATCATTATTCATGCAGGATCACCAAAAGGAAATAGCTATTTGCGACCTTGGGTATGTGAAACTATAGATGAATATATACGTAATATCAATGAGTTGATTGATGCAGTTGATAGTTTGAATGATGTATATTTAATTATACGTTTTAGACCGTCAGATAGTTTAAATAAAGCAGCATTTGCTAATCTGGTTAAGTCTTCTAATAACTGCGGTGTTTATAGTGATGGTGCATTTGAAGAGTTTTTAACCGTATCCGACTTACTTGTGAGTTATTCCTCAACCACGATTGAAGAAGCCCTGCAAAATAATACTACTGTATTGCAGTATGATCATGATGATAAATATATGCATATAAAAGCGCCTACTGTTTCAAAGGGGCAAGAGCTAGAGATTAATCCAATTTATTATTGTGGGAATAAAAATGAGTTGAAAAACTCTATTGATATTATTTTGAAAAATATTGATATAATTACATCAGAAAAATATAAATGGGATTGCTATCGATATCCAATAGATAAAGAATTAGAGTGGTTTGATAAGTTGCTTAGCCAATAATGATTAATTTAAAAAAATACAACTCCTTTATTTTTGATTTTGACGGGGTTATCATTGATAGTAATAATATCAAAAAGAGCGCAATAGGCGAATCAGTACAAGGTGTATTATCTGATCAAAAAGCGAACGAGTTCGTGGATTATTTTGTCGGTTTAAATGGTGTTCCTAGGGAGGTAAAGATTGCAAAATATATTCCCAAGGATCAATATGAATATGTGCTAAATAAGTATGAAAGTATTATCGATACAAATTTAAAGAATGCCAAGCTTATTCCTGGCGTTAGGGGTATTATTCAAGAACTTTCAAGATTAAAAAAAAGTATGATTGTTCTGTCTGGCGGTACGCAAGAAGAAGTATTTCAGTTATTGATGGATAGAGGACTTTCCAAACACTTTATTGGCGTGTATGGCGGTCCAAAAAATAAAGAAGAAAACTTACAAGGCTTGTCATTAGATAAACCTGTTTTGTATTTTGGGGATAGTGAGGTTGATTATTTAGTCTCTAAGAATAACGATTTTGATTTTGTATTTGTTTATGGCTCCAGCAATATTAAAGATTGGAGAGATAAAGTGAAAGGGTGGCAGGTGGTTGAGTTTATAAATGATTTTAGTAATGGGAATTAGAAAATGATAAGAGTTGGTATTAACGGCTTGGGTAGGATTGGACGAGCAATATTTAGAGTAAATCAATTGAAAAAATATTTTGATGTGGTTATTATTAATGATATTAATCCCGATATTGATAATATCGCTTACACGTTAAATTACGATACCTTATATGGCAAGCAAGATATTCAATTTCACAGCAAAGGTGACTGTCTTGTTAATGATGCAGGAGATAGTATCAATATTCAGCACAAACAGCATATTCATAATGTGGACTGGAATCAGCATGATGTGGATTATGTTATTGATGCATCTGGCGTATTAGATAATGTTAAGCACGCAAGAGATTTAATTGAAAAAGGCAGTGTTAAGCGCGTATTTGTAACTCATTCTCCGAATGATGTAGACTTTACAATGGTTTTAGGTGCTAATGAAGACAAACTAGATATTAATAATCACAAAGTGATTTCAACAAGTATTTGTGATGCAACGGCGTTAGGGCCGGTTTTAAATACAATTAACAAGGAGTTCGGTATTGATAATGGCTATGTAACAACTTTACATCCATGGCTAAACTATCAAAACTTAATGGATGGACCTTCGAGCTCTTGGTCTGTCCCTGGTGATATTTATCACCATTATGCTCTAGGTAGGTCTGTAGATGGCAATATGATTCCAAAGCCCACTTCGGCAATTGAGGCCACTTGCAGGGTGATTGATAATCTTACAGAGCAGATGATTGGTTCGTTTTCTTATCGAACGCCAACGGCAATTGTAGGTAGTGCAGACATTACACTTAATTTAAAAACCACAACAGATAAGTCGGCAGTTATTGCAATGTTTGAAGAAATAGAAAAGGTGCAAAATGTTAAAGTTATTCATAATAACACTGCACCCTTAGTCTCTCTTGATTTTTTACAATCAGAGTATTCAGCTATTGTAGACCATAGGTGGACCGATGTTATTAATGGTAATTTGCTTAAGATAGTGCTTTGGTATGATAATGAATGGGGGTATTCATCTAGAGTTGTTGATCAGGTAAAGTTTGTAGCTCAAAAGGAGGCTTTATGAGAGTAGTTGCCGTTGTACCTGTTAAGGCAGTTTCAGAGCGTGTTCCAAGTAAGAACTTTAAAGAGTTTTTTGAAGGTGATTCATTATTTGACTTGTTGATAAAAAAACTACTTCAATCAAATCAAATTGATGATATATATATATCTTCTAATAACCTTACTGTAAAAGAAAAAGTTGAAGATTTAGGATGTCGATTTATTCAAAGAGATGATGATTTTTGCAATAACATCACTCCATGGAGTGATGTTATTGCTCATATAGCTAGCTCTATACCAGAAGATGATGGCACTTCAATTGCTTGGTGTCATACAACTTCTCCATTGTTTGAAGATTATGATAAGGCTATTAAATCTTACAAGGATTCTGTACTAAGCGAACAACATGATGGCTTGATAACTGTTTCAGAATTATCTGAATTTATTGTTTCAGAAAAAAGACAGCCTATTAATTATTCTTGGGGGCCTTGGCATCGATATTCACAATTTTTAGATACAATGTACACTATTACATTCGCTTTATTTATTGCAACAAAGGAAGAGATGGTTAAAAATAGATATGTAATCTCAAAAAATCCTAGTTTTTATATCGTACCCCCATTGCAGGCAATTGATGTTGATACTGACTATGATTTTAAGCTTGCACAATTGTTAATGCAAAATAAAGAATACTTTACTTCTGATTAAAGAAAACTTTATTTTAAATAAGCTTAATAATGGTCAAGCTGTGCTTGGAATCTTTATATAGCATACTTAGTTGAATGTGAGGTTTTGCACTCAGGCTATGAATCTGCAGTTGAATCTTTCACCAAGGAATTAAAAAAATGATATTAACAAAAAAGCATACTAATATTAGGATTACAAAACTAGAAATAAGAGACATTAGATTCCCCACCTCAAAACATTTAGATGGATCTGATGCTATGAATTTAGCCCCAGACTATTCAGCTGCAACAGTAATTTTACATACAACTAACTCTAAATTAAGTGGTCATGGTATGACTTTTACTCTTGGAAGGGGAAATGAAATTTGCGTTAAAGCGATAGAATCACTTGGCCCGTTAATCATAGGTCGGAAGCTGTCTGATATAGTAGACAATATGGGTATGTTTTGGCGTCAAATCACTGGAGATAGTCAATTACGTTGGATTGGTCCTGAGAAAGGGGTTATTCACCTTGCTACAGCAGCAATTGTTAATGCAGTTTGGGATCTTTGGGCAAAATGTGAAGAAAAGCCTTTATGGAAGTTAGTTAGTGACATGAGTCCTGAGGAGTTGGTTTCTTGTATAGATTTTCGTTATATTACTGATGTAATAACTCCTGAAGAAGCTATTGAGTTTCTAGAGTCTAAAGTGTCAAGCAAAAGTGAGAGAGAAGAAAAAATCCTTAAAGATGGTTATCCGGCTTATACAACTTCAGCGGGATGGCTAGGCTACAGTGATGATAAAATTCGCAACTTATTGCAATCCGCAGTTCAATCAGGGTGGACGCATTTCAAATTTAAAGTGGGTACCAATATAGAGGATGATATTAGAAGATTAAAAATTGCAAGAGAAGTAATTGGACCTGACAGGGTTTTAATGATTGATGCAAATCAGGTTTGGGATGTTAAAGAAGCGATCAATTGGATAAACAAACTATCACAATTTGAACCATGGTTTATTGAAGAGCCCACTAGTCCAGATGATATTATTGGACATCTAACAATCAAAGATAGTGTAGGCCCAATAAAGGTTGCCACAGGAGAGCATTGCCACAACCGAGTTATGTTTAAGCAGTTTTTTCAGGCACAGGCTTTAGATATTTGTCAGCTTGATAGTTGTCGTTTGGGAGGTGTTAATGAAGTTTTAGCTGTTTTTTTAATGGCTGCAAAATTTAATATACCGGTTTGTCCTCATGCTGGAGGTGTGGGCTTAAGTGAGCATGTTCAGCACCTTTCCATGATAGATTTTATCTGCATAAGTTGTTCAACTGAAGATCGAGTTATTGAATATGTTGATCATTTACATGAACATTTTAAGTATCCTTGTAATATGAGAAATGGGGTTTATTTAGCACCTAAAAATCCAGGGTTTAGTACTGAAATGTTAGAGGACTCGATTAAAGAATTTTGTATATCCCGCAATTTTGTTAAATAATATTCGTAACTATTCAGCCGTACTCTAAAATTTAGAATTAATCCAAAGACATAGTTAAGAGAATTATAAAGCCCTAACAATTCGGAGTAAAAAATGAATAAATTACACCTTAGTATTTAAAACTAAACTGGTGCTTGAGCTGCTACAAAAACTAAAGTACTCTGGTAAAGATTGCCATGGAGCCTTAAACTAATAAAAAACAATGAACGTGCACCAGGAAAGTATAAAATTGAACCAAGAAAGAAGGAGACTTCTTAGGGTATTCTATCTAAGAAATTTTAAAAAAAGTCGAAATATGAGTAGTTTAGATACTCTGTATTTAGAGACTAGCCATACCTCTTGCGTCAATATAGATGTCTGCTCAAGTGATTAAGGAACTAAAGGATGAATTCAAGTGATTAAAATAAATAAAATTCAAGAAAGAAGAGGGGCCAATCAAGGTAGAGCAGTAGTTATTGGCGATCATCCAGTAGATATTAAAATGGGGAAGGCAGCAAAAGTCGGTTGTAATATTGGTGTTTTGACAGGACTATCAAATGCTGATTTGTTTTCAGATTTGGATTGTTTTGTTGTTGAGAGTCTTGAAAATATAGGGGTACGCTGTTGAAATGTTAGTTCATAATAAATTAAAAGAAAAATTAAATAAAGGCGAAGCGGTTCTTGGTTCATGGAATACACTTTCATCATCACTTGTAACTGAAGTATTGGCTCAGGCTGGTTTGGATTTCCAAATCATTGATTTGGAGCATGGACCTTTTGCAATGGATAAAGTTCATTTACATGTTTCTGCATGTGAAAACTCTCAATGTACGCCATTGGTTAGAATACCCATTAACAGTGATTGGATGGCATTGCAGGCATTAGATCAGGGCGCGCATGGTGTGATTGCCCCTCATATTGACTCGGTTGATGATGCTAAGGCTCTTGTTAACGCAGTAAAATATCATCCTCAAGGCAGCCGGGGATTTACTCCTTTTTCGAAAGCTGCTGGCTTTACAAATAACAATGTAGATGAATATGTTGGTCGAGCAATTAATGAAATACTCACTATTGTTATTGTAGAATCCAAGGAAGGGTTGAATAATCTTGAAGAGATTTTAAAGGTGGATGCAATTGATATAATTTATTTTGGTGCTTATGACTTATCCCAAGCATTAGGGCATCCTGGAAACTCCAAACATCCAGATGTTGTTCAAGCGATCCAGCTGGGTGTTGAAATGGTGAATAACGCAGGCAAGTATGCAGGTGGTTTCGTTCCCCAAAATAAAGATGAAATTCAAGAGTTGCTTGATATGGGCATGAAATTCATTACTTATGAAGTTGATAGTGCAATCATCCACAAGCATGTTAATGGTATTTCTAGTTGGTTTTCAAAAGCAAAGTAATGAGTAAGGCGGTAGCAATTATCCCAGCACGACTAGAATCTTCTAGACTGCTTAACAAGGCATTGGTTGATATTTTAGGTTTACCAATGATTGTGCATGTGTTTAAGAGATGCTTATTGGCAAATAGTCTCGATGCTGTTTATGTGGCAACTGATAATATTAAGATTAAAGAGGTAGTTGAAAGTTATGGTGGCAAGGTTATTATGACTTCTGCTGAACATCAGACAGGCACAGATAGAATTGCAGAAGCTGCACAAGATATAGATGCAGATATCATTGTCAATGTCCAAGGCGATGAGGCTCTGGTTAATCCAGAGTACATTGACAAAGCTGTTAACAGTTTAGCTAATTCCTCTAGGGCGGATGTGGCCATTTTAGTCAATCCTTTTAACAAGAAAAACTCACCTTCTGATATCAAAGTAGTACTCAATGAAGATGATGAGATTATGTATTTATCTAGAACGGACATTCCATCTGATGCAAGAACTGACAGCCCTCAGATGTTAAAAGCTTATCATATCGTTCCTTTTAGAAAAGACTTCTTGCTGCAATATGCTAAATGGGGAAAGACAGAATTAGAGCAAATAGAGTTCAATGAATATCTAAGGATTTTAGAGAAGGGTTATAAAATTCAAGCGGTTCATGTGGACAGTGATGCTGTTAGTGTTGATACAGAGCAAGACTTGGAGCTTGTTAGGAGAAAGATGAAGATGGATAAGACTGCTCAATTATATTTGTACCTGAGCAGGTAGATGGTTGATTGGTAATACCAACATGACAAAACATAATAGATTAAATCAAATTTCTGAATATATTGACAATATAAAGAAGACTGCATATTTAGATATAGAGAACATAGAAAATTTAGCCTTATCCAAGAATCCAAATAGCGATTTAGTAAAAAAATACACTTTTGAACTAAAGCCAGACAAAGTAACAAAAATATTTATAGTAAAGCAGATAATTGTATTTTATATAAAGAACTTTTTAAGGTTTTTTTTGTATTGCATTGAATGTGTAATATTTAAGATTTTTGGAAAAAAAAGCAAGGTAGATTGGAGTCAAAAAAACTTTTTGATAGATGTGTTCTTTTTAGTAGATAACATTATTAAAGACAATAACTTTAAAGAAAATTATTTTGGCAGATTGTATGATGTGTTGGAAAAATACAATAATAAAT
>Ga0209482_1000629_pt1 | contig 29367 bp, 29 predicted proteins | sample CoawatmetaG10DNA_FD_187512 | JGI IMG/M metagenome (GOLD analysis project Ga0209482, IMG submission 187512) | Marine microbial communities from the West Antarctic Peninsula - Coastal water metaG104-DNA (SPAdes) (version 2) | ecosystem: Environmental > Aquatic > Marine > Coastal ...
GCAGCCGTAAAGCCGCAATAATTGCCGCTGGTGCCGTGTTGCGCCCCATGGGTTCCAGTACAATATCCAACCCCGCAGTCGTCATTCCTGCGCACGCCGGAATCTCTTCCCCCAACCGTCTAACCTGCTCTGCCGCCAAGAAACGCTGTTCTTGGTTACAAATCAACTGGCTAGTACCCAAGGAAAGGCCACCCAACCGAGCAAAGGTCTGCTGCAACATAGTCAGCGAACCTTCATTCTCTACCAATACCTGATACTGCTTAGGAAAAGCCGCGCGAGACAAAGGCCATAACCGGCTACCCACACCACCCGCCATAACTACAGGGTTAATTATCATATCTATTTTCATCCCCGAAGCTCATCCAAGTGTGCTAAGAACCATGCATAAGTCAACGCCAATCCGTGTTCAAGCCCAACATCATACTCCCAACCCAAACGCTTCAAGCGTCCAACATCCATTACCTTACGCATGGTGCCATCTGGTTTACTGGAGTCAAATACCAAGTCACCTTCAAAACCCACGGTTTTAGCCATAAGCCCAGCTAACTGAGCAATGGTGACGTCTTTACCCGTACCCACATTAATATGAGAACACATAGTGTCTGGCACCACAGCTAAAAACTCATTCCTAGGCAAACCCATTACATGTACACAGGCCGCAGCCATATCATCCACATGCAAAAACTCACGCATAGGTTTGCCACTGCCCCATACCACCACTTCCTTAACATCTTGCTGCACCGCTTCATGAAAACGCCACATCATGGCTGGAATAACATGGGAATTTTGAGGATGGAAGTTATCGTTTTCGCCATACAGGTTAGTAGGCATTACGCTGCGGTAATCTCGTCCATATTGGCGGTTAAACGATTCACATAGTTTGATACCGGCGATTTTAGCAATCGCATACGGTTCGTTAGTGGGTTCTAACTGTCCTGTAAGCAATGCCTCTTCTACAATAGGTTGCACTGCAAGTTTAGGATAAATGCAGGAACTACCCAAAAACAACAATTTTTGGACGCCGCTATTATGGGCGGCTTGAATAATGTTGTTTTGAATCTGTAAATTTTGACTTATAAATTCCGCAGGATAAGTATTGTTCGCATGAATGCCTCCCACCCGTGCTGCGGCCAAATACACTTGGTCTGGTTGTTGTGCATCAAAGAATCGCGCTACAGCAGATGCATCTAACAGATCCAGCTCACCACGAGAAGCCAGAACCAATTCTATACTGGTATCTAAACTAAGCTTACGAACAATGGCAGAACCCACCATGCCATTATGACCGGCTACAAAAACTTTTTTCTTAGCTGAAGTCATTATTTTTAGTTCTCTCGTGCCACAGGCACTTTAAACCCATGTTCTTTAAGCAACGCCTTTTGTTTAGCCTGGTCTAAATCGTGAGCCACCATCTCGGCACACATTTCTTCTACAGTAATCTCCGGCACCCAACCCAATAGATCTTTAGCCTTAGACGGATCACCCAGTAAGGTTTCAACCTCCGCAGGTCTAAAGTAACGAGGGTTCACCCGCACAATAACATCACCCACAGACAAAGCCGGTGCATTATCGCCTGTAATAGACGCTACAGTAGCCACTTCATCAATACCTTTTCCACTAAAGGCTAGTTCAATACCTAACTCTTGGGCAGACATGCGTACAAATTCACGCACAGAAATTTGTTTGCCAGTGGCAATTACAAAATCATCGGCTTGTTCTTGCTGCAACATCATCCATTGCATACGCACATAGTCTTTGGCATGGCCCCAATCACGCAAGGCATCCATATTGCCCAAATGCAAACAAGGGTCCATACCCAAAGCAATATTGGCTAACCCACGGGTAATCTTACGAGTTACAAAGGTTTCACCACGGCGCATGGATTCATGATTAAACAAAATACCATTACACGCATACATCCCATAAGACTCACGGTAATTAACCGTTATCCAATAAGCATACATTTTCGCCACAGCATAAGGAGAACGAGGATAAAAAGGCGTTGTTTCCCGCTGAGGAGTTTCTTGTACTAAACCAAACAATTCAGAAGTAGACGCTTGATAGAAACGCGTTTTCTTTTCTAAACCCAAAAAACGCACGGCTTCAAGAATACGCAGCGTACCCAGGCCATCCACATCTGCAGTGTACTCTGGCGCTTCAAAAGACACCGCCACATGAGACTGCGCAGCTAAGTTATAGATTTCATCTGGCTGTACTTCTTTGATAATGCGAGTAAGGTTTGATGAATCAGACAAGTCGCCATAATGCAGATGGAATCGATTGTCATGCACCAAAGGATCTTCGTAGATATGGTCAATACGCTCGGTATTAAAAGAGGAGGAGCGGCGTTTGATACCGTGAACTTCATAGCCCTTTTCTAGAAGAAATTCAGCTAAATAGGAGCCATCTTGGCCTGTAACACCGGTAATAAGGGCAGTTTTCATGTCAATCCGTAATTGAAAGCGGTTAGACATAGATTATAATTGATTTTGGTCGACCCTGCCCAGTTCTAATCTCAGCAGAGATCTCCTTAAGAAAACTCTTCCGAAAATCTAAGTATATTTTTGACCTGAAAGACATCTACCTTGTCTTCGCTTGGGATGGTCGGTCGGTGAAGGTCTTACCAACAAACGATAAGGGTAGTTATCGTGCTTCAAGAAATGTTACGTATTTACACAATCACTCGCCAAAGCCATTGAGAAAAGTCAGCCTCATTGTCAACACGCCTTCAAGTGACGCATCACCAGCCATTACTTGAAGCTCGTTGAGCGATAAGGTAATCTGCCCATTCTTAAGAAACTAGTCTTTACGGACCAAAGCATTTCGAATCAGTAATACAAAGATGCCAAGCATTCCGCCCAAGACGAGTGATAAGGCCAATATTAGAATGGTCTTTGTTTTGCTTTTGAATTCGATAGCGGATAGGTCATAGCCGGCTGCCTTAAATGTATCAGTGCCAATTGGGGTTAATTTAATAGCTATCTTGGCTCTGTTAACGCTTTGGTCTCGCAGTAGTTGTTCCTTTCTTTTCTCTAGGCCTGCGAGTTCTGGTATAAATAGTTCTGGCGCTTGCCTAGAGGATAGTGTTTCTATTTCCTTTTCGATGGCAACGTAACCACGAAGGTAAAGAGGCTGTTCTTGGCTGACGTTAGTGACTAGTGCAGACTGTGTTGCGAATGTCTGTGCAGTGAGTGTGTTTTGTTCTATACCTATGGCTCTTGCTAAAGCTGCCTGTTCCTTTAAGAAAGCTAGTCTCGCTTGAGTGGTTATTTTTTCTTGGCTTAGTAAGATGTCAGCAGTAATGGTTATGTCCTCTATTTCCATTGCGATTTTTCTAGCTCGCATGGTCGTGTACTTATCAGAGGCATTCTGGATTTGGCTGTTGACGTTGTCATTTGAAAATGACAGGGCGCTGGATAATACTTCAGTTGCTAATTCAGGTTGCTGCGTCGTTATTTCTATCGTCCACTTAGGCTCTATATCGTCTTTTTTATTTACCGGCTTTGATATGATGAATAATTTACGAACAACGGTTTCTTTTCTGGCGGTAAATTCTGGATTTGACTCGTTCTCTAGCCTTTCGATGTACTTCTTTTCCTCTGTGAATTTCTTCAAGCCTTCGAATAATTGAAGGTCTTCGATGAATAATGATTCGAGGTGGTTGCTGTCTACGTTAATCAGTTCCGTCACATCGAGTGGCAGGTATTCGGTTGCTTCAACAATAGAAATAGGTGCAATGTAAAGTGTGCCTGTGTAAGATTTTGGTACTATAACCAAGTACACCAAGGCCAAAATAACTGTAGCGAGTGTGGTGCCCATGACTAGCCACTTCCCCTTCCATAACGAGCGTACTAAATCAGCAAGGTCGATTTCATCATTGTGTTGTTGTGATGGTTCTGAATTCATTTTATTGTGCCCTATTTCTTTATTTGGGATTATTAATTGATTCTACTTGTTAATGTTGTCATCTGCTAGCCTATTTCTGGGGCTGTTTAAACACGATAACGGCATTTATCGCACCTTTAAAGAAGCAATATAATCAACAAGCTACATATTTCATTTCGTAAAAACAGTTATTATTTGATAAATAGCGCATTATCGGTAAATATAAATAAGATATAAAATGCAATCTAATGGCAGAGATTATCCTAGGCACTGAAATATTACTTGGTCGTAGAAATTGGCATGCTATACTGTATGCATAGACAGCCTGACTGGATAAACAGCCCCATGCCTAAGAAACTCACCAAAAGCAACGCCAAGGCCCCTAAGAATGCACTCACCCACGGGCTAACCAGCCAAAGCATCACCTCGTCAACAGACCAAAAAATCTACCGACAGATGTATGACGAACTCACCAGCGAATAAGGTCCACAGACAATAACAGAACGCATCCTAATCGAACGAGTGGCCGTCCAGTATGTCCGCTGGCAGCGTGCAATCAGGGAAGAGAGCACCGAAATAGAGATAGCCAGCCTCACTGAACTCGACGGCTTAGCATTACACACCACATTTAACCTTACCCAGGAACAAGCGGAGCATTACGCCTTAGCCAGGTTTAGAGGCGAGCTTTATGACGATGAAAAATTAAAAGAAAATCTCATACTTCTTCAACGATTAAGCGAGGAATCATTTCGCCTTTTGGCGCGCGGCAAACATAGCGCTATCCCGGACGATTTAGAAGAGCATCCTATGCTGCTCGTCCTTTTTGACCAACTCACCTTCAAAAATAGATGCAGCAAAGCTGAGCTACTCGACGGTCGGTACGAGCTAGACAGCCTTGTTAGTGCCTTCATAAGGCAGTGCAATCGAACCCTTGAATCACAAGATTTATATCAGAGCGGTACCATGGGTAGCAAGCTGTCCCATAGTGATTTCTTAAACAAACTCAGCGAAGAGGCACTAAAACAGCTCGTCACGGTAGACCTACACCCCAAAGCAGAAAAGCTATTTAAGCTAGCCGAACAAGTGAGCATTTCACGATCCAGCAACATAGAAAAAATAACCCGCTACATGACCACAATAGACCGGCAATTTTCAAAAGCTCTGGGCGAACTACGCGTGGTAATAGAGGACCGAAGACGAAGAGAAGCGCTTATGCCGAAGGGCTAAGGTGCAGCACCACACCTGGGTTGCTTTCCGGATTGCCTAAAAATTCGATACCAGCCCCTTCAAGACACACTTTAATGGCCTGCAAATTTCTCACAGTGCCTCCTGGAATTCCTTTTTGCATCTCATATTTTCGAATTGTTGTAGCGCCCACACCACATTGACCAGCCAACTCACTAACACTCCAGCCTAAAAAAGCTCTTGCAGCCTTGATTTGACCAACAGATAACATTATAATCCTTTTTAGGAATAATATATTCCGATAAATAACTTCATTTCACGCTGTGGAGAATAGCATGATTGACAGTATCTTAGCCAAATTTGATGGTGCATTTGCTGAAAACACTATACGCGCCTACCGTTCAGATTTTACTCAATACCAGAAATGGTGCACCAAAAACCAATTGCAACCTATCCCAGCTAATGCCGATACCTTGGCCAATTATGTTGACTACCTTAGTCTATCGGCAAAGAGTGCAACCATACGCCGTCGAATTAATAGCCTAGGCACCATATTACAGTTATCCAAAAATCACGACCCCACCAAAGAACCCGAAGTCGTTTTAGCCCTCAAACGCATACACCGAAAAATAGGCAGAGCACAAGAACAAGCCACACCACTCATCAAAACCTTGCTTAACCGACTATTAAACAATTGTGATGACAGCGTCATAGGCATTAGAAATCAGGTATTGCTGCGGCTCGGTTATGAAACCATGCGTAGGCGATCAGAATTATGCGCCTTTAAATTTACGGACATCTCTCAAGCGCCTAATGGCAAGCCAGTCATCAAGCTTAATTTCTCCAAAACAGATCAATTTGGTGCCGGCAAAATAATACCCATTAGCGAAGTACTATTAACTCTTCTTCACCAATGGCAACATATTGTCGGCGACAACGGATACGTATTAAGATCCATCAGGCGGCATGGTAGTGTAGGGAAATACCTCTCGCCCTCTTCAGTCAGCGTGATTCTGAAAACCCTTCAGGCAACCATCTCTTCCGATATAAACACCCCACTACTAAGCGGCCATTCATTTAGGGTGGGGGCGGCACTAGACCTATTAGAGCAAGGTGAGCCACTGGAGAAAATCATGTTAAGGGGTGGCTGGCAGAGCGATGCGACCGCGATGAAATATTTAAGGAGCTGGATCTGTTAAATCCCTCTCTATTATTTTTCGAGGTTTCTATATGAGCTTTACCCTGCCCTAATCGTAGTAATCAATCCTGTAAATCCTACCCCAAGGAATTCCAAAGGAGGTCTGGGGTAAAAAAATTACTAAAAGCACTGCCAGCCGTGCACCCTCTAAGGGACTACTGGCGGACGGTCTGAGGGGTTAGTTGTGCAGTATCTTTGGTGGTGGACGGGGAATCAAAAACGAAATGTCCTTACCAATGATTACGCAGTGCCACATAGAAATCTTGTGCCTATTATCTTACAAAACAAATAATCTTTAAAAATCAATACGTTACAGAAATTACAAAAAATTCATTCGAGTGCCCGTGCGTAAACGTGCGTAGCCGTAGGTAATTCTGAATGATAAAACGAAACTCTGCGTAACATGGTGGACGGGGAAACCAAAAACGAAATGTCCTTACCAAAGATTACGCAGTGTCACTTATTACCATTTACAAGTCTCTTACATCGTATTAAATATGCTATTTTTCATCCATTCGCAAATGAAGCAGTCACTTGTATTATGACCGCCTTAACAGGCCGTAGTACAAATGATACCTGTCAATGCACACCACAGTTTTCAAAAAATGTTTTCCTAGAAATGACAAAACCGCCCTAAGGCGGCCTGTCGCCCCAAGAGCATCACAGCTACACTGGACGGTCAAAGGGTGAGTCAACTTTAAGTCGGCGCTAGTGGGTCATTGATGCGGTTCGTTCCTCACCACATCCTACACTCCATGACAATAAATCACCGATAACCATACCCACCGCAGGATGTGGTGAACTTGTGAACCGCATCGCTTTTTATCAAAGCACCCAAACCTTAGCTAGCGTCCCCCATACTTGTTGATGTAGCTCAGCAGGCCTTCAGTACTCTTATCAAATTCTTCATCAACGGGTTGGCCATTTTGATGTTGGTTTATGGCTTTGAGCGTTGTTTTAGCAATTTGCTTGCCTAGCTCAACACCCCATTGGTCGAAGGGGTTAATGTCCCATATTACGGCTTGCGTATATACTTTGTGCTCATACATGGCCAGGAGGCTGCCCAAACTATGGGGCGTGAGTTCTTCCAGCATGATACTAGTTGATGGATGATTGCCTATGTACAGATGGTCAGCCGGCTGGTCACTAGATTCTTCCCAATCTAGCACGCTGTCCCCCATCATAAGCGCCCGGCTTTGGGCAATGCAGTTAGCAAGGTTGAGGTTTTGCTGATAATGCAACTGTTGTTGGGTTGGGTTGGGTTGCCTTGGTATATTCGTTAGACGGTTTGCGGGTGACCGGCGCTATAAAGTCTGCATAAAAAGCGGTGGTACCCTGATGCAGCAATTGAAAAAAAAGCGTGCTGGGCGTTTGCTCCTACGTCTCCCCAAATGACCGGGCTGGTATCCATGCTTACTCGGTCTCCCCTATTGGTAACCGACTTACCGTTATTTTCCATTTCAAGCTGGCTTAGGTATGTAGTGGTACAGTGATTGGGTAACAATTTAAGGCGTCCGTCATAGGGCAATATCGCATGAGCCTTTAGGCCTAATATATTGATATTCCAGATCCCCGCCATGGCCAACAGTACGGGCAGGTTTTGGTTGAATGGTGTTGTTCTGAAATGATGATCCATGCTTTCAGCACCAGCCAGCAGGTCTTTAAAACCTTGCATACCTATTTTCAGCGCTATGATACGCACCCAGTTTAATAGACACTCCAATTGGTTACAATGTAACGCAATAGGAGGCCAACAATGGCAGGCGAACGATACACCCAAGAGTTTAAAATTGCTGCGGTTAAGCAAATCACCCAAGAAGGACATTCAATTCCAGGCGTCGCCAGAAGGCTCGGAATTACCACTAAAAGTCTTTATAACTGGCGAACAAGGTACGGCGATAATGCGCCAGAGTATGAAGCCAACCAAGCTCAAGAAGGCGATTTAAAACGCCTTAAAGCCGAATTAAAGCGTGTCATTCAGGAGCGTGACATATTAAAGGAGGCCGCCGTGTTCTTTGCAAACGAGTCGAAGAAAAATACACGTTTATAAAGTCTCGTAATGGCCGTTTCCCAGTGACTTTGATGTGTAGAGCACTCAAGGTACACCGCAGCGGCTACTGCGCCTGGTTGCGAGATCCGCAATGTCAGCGCAAGAAGGACGACGCATATCTGCTTGGCTACGTTAAACAGTTTTGGCTAGAAAGTGGTGGTGTTTATGGTTACCGTAAAATCACCAAGGATAAGAAGGTATTGGGCGAAACCTGTGGTCTAAACCGCATACTTAGACTCATGAAGGGCGCTGGTATTAGTGCTCAAAGAGGCTACAAGAGACGCGCCAGTTATAAATCTGGCGAGATCTCTATGGTCGCCGAGAACTATCTTAACCGTGAGTTTTCGGTTCCCAGGCCTAATCTCGCTTGGGTAACGGACATTACGTACATCCGCACACATGAAGGCTGGTTGTTCTTGGCGGTTGTTCTAGATTTGTATTCTCGCTCAGTAATTGGTTGGTCAATGAGTGATCGAATTAATACGGACTTAGCACTCGGTGCGTTAACAATGGCCTGCTCGAGACGCAGAGATCACGCAGGCGTGGTAGTTCATTCTGATCAAGGGTGCCAGTATACTAGCTACGAGTGGCGCAGCATGCTCAAAGCAAATAGCTTAAAGGCTAGCATGAGTCAACGCGGTAACTGTCACGATAATGCATGTGCATAAAGAATTTTTAGCTTACTGAAAAAAGAACGGATTAGACGCCGCACATACCCAACTAGGGAAGCTGCCAAATCCGATGTGTTCAATTATATTGAACTGTTTTACAATCCAACACGACGCCATGGAAATAACGGTGACTTGTCACCCATGGAGTTTGAGAATAACTATTTTAGGAACCAAGTGGGTGTCTAGAAAAATGGGTGCGTATCACTGTGCTGTTTACGATGATTAGGTACATCTACTAAATTAAAGTATATGGCAACAGGGCGCAGTACTTTAATAGCCACAAAGGCACTAATTAGTGCAATTAGGCCGGCTTCCCATAGCTCGGTGCTAATCGACATATATTTTCCTTTTTTTATGGTAAATGCCCTTAAATCAGAACCTATTTTCTGCCTAATACCCCTTGGTACATTTCAAGGAAAATGCCTCTGCGTATCCGCAGCACTAATATGACTAATAATATGCAGTATGTACAGGTAAGGCTGCTGAGTTTGTTTATTTCAATCAAAGAGTAACACATGGTACTGGGGTTCCAGTGTTTTTAAAGGTAGTTGACACCGAATTTTTCAGGTAAGGAAGAACCCACTCTATTGATTACTTTATGGGCGTTATATTTTTATCAGGACAGGAATACTTATCCTATTAATTCAGACAAGTAAGCTCTAAAATCATCAGCCAATTCAGGGTGACGTAAACCATATTCAACATTTGCTTTCATATAACCTAGCTTAGAGCCACAATCATGTGACTTACCCGTCATATGAAACGCTTCAACGGTTTCAAGCTTCATTAGCATCGCAATTGCATCAGTCAATTGAATTTCATCACCAGCACCAGGAGGGGTAAACTCTAACAAATCCCAAATTTTCTCTGATAATACATAGCGACCCACAACCGCTAAGTTAGAAGGTGCTTTATCAATAGGTGGCTTTTCCACAACAGCCGTCATCTTTTTTGACTCGCCTGCAGCAAGTTGATGACCATCACAATCAGCAACACCATAGTTACTCACCATTTCCATTGATACTGGCTCAACCATAATTTGGCTATACCCAACTTCATTATAGCGAGCTAACATTGCAGCTAAATTTTCAGTTTTTAAATCACTCGTCGCATCATCTAAAATAACATCTGGTAAAACCACTACAAACGGCGAGTCACCAATAATTGGTCGCGCTTTTAAAACGGCGTGCCCTAGGCCTTTCGCTTCACCTTGGCGTACATGCATGATAGTAACGCCTTTAGGACAAATAGCCTGAATTTCTTCAAGTATTTGACGCTTAACACGATTTTCTAATGTAGTTTCAAGCTCAAATGATTTATCAAAATGGTTTTCAATCGCATTTTTTGAAGAATGAGTCACTAATACAATTTCATTAATACCAGCAGCAACACATTCATTCACTATGTATTGGATCATTGGTTTATCAACAATGGGTAACATTTCTTTGGGAATTGCTTTTGTAGCAGGTAACATTCGTGTACCTAAGCCAGCTACGGGGATTACCGCTTTTGTAATTTTTTTATTCAAAACTAGACTTCCATTTAATATTAATTACTAGTCACTACCGAAAAGGTCACGCGTATAGACCTTTTTCACTACATCACTAAGTTCATTATCCATACGATTTGAAACTATAACATCAGATATTTTTTTAAATTCATCTAGGTTAGTTAACACTCTAGAGTTAAAGAACTCTTGCTCGGCCAACTCAGGTTCATACACAACGACTTCAATACCTTTAGCTTTAATACGTTTCATAATCCCCTGAATACTCGATGCTCTAAAATTATCAGAACCGCTTTTCATGATCAATCTATATACACCAACGACTTTAGGATTCCGCTTAACAATAGAAGCAGCTACATGATCTTTACGGGTTGTATTAGCGTCCACAATAGCGCTAATTAACGAGTTAGGTACATCTTTATAGTTAGCTCGAAGCTGTTTTGTATCCTTAGGTAAACAATATCCCCCATAACCAAATGATGGATTATTATAATGATTACCAATGCGAGGATCCAAACCAACACCTTCGATTATGTGTTTGGTATCTAACCCATGAACTTCCGAATAAGTATCTAATTCATTAAAATAAGCAACTCGCATAGCTAAATAAGTATTGGAGAAAAGTTTTACAGCTTCGGCTTCTGTTGAATTAGTGAAAATAATATCAATATCTCGTTTTACTGCGCCCTCTGCCAACAGGTTTGCAAATACTTTAGCTCGCTCAGACTGCTCACCAACAATTATTCTTGATGGATGTAAGTTATCATAAAGAGCATTACCTTCACGTAAAAATTCAGGAGAAAAAATGAGGCTACTACAGCCTAATTCACCTTTAATACGTTCAGTATAACCAACTGGAACCGTTGATTTTATAATCATTACCGCTGAAGAATTAATCGCCATAACATCTTTAATAACTGCTTCAACTGAAGAGGTATTAAAATAGTTGGTTTCTGGATCGTAATCTGTTGGTGTTGCAATAACAACATAATCGGCGTCAGAATAAGCTTCATTCTTATCAAGTGTTGCTTTTAGGTTTAACTGCATTTTCGATAAATAATATTCTATTTCAGTATCAGCAACGGTTGATTGATTATTATTAATTAAGGCAACCCGTGCTTCATCTATATCAATTGCGATAACTACATTATTTTTTGCAAGTAATACCGCATTTGATAGACCGACGTAGCCTGTGCCTGCAATTGTGATTTTCATCTTATAATTCCATAAATAATATTATTATTTTAAAAATATAAACTGGGGGATTTTAGAAATATTTTTCATCAAAATTGCTCTAAAGACTGGCACCTTATTCTTTGATAATATGTTAATATCTTCTTTCGTTTTTTGAAGTATATTTTTCAAATTTCGATTACTTGCACCACCCATACGCATTAAAGTTAGCACTTCAGGTAGGTAGGCTAAAGATATTTGATTTGTCCATAGATACCTAAGTAAAGAATCATAATCTGCTGCAATTTTAAAGCCTAAATCAAACCCTCCAAATTTCTCATATAGCTCTCGTTTCATGAAAAATGTGGGGTGTGGCGGCATCCAACCAGATTTTATACTACTCAAGTTGTATTCCCCACTTTTCCAGACACGGATGACCTTTGAGATATTATCTTGAGCGACATACTTCAAGTCACCATAAACAGCATCACATCCGTCTGACTTGAACTTATTAACAATATTCTCTACAGCTATATTTGAAGCAAATAAATCATCCGAATGTAAAAATCCAATAACATCACCTGTCGAAGCATAAATACCTTTATTTAATGCATCATAGATCCCTTGATCAGGTTCACATATAATTTTAGTAACACGAGTACTATTATTCTGAATCAATTCAACTGTTTTATCTGATGACGCACCATCGATCACTATATATTCAATATTTTTATATGTTTGTTGTTCTAACGACTTCAATGTATCCAAAATCGTTTTTTCGCTATTAAATGTCGCTGTTATTATACTAACTTTCATAATCAGTGTGTTCTTTATCATGGAGAATAAGGGAAATTATTTATTTAAAAACTTTATAGTTTTACTAACACCTTCTTCAATCGATACTTGACCAAAAGCATTTAAATCTTTCACTGGTAAATGGTTAAATATATTATCAGTCATCATATTATTAAGACGGAATGATGTTAATGGAAATTTGACCCCAAACAACTTCAATAAATCACCAAATATTGAAGCTAACTTAATAATAGAAAAAGGCAATTCAAAAGGTTTTTTAACTTTCGCAGTAGATGCTATTAATAAAGACCATTCATTGGCATTTAAAGCTTCGTCACCAATATAGTATACACTTTCATTAAATTCTAAAGGCAATGATAAAGACAAAATTTGGTTACAAGTATTTTCAACATAACCATACGTTTTTTTTGAGGTACAACTGCCTATCCTAATAAATTTTTTCGCAAGAACTAGATCAAAAAAGTTTCTATAAGGCTCATTAAAATATGGCCCCCAAATAGATGTAGGTCTGAAGATCAAATGTTCTGGTAATATGTCTTTATAGGAGTTTACAATATTCTCACCAAGTACTTTACTTTCTCCATATAAGGTTTTTGGGCAATAATCTATATCATTTTGTGGTATATAACCCGCTTCGCATACTAGCATACTAGAGGCAAACAAGACTTTTTTACACGATTCCGATCCTACTACTGCTTTACATAAATTTTCGACTACTTCAATATTATCCTTATAATCACTTAGACTATAACCATCAAGGTCCGTTCTGGCAGCTAAATGTATAATAACTGTAGGTTTAAATACTTCAATGACCTGTATAAGTTCTTGTAAATCATTAAGGTCGCAGTTCCTATGTACATCTAAATTACTTGTTATAGGATGTTTTTTATCAACACCTAGCACATAACAGTTTAAGTCCTTTAAACGATTGACAAGGTTAGTACCTATAAAGCCTGAACTTCCCGTTACTAAAAACTTATTACTTGAAAAAAAATCTAACCCTATCATTATTAAACCTATCCTTTTACCCATGTAAAAAAAATATTCCACTCATTACTGTAACTTGCAATTAAAATGCGCACCAACAAAACGATAAAGTACTATGATACTTTTCAAAACAGCACCTCTATAGCGTTATATAGTTTATTTTTAATCACATCCCAACTATATCCATCAAGTATTGTTTTAGCTGATATAGAATCAAAAACAACTTCAGTTTCCAACGCCATTAATAATGATTTATCATCATTTAAATTAAAGTATTTAATATTATTGTGCTCAAACTCTTTAAAAGCAGAAATATTAGACGCTATAATAGGGCAATTAAAACTTAAGGCTTCAACTATAGGCAAGCCAAAACCTTCATATAACGATGGAAAAACAAATGATTTTGCATTTTTATATAAGTTAACTAATTCGCCATCAGAAACATAACCTGGATATATAACCCCTTTTTGAGCCGCTCCCGTATGCCCAACAATGACCAAAAAAACATTTTTATTTATCTTTCTATAAAGAGAAAATACTCTTTTTAATTGCTCTATATTTTTATGGGGTCTGCCATTTCCTGCATATAAAAAATATGATTTAGGTTCTACGGCTAACTTGTTACCAAACCCATTTTTTTCAGGCGCATCTAAAAAAACGCCTTCACTCACATTGATTGAACTAATACTAAATAACTTTTCAATATCTAACTTTGATGTTTCTGAAATAGTTAAGACTAAATCACTATTTTTAAGTGATAACTTAACAATTGGACGATAATATAAGCGCCCTAATAAGCTCACCCATTTATCACCAAAAAAAGTAGGTACTAATTCGTACATTAAGTCATGCACTGTAATGACCGTTTTTATATTCGGAAGTTTTTTTGATAAACCCGAATAATGAAAACTTATATAATGAGTTAGCTCCATACTTTGCAAAAGTTTAGGAAAGCACAGCCAATGATAGAAGTTAAATGGCCTTAAATGTGTTTCATGTTGCTCTACATGCCGATAATTATCGATAGGATCATTAACGATCAGCACTACATTCTCAGCACCAAATTTCTCTATGAAAAAATCCGTGAATTTTAATGAAAATCGTGAGATACCCGTTACTTGTTTATTAACTAAACGACAATCTAAAGCGATTTTAAATTTTAACCTCATAACATTTATTCTCCCTAACTAAAGTACAACGACATGATTGAAGTGGTCAAATAATATTGACCAAAGTGACACTTACGAAGTTCATGTAGCTACCGTACTTTAATTTTTTTGGGCATTACAGTATAAAAAAATAGGAACAGTAAATAAGCCATTCCAGCTAAAATGATAGTTTTTACTAAAACTATCAGCGAAGCCTTAACTACAAAGAAAAAAGAAGAAATACAAAAGACGTATAATTCAGCGGGTAATTTTGATATAAAATATGCATACGTTAATAAAAACCCACTAAAAAAAATAGGACCAAGTAGACCAAAATAGATAAGATAATCCGATACAAAAAAATTACCTCCTAATGGGTACAGTTTCCCTTCAAATAGCCCCTTAGCATGCGAAGCTTCAACCATTCTTGACAGATAACTTTCATAATTAATCGCCTCAGAAATAATTGACGGTAACAACCCTTCTATAAAGTCTAAAAAATAATATACTGGTGACGTCACCTCCCATAAACCAGACTTTACTATTTCAACTGCCTGTAAGGCTCCATATGAACCAAAAATGGCTTCAGAATAAAATGGCCAGAGTAATAGTTCAAAATTAAAGTCAATATTACTTCTTGCAAGAGTAAGATAAACAAAGAACAATAAAAAGGCTATAGAAAAATAAAAACGTTTTAACAAACCAGCCAAGGTAATTCGTTCAGCAAAAAGATATACAAAGACCGCTACAAATAATTGTGTGCGAGCAGTGTCAATAAAATTTAGAATCATCAACAATAAAAAAACACAAAAAAATACAACTTTATTAATATCGCCGCTCCTCCGCACTAAAGATAAAGAACAAAAAACAACCAACAATATGGTTTTTGAAAAGGCCGCTATAGAATTAAAAAGTGTAACTTCCTCTCCAAATATTGGCCAAGGGAATAAAACAACCAATACAAGCGTTGCAGGGTAAATAATGAAAAATAAATACTTCGAAAAGTTACCTAAATTAGTTGCTAAATCAATTTTACCCTGCAAAATAGGATTACTGATTTTATTTGGTAGAAACATTAAACTTAAATAAAGAATAACGTTTGTAGCTAGAACAAACACCAACATTAAATTAGCATGTTCCACATCCAACAACTCCATTTTTATATTAACTACAGTTGATTCTGTAACAAGGTAAAGATTAGTAAAAAAAACATAAATAAAACTAAATACGCTGTAAATATATATTGGTAAAACCACATTTGAACTAATCCTCATTTGCTTGTATAACATAGGAATATAGGACAAACAGAAAAGCATAAGGATATACATATATAATCTCATTGCATAGTAATTAGAATAAACCAGAAGAAGTTTTATGAATTAATTTGTCAAGGATTTTGGCACTATCTTCCCAAGTTTCATTATAGTTTGTCTCCTTAGTAATATCTAACCTCAGAGTGTTACTGATGATTTTATATAAATCATCAGAATCAGGGTTATAAAACTCAACATTATTTAGTTCTAAATATGGAATTTCACTATATATAGAACTCACAACTTTAGCATTACAACACGTAGCTTCTAGGGGTGGAATACCAAAACCTTCATACAAACTTGGAAAAACAAATAAGTCACAATGACTATATAACTTTACGAGTTCGGCATCATCAACATAGCCAGGTAGTATTATTTTTGATTCCAAGTTATAAAGTTTAATCAGTTTAACTAACCCCTCACTCTTCCATCCTTGATTACCTACAATCACTAACGCACCACTATATTTTTCCTTTATTACAAGAGAGTTAAAGGCTTCGATTAATTTAGGCAGATTTTTTCTAGGCTCTAAGGTGCCTACAGAAAGAATAAAGTTATTCATACATGTTGTTGGCGGATCGTTCACAAATCTAAATATAGATCTATCAACAGAGTTCTTAATCACTGTAATAGGCTTAACTTTTTCCCCATTCCATAAATGGTTTACCACCTCAGATTTAGTAAACATAGAAACTACAGTTAATTTATCACAAAAATATATTGATAATTTTAATGAAAACACATTCATTAACCAGTTACTGAATGTCATTGTTTTTCTATATTTAATAGCCACAATATCATGTAATGTTAAAATAGACTTTCCTCCTTTCCATTTCCATATAGGTACGACATGATTAGCCCCCCAAAACACATATTCTTTTTTAAAAAACAAAAAACTTGTGAGAAACATAATTGATATTGTACCCGGCAGAAACTTGGATAAGGGAAGAAGTCTAAAATCAATATCTAAATTAGCCAATTTGTCAGGCATCGTTATATTTTTATTTGAAATGAGAGTTATGTCCCGACCCAATGAATGCAGTAATACTGTTATTTCTGTTACATAACGCGCAATACCAACTGGATTCTTTGTCAATGAGCGAGCGTCAATAACTATTTTAGTTTTCATATTTAAAATATTTTCCACTTTTCACAAATAACAGGTAAAGAAAAGTCGGCCGCTCTTAAAACAGCGTTACTTGCAATATATTCAAAAGAATATTTATTTTGATCATTATTAATAATATTAACTGCAGTTTCGACGAATAATATTTCAGAAATAACAAAACCATCAATGCCGCTATTAATAATTTCACATGGTCCAACATGATCTGTCGTTATAACAATGACGCCTTGACTCATAGCTTCGATTATAACCAGACCAAATAGCTCCTCCCACTTGTCTGACTTTAATGAAGGTAATATTAAAAAATTTAACCCTCTCAAAAAATCACTTACTTTAGAACGCTCGTTCAAAAATCCTATATAGTCAAAATCATTTCTACTTGAAGATTCCTTCTCTACATCTTTAATCGAGGATCCAGAACCTGCAATCCAATAATTAATTTCTTTACTTATAAAGCTATTACTTAACTGAATAAAAAGGTCAACTCCTTTTTCGGGACAAATTCGCCCTAAAAAACCGATATTGAACGATTCATTCCATTTTTTAGATAATATTTCTTTTGGTATTTGTTGGCAGTCGACTACATGATAAATCTGCTCAACCTCTCCTTGATCTAGGAAGGTTGACAACGATTTTTGAGCAGCTGTAGTAACCGCTATTTTTTTATAGAACTTTGTTAATCCCCCCACCCAAATTAACTTTAAAATAGAGTTTAATTTTTCACTATAATAGAATGGAGTAACCTCCTGCCAGTAAGGCCAGGATGTATGATAAACCACTTTATTTTTTCTACATAAATATGAATAAAAAATAAATCTAAAGTTGTAAGGTGCCATGGCTAAAATCACATTATCACCACTACGAAAAGGGATAGTAAAGAAATAAAAAAGTGATTTTAATGTGTCTATCTTTAGCGTACGATGTTTAATAATATCCCTAAAAAAAAATCTAAAGGGTCTAGAGTTTAAATATATTAGCTTATTCTCAACTTCAAGTGCCCGATAATATGTACGTCCATCAAAATCATGTATTACAAACACTTTGTTTTTATTTACTTTCAACATAAAACGACCTCTAAAGTGCTCAAGTTTCCTCTGATAACCTTTTATAAAAAATTGGCTTTGTTGTAGAACACTGTTGTCGCATTAACCAACGTTAGCTACAACTCTCATGTAATAATTCTTACAAAGGATTAGCGCTCATATTTGTAATATCCTGACCGCCCTTTAGTTATAAGCCTTTGGGCGGATAGCAACAATAGTCTACAACGGAGCCAAAAAATCATATACTTCGCTGACTACACAAAAATTTCAATCAAAATACTGAACTAATTGCCAACACTAATTTCAGAAAATTTTGATTTCGTTAAATTTAGAATCATTAATTCAAAATTTTCTTAAGCTTTAAATACGCTTTTACTATTTTAGGTTTTGCATAATAATCTTGATTATCCTTCTGAGAAGTAAGGTGATCCATAATTGAATTGCGCTTTAAATCCAAATATTCATCGACTTTATCATAGAACCTTTCAACTCCATATTGTGTCAAGTAATCATTCACACAAGAAGGTTCTCCACTTTTTATTGGGAAGTATACAATTTGATAATCTAAATACCTTATCCAATTATAAACCGGCCTAATATTAAGCCTATTTAGTTTACGACTAAGTAGTTTTTCTGGATTCATACCTGACTTCTGGTATTCAGAATATAGTTCTTTACTACTGCTCCAAGACCATATTCTAATAAAATCACGCTTATTAGCTAACATGATATGATCAGATACCCATGCATATGGAATTAGATAATTCATTGATACATGTACTTTATTTTCGCATGTGAAATCGTCTTTAAAAACTTCATCTGAAATTAATACACAATCAGTCCGTATCCTAAGCACATAATCATACTTGGCTGTTGAAGCATCTAAATGCGTAGCTAATATACGCATACTTTGGAACATCCCCATTATGTTAGACACAACAGACTGTCTTTCTTCGGTCCCCTCAGTAAAGTAAGGCCTGTAACTTTCTTCTGCAAATGGTGATGCTTTGGAATAAAAAACTATCGATAAGTCTTTTAATAACTCCTCATTAAACTCTTGTTCCTTTTCTCTTTTTTTATTACCAAAGTCGCCTTGCCATAAAAAAATATAGTAATCGATTAGTTTTTTATTTTTTATCAACTCGATTCTTTCGATTGTTGCATTAATGTATCGCGAAGGCCCAGCTAACAACACTGCTATTCTACCACTCACAGCGGCCCTCCTGAACTGTATAAACCACGCTCATTCATAACTGATATAAAAGGCTTTATATGCAGAGCAAGTGGAATTAGGAATACTGCTATTGAAATAAGAAAGTTAAAGTAAATATTTTCAAAAAATACATAGTCCATCATTGAGTATAAAGCGATAGCAGTAACGGTGTACGGTAGCATTTTTTTTATAATATAGAGTAAACATTTAGAAAACGGTAATATACTTGTTTTAAAACCATATTTATACAATAACAGATAAATTGAAATAGAGTTAATAAAAAAAGAAAGAGAAATTGACCAAGCAACCGCTTCGATAGTGAAGAACATAAGCGAGAAAAGTATAGAGGTTAAGAATATCAATGCTCCTATCAAGCCAGCTCTAAAAAGCAAATCAGGCCTTCCTATTGACTGAAAAAACGCTCCCGAAGTAGCGATTAACATTTGAATAGGTAATGAATAATTAAATATCTGTAAAATAATTATTACTTCCTTCCATTTTTCTCCCAAAATAATTAAAACAATAAGATCTGCGTTGAAGTTTATATATAAAAAAATGACTAGAGATAAACAAAACAATTTTTGGCTTAGCTTATTATGCTCTTCAACAATATATTTCATGTTTCCTTTATGGGATGTCATAACAGGCTGAATAGCTGAACTTAAAGCAAAAGCAGTTAATTGTAATGGATATCTTATCAACTGGTAAGCTTGGTCGTATATACCTAAACTATGGGACCCCATAAACTTGGCGATAACAATATTATCTGAGTTTCTTGAAAAGTAATTAACCATACCAAATGAAAACTGATACATAGCAAATCTTTTTACTTTCTTAATAACAGAAAGATCCATACCTAACGTGGGCCTTTTCATAATTGTTTTGTTACTGAGGAACATTAGTAATACGAATTTAAGAATTGCAAAAAATGTAGCTTTAGATGCCAAGGCTATTGCATCCTGTAAGTAATCGGTTAAAAAATAAACCATTATAAATGAAAATAAATGTGCTACGCTGTCGATAATAGCCAAAGTAGAAAACTTTAGTTCTTTTACAAATCCAGTATTAGGCACTATACAAAAACAACTAAAACATATAGCCGGCGACATAACTAATATTACTTGGCCATACAATTCACTTTCGTAATAATTTCCAATTGGAGTTGAGGCCAGTGAAAATATTAATGCAATAATAACCCCAACGACACAAGTGAATGTAAATGCACCATTCCATTCGGCTTTAGTGAGTTTTTCTTCATTAATTAGTGCGGGGCCAAGGCCAATATCTGAGATTAATTGAAAAAAAACAACAAATACAGCAATCGATGCTACAACTCCAAAATCATCTGGTGCAAAAATTCTAGCATAAAGCATTAGTAATAAAAACTGAACTATATAGGTAGATAATTTCCCTACTACACTTGTTATAATCGCACGATTAAGTTGTTTATTCATAATATATTTTTAACTGTAAACAATAGTTCAACAAAAACATTCCCACGATGTGCGGCTATAAACTTTTTAAATCTCCCCATTGATTTTTTACATTGTTGATACTGGTTAATTATTTCTTTTTCTATAAGTAAAAAGTCAAGGCACGCATTATAGCAAATACTTTTATCCTGTTTATCCTGTTCATCCTGTTCATCCTGTTCATCCTGTTCATCTTCACAACCCTTATCGATCAAAAAAAGAGCTATTACTTTAGGGTTATTTATTACACTCGTATCTTTTTCAGGATACCGTATACTATTTTCTGTTCGCTCTAAGTCCTTTCCTTTGCAGATATAAGTTTCATCTTTAATGGTAAGTGTCTTGTTGAAATCGTGAAATTGAACTTCTGAATTAGTACCTCTAGCCCATTTAACTTCCGAATTTTCTATTTTAATAACACTATTTCCATCAGACCACACGTGTACACCTATAATCTCGTTACTAATAAATTTGGAAGGTAATTTGTAGTTGGCCTTTATCTCATAAACAGATTCATCAAAAAGACTATTTTTTTTATTTTTTGTATCATTATTATCAGAAAACTTGAAAATAGAATAACTTGTATTATCTTTATTTTTTATAGGAAGCTTTATACTATCGATTATATTTATGATGGATTCGGCTAACTGGTACATAACACCGTCTAAAGGATGATCTAAATTATCAAAGTAAAACAGTTCGCAAAGCTCATTTTCTTTATAATATGTATGCATATCTATGTAGTTTAACCCGAACTCCTCTATGTATTTGATATGTATTAAATTAATATTATCAGCATCGTTAAATTTTTTAGTTTGAAGCGGAAGAAGAAGAACTATAACCTTTATGTTGCAAGACGCAAGACGTCTGTATAGACGTTCTATATTTTTTTCTATTACGTTTATAGTTGTCCCAATCAGATTATAATTATGGAAATCATTTACATTAGATTCACTAATAATCAAATCAGATTGACTTATTATTTCTTTATTCCTGATCAATTCATATAAATTTTGTAATGAGGTACTGGCCCCAAGCGCAAACGAGGATAGATCAGTATTGTTGTTTAAAAACTTATACATACCATTTTTATGTATCGAATTACTTCCTCCTAACAGTGTTATTTTTTTCACTCTTTTATTCCCATAATAAACAACTATATTTATTCGTTAACACTATAACCAATTTATTAATTACTTGATTTCCACCATCCCTCATTTACATTCATATGATATTTTTTTGTACTCATCATATTCTTCTGGCACACCACAAAAAACCACAGAACTCTTATCTATAAGATTGTAATGAATATCACAATTTTTCTTAATTAAATAGTTGTATAAAGGAGCAACATAAAGCTCTGATTTTTCCCAATCACTTTCTGGTTTTAATAAATAATCATCGTACGCATCAAAATATTCTTTAACTGAACTGAAATGATACAAACCCGTACAGCATAAATTTGAAATTGGGTTTTTCTCTGTTGTTAGGATTACTTTAGTTGAATTATCATTAAGTGGCTTAACAAACGACCAGTTATCACCCTCTCCTTTAAATACCTCTAGGTAGCCAGAACCCAGTTTTTCAAGGTTAGGGAATTTAAAGTTAGGTCTAAATGTATCTATATTGAAAATAGTAATGGCACCATGATATTGAATTTCATCTAAAGCAAGCTTTACTGTTTCTGCTTGTCCACGTGTATCTTGGTCTAGCACAATTATTTTGTAATCTAATATCCCAAGGGCTGTTATAGACTTTGTTACAAAGGCCTCAGTATCAAAAACACTCCTGACGATGAATAAGAATTTTTCTGATGTGAAATATTCTTTAAAACTATTTACTGAATGGTCAAACAATGTTTTTCCATGAGCTTCTAACATATATTTAGGTTGAGAATATCCAGCCTTAAAGAAGCGTGAGCTTAGACCCGCCATTGGTATTATAATCATTTCTCATAACCTTTCATTAAACTGTAAATTCTGAATGCGTTTGAAAATAATCCGTTTTGACGATTAATATCATCTGCATGTAACGGTAACATCGATAGAAATAGCTGGAGTTGCATTGCGTATAAGTTCAATGCATTTAGTTTATAACGATTATTTATTATTTCTAAAAAAGTAACGTGGGTATTCTTATGCTTTCTTTCACCGGAAATAGAAAAATTAATTTTTTTATTTTTCCAATCAATAGCAGTTGAATGATATCCAGCGACAATCCAATCATACATTCCTAGTATCGAATGACTTAATTTTGCGATGTCGTATATCGAGTGACCATAAATAGAGTGTTCTCCGTCTGATGTTACTCCTCTAGGGTCTATTGTCTTTATTCTATTTGATCTAAAATCATAAAGGATATTACTAAAGCAAAAATCCCCGTGCATCAAGGTACTATCTTGTTCATTTACGGGAAGCCATTTTTTACTCATAGCTAACAAATCGTCAATGGTAGCATCCTCAATACCATTAAAATTCCATATATCATGTAAGTGGATATCTCTAGAATCCATAAACTCAATAAGTCGTTGATTAGTTTTATCAATGAAGAGGCTTGCTATACTTAAGCCTTTATTAGTATTTGGCGCTTTGCATAAATAGCAGTCATCAATAAAGTCCAAACAGTGCGAAATTATACTATTCCAAAGGGGGCTTGGTATCTCTGAAAAAACATAAAGCTCATTTAAAGCGGTATTGTGTAAATATTCTAGCCTATAACTAAAGTTCGCATTTATTGGATGCTGTGCCCCAAGGTATTGCGGTATGTACAAACGCATATGACCTGGTATAGAATTAAACCAATTAGCTTCAGCCTGAATTTTATTGCTGTTAACACTTGATTTTTCAATCCAACTCGGAGTAATCCTTAATTCATTAAAGGAGCGTTGAGTAGTAAATTCAACTTTAGAATGGTAATAAGTATTGACGTGTCCAAAGTCAAGCCAGTCATCTACAATTATTGGCGTCAAACCTATTTTTTCATGATAATTATTTAGCCCAGATAAGAAGTCCCAACGTGCTTTTGTAATTGAACTTATTAAAACCCGTGGTTGACTAAACTTAAAATAACCACAGACTATATTTTTTTTCGTATAATCAGATTCAACATTTTTATTTGATAACCAATTAACCTTTCCATTATCTACACTCGACCACTTATAATTTTCAACAGCTTTGGCTGTCGCAATCAAATCATCCCCTTCAGGAAGAGTTTTTAATAGTGTATCGCCAAATAAAATATGGAGTGGTCTGCCTACATCTTGCCCTATAATATTTAGTGTCGAAACAAGAGATTCACCCAATGATAAATCGGCACATATTTCTATCAATTGAACATGGTTGTTTTCTAACCATGCTCTATCGTCTTTCAATATCTCATATGTATCAGGAACAGACATATAAATAACTCTGCCTGGAGGCACCAATTTAAGTTGCTGCTGAAATAACCTTCTATTGCCTAAAGGTAGAAAACTTGGCGGTATTGAACCAAATTCTGAACTTAGCTCTTGTGTTATATAAGCACCAGATAAAATTAAGAACATAGCTTTTCTTTTTCAAGTAATAAGGTTATTTCATCATAAGTCATACGCAAAAATTCAGATGGTCTGACTGAACGATCATCAATGTAAAACCCCTCAAAACCGCACCATGGTTTACCTACTAAAATCTCATCATACGGGACATCATGTTTATCTAACCAATCAGTTATAATAGGTAATGTATGAATATTTATTTCACCGACATTACCATTGTAAGTACGCATATTTCGGGCAGTAGATATTACGATGGCAAACCCTTTAGCTCTATACTCCTTTAACTTTTGAATGACTCCTGTATTAGGTAAAACATTTTTATAATCGGATGTATTAGCTAAAGTAATAGTTCCATCTAAATCTACAATTAGTTTTTTCATTTATACTACACCTTAAAGCTATTGGGTATTAGCGCCTAAATTCATCCTGATAATCAATGAACCATTGATAAGCTAAGGCTAAACCATCTTCTAATAATACTGATGATTCCCAACCCAATAATTTAAGCCTACTAACATTCATTAATTTACGAGGCGCGCCATCTGGTTTACTTGTGTCAAACTCTACTGCACCTTCAAAACCAACTACTTTAGCAACTGTCTCTACTAACTCACGGATAGTGCAATCAATACCAGTACCAACATTAATATGACTTAACATTGGCTCTGTATTTTTATCATATATAGCTTTATCCAAATTCATCACATAAATTGATGCATCAGCCATATCATCTACGTATAAAAACTCACGCATAGGTTTTCCACTGCCCCATGCAATCACTTCTTTGTCACCATTTAACTTCGCTTCATGGAACCGACGAAGTAATGCTGGTATTACATGGCTATTATCAGGGTGAAAGTTGTCATGTGCGCCATACAAATTAGTAGGCATTACGCTACGGTAATCTCTACCATGCTGACGATTATAACTTTCACACAATTTAATACCGGCTATTTTTGCAACAGCATAGGGTTCATTTGTTTCTTCTAATGTACCTGTTAATAAGGCCGTTTCTTTCATTGGCTGTTCTGCTAATTTTGGATATATGCATGAAGAGCCTAAAAATAATAACTGCTGAATGTTAGCTAAATGAGCACTATGAATTATATTGCATTGAATCATTAGATTTTCATAAATGAAATCAGCTGGGTAGGTATTATTAGCAACAATACCACCTACTTTAGCTGCGGCTAGATAAACTTGGTCTATCTTTTCTGTTTTAAAAAATTCAAGTACAGACTGTTGATTAGTTAAATCTAGTTCTTTGCGTGAACGAGTAATTATTTCAATGTCGTCAACTTTACTTAGCTGTCGTACGATAGCAGAGCCGACCATGCCATTATGGCCTGCAACAAAAACACTTTTCATATTATTCATTTAAAACTACACTTTAATGATTTTTTACCACAGAAAACACCGAGGTGTTTCGCTACAGTGAATATAGTTATATTAACTTTCAAGGGCTACAGCAAGGTTGTAACCGTGCTTTTTTAAAATTGCGTGCTGCTTAGCTTTGTTTAGATCGTTCTCTACCATTTCGGCGCACATTTCTTCAACAGTAATCTTTGGAACCCAACCCAGATTTTCTTTTGCTTTAGTTGGGTCGCCTAATAGCGTTTCAACTTCTGCTGGACGGAAATAGCGAGGGTCAACTTTAACGATAACATCACCTATTCTTAATGCTGGCGCATTGTCTCCCGTTATAGCACTTATAGTGGCAATTTCATCTAAACCTTCACCAGTAAACTCAAGTTCAATACCTGCTTCTTTTGCTGATAATGTAACAAATTGACGTACAGAGATTTGCTTACCTGTTGCAATAACAAAATCATCTGCAACTTCTTGTTGCAACATCATCCACTGCATACGAACATAATCTTTTGCATGACCCCAGTCACGTAGGGCGCCCATATTACCTAGAAACAAACACTTCTCTAATCCTTGTGAAATATTGGCAATTGCACGGGTTATTTTACGTGTTACGAAGGTTTCACCGCGACGAGGAGATTCATGATTAAACAAAATACCATTACACGCATACATTCCGTAAGATTCACGGTAGTTAACAACTATCCAATAGGCATACATTTTTGCAACAGCATAAGGTGAGCGCGGGTGAAATGGTGTCGTTTCTTTTTGTGGGATCTCTTGCACTTCACCATATAGTTCTGAAGTAGAAGCTTGGTAAAACTTTGTTTTCTTCTCTAATCCTAAAAAACGAATCGCTTCAAGTAAACGTAATGTACCCATCGCATCTACATCAGCCGTATATTCTGGGCACTCAAAAGAAACGGCAACATGAGATTGTGCGCCTAAGTTATATACTTCATCTGGTTGTACATCTTTAATAATCCGCGTCAGATTCGATGAATCAGTTAAATCACCATAATGTAAATAAAACCTTTGATCTTTCTCATGATTATTTTGATATATATGATCAATACGCTCGGTATTTAATGAAGAAGCACGACGTTTTATTCCATGTACCTCATAGCCTTTTTCTAATAATAATTCAGCAAGGTATGAGCCATCTTGGCCTGTAACACCGGTAATTAACGCAACTTTATTCTTTGTCATTATTAATTCCTAAATATGATGCACACTATTTTTTATATTCATTGGCTGAGAATCTCGTATGATTTTTAAATGCATGCTCTCAGTCATACTATATTTATTTACACACGGCCATATCGGTCTTCAAAACGAACAATATCGTCTTCTCCAAGATATGTTCCCGACTGAACTTCTATTATTTCTAAGGGTAATACCCCGGGGTTTTCCAGCGCATGAATCACACCAATAGGAATATAAGTTGATTCATTTTCTGTGACTAAAAACGTTTTATCACCATTTGTCACTTTTGCCGTACCTGACACCACTATCCAATGTTCCGCTCTGTGATGATGCATTTGAATAGACAGTTTTTCACCTGGCTTAACCGTTATGCGCTTCACTTGATAACGCGTGCCGGTATCAACAGAGTCATATTTCCCCCAAGGACGATAAACTTCACGATGATTCTTAAATTCGTCTCTGCCTTCTGCTTTTAGTTGCTCAACTATTTTCTTTACCTCTTGTACTTTATCTTTACTGGAAACAAGCAAGGCATCTTTGGTATCAACGATTACTAAATTATCGACACCAACCGTGGCAATTAATCTTTCACCGCCTTGAATTAAGCTGTTTGTCGTTTCATGTAGAATACTGTCACCAATCACGGCATTACCATCAGCATCTTTGTTATTTACATCCCATAAGGCAGACCAAGAGCCAATATCGCTCCAACCCGCATTTAGTGGAACAACAACTGCATCTTCTGTTTTTTCCATTACCGCATAATCAACAGATTCGTCAGGGCAATTTTCGAAAGACACTTTATCTATTCGAATAAAGTCTGCATCTTGTGATGTGTTTGCCAAAGCACTTTCACATGCTTGATATATATCAGGACTAAATTCGTTTAGCTCTTCCAAATACCGGCTTGCTTTCATTAGAAACATACCACTATTCCAGTAGTGTTCTTTCCCTGCTAAATATTCATTGGCAGTATCTGCATTGGGTTTTTCAACAAAGGCATCGACTTGATAGCCATCATTAAAAGGTTCGCCACGTTTTATGTAGCCATAGCCTGTATGTGCTTCGGTAGGTACGATACCGAAAGTCACCAATTTACCCGCTTCTGCTAGTGGGATAGCCTTTTCAACAGATTCAACAAAAGCAGCGTCATTTTGAATAACGTGATCCGCCGCTAAAATAAGAATTAATGAATCTTTAGCATCTAGTACTATCTTTGCAGCCAATGCGATTGCAGGTGCCGTATTGCGGCCAACAGGCTCCAAAATAATAGCGCCTGATTTATTGATTTCACGTAATTGCTCTGCGACGATAAAGCGATGTTCTTCATTGCAAATGACCACAGGCTGCTCAACCGCTAAACCAGAAAGCCTTTCTAACGTTTGTTGTAGCATCGTTCCATGGCCGTTTAATGCTAAAAACTGTTTAGGATATAACGAACGACTTAATGGCCATAATCTAGAGCCTGAACCGCCAGCCATAATGACAGGAGTGATCATATAAAATTTTCCTTAAAATTTTTTATTTAGTGAACAATATTAATTACTTAAAGATGTATCTGCTTGTTTATTTTCTTGTATACTACCTACTGTGCTCATGCACTTGATCACTCTCAATTAGCTTTTTTCAGAAAACCACTTGTATATCGAATGTTGCTCAAGCGGTAAAATCGCTATATCACCATTAAAGGTAATTTCATAAGCAAGCACAAGGTAATGCGTTGTAAAGTCATTTTCTGAAAAGTTATCACCATAAAAATGCTGATAGATCCCTTTAAATTTTAATTCTACTGAGTTAAGCCCTAACTCTTCTTTGATGAGTCGTTTAAATGCATAGTCAAATGACTCATCTTTTAACACTCGCCCACCGGGAACGAACCAAAATCCTTGCGCTGGCCGATTGCTCCGCTTGCCTAACAGCACACTCACTTCACTGTCTCGTACAATTAAATCGATAGACACTAAAGGCGTAGATTTAACGATCGTTTTAAAGTCAATCGATGATAATTTCATAAAAACGTCCAAGAAGTACGCATTTCCCTATATTAATGAAAAAACACAATTTACTAAAACCATTTCCAACAAACGATAAGGGCGATTAAGGCATGTATAATTATCCCAATACCTTTGTCGAACACACCCAGAAATAAGCACCAAAAAATTAGCACCGCCTGAACTAGGAATATGTGTAGGTGTTCATTATTAGTTTTTACACCAGGTTTCAAAAACAATAAAGTCTGAAAAGTGGGTACTCAACGTCTTAGCTGCGAATACGCTGTCTAACTACCTGTGATAGGCACCCAGTTTAATAGACACTCCAATTGGTTACAATGTAACGCAATAGGAGACCAACAATGGCAGGCGAACGATACACCCAAGAGTTTAAAATTGCTGCGGTTAAGCAAATCACCCAAGAAGGACATTCAATTCCAGGCGTCGCCAGAAGGCTCGGAATTACCACTAAAAGTCTTTATA
>Ga0209482_1000630_pt1 | contig 29353 bp, 27 predicted proteins | sample CoawatmetaG10DNA_FD_187512 | JGI IMG/M metagenome (GOLD analysis project Ga0209482, IMG submission 187512) | Marine microbial communities from the West Antarctic Peninsula - Coastal water metaG104-DNA (SPAdes) (version 2) | ecosystem: Environmental > Aquatic > Marine > Coastal ...
TTATTATTTAGCTCATTATAGTGATTGGCCACTTTAAAGATGCATCTTTAGAATAAACAAGCAAATTAATCTATTATTTAAGAGTTATATTCTTAAGAGTAAAAGAATATAACAATATTCTTAAGAGTAAAAGAATATAACAATATTCTAAAAGGATCGCTAATGGATTGAAGTGTCAGACTTGAAGAGATTTAACTGGCAAATTACATATCATATAAAGAGAAATATAAAATAACAGGAATGGGTTTATAAAAAAATACTTTAAAGTTTTTTATAAAAAACTAGTGATTCGCTAATCAGAGTTAAATAAATCTCTTGTATATACTTTATCTTTTACATCTTCAAGCTCCTTAGACATTCTGTTAGCCACAATAATATCACTCATTTCTTTAAAAGTATTTAAGTCTTTAATCACCTTAGAGTGCAAGAATTCTTTTTCATCAAGTGCTGGCTCATAAACTATTACTTCGACGCCTCTTGTATTTAGACGCTGCATAATACCCAGAATAGAAGACGATCTAAAATTGTCAGAGCTAGATTTCATAATAAGACGATGAACACCCACTACACTATTTGCTGATTTAGTTTCAACCATTAATAACCTTTTAAAAATCTGATCTGCAATAAAATCCTTTCTAATACTATTGGCATTAACAATCGCACTAATAAGACTGTTAGGCACATCTTTATAATTAGCTTTTAGTTGTTTAGTATCTTTTGGAAGGCAATATCCACCATAGCCAAATGAAGGATTATTATAGTGAAGGCCAATTCTTGGATCTAGACCAACACCTTTAATAATTTGCTCCGAATCAAAGTTATGTATTTCAGCATAAGAATCTAACTCATTGAAATATGAAACTCTCATTGCAAGATAAGTATTACTAAATAGTTTAACTGCTTCAGCCTCTGTAGAGCCTATAAATAAAACATCAATATCTTTTTTTATTGCGCCTTCAACTAATAGATCTGCAAACTGTTTGGCCCTTTGAGATTGCTCACCCACAATAATTCGTGATGGATAAAGATTATCATATAAAGCCATGCCTTCTCTTAGAAACTCTGGTGAAAAGATAATTTTGTCAAAGTTAAATTGCCTCTTCATATCTTCAGTAAAGCCTACTGGCACCGTAGATTTTATTACAATTAATGCATTAGGATTTAAACTAATAACGTCTTTAATAACTCCTTCAACTGAAGAAGTATCAAAAGAATTAGAATTTTCATCATAATTTGTTGGGGTTGCAATTATGACAAAATCAGCATCTTTATAGGCCATCTTTTTGTCTAAAGTTGCCATTAGATTTAAAGATAATTGTGAACTTTTAGTGCCTGATAATAAATTAATTTTTGCTCCTGACAGATATTCTTGTAACTCTCTATCTTTTATTGGAGAAATATTTTGATTTAAATTATCAACTTTTTTTAAGTCAATATCTAAAGCAACCACTTGATGATTTTGAGCCAACAGAACAGCGTTAGATAAACCGACAAAGCCAATACCAACTATGGTTATTTTCACTTATTTCTCCCATAGATATCTTCGAACCTTTCTATGTCATCTTCACCCAAATAATGTCCGCTTTGTACTTCTATAATTTCTAATTTTTTTGTAGTTTTATTTTCTAAACAATGTAATACTCCAATTGGTATGAAAGTTGAACCACCTTTAGATAATGTCAATTTTTGGTCGCCATTAATTACTGATGCTATACCATCTACAACTACCCAATGCTCTGCACGCTTAAAATGTTTTTGAAGCGATAACTTTCCACCAGGATTAACATGTAATTTTTTAACCTGGAAATTCATGCCACTTTCAATAGTATCGTACCATCCCCATGGGCGATAAACCTTTCGGTTATGAATCTCCTCAACCCTAGCTTCTTTTCGAATTTGCTCTATAATTTTATTAACTTCATGTGCTTTTTCTTTAGTCGATACGAGAATAACATTTTGAGTTTCAACAATAACTAAATTCTCTAATCCAATAGTTGCAACCATATGATTAGAAGCATTGATATAAGTATTTTTTGTAGACTCAGTATATACATCTCCCAAAATTACATTACCATTGTTATCTTTTTTACTTACACTATCTAATGCAGTAAAAGAACCTATATCACTCCAATTAGCATCAAGCGGAACGACCATAATGTTAGAAGATTTTTCCATAAGAGCATAGTCAATAGACTCACTTGGACATGAATCAAAAGCATTATTCTCTAGACAAATAAAACTAAGATCATTCTTAGAATTTTCAAATGATTTAGTAACAGCTTTGACAATCTTAGGAGCATATATGATTAATTCGCTAATCAAAGTATTTACTCTGAATATAAACATTCCAGAATTCCAAAGATAGCTACCAGAACTTATATAATTCTTTGCATTTTCAAGATTAGGTTTTTCAATGAATTCTTCAACATTGTATGCACCATAATCACTATCTTTGGATAATTTTATATAGCCATATCCAATATTTGGATCTTTTGGCACAACACCAAATGTGACTAACTTTCCATCTTGAGCTTGTTTAATTGCAACATCTATTGCCTTATGAAAGGCATTAATATTTTGGATTAGATGGTCTGCAGGTAAAACTAGCAGCAATGCATCATCTAAAATTTTATTTGCCTGCAAAGCAGCTGCAGTAATTGCTGGTGCCGAGTTTCTTCCTATTGGCTCGAGGAGTATTATAGGCATTTTAATTTCTAGCTTTTTACATTGCTCTAAAACTATGAAACGGTGATCAGAATTACAAATAATAATTATATCTTCTATACTATCAAGTCCACTTAAGCGCAAAATTGTTTCTTGCATCAAGGAATTATTTCCAGATAAAGGCAAGAATTGCTTTGGGTACTTTGCACGTGATAAAGGCCAAAGCCTTGTACCTGAACCACCTGCAAGAATGACGGGGATTATTTTAGACAAAATTATTTTATTCTGATTTTAAAATTATTAGATTCAAATCTCATTAATAACAGTTTATTATGAACTAAATTTAAATTCTATATTTATGTTCTTATTTTAAACTTATTAATGCTTCAATAAAACCTTAAAAATTTAAGTTGGAAAAAATTAATTTTTTTATTAGTTTGTATGATTTTTACTGATAATTTATAATGACAAAAAATTAAATATTTAATTACTATGCACAGTGATATAGACTTCAATAACAAGAATATTTTGATTACTGGTGGAGCAGGCTTCATTGGTAGTAATTTAGCTTTCTATTTTCAAGAAAACTACCCTAGTGCAAATATTATTATATTTGATTGCTTTAGAAGTGAAAAGTATTTTGATAATGGAAATCTTCTAAGTTTTGGTCATTATAAAAATTTGATTGGTTTTACTGGAAATATTATTTGTGGCAATATTAATAACAAAGAAGACTTTGATCGCCTCAAAGAGTTTAAATTTGACTATATTTTTCATCATGCTGCAATTTCTGATACACGAGTATACGACCAAGAAATTATTATGCAGACAAATATAAACTCCTTTCATGATATACTTTTTAAGGCCAAAAATGATAACGCTGTATTAGTTTATGCAAGTTCTGCTGCTACTTATGGAAGTGAACCATCTCCCCAAACTATTGGTAAAGAAAGTCCAGAAAACCCTTATGGATTTAGCAAATATATGATGGATATAATTGCAACTCGATTTGCGAATGAGAACCCTGATATGATAATAGTTGGTTTAAAATTCTTTAATGTATATGGTCCACGTGAATACTTTAAAGCTAAAACCTCTTCTATGGTAATTCAACTTGGGCATCAAATTTTAAATGGCTCGCCGCCAAGATTATTTGAAAATTCATCTAAAATATCCAGGGACTTTATTTATATTGAAGATGTAATTCAAGCTAACTTAAAGGCCTGCTCGCCGAGAACAAACGGAACATTCAATATAGGTACTGGTATTCCAAGAAGCTTTCAAGAAATTGTAGATATTTTGCAAAAAGAACTTGGGACTGAACTTGATACAGAGTATTTCACTAATCCTTTCAATGGCTATCAGCTTCACACTCAAGCAGATATTTCATTAACTAAGACAAACCTAGGCTTTAAACCTAAATTCTCATTAGAACAGGGTATTAAAGCCTATATTCCTGAAATTTTACGTATGCATGATAATTATATTTCATGATTGATTTTGAAAAAAAGACTCCTAAAATTTTAGTAGTTGGTGATCTAATGATTGATCACTACCTTTGGGGCTCATGCGAACGAATATCTCCAGAAGCTCCAGTACAAATTGTTAATATTGAAAAAGAAAGTATGGTTTTAGGTGGTGCTGGAAATGTTACACATAATCTTTATGCACTTGGTGCAAAGGTAGACATTATAAGTGTTACAGGTGTTGATGAAACATCACAAAAGTTAAAAAAATTATTATCTGACATTAAGGTAGACACTCAATACTTAGTCATTCAAAAAGATCGTATTACTAGTAAAAAAACTAGAGTAATAGCCATACAACAACAAGTTATTCGATATGATATTGAAAGCACTAATGATATTGATGATAAATCACAAACAGCTATCCTAGAATCCTATAAGGCAATTGTTAAAAACTATGATGTAATACTTTTGTCTGATTATGGAAAAGGAGTATTAACTTTTGATTTAACACAGAAATTAATAACTATTGCAAATGAAAATGAAAAGAAAATCTTAGTTGATCCAAAAGGTTTAGATTATTTAAAATACAAAGGTGCCTACCTATTAACTCCTAACAAAAAAGAAGCTAGTGAGGCAACAAATATTAAAATCAATAATAATGATGATCTGAATAAATCAATTCAAAGCCTTAAAGAGCAATGTAATTTGGTTGTTTCATTAATAACTCTTAGTGAGCAAGGTGTGGCAATTTTTGATAATGAATTAAGAGTCCACCCGACTTTTGCTAGAGAAGTGTTTGATGTTACTGGTGCTGGGGACACTATCCTAGCATCACTTGGCTTTGCATTATCATGTAACAAAAATATTGATGAAGCTATCAAATTTGCCAATCTAGCTTCAGGAGTAGTTGTTGGCAAAATAGGTTCTGCAACAGCCACGCTTAATGAAATAAATGAATATGAATCAAGTTTAAATAGATCTTCAAGTATAGAACATATTAAGACATTTAATGAAATATCATCGATTTTAATAGGTCTAAAAAATAAACAAAAGAAGATAGTATTTACAAATGGATGTTTTGATATTCTCCATATTGGTCATATTAAATATCTAGAGGCAGCAAAAAAATTTGGTGATATTTTAATATTAGGCCTTAACTCAGATACCTCTACTCGGAGACTTAAAGGAAAAAATCGCCCAATCAATCATCAAGATGATCGAGCATACTTACTTGCTTCGCTAGAAGTGATAGATTATGTAGTAATATTTGATGAAGACACGCCTATCAATTTAATTAATCTAATACAGCCAGATACTCTTGTCAAAGGTGGTGATTATGAAGGGAAAGAAGTAATTGGACAAGATGTCGCCAAAGAATTAAAACTTATAAACTTTGTTGATGGAAAAAGTACTTCAAAAACCATTGAAAGGATAAAAATGCATGAATGATATAATTTTAAATGAATTTAATGAGCATATAAAGACTTCAAATTTACTTTATAGTCTAACTAATGCTGTTGCAAGTTCAGCACAAATTTGCATTGAGTGCCTTAAAAGTGGAGGTAAGATTTTAATATTTGGCAATGGTGGAAGTGCTGCAGATGCTCAACATATTGCAGCTGAATTAGTTGGCAGGTATAAGGTTGATCGCAAAGGTTTGCCAGCAATTGCTTTGACAACTGATAGTTCAGCAATTACATCAATTTCTAATGACTTTGGGTTCAATAATGTTTTTAACCGTCAAGTTGAAGCATTTGCAAATAAGAATGATGTGGCAATTGGTATAAGCACAAGTGGTCATAGCGAAAACGTAGTTAGTGCTCTAAAGCTTGCGTCAAAATTAAAATGCAAGACAATTGGCTTGAGCGGTAAATATGATGAAATTTTGACAAAAGTTTGTGATGTAACAATTGCTGTACCTTCAGATAATACTCCTCGTATTCAAGAAATGCACATCTTAATTGGTCATACGATATGTCACTTAATTGATCAAAAATTCGATATTTAATTTAGGCTTAAAGCTGCCTTTAAAACGTCTGAAACTTCAATCTGCTTCATGCAATTATGATGCTTTAGAGGACAAGTTCTTTTCATACAAGGCTGGCATTCTAGGTTCTTTTTCACAATCGTATTTTTTTCATTCATCCATTGAGACGTTTCTTTATAATTAGTTGGACCAAATATTGCTACTGTTGGAATATTTAAAGCTGCAGCTAAATGCATTGGGCCACTATCCCCTGTAATAAATAAATCAAGCTTAGCAATATTATTACTAAGCTCAGTAATAGATGTTGTAGCTGCTAAATTTTGATAATTTTTAACTCCATTTTTTATCAGATATTTTTCAATATCTAAAGCAATATCCTTTTCATCGATTCCACCAAAAATAATAATATTATATTCACTAGAAAGATTAATTGCTACATCTGCAAATTTTTTAGGATACCAGCGCTTTGCACTTCCATAAGAGGCTCCTGGATTAATGCCTAATAACTTAATATTACTATCTTTTGTCTTTTTTTTAATATTTAAAAATAAACCTTTTGGGAAAGTATTAATTTGAAGACTCTCATTGACAAAATTATTATATTTTTCGACCTGATGCCCACTAATAAATTTATCTTTATTAAATTGATATTTTCTCTTAGATGATATCAATAATTTTATAAATCTTGAACGCAAAGAGCTCCTGAATGAAATAAACATGTCAAACTCACCAAAACTCTTGATAGTTTTATATAACTTATAATAATTTTTTTCTAAAATATAAGTTTTAGTAACTTTGGGATGATTTTTTAGAGCTTCAATTGCAATAATAGATCCTACTAAGGTAATTTCAGGATTATGAATAGTGTTTATCAAGTTTTCAATTGCTGGAGTAGCCATTACAGCATCACCAAGCCATGTTGGAATCTCAATAATGATTTTCATTTAACCAACTTGAAATGCTTCTTACTTAAATCTATTCTCAAAAACCTCTCAATTAGGATCATTATTCGATGTTTTTTTTGCTTTAGAGATAGCTTATAAGCTGGATCAGTATTATATAATCCAATACTTAGAGGAAGCCAATCTTCTACAATTTTTGGGTGCGTTCCTTTAAATTCCTCAATAATTGATGAATCCATTTGAGAATAATCTATTAATACTGGCTCTCTCCCCCAGTATTTCTGAACTTTACTACTTTTTAAATTCATTTTTTGCTCACTTCGAACCCATCCATAATGGAAACAAGTAACTCCTATTTTTTTTGCTCTAGGATACCTGCCTTTTTTATTAGAGTCTAAAACAAGCCAAAAAAGACCGTCTGGAGCATAAGATCTAATTGAATTTTTTATAATTCTAGCTTCTGAGCGATACCACCCAGGTGAATTAAGAACACTATTAGTATTGCCATAAAAATGTTTAAAATCTAAAACAAGTGCCTCTACATTAGGATCATGCAAATGTTTTTCCATAGATTTTCTTATCTTAAGTAAATCTTTCTCATGATAGACTTCATCACCCTCAATATAAAAAGCCCAATCACCTGTACAATTAAATTGAGCAATCATTTTTTGCTGGCCATACACATAGCCTCTATACTTCATCTCATCATTCCATTTAGATTCAATAATACGAACTTTTTTATCTTTTATAGAATTGATTATTTCTAAAGTATCATCTTCACTCTCGCCTACATTAATAATAAACTCATCAACTATTGGAAGAATAGATTGTATTGATTGTAAAAAAGGATAGCCAAGAATTTGACCATTCTTAATAAATGTAAATGCACTAACTTTCATTTTTTCCTATTGAATTAATTCCATCCTCACACCAATAAAATTCCTTATTAATTGCATCTTCTAACATTTCATTATTCTTTTCTAAAGAAATCCTAGAATTTTCATTGTGCCATAAGTGAAATTGAATTGCATTAAAACGAACATTTTTTCTTTTAACTCCACTATTAATTAGACGAATAGCAAACTCACTATCCTCCCTTCCCCAGCCCTCAAATTGGTTATTAAACCCATTTATATATAAACAATCTTTCCTATAAAAAGCTAGATTACATGACCTAACTCCACGCAAATGGTTTTTTTTATTTGAAAATATTGAAGAAAGTAACTTTGAATGAATCGAGTTTTTTCTATTCTTTAGTCCAAATGTGAAAAAAGAAAAATTAACTATTCTTTTATCAAGAGCGATTTTTGTTTGTATTTCAGATAATAAAACCCTTGTCCCTTGAACATAAAATCCAAGCTCAGAAGCAGCAATATGATCTTGTATGAATTTTGGATGAAGGATCATATCGCCATCAATCAAAATAATATAGTCACCAGACGACTCTAATATTGCTTTATTTCTTGATCTAGCAGCTCTAAAGCCCTTATCTTCTTGCCATGAGTGAATGATATTTAAATCAGAATTTTTAATAATATTAGTAATTAAATCTTTTGTTTCTTTATCACTCCCATCATCAGCAATAATAACTTCATTGGGACAAATAGTTTGAAGCTCTACACTTGCCATTACTAGCAATAAAGATTCTGGCCAATTATAAGTAGTGATAATTAGAGTAAGTTTCATTAGCTACTGAGTTATTAGATAAAATAAGAAGAAATTATAATTCATTTATTCTCTTAAAGCCTTACATGGAATATTAGATAATATTTCTTATTTTACTTACTATATGAAAATTTCTGTTTATATTATTGCCTTTAATGAAGTTGACAAAATCAGCGATTGCATTAATAGCGTTCTATGGGCTGATGAAATAGTAGTGGCAGACTCAAATAGTACTGACGGAACTAGCGAAATAGCTATGGAGTTAGGAGCAAAAATTGTACATATACCATTTAATGGTTATGGTGATTTAAGAAATCAAGCAATTACTCACTGTAATGGTGACTGGATTTTTAGCCTTGATTCAGATGAAAGATGCACAATTGAAGTGCGTGATGAAATTACTAAACTAATTAATAATGCCCCACTAGATATTTATAGAGTCCCGAGAAAGAATTTTTTTATGGGGAAATGGATTAAGCATTCTGGCTGGTATCCAAACTTTAGACAGCCTCAACTTTTTAAAAGGGGAAAAATGTCCTATACTATGGAATCAGTTCATGAGGGCTTTGTAAATAATAGTGATAAAGAAATTGGAACTCTCAAAAATACTATTTGGCAATTCCCGTTTAAAAATACTGAGGAGTTAATTAATAAAGCTAATCGATACTCGACGCTAGGCGTAGAAAAATTACAAAAAAAAGGCACAAGAGGGACTGTTTCCAAAGCATTTATTCATGGACTTTGGTCTTTTATAAAGCATTATATATTTAAACTAGGATTCTTAGATGGTGGGCCAGGACTTGTAATCGCTTTTGGTAATTTTGAAGGCACTTTTTATAGATATATTAAGCTTACAGAAACTCAAAAAAATTGGCGTGCGCCACACATAGATCCTATTCAAAAATCTAAAAAATTAAATCACTAATAATTCTAGAAGAAAATTATTAACTAATCGATATAGCAAAGCCCATTTAAATATTATGAATGCCTTCTATCCTCATAATTAGTTAATATCTTAGCCAAAAAAAGATGTGGTAATGTATGGTGAGTAACTGGAATTCTAGGCAACTCAAGTTTTTTTGAATCTATTTTCGCCCTACCTCGAATCATAGTGGTAGCAGATTTAAAGCCAGCATTTTTTACTAATTCAATAGTGGACTCATCAAACCGACCGAACGGATAACAAAAGTCATCAATTGATATTTTAAATTTTTTTTCTAAATCAGTTTTGCAATTCCTTACCTCATCCATTGCAATGCTATGATTAATTTTTGTAAGATCAGGATGAGTTTGAGAGTGAGCACCGATATCCATACCTAGGTTCAACCATTTCTGAATCTCCTTATCAGACATCAATTGTCTTTGAGTAATATTTTGTTCAAGATCCCAAGTGTTGGAAGAGCCAATATTTTGACTGACAATATAGCATGTCGCACTAAAATTATATTTCTTTAGGATTGGCCCTGCATTAATTAGGTTATTTTGATAACCATCGTCAAATGTTATACCTACAACTTTTCCATAGCTATCACCATCTAAATACGGCTTAAGATCCTTTAAACTTAGGCCCTTATAACCTAATATTTTTAACATCCACATTTGAAATTTAAATCTTCTTGGAGGAACATGAAGACTTCGCATCACTGTAGTTTTTGGCATAGACTCAATACTATGATACATCAAAATTGGGATATTAATATTTGCCATTAGTAATTAAATAATCTTTTTGAACGTTGTTTAAAAATTGTAAATATTGATCTTTTAATTTTGACATTTTGAGCTAATATTATTTGCTCATCAAAATTTAAACATTTATTTTTAAGAAAAAAGTTTGATAATATTTTTCTCGCATGCTCTTTCTTTCTTGAGGTTGAATATAAGCTAACAAAGTCTTTGCCTTCAACTATGCTATATTTTCTTAGTAAACTCTCAGACAATGCAAATGGTTCAATTGTATGGGATGGAACTAAATCAAAAAATTTGAGCATAAGTTTATCAGCCCAATCTAAACTAGGGCGCATATTAACCATAATACCGACCATTAAAGAACCCCACAAAGCTGAATTTTTTGATAATTCATAAAACTCACCATGAATTTCAATTTGCTTTCCCTCTAAATATTTAACATATACATCGAACCTTTTTCTTTTATATATTAAACCTTCATTGAGATAAAAAAGAGCTTGATTTGGCTGAATTAAATCAAAAAGCGGTAAAGGGGATTTATGAAAATATGTATCAGTATCAAAAAATAAAATTTTATCTGAATCTTTCAAATTTAACTTATCCATTACAAATGCTAGTCCACGATTTTTTATACGGAAATGGTATTGACCATTTAAGGACCATTCATTTTTTTGCTCTTTACTCATCAACAAGGTTTTAATTGGGTAGCCTGAAAATGCCTCAGTTTTTTCGGTCAACACAACTACCTCAATTTGACTTCTATCTAATATCCAATGCATAAAAGTCAAGAAACTAAATATAGCGCCATCATAATATGCTTGGTCTTCGCCATAAACTATGTACAAAAGAATCTTTCTCATTAATTCCTCATATTTTAATTTTTATAAACCATTTTTCTACTTCATTAAATATTTCTTTTGGATCGATATCATAAATCAATTCATTCTTACCATGATTACTGCCACAACCAACTTTTCCACAAACCTTACAAGGTATAGAATTTTGAAAAATTGTTATATTATCATAGCTTTGTAATGGTTCATTACTCTTTGTTGCTTTATGGAGGGTATTTGACCATGGGGACCACATACTTAGCTTTGTTGGTCCAAATATAGCAAAAATACGTTTGTTTTGAGATGCAGCAATGTGCATATTAAGAGTATCCATCCCAATATAACCTAATGATAATTTACTCAAAGCAAAAAATTCTTCAATTGAAGTTTGTCCAATAAAATCATGTATATTAGGCAGAGATGGCAATATTTTTTTAATTTCCATATCAATCAAATTACTACTTCCAGTAACTAGAATTGGAACTCCCAATTTACTTAGATTCTTTAAAAGCTTATCTCTTAATTTTTTAGGGTAAATCTTGTATTCATATTGAGCAGAAGGATGGAATATTATAAAATTAGTAACCATTATGGAGTCTAGTCTTGATTTAATATTTAAAAAAGTTCTAGTAGAGGCTTCAATTTCAAAATGAATATTTTTATAATTAATATTTAACAAACTTAGCGACTTAAGATTATTTTCTAAGATATGTTTAGTATCATCAAAATAGTAATAATGAGTTAAAAATATTTTTTTCCACCACGATTTACTTTTATTAATTTCAACAGCACTAATTGATTTTTTTCCAGCAATTAATGCATAAATAACACTTCTATCACTTGCCGTGAGATTAATACTTAAATCGTACTTCTTATATAAATCTAATACAATATCTTTTTCCTGCCTCCATCTTGCTTTTCTTTTTTTTGAATATGAAAAAGTATAAATATTTCTTATAAAAGGAAAGAGTTCAGCAATTGAGATCGTATCATCATTTATAAGAAGGTCAATTTGAGGCTCTTCATAGTTCTCATAAAGAGCCTTTATAAGAGAAGAGCTTAAAAATACATCTCCATTCGATCTTTGAATTATTATTAGTATTTGTTTAGTGCTGTTCAAAATCTTTATACAAAAATGAACTAAAAAATATAAATAATAAGGTAGTAAAGTGTCCTAATAGATACGAGTCACTAAGCATTAAAACTAAAAACATTAAAGGCAAAGTAAGACCAGCATCTCGAATAAATTTACTTGAAGAGTTAAATGAAATCTTTATTTGGTAATAAAAAATACTTAGCATACTCAAAGTCCCTACCAAACCTAATTGAACTAAAAGCAAGATATACATGTTATGAGGATTAGTAGTACTTTTCATTTTTGGTGAGTTGATTTGATGAATAATATTGTATTCGTTTGGAAAATCACCAGTTCCAACCCCAATTATTGGATTTTTTTTAATAATTTCAAATGAATTTATTGCAAAATTAATTCTCGAACCAACAGAAGTATTAATTGCAGCATCTTTTAATTCAGAGTAATTAGAAATATTATTTAATGCAAGATTAACCCTTTCTTGAAAAAGATGGCTTGTTTGATAAGCAGTAAAGAATATTCCTGGAATAAAAATAAAAATTGCTATAAACGCTTTAATTCTTTGCTTGTCTAAAATCTGAAAAATTAGGATTGATAGCATTAAGAAAAAAGCTACTTGGCCTGCACGTCCACCAGTTATAAACATATTTACTGACATGGTAATTGCAAAAAATCCATATAAATACATTTTTAAATTTGCTATTTTTTTATTAAAAAATAATTCATGGAGTACTAAGTATATTGCAAAAGCTAAGATCGGATTATAGGAAACATGGCTCATAAATGGCGTAGGGTTTGTATGAGTTGCATTTTTAAATTCCCCTATAAACTCAAACCAAACTAAGTAGGAAAAAATCTCAGTAATTGAAATTGCAAGTAAGAATGCAGCTATATATTTACCAATATAATCTTTTTTCACAATCGTATAAAGAATTGGTAGAAGTAAAACAAAATACCACATTTTATGAACAATATGAAGGCCCCAGCTCAAATCTTCTGTCCATATCAACCCAATAATATGTAAGAAAAAAAATAAGATTGAAGCTATTAGTAATTTACTTTTAATAATCTGGGAAAATTTTGATCTATAATCTCCAGAGATTATCCAAAGAATACATATAATTACTATAACTAAATTACCCCCAAAAACAGTTAAAGGAAGTAAAAATGCGAGAGTTACTAATAAAAACTGATATGTTTTATCTAGATTAAAGCCTTCTAACATCAGAATCCTTTACAATTAATATAAAAATTATTATTTAAATTATACTTGCCTTATTTTATGTCTAATAAAACTATTTTTTTTGATCGAGATGGTGTAATTAATAAAGAGATAAACTATTTACATAAAATAGAAGACTTCCAATTCATTAATGGTGTTTTCGAGACTTGTAAGTATCTAATAAATTTAGATTATAAAATTATTATAATTACAAATCAATCTGGTATTGAGCGAGGATATTACACTGAGTATGATTTTGAAGTTATCACTAAATGGATGATAAATCAATTTAAAAAAAATCAGATCGATATATTAGATATTTTCCATTGTCCTCATTCACCTGAATCAAAATGTAATTGTAGGAAGCCAATGCCTGGAATGTTTAATGAAGCAAAAAAAAAATACAATATAGATATGAGTAAATCATGGCTTATTGGTGATAAAGAAGTTGACATTATGGCTGCGAATAGCTCAGGAGTATTTCAGACTATTCTTGTTAAAAGTGGCCATAAAATTAATGAAGCAAACTCTAATGCCAAATATATTCTAGATTCAATTAGCCAAGCAAGTCAAGTGATTACTAATTAAGTTTGGTTATTTTTTGCCTAGTAATTCTTGAGAAACCTTTACTATTTCTTGGACATTGATTTCTTTTATTGAAAAATCATTTCTATCTATCTTTAAAGGATTTACTTTGGATTTTGACTCAATGACTCTGTTAATTTTTGTAGTGTAAGTATTTCTATATCCTGGAGTAGGTCCAAATAAGGTAATTGAAGCAACATTCAGTGCCCAAGCTATATGAGTGGGGCCAGTATCTGGGCCTATTACTAAATCAGCCTGTGAAATTAATGATACTAGTGAACCTATAGATAACTTTTCGCATACATTTAAACTTGGATCTTTAGATTTTAATTCATCTGCCATTATTTTTTCATTTGAATCTCCCCAAATGATAAGATAATTTGCATCTAATAATTCTGTCAATTTTGCAAACCCTTCAACTGGATAACGTTTTGATGAATGAGATGCTCCTAATATTAATATAATATTTTTCTTTAAATTAGAGAAACTTGAAGTTAAGTTTTTATGACTTGGAAATAAAAAGGGTAATTTATGAGTAATTTCCTCACTATCAAATGGCAAATCTAAAGCAAATTTTATGAGTTCAAAATTTCGTTTAATAATATTTTCATCATAACTATACTTGAAAGTTTGATTATAAAAAATTGAAGCTACTCTCTCTCTTATTGAATTTTTATCAAATCCTAAGGTTATAGGTGAAGGTATCAATCGAGCAACTATTGCAGACTTAATGAGCCCCTGCATATCAATCACTAAGTCATATTTACCAAAAGTGTGTAGTCTTCTTAACTCATTAAAAAATATAAAAATTGATTTCTTCTGTTTAGCTTTTTTAATATTAACAACATGTACCTTGTTAACATCTGGATGAGACTCTAACAAATCTTTATAGCCCTCTTCTACCACCCAATCAATCTTAATATCTTGGAAATGCCTCTTTATAAACTGTAAAACAATCATCGAGTGAATGATATCGCCTAATGCGGAAAGTTTAACTATAGCTATCTTCATGAAAACTATTTTACAACGTCATTCACTTTCCAAGCGCTGCTTATTAAATTATGCTTTTAATGATATAATTTACATTGCTATAATTACCATGATAATTAATCCAGATGCATTCTCAAAATAAAGAAAAAAAATCTACTAATTTCATACGAAATGTTATAGATGAAGATATTTCGTCTGGAAAACATGCTAGTATTAAAACTCGTTTTCCGCCTGAACCTAATGGGTATCTTCATATTGGTCATGCAAAATCCATTTGTCTCAACTTTGGCACAGCAAAAGATTATGATGGTTATTGCAACTTAAGATTTGATGACACAAATCCCTCTAAAGAAGATATTGAATATGTTAATTCTATCAAAAAAGATGTTGCATGGCTGGGATTTGATTGGGATGGTGAAGTTAAATTTAGCTCAAGTTACTTTGATAAGTTTTATCAATATGCTGAAGAATTAATCTCTAAAGGCTTATCATATGTTTGCTTTTTAAGCGCCGAAGAAACACGTATATTTCGCGGGACTCTTAAAAAGCCTGGAAAAAATAGTCCTTATCGTGAAACAAGTATTGAGGACAATTTAAATCTTTTTAGAAAAATGAAAGCAGGTGGTTTTAAGGAAGGTGAATGTGTGCTGAGGGCCAAAATCGACATGGCTTCTAGTTTCATGTGTAAGCGTGATCCAACTCTGTATCGTATTCGATTTGAAAAACACCATCAAACAAATAATGATTGGTGCATATATCCAATGTATGATTTCGCGCATTGTCTTAGTGATGCTATTGAAAGTGTTACCCATTCATTATGTACTCTAGAGTTCCAAGATAATCGAAGAATTTACGATTGGATTTTAGAAAATTTAACCGATTTCAATTTATCGTATCGGCCTCATCAATATGAATTTTCTCGCTTAAATCTCGAGTATGCTACCACGTCTAAAAGAAAATTAAAACTCTTGGTAGATAATAATCATGTCAATAGTTGGAATGATCCTAGAATGCCTACTATTTCAGGCCTTCGCAGAAGAGGATTTACTCCAGCCTCTATAAGGGATTTTTGTGAACGAGTTGGGGTCTCAAAAGTAAATAGCATAACTGCTATTTCAATTTTAGAATCATCAATTAGAGATGACTTAAATAACTCTGCTTTGCGAGCAATGGCAGTAATTAATCCCATTAAATTAGTTATTGAAAATTACCCTGAAGGCAAACTTGAATCGCTTCAAGCACCAAATCATCCTCAAAAGAAAGAAATGGGGACCAGAGAAATCTTTTTTAGTCGTGAAATATACATTGATAAAGAAGATTTTTTAGAAGTTGCGCCAAACAATAAGTATAAACGCCTAGCAATAAATAAAGAGGTGCGCTTAAGAAATTCTTACGTAATTAAAGCTACTCATTTTGATAGTGACAAAGATGGTAATGTAAAAACTGTCTTCTGTACTTATGATCCATATACTTTAGGTAAAAATCCATCGGATGGAAGAAAAGTGAAGGGTGTTATTCATTTTGTTGAATCGACCAAAGCTATTAGCGCCGAATTTAGAATATATGATCGCCTTTTTTTAGATTCAAACCCAGCCAAATTTGACGATCTATCTTCGACACTTAACCCCAACTCTCTTGAGATTAAATATGGCTTTGTGGAGCTCAATTTATCACAAGCAAAACCTGAGATGGCGTACCAGTTTGAGAGAGAGGGTTATTTTTGCAAAGATAGTGAATCTGCTGGACTAGTATTTAATAAAACAGTCGGCCTTAGAGATACCTGGAATCAATAATCTATTTTTTGAAGCCAAGCATTTACATGCTTTATTTCAGAGTGCTTCGTTGTATCAATCTGAAGAGGCGTAACAGAAACAAAGTTATTAGAAATTGCATGGAAATCTGTACCCTCTGAATTATCAGCCTCTTTACCATTTTCACCAATCCAATAAAGAGATCTATCCTCTTTATCCTTAATACTTGGTTCAGATTTATGCCTACTTCCCAGGCAAGTACTCTTAATACCTTGGATTTCACTAAAAGGAATATCTGGAACATTCACATTAATAATGGTGTTGTAAGATAGTGCAGATTTATCAATTTGGGTAACTAGTATCTTAGCAATTTTTCCCGCTGTCTCGAAGTGATTACACTCCCAACTAGCAAGGGACATTGCAATTGATGGAAGCCCTAGAAATCTTCCCTCTATAGCACCGGCAACTGTTCCAGAGTAGATGGTATCGTCCCCCAGATTTGCCCCAAAATTAATACCAGTTACCACTAAATCAATTGACTCCTTTATGAAGCCACACAATGCCAAATGAACACAATCAGTAGGCGTTGCATCGATTGCATAAATATTTTTCTCAATTTGAATTGGTTTTAATGGCATTCCAAGAGTTAATGAGCTACTTGCTGCAGACTTATTCTCACTTGGAGCAACAACTATTACTTCTGCAATTTCACTCAGAGATTTTGTAAGCTGTTTGATGCCCTTAGCCTGGTAGCCATCATCATTACTTATAAGAATTCTCATTAACTTATTGTTAAGGCAATCTTATCTTTAATAACACCTACTTTAACAGTTCCTCCAGAGCTTAACTTACCAAAAAGAAGCTCATCAGCAAGAGGTTTACGCACCTCTCTTTCAATTAATCTCATCATTGGACGGGCACCCATCATAGAGTCATAGCCATTTTCTGCAAACCATTTTCGAGCTGCATCAGAAACAATCAATGAAACATTCTTTTTTTCAAGAACATCTTCAAGCTCAAAAAGAAATTTATTGACTACATAAACAACAATCTCTTCATTAAGTTTATTAAAGTAAATAATTTCTGAAAGGCGGTTTCTGAATTCTGGAGTAAATATCTTTTTAAGCTCCCCCTCATAATCAAGGGAATGATCTTGCTCATTAAATCCTATAGAGGCTCTTTGAACATTTTGAGCTCCAACATTAGAAGTCATAACAAGTATTACATTACTAAAGTCAACTTCACGGCCATTAGCATCAGTAAGCTTGCCGTGATCCATGACTTGTAATAGGATATTGAAAATATCAGGATGTGCTTTCTCAATCTCATCCAATAAAAGAACCGCATAAGGATTGCTATTTACTGCTTCAGTTAATAGGCCTCCCTCATCATAACCTACATATCCTGGAGGAGATCCTATAAGTTTAGAAATAGCATGCCTCTCCATATATTCAGACATATCAAATCTCAATAATTTAACACCCATAATCCTTGAGAGCTGCTTACAAATTTCAGTTTTACCAACTCCTGTAGGACCAGCAAATAAAAAAGAACCCATTGGTTGCTCAACTGGAGAAAGTCCAGAGCGCGAAAGTTTTATGGCAGTTGATAAAGACTCAACAGCACCGTCTTGACCAAATACACCGAGCTTAAGATCACTCTCTAAACTTTTAAGTAAAGACTTGTCATCACTAGTAACTTGGCGAGAAGGAATGCGGGCTAACTTAGCGACAATATTTTCGATATCAGGCACACCAATATTTACTTTACGTTTTGATTTAGGAAGTATTTGCTGAAGAGCACCAACCTCATCAATTACGTCTATCGCTTTATCTGGAAGTCGCCTGTCTCCAATATGTCGATGCGTTAACTCTGCAGCAGAGACCAAAGATGCAGCTGAATATTTAACATTATGATGTGCTTGATAATATTTTTTTAGACCATGTAAAATTTTTATCGTATCTTCAACTGAAGGCTCTTCAATATCCACTTTTTGAAAGCGCCTTGTAAGCGCATGATCTTTTTCAAAAATCTTACGATATTCATCATAGGTTGTAGAGCCTATACACTTAAGTGAGCCATCTGCAAGCGCTGGCTTAAGAAGGTTAGATGCATCTAAAGAGCCACCAGAAACACTTCCTGCACCAATTAAAGTATGAATTTCATCAATAAAAAGCACTGAATTCTTATCTTTTTCTAAATCAGTAAGCACTGACTTTAATCGCTTTTCAAAGTCACCCCTATACTTTGTGCCCGCAATTAGTACGCCAACATCTAGAGAATATATAGTTGTCTTTTTTAGAATTTCAGGAACCTGGCCATCTACAATTCTCTTAGCTAAGCCTTGCGCTATAGCGGTCTTACCAACACCGGCTTGACCAACAAGTAAAGGATTATTTTTTCTTCGTCTTGATAAAATTTGTACAGTCCTAAGAACTTCTTCCTCCCTACCAAGCAGAGGATCAATTTCACCAAGTCTAGCTTTTTCACATAAATTAGTTGTAAAAGACTCCAAAGAAGACGGCTTAGCCTGCTTATCACCTTCAACTTTCTTTGTTTCTTCAACTGGATTGTCAGCTAGATGGGAGGAAATCCCCTCCATAACATCCAACCTGGAAATATTATTTAGCTTCAGCATATAAACAGCGTGTGATTCTTTTTCAGAAAAAATACTGACAAAAACATTCATCGCGTTAACAGAATTTTTTTGAGCAGACTGCGCCTGATAAACACTCCTTTGAAGAACTCTTTGAAACCCTACTGTTGGAACGATATCTATTTCAGCATCTTCAGAGATAATAGGAGTGTGTGAGTCAATATATTGATCAAGTTCAGCGCGAAGTTCATCAATGTTGACACGCTTACCTCTAAGAAATGCAATAACCTCATCCATATTTAGTAGCGCCAACAATAAGTGCTCTACCGTTACGAACTCAAGGCGACGATTTCTAGCCTCAGTCATCACCATATTAATCTCTTGCTGTAATCCTTGTTCAATCATAAAATACTGTTTTTGTTATTAACTTAATTAATCCTTAATTTTAACATCACTGTAGGCAATTTGAATCAAAATAAAATTCAAATTTAACTTAAATAAATAGTTAGATAGATCTCAATTTACTTTCAAAATCTTCCCTGTTATGATAGCCACCACAAAGTTGGCGATACCCTATCAAAGATGAACGCGCATGAAGAAGTCGCCAATTGTCAAACGTTAACACTTTTCCAGGATCCAACATAAACTCAAATTGGCGACTTGAGTCATTTGCTAGATTATGAAATATTTTATAAGCATCATAAAACTTACCCATTAGATCGTTTTCCAGCCTAAAAGGCGCGCGGTCATGATTATTAAAGCTTACTTGAATAACGTCACCATTATCATTGACACGGAATAAAGGTCGATGCGCCTCTAAATAAGTATCTGGCTTGATATAGCGCCCAGGAATATTAACATTACACAGGATATTAAATGCATCAGGATGCTCAGATCTCATCTTTTCTGCAATTGCAAGGCCATCAATTAATTGATTTTCACCGCCAATAGAGTCTCTTTTTATGCAGTGCAAGGTTTGAAGTCCTGGTGCATCATGAACATATGTTCCATCTGTATGGGGCTCAATAGCTAGTGATGTAAAGGCAGTATCATCAGGATTTTCAAGCTTATTATCCCAAACAGAAAAGCCTCCAAAAATAGAGTTTCTGATATAAGCCATTCCCTCCATAAGTTCTTTTGTTGCCTCTGGAGTTTCAGGAGTCTCTGTTACTAAAGCAAAGCCAACTCTTTGAATATGATTTAGCCAAGTTTTTATTCCTCCATCACTCATAAGCTCCTGATAGGTTATTTCAGGGAAGTCTTTAATTTCATTTGAGGAATTCCATACATTGTTAGAATTCAATGCATATGACTGAGGAAGGCTTGGCACTGACATAGTTTTAAGTAACTCAAAAGAAAGACTACTTTCAGATTGATCACTCCATTTAATAAAAATACTTTCAGAAGATCCGTCAAGCCATATTTCGTTGACAGTATTATTTAGTGGCTCACTAAATGAATCAATCTGACGCTGCTTAGTATCTGGATGTAAGTCTTCTTTGCTTTCACTATGGTCTCTAAGCCAAAACCAAGGATAGCAACTCAAGGAATCATCATTCCAAAAAACATTTAAACCTTTATCTAGAGATTCAATAGATTTGATTAACATTTTTCTTCCTTATTTAAATTTATACAGTAATAAAATTTTATCATCTCAATAGGCGTTAAATTAAAAAAAATTATATACCTAACTCCCTTAATACAGCCATCAATGGCTGGTCATTGTCTCTAGAATAGCCGATCACTTGCTTAACTTTTGTTTGCGCAACATCATAAGAATATGACCCACATACCGCTTCTCCATCTATATGAATCTTTAGCATGATTGCTTCAGCAGCTTGAAACTCTTTATTAAAAAATCTTCGTAAAACATCAACTACAAACTCCATTGAAGTGTAATCATCGTTTAGCAAAATAACGTCAAATCGATTAGGTATTTTTAATTTTTGCTTAACAGTTTTTAAATTAGCCTGAGTCATCTGACTATCGAGAAGATTGTTGTAATAATAAAATTATTGAAATAAACATGACCACAATAGATGGCAATATAGAACTCAACAAAGGGCTAAAGTCAAAACTTAGCGCCATTGCACTAGCAACTCTTGACAACATTTCAAATGATAAACCAAGCGCAACTCCAAAAAATATTTTCCTCCCCAAGGTAACGTCCCTTGTAGAACCAAAGATAAATAACATTGCAAGTAAAATCATTGCCACAAGAGTAACGGGTTGAATTAAACGCTTATAAAGTTCCACCTCAAACACTCCTGAGCGTAGTTTATTATCAGACAAAAATCGAATCTGCTTAATAAGTGTCCAAGTTGAAAGGTCTTCAGGTTCTTTTTCTAAACTATCTATCAAATCCTGATCAAATGAAACTGTTTTATCATATGAATTTCGCTCTTTTAATGAAATACCCTCAAAAGAACTTGACTCATCAATAGAAAAAATCTCACTGTCACTCATATCTAAAGAATTGCCATCAAATAAAGCATTTTCTGACTTAATGACTCTTTCAATCTTATTGGATGAGTTAACTTCAATAATGGTAATACCGCTAAATAATGAGCCATCGATATTTTTATTCACATTAATAAAGTTACCGCCATCTCTAATCCAAAAACCTTCTTGATTAAAGGATGCACTAGAACCTCCCATAGCATTTGACTTACTACTTTTAGCAAGATGACTTGAAATTGGAGCTAAAAACTCCCCTATACAAATGAAAAAAAGTACAAAGATAAGGGAGTTTTTTAAAGTAAGTAATGTAATTTTTAATATAGAAGCCCCAGATACTCGGAAAATAAGAAGCTGCCCAGTTGTAGCTAGGTGCCCCATACCTAAAATACAGCCCAATAATATTATTGGCGATGCTTGCCTGTATGCAACTTCAGGCAATTGAAGAATAATATAGGTAAACGCTGAAAGGATTGTATAGTCATCTTTTCCAACACTATTTAGCTCCGCTAAAAAGTTAAAAAAACTGTAAACACTAGTCCAAACCACAAGAACAATTATTGTGTAGCTTAAAAGTGTTTTAGCAATGTAGCGATCTCTAATTTTCATTAAAATATAAAGTATTAATAACTGTTTTTAAAAGCATATCTTTTATGACTGACTTACAACAAAATAAAATCTTGATAATTGATTTTGGATCACAATATACCCAACTCATTGCAAGACGAGTCAGAGAAATAGGCGTTTACTGCGAATTAGTGCCATATGATGTCAACCCCCATTTTATTGAAAAATTTAACCCTAGTGGCATTATTCTCTCCGGCGGTCCCGATACAGTGAGTCACAACGATTCAGCACGAGCGCCAAATATTGTATTTGATTTAAAAGTACCAGTATTAGGAATATGTTATGGAATGCAAACTATGGCAGTTCAGCTTGGAGGCAAAGCTAAAAGCTCTAAAAAAGCAGAATTTGGGTTTGCAAAGATTCGCGCCAGAAATCATTCTAAGCTTTTAGTTGATATTGAGGATGAAATTAATTCAGAGGGACATGGTCTTTTAGATGTTTGGATGAGTCATGGAATAGAAGTTACAAAATTGCCGGAAAATTTCGAGTTAATCGCATCTACTGATAATTGCCCTATTGCTGGCTTTGCAAACAACAAAAAGAACTACTTTGGACTTCAATTTCACCCTGAGGTAACCCATACAAAGCAAGGAACTCAAATTCTAGAGCGATTTATTACAAATATTTGTCAATGCGAAAAAAAATGGACAACAGATAATATTATTGATAACTTATTAGAAAAAATAAAATCTCAAGTAGGCGACAAAAAAGTTCTCTTAGGTCTCTCGGGGGGTGTTGACTCATCGGTCGTAGCAATGCTTCTACACCAATCTATTGGTCATCAGCTAACCTGTGTTTTTGTAGATAACGGCTTACTAAGGCTTAATGAAGGTGATGAGGTAATGAGGACTTTCTCTCAAAATCTTGGCGTAAAGGTTATTAGGGCTGACACTCAAGAGTACTTTTATGATCAACTTTCAGATGAAGCTGATCCTGAGTTAAAAAGAAAAATAATAGGTGGAGCTTTTATTGAAATATTTGATCAAGAAGCACAAAAAATAAAAAACATTAAATTCCTCGCCCAAGGCACCATTTATCCAGATGTCATTGAGTCGGCAGGAGCCGCTTCGGGCAAAGCTAAAGTTATCAAATCTCATCATAATGTTGGCGGACTCCCAGATAATATGCAGTTCGAACTGGTTGAACCACTAAAGGAGTTATTTAAAGATGAAGTGAGAGAGATTGGAGTAAAACTTGGCCTTCCAAAAAAAATGCTCTATCGCCACCCTTTCCCTGGGCCTGGTCTAGGCGTTAGAATTCTCGGTCAAGTTAAAAAAGAATACGCTGATATCTTAAGAAAGGCAGATCATATTTTCATGGAAGAGCTTAACAATCAAGGCTTGTATGACAAGGTTGATCAAGCCTTTGCAGTATTTCTTCCAGTTAAATCAGTAGGCGTTACTGGAGATGAAAGAAGGTATGACTTTGTTATAGCGCTTCGCGCTGTTGAGACTGTGGATTTTATGACTGCACGCTGGGCAAGACTTCCATATGACTTCTTAGACCACGTCTCTAATCGCATCATGAATGAAATTTCACGAGTCTCGAGAGTAGTGTACGATATTTCAGGAAAACCACCATCTACTATTGAGTGGGAATGAGTAAAAATACATACAGAATAGGTTTCGCATTTTGATACAGTCTTTTATAACGGGTTTTTTTCTTGGATTTTCTTTAATCGTAGCCATTGGAGCTCAGAATACTTTTGTTCTAAGACAAGGTATTCTTGGTCAACATGTCTTTTATGTAGCTTTATTTTGTGCAGCTTCTGATGCCCTGCTAATTAGCATTGGAGTAGCAGGTATATCATTTTTTTTAAATAATTTCATTAGTCAAAATTCAAACATTCTTTTTGCTTTGTCGGCTGTTTGGCTTGCGGGTTATGGAGTTATAAGATTAAGGTCTGCACTTAAATCTAATAACACTATTGAAATTGAAGCCTCTACGTTAAATGGTCTTTTCCCAACTATTTCAGTTGCTGCAGCGTTAACTTTTTTAAACCCACATGTGTATCTTGATACTATGATTCTTATTGGGTCAATATCTCAACAATTTTCTGGATTTTACAAAGCTACATTTGCATTAGGTGCCATCTTAGCTAGTTTTGTTTTTTTCTTTTGCCTAGCTTATGGAGCAAAAATATTATCGCCACTTATGCAACGTCAATCAGCTTGGAGAATGCTTGATTGCTTAATAGCATTAATTATGTTTACTATTGCATTCCAATTAGCTTCTGCAGGAAACTGGCTTTAAATCAACAAACTCTTTGTTAAAATCAACCTATGAATGAAGATGAAAAATGGATGAGACTTGCACTCGAACAGGCCGAAAAAGCAGAAGAGGAGGGCGAAGTTCCGGTAGGAGCCATCTTAATTAAAGATGGCCTTATTATTGCAAGAGCCCATAATCAACCTATATCAACAAATGATCCAACGGCTCACGCTGAGATTCAATTATTAAGGGCTGCAGGGGTGAAACTAAAAAACTATCGCCTAACTGAAACTTCACTCTACGTTACTCTAGAACCTTGTGCGATGTGTCTAGGCGCAATAATGCATGCTAGAGTTGAGCGTATTGTCTTTGGAGCTCACGATCCAAAAACAGGTGTTTGTGGCTCTTCAGAAAACTTAATGAGCGCTAACTGTTTTAATCATAAAATTAACTTGGTTAGTGGGGTATTAGAAAATGAAAGCAAGCAACTCCTTAAGAATTTTTTTATTTCACGTCGATAAGTTTATAATTTTCAATTAACAATTACTTTTTTCATTTGTTTTACAATTAGTTTACTATTTAGATAAAATATCTCATAATTATCTACAATTAACTCAAAATGCAGCAAGCCAACCAAGAACCTTATCCTTATCAAACGAATGAAATTAACCTAGGAGAGATACTTAATTCTTTAATAGCAAGAAAATTTCTTATAGCTGGTCTGACTGGTTTTGTTACTGTTCTTGCAATCCTATATGCACTTAATCTAGCGCCGACCTATCAAGCAACCTCTTCATTTACATCGCCTAGTACAATATCGATTACCACTATAAATAGACTAAATTTTTTGCTTACAGAAAAATATTTAATTCCAAATGATGATACTTCTGTGGCAGTCACTGACGCTTTATCAGTTATGGGGTCTGAATTATCTGAAACGAAGGAATCGATTTTCTCTAAATTTTTAACTAAATTGTCATCAAAAGATTTTCAAAAACAAGCCTTTCTTACGGGTGACTTTTTAACTAAGTTCAATATAGGTAACATTGCTATTGTTGATGTCGATGCGTTTATTTCTGCAACTATTAATTCAGTTATCGTTAAATCACCTAATATCACTTCAAAAGACGAGAATCTTGGCTTTGAACTGCCTTATTCAGTGACAATGGTAGGAGGCAATGCTGAGGCTATTTCAGAGTATTTAAATTCACTTGTCAACCTTGCCAATTCCAAAACCATTATTGAACTCATCAAGCTTAATGAGCTAAAGACTTCCAATCGCTTAGATGATATATCTCTAGAACGTGAATTACTCTTAGCTAAAGCTGAGAGAGCTCGCATGTCAGAAATCGATCGCATAAAAGAGCAAGATGGTGAATTATTAAGAGAAATTAAAAACAAAATTACTAGGGTAAGATTACAAGCAAAACAAAAACGGTTAGATAAGATAGTGCAATTAACTAGCTCTGCCAAAATAGCAAAATCTTTGGGGATTATAGAAAACAATTTAAATAAGTTCAATGGATCTAACAATTATTCTGTCGACTCTCCCTTGGTTATTTTTGATACCGCGGACCTACCAGAATGGTATTTATTTGGTGAAAAAGCACTAATTCAAAGAGTTGAAATATTAAAGAATCGTGTGAGTGATGATCCTTTTATTCCAGAATTAATCGATCTAACCAATAAATTAAGCGAAATTCAAAGCGACAACATATTAAAAACTCTTGAAACGAGAGTAGACGATAGTCCATTTATTTTTGAAATCGTTAAACTAGATATTGAAAAAATTAAACTCAAATCAAGAAAAATTGACATGAATGGTGTCAATGCTATGCAACTCAGTCAAATTTCTATCCCTCCATCAAGCCCTTTTAAGCCAAACAAAAGAATGATTGTATTGCTAGCATTTATTGGCAGTTTGATGATGAGTGTTTTCTTGGCTTTAATTATGGGTGCATTAAAGCCTGATGAAAAGGCTTCTCCTGCCTAAATAAACTTTGAAATTTTTAGTCAAGAGTTTAGTTCATTAGATGGACTAAATGATTAAGTCATTTGCAGTATGGACACAAAATGATTCTGACTCCAAACAACGCTTTACGGCATCATCAATATTCTTTACGTAAATGGTATTTCCACCAACATTGTAAGTATCCAAAGTATTTACTTTTCGCGTGAATGGATCATAACTAATTGGAAGAAATCCGAAAGAAGAGATCTTCTCATCAATGTCCGAATCCTTAATACCAAACAAATTTCCGCTTCCGTTTAATTCAACAATTAAGGCAATAACATTTGGATTTGAAAAAAAGTTACTACCCCCATCAAGAACAAACTTTTCATAACCTTCAACATCAATTTTAACAATGGTAGGGTTTTTTGGCTCAAAATTACTATCTAAAGTAATGACATCAACTTTAGTAGTGTCTTTATTGCTGGGATCGGTATTGACTTTATTCGTACAATTAAGGCTGTTGGTAAATTCAAGTTTGACACTCTTATCACCCACCCCATTATTTCTCGCATCAACTAAAGAATCGATTCGATTTATTTTAATTTGATCGAGTAATCTATCAAATGTTGAAGGTAACGGTTCAAAACATATTGAATGACATCCCCTAACACCACTAGCAAGTATCGTATAAGCACCAACATTTGCACCAATGTCAAAAAAAGTGTCTGTTTTTTTTTGAGAAATGAAGCAAAAAACTCATATCTTCATATTCCATAAAACCACAATACAAATTTCCAGTTAAGCCAGTCTCACCTTTCATTGCTATAAATTTTGCATCATCAACCCAATCTACAAGAAACTTTGCACCCATCAAACGTGTTGCAATTTGCCACTTAAAAAAGGCAATTATCGAACGCAATTTATGCTCGCTATTAAAAGGATGATTTACGATAAATTTAAGAATGGAAAGAAGTGTTCTCATCATTAGAATCCAATATTCAAATATTTACATCAGTTTATTCTATGGCAAATTATATAACAACAATTATTATTTGCTCATCATAGTCATTACGCATATCAGCAATGTCTTTAGCACTAATTGAAGATGCACTTACGTTATTCGATGTAGGTAATTAATTAAACCCTCTCTTAGAAAGGTAAGCTATATCAAGAAGGGCTAAAAACTATTTAATCATCGGCCCTATGGCGCGTACATCCCACCATTAACATGCAGAGTCTGGGCGGTAATATAGGAGCCACTCTCACCAGCAAGGAACAATACAGATTGAGCGATTTCATCAACCGTGCCCAAGCGAGCTAAAGGAATTTGAGATGCTAAAGCCTCTTTTTGCTCATCAGGGAGAGCGTCAGTCATATCAGTTTTTATAAAACCTGGAGCAATCGCATTCACTGTAATTCCTCGAATACCAACTTCACGGGCTAGTGACTTTGTAAAGCCCATAATTCCAGCCTTAGCAGCGGCATAATTTGACTGTCCAGCATTGCCCATAGCGCCGACAACTGAAGTAATGGAGATGATTCGACCAGACCTTTTTTTAATCATGCCTCTTAGTACAGCTTTTGACATCTTATAAACAGAAGAAAGATTAGTATTAATAACATCATCCCACTCGTCTTCCTTCATTCTAACAAGGATATTATCGCGAGTGATACCAGCATTATTAACAAGTATATCAACCGAGCCATAATCTGCAGTGATATTCTTTAAAAGATCAGTAATTTGTTCATTATTGGTAACATTAAGCTTCATACCTTTACCAAGAATATTGTTTTCATTGAATATTTTAGAAATATTTGCAGCCCCCGCATCGCTTGTTGCTGTTCCAATTACTGTTGCCCCTGCATGGCCTAATGTTAATGCAATAGCCCTACCAATTCCCCTACTCGCGCCCGTTACAAGGACTAATTTTTCGTTAAGCATTTGATATTTCCTCGATAATAGATTTTAATGAAGTTAGATCTATTATAGCCGAACCACTAAGAGACTTATCAATACGCCTTGTTAGTCCAGCCAATACTTTTCCAGGACCAGTTTCAATAAGTTTTTCTACCCCTGAGCCTTTCATTTCTTGAACTATTGAAGTCCAAAGAACTGGCTTATAAAGCTGTTCAACCAATTTAGACTTTATCTCTTCAATATTGCTTGAATAATCTGCATCAACATTATGAAGAACTTTCTCACTTCCCATTTGAAAATTAATAGTTTCAACTGAGCTTTTAAAATCCATTGCAGCATCTTTCATAAGTGAGCAGTGTGATGGAACGCTTACTGGAAGGACCAATGCCCGTTTTGCTCCAGCTTCTTTCATTAACTCACATGCACTAACTACTGCTTTTTTCTCACCAGCAATAACAACCTGGCCTGGTGAATTAAAATTCACGGCCTCAACTACGCCAACTTCATTAGCAATAGAGCATATTTCAATAACTTTTACGTCATCAAGCCCCAATATAGCCGCCATAGATCCTGAGCCACTTGGCACTGCTGTTTGCATTAGTTGAGCCCTTTTTCTGACTAATTTTACTGCTTCAAAAAAGTTTAAAGATCCAGAAGCTACAAGAGCTGTATACTCACCTAAGCTGTGCCCAGCAATAGAGATAGGCGTTAAGCTAACTTCACTTGCTAAAACTTTATACGTT
>Ga0209482_1000631_pt1 | contig 29339 bp, 48 predicted proteins | sample CoawatmetaG10DNA_FD_187512 | JGI IMG/M metagenome (GOLD analysis project Ga0209482, IMG submission 187512) | Marine microbial communities from the West Antarctic Peninsula - Coastal water metaG104-DNA (SPAdes) (version 2) | ecosystem: Environmental > Aquatic > Marine > Coastal ...
ACAGGCTATGGTTGGGCTAACGCTTACCATGAAAATAACTTAGATGATTTACCTTTAGGTTATATAAAAAAGGTAGAAGCTTTTTTTAGAGAGATGAAGATGACATTAGCTGAGCCCTTTGAAAAAAGAAGATTAGATAAAAAATATAAGGAGAAACAAATGACAATAAACATAAGTGAAATAAAAGATGTACTACCTTTAGGGGAACAACCAGAAGGCAATTTAGATGCACTTGGAAAACTAGAAGAAGCAAGAAAAGGTTTATTTAAAAACCTTGATATACTTCAAGCTAATATAAAAAAACTTAAGGATGAGAATAAAAAACTCACAGAAGCTTTAGGTTTAACAACTTTAGCTTTAGGCAAATTAGCAACAGAGGAACCTTTATTATTAACAAAAGATATGGAGATTAAAAATGAATGTTGAAAAATGGAAATCGGTAGCAGTTAAAAAGAAAGATTATTCCTTACTCAAAGCAATATGTAAGGAAAAGTTTAGGGCCCCAGGAGCCATGATATCTAAGTTAATACACAGTCATGTAGAATATGAGGCTAAAAAACAAAAAATATCTACAGAAACTTTGGTAAACAAATTATTAAATGGAGATAGTAATGATGACGGAAAACGATCTAAAAAGAATTGATACTCGAATCAAAGCTAAAGAATTGTTTACTGTTGAATTAGACCATGCCACTAACACGCTTACTTTTATTGTTAATGGCAAGGTCATGAATGTAGTTAAAACATTTAAAGCAGAATCTTTGTTTGAAAGAATGTTAAAGATTGCTAAGTTTAAATTCTTGAAGATGAGGGATGCCAGTAGGAAAGAATACATTGAGAATTAATATGGGATAGTCCTATAAAAAAAGTTATTGCAGGGTTATCTCAGTTTGCTAAGTTTAGCAGAAAATAACTAAGAGGTAAAAAATGACAAATGATTATAGAGTTAAGATAACAATAAGAAACGAACGAATACTAAAACTAATTGAAGACCAAGGGTATGTCAGTGTTAGGAAATTTTGTGAAGCACAAAAACTAGAATACCAAAGAACAACAGAATTAATTAGTGGTAAACTTAAACCTATTAAAGATAATGGTGAGTTATGTTATATATGTGACCAACTTTTAAAAGCTTTAGGAGCAGAGTTTGAAGATTGTTTTACACCTAGACAAATGAAAGGATTTAATAAAAGATCTTTTGAAATTAAAGTTAAAGAAGAAGATCTTAAAGCACTTATTAACCCAGCTGTGAATCAAGAGACGAAAATGATTGAACAGGATGCAAAAAATAATATTCGTTATGCAATTGAGATGGGCCTTGGATCTAGAGAAGCTGCCATGCTTAAAATGAAGTTTGGTTTTGATGATGGCCATGAACAAACGTTAGCACAAATTGCTACAACTTTTGGAGTATCTACAGAAAGAGTTAGACAGATCCTTGCTAGAGCTAAACGTAGAATGTCCCATCCGAATGTTATGAGAAAAATATTAAAATCAGGTGCAGATGAAGTATTTAATATAAAAAATTTACCTAATCATTTAAAAAAAATTAAAAAAGAAGATGATGCAGATATGGATATGGATGATTCTTTTTTAGAACGGTTAAGTAAAAAACATTTAAATTAATGAAAAAATAATTTTCCATCTACCTTGTACCCACGACCTTAATTAGTTTATAATAAAGACTTGCAACACAAGCAAAATTTTTATATGACTAAACTATTACGCAACCACAAGATATGTACCGACTGTAAAGGTACAGGTAAAATAAAAACTTTTAGTCATAGTTTTGTATCTTGTATCATTTGCAATGGATCAGGAATAACGAACCACGGCTCATCATCAGAAGCTCAACAAGTATTATTATTTAAAGTAGCGTGGGATTACATAAATGGCAGAGAAAAAGGGTGGTATCACTGATCTAACTAAGGTCTTAATAGATGCCTCAAAAAATTTTAATGAGAGGCAGTATGGTAAGCTGCAGTCTGTATTATTTGCATTAATGCATGGCGTTAATTTCGGCTATAACTCAATGGATGGTAGGTTTTTAGAAGACTCCAATGATTTATTTGTTATGCACAAAGGTGATAAGGTACATAAGAAGTTAACTAAAAAAGATAAAGTTAAATACAAAGATAACGTAATACAATTTAAAGACTATAGTAAAGAGGTTAATTATGATGGCTGACAACTATAGTAAGGAAGAGTCTCAGCTAGACTTTAATGAGATAACCGAACACATTGCAGAAGAAAATTTACAAGGCGCAGCCATTACAATATTAATTGATGATGTACATGAACATTTTGAGATCGCCACTCGATTAAACTTTAAAAAATCGAAAGGCCATTATCGTGCTCTACTCAGTAGACTTATTAAGACTTATGGGCATTAAAATAACGTCTGATATTACAAGCGAAAATCATGTTTGTAATGAGCAGAAGTTGTGGAGACATGTAATTTTAAATGCTTTTGAAGATACTAGAACTGAATCTGGAGACCGTAAGCCAAGCTTAAATAAGTGTGACGCTCACTACTGGATTGCAGAGTCCTTAGATTTTGAACAAATTTGTTGGTGGGCTGGATGGGAACCAGAAGATGTACGTTATAGATATTATAAGGCCCTGACTAAAGGTGATATAAAATTTAAAAGAAGACATTTATTATGGCATGAATACGATAAATTATTCCAAAGATTAAAAGTTGAAACTAACTTAGATTACAGACGTGAACTTAGACGTAATGTAGAAAATAAACGTAGACAGATCATGATGGCTGATAATGTTTATGTTACTAAATTCTTAAAAGATTTATCTATTGAAATGTAGTCTGCAGTTGGGGAGCAATTCTCAACTGCAGATTTAACATATCTAACTAACAATGAGATTATGATAATGATAAAAACATAACTCGATATAACTTTAATGCCTGGAACGTGATACGTCAATCTTTAATATAGGTCAATGACACAGTGACCACGGCTCACGGTTCTCTCTCCTAGTACACTTCCTTAGAAAAAAAAAAATAAAAAAAAGTTTGTAAGGGTTTTTCTCTGGGAAACTAGGAAAAACGTTGATATATAATACTTCTAGAGCAAAATAGACTAGGAAAACACTGGGAAGATTCCTAGTAGTTCTAGGAAAATATACTTCTTGAGGCCTTTCACTGTAATAAAAAAATAAAAAAATAGTTTGTAGTAAAGTGTATTAGGGAAAAATTATGATATAACAGGTCAAGATGACTAAAAGAAAAAATACTTTAAAATCTACTGCTGAGCTCACATTAAAGCAAAAGGCCTTTGTAGATATATATGTTAGTAACTGGGGAGAGATCTCTAAAACTGAAGCTGCATCAAGGGCAGGATATAATTCTATTAAAAAAGAAGGGCCCACAGAAATCGCCAGCAGACTAACTGATCCAAATAAAAACCCCCACGTTGTGCGTTATATGGAAATGAAATATGCTCAAGAATTAAAAAAACACGAAGGGGACAAGCTTAAAAAATATAAAAGGTTTGAGACACTAAGTAAAAAAGCAGAAGATAAAAAACAATTCTCTGTTGCCGTAAATGCAGAATATCGTAGCGGACAGATGGCAGGATTTTTTATAGATAAAAAAGAAGTAACCCATGTTGGATTGGAGGGAATGAGTCGTGAACAACTTGAAAGTAGGCTTACCGAGCTTGAAGGAAAAATTGGAGAAGCTAAAAACATTATTGACGTTACGCCAGAAGAACTTAATAAATGACGGTAATTTTATGCAAGTATTTAATGAAGTTCACAACAAACATTTGCATACTTCTGTTGGTATTGTAAGCGTAGTAATTGACAATAAATTTAAGGTAAAGAAATGAAAACTTTGAGGTTATATGTGGGAATTATTTTCAAAACTTTGAAGCCTTATGTGGGAATTTATGAAAAATAAAAAATTACAAAAATCAAAAATTTTAAATTTTAATTTTAAGAATTTAGGCAATGATATTTTACAATATCCTTTCGTTGAGATAAGGTGGTTGGATATTGAGGGGGACGCAGGTTGGAGTAGTACAAAAGATTTAAATAAAGAAAAATTACCTGTGTGTGTTTCCAAAGGTTATCTGTTAAATCAATCTAATGGTATAACAAGAATTTTTACAGATTATATAGAGACTAAAGAAAAACCAACATTTGATAATGTTGGTAATACTACAATTATTCCAACATCAGTAATTCAATCTATTAGAAAAATAAAAGTTTAATCTTGTAATAATTTTTTTAACGTATATCTTTGTTGCTATGGATAATTTTTTAGCTTTTATAGTAAGAGTATTAATTTTTTACCCTATACCCTTTATAATTTTTGTTATTTTATTATTTTTTTTATTTTAATTTAACGCTTGACTTCTTAATATATCCCATATACATAAGATATCGGAGTGTTCTCTGAATATATTTCATTGAGGACATTCCTTAACTAACAATAAAAACGGAGCAATAAAAATGAGCACAAAACAAATAAGCAAAGACAATAAAGAGTATTGGGAAAATAAACTTAATAGTAAGTTCCAAACTAAAATACAAGCTATTGAAAGTATGCACCTTGCAGAAATCAGAGAGACTAGTGAAAAAAACTTTGGTAGCTTCACTAAAACGCTTCAAGTTGAAAAGGATTTGAAAGCAGTTGACATGGCAGAAAGTGATTACAATACTTTTTTTGATAGTATTGATAAATTACTTAATGCTAAAAGAACCAAGTTAAGAGACGCTTCTCAAAAGCTAGAAACCAAACTGAAAGATTGGGCTTCTAATCGTAATTGGGATATTAACAATTATAGTAATGATAAAGTTCCTGCTTGGGATTGGGATAGTAAAGATAAATATTCTCTATCGGAGGATTTTACTAAATTCCTAGAGAGTAAGTGTCACGAGGAAACAAAAAAAGCCTTTTACAAAACTAAAAAAGGTGAGGAGTTAAAAGTAATATCAGAAGCTAAAGAAAAGGCTATTGATTTATTACACTCTGATATGATTGGTTCAGAAGTATTAAGGCATATTTCGGCTATTGCTAAAAAATCACAAATAGCAATTTCAATACCTCAACCAGACGTTAAACAATTATCAGCTTAAATTAACTAGCCCTATGTTATGAGCATAGGGCATTAAAAATTTTATGATAATCACACCAGAAAAATGGAGTTTCAACGATCTATCCATATTTAGAAATTATAAAAATCAATCTATTCATGTTTGGGAATACTATAAATGGATTACAATAGAAGTTAAACCACAAGATGTAGTGGTTTTAAATAAATTAAAAGAAGATTGTTATTCATGTTTATTACATGATTATGAACTTATTGAAGCCAATGATGGCACAAATGAGTTTATGAGTAATAGTCCAGTAATACTTAAAAGAATTAAATCCTTATATAATAGTGATGTTGATTTTTTTATTGATGACAATATTTCCTTTAAATGCGTAAGTAATCACAGAACAATTACTTTATCTAAAAAAGATTTAAATAATTTAAAATAGTTTCTTGACTTCTTATTATATCCCATTAAATTGAGAGAGTGTTAAATATAAAAAACAACTTAACAAAGAGGTAAATCAAATGACAACACAAAAAATGGTACAATTAAAAAAAACAAAAACACTTTCACCTATTGAAAATGTTAAACTATTCAAAGCATGTGAGCTAAATGACCAAAGAAAGTCATATAATAAGCTATGGATAAATGTAAAAGAGGAAGCACTTGAAATTGTTGAAAATCTTGGTGGTTCAATCATAAACAAATATAAATCTAAATCATATTATATAGAAGTAGCTAAAAAAAATACTACTAGGTTTGATTTAAAATCTTTTAGAGAAAAATACCCACACTTATACGATCAATATATTGTTGAGGGTGAGAGCGTTGAACTTAAAACAAAGATAGTTAAATAATGGATATTGCACTTCATATATTCTTAATATTAATCAGCTTTACAATAGCCTTTTTAGGTGTCGTAGTTTTATTTACTTTTGATACCCAAATTGGCTTTTTGTTGGCACTTGGTGGTATTACATTATCACTGAGAGTTATGAGTAGAACTTAAAAATTCTTGATAATTGGGATTAACACAGACAACCAATTAGCTTGATTAGGGGGCAACAAAGGGAGACTGGAGTTGCCTCTTTTTTTATGTTATTGACTTAATAACATAATGAAAAAACCAGAGAGTAATTTGTGGAAACGCATTAAAAATTTAAAGCTAAAAGGTCAATTATTTCGCATAGAAAGTAATACAATCAATGGAATTCCAGACGTTTATTGGTTGATAGATAAGAAAAGTATTTGGATAGAGCTCAAGTCCAATGATGTCAAGAATTTAGGTTTATCAAAGTATCAAATCAACTGGCATTTAACTCATTACAAAAATGGTGGCGTTTCATTTATCCTGCGAGAGAGCCTCTCGCTGAAAGGTCTCTCAGAATATCAAGTCTTCGTGATTCGTGAGCCGAGAGCCATTGTCCTTGCTTATTCATCTTTAAAATTGATTGACGCTTTAAAATTCTTGACGCAATAACCACGTCTCAAGCCTAATCTCTATTGTGCGTAAACTTTGAGATTGCATGTGGGCTTTTTCCTTTTCCTTATTAACCTTTATACATGCGTAAACTTTGAGATTGCATGTGGGCTTTTTCCTTGCCCCTATTCCCCTTTATATGTGCGTAAACTTTGAGATTGTATGTGGGCTTTTTCCTTGTTCCTATTCCCCTTTATACTATTAGATAAAATAAATTTTATCTAATAGGCCCTGAGCCGTGGACCGTTAAGCCCGGCAGCTGCTTATTAATTTTAAAAATAATTAAAAGATTTGTTGACACTTGAAGCCGTCCCATGTTAATGAGATAGAAACTAACCTAAGGAAAAAATGATACATATAAGTAAAATGACGGGGAAGCTTGAAGGCTTCCAGGCCATCAACACCAACACGGTAACGAATGACTATTGCAATAAACAATACAACAAAAAAGATCCGAATAATATTTGTACCTTTTGTTATTCGCAGGAAATGTTAAAAACGTTTAGGAAAAATATGGCCCCGGCTCTTCAGCGTAACACTGATTTAATCGCTAAGAAGGTGCTGCATCCCGATGCGCTTCCTGTAATCAACAGCGCCTTTTTTAGGTTCAACGCTCACGGTGAATTAATTAATGAAATCAATTTAATTAATTACATAAACATTGCGATTAAAAACCCGCACTGTAATTTTACGCTATGGACTAAACGTTATGATATTATAGCTGCTTACTTTAAAGATCATGAGAAACCTAAAAATTTTATCCTGGTTTATTCAACACCAAAAATAAATCACATCCTGAAGACGGTCCCTAAATACTTTGATAAAACATTTAACACCGTTCATGAGTCATTGCACCAGGACCAGCAAAACTGTACTGGTCAAAAGTGTAAGGATTGTCTGTTATGCTATAAGCTGGACACGGCTACCGTGATAGTTGAGAAGGTCAAAACCTACGGCAAAAAGAAATTTAAAGAAGCGGTTGCATCATGATAGATAATTTTTTGGCTTTTATTGTTAGGGTCTTAATCTTCTATCCTGGTGTAGTGGGCTTAATACTATTATTAATATTCTTAATTTAGAATGATTATAAACTATATGCGTCAACTTGTCATATATAATTATCCCATTAAATCGAATAATTATGGGACTTAACTAACGGAGAATATAAAAATGATTAAAGCAAAAAAACAAACAATTAATATATCATCAAAAACCGGCGATATATTCGTTCAGTATCTAAGAACCTACAAACATTTGAACGCAAAAGGGAAACAAATGGCCGAGGATCAAATGCAACAATTCGGGGCGAATTATGATCAATACGTTTTAAAGGTTTGTAACTGGACGGAAGCGCCCGGAGCACGTAAAGATCAAGATCTAATAGATGCTAAATGGCGCAAGGTTTCCGAGTTAGGTATTTAACTATGATACCATTTAAATATAAGGGCTATGATATAAAGATCAGGGGAACGGTATCCGAGAGGGTAGCCGTTCGAATATCCAACTTTGTAGAAGATCATAATTATATCTTTAGCCTTAGAACTGAACAGGAAAAATTATTCGCTCATCTAGTTAAAAGAATTAAAAGAACGGTTGACGATTTAATAAGACTTAAGCAACAGACGGAAGCACAAGCCTAGAGGCTACCGCCTAGGCCCTAGGGCCTAGGTACCCGATAGAGGTACCAGCCAAAATCCAAAAATCGAAATTTTTACTTTATCATTTTTTTACCGTTTTTTTATAATAGTTTACTTACTTTACCTTTACTTGACATGACAGACAGAAGTAGTAGGTCGCTGTAGAATTAGGGGGTATCTTTTAAGGGGACCCGGGAGTATAGTAAATATAGATGACCGATACAGATTTATTAACTACAGATCAGTTAAGAGAGAGACTCGAAAAAGTGTGGTTAAGACATATAAAATTATGTCAGGACAACTTTCTATATTTTGTAAAAAATGTATGGCCAGATTTTATATGTAGAACTGATGGGGACCCAGATAAGTGGGGCCATCACCAGCATATTGCTCACGAGTTTACTAACATATCAAAAAATAAAAAAGGGAGGCTCATTGTGAATATGCCACCCCGTCATACTAAATCTGAATTTGCATCTATATACTTCCCTGCCTGGATGATTGGAAAGAATCCTAAGATGAAAATTATGCAGGTATCACACAACGCAGAACTTTCTGGAAGATTTGGTGCTAAAGTAAGAAACTTAATTGACAGTGCGGAATATAAACAAATTTTTGGAGATGTTAGGCTAAGAGAAGATAGTAAAGCAAAAGGACGTTGGGAGACTAGTCAAGGTGGAGAATACTTTGCAGCAGGTGTTGGGGGTTCTATCACAGGTCGTGGTGCGGATTTATTGATTATTGATGATCCACACACAGAGCAAGACTCAATGTCAGATTCAGCTATGGAAAGAACTTTTGATTGGTACCTTTCGGGACCCAGACAACGGCTACAACCTGGAGGCTCTATTGTACTTGTAATGACACGATGGGCTGAAGATGATCTTACAGGAAGATTAATAAAATCACAAAATGAACCTAAGTCAGATCAATGGGAAACAATTTCTTTTCCAGCTCTTTTAGGTAGTGAAGAAAATCCGGTGCCCGTGTGGCCTGAATATTGGAACCTGGAGGAATTAGAAAAAGTTAAAGCGTCCATATCCATTAGGAACTGGTCAGCTCAATACATGCAAAATCCTACATCAGAGGAAGGAGCAATTCTTAAAAGAGAATGGTGGCAGCCGTGGACCAAGGATCTTCCTGCTTTAAAACATGTTATTCAATCTTATGACACTGCATTCAGTAAAAAAGAAACTGCCGATTATTCAGCCATTACTACATGGGGAGTATTCACGCCTCACGAATCAGGACCCAATGCTATTATGTTAATTGATGCCATTAGAGGTAAATGGGATTTTCCAGAATTAAAAATGGTAGCCTTAGATCAATACAAGTATTGGCAACCAGAAACAATTATTATAGAAGCTAAAGCTAGTGGACAAAGTTTATTACAAGAACTAAGAAGAATGGGTATTCCTGTTATGGATTATACTCCAGGAAGAGGACAGGATAAACACTCACGGGTCAACGCCTGCGCTCCAATATTTGAATCAGATCAAGTTTACTACCCAAGAGACGAACATTGGGCCCAAGAAGTCATAGAAGAGTGTGCAGCTTTTCCTCATGGAGAACATGACGATTATGTGGACAGCACCACCCAAGCTATGTTAAGATATCGACAAGGTTCTTTTGTAACTACTTATTCTGACGAGGATGAGGTTGAAAGTTATAAAGAACGTAAATACGTATATTATTAATCAAAGGAGATCCTTATGGGAAAATTTAGCAAAAAATTAAAAAATGCGTTACTAGCTGGTACTGCATTATATACTGCATCAAAAATGATGGGTAAAAAAGGAGCACCAACAGGAGCACCTGCATCAGCTAAGTCACCGTCACAAAGACTTGGTAAAGAAGACGTAAGAGATGTGACAGGTGAGGACGGAAAAACAATGACTGGTGGTCCGCTTAAAATAAAAGTTGATAAAGATGCATTACCAAGAGAGATTAAAGCAAAAGCAGATAAAGTAAAATCTTCAAATAAAAAAATAAAAAAAATTGTTATTAAAAGAAGAGATGCTGGAAAACTTTCACCTTTAATGCCTAAAACTAAAAGCCAAGCAGATGCTATGACAAAAAAGAATTCAGGACTTGGTATGTTTGATGGTGCAAAAACAGGTAAGATGATTAGAGCACGTGGTGGTGGAATGGCAACACAAGGAATGAAACCAACTAAACTTTATTAAATTTTAAAATGGCTGAAATTGACAAATCAATTCTTGAGGAAAATGATGTTCCTGAAGAAAAAGATATAGATATTGAATTAGAAGGCGAAGAAGAGCAAACTTTTGAAGAAGTAGCAAGTGAGTCCGAAGAGTTTTATAAAAATATTGCGGAAGATTTATCGGATGACGTTCTTCAAAGAATGTCAAATCAGCTATTAGATGATTATAAAAAAGATAGGGTCTCTAGAAAAGATTGGGAAACTTCTTATACTAATAATTTAGATCTTCTTGGAATCAAACACACAGAAATGACCAGACCTTTTAAAGGCTCTGCATCTGTAACTCATCCACTTCTATCAGAAGCTGTAACTCAATTTCAAGCACAAGCCTATAAAGAATTATTACCATCTCAAGGACCAGTAAGAACTAGAGTTCTTGGGGTGGAAGATAATGAAAAAATTAATCAAGCACAACGTGTTCAAGATTTTATGAACTATATGATTACCGAAGAGATGGAAGAGTACACTCCGGAATTTGATCAGTTGTTATTTTATTTAGCATTAGCGGGATCTGCATTTAAAAAAGTTTACTACGATGAAGTAATGCAAAGAGCAGTATCTAAATTTATTCCAGCAGAAGAATTGGTAGTCCCATATTATGCAAGTGATTTAATGGAATGTGAAAGAATTACTCATGTTATTAAAATGGGAGAAAATGAAATACTTAAAAAACAAGCATCAGGATTTTACAGAGATATAGAGTTAAAACCAACATCAGCAGGCCCTACACAAATTGAAAAAAAATATCAAGAGCTAGAAGGGGTAACACCCTCAACAGATAAACAATATTCATACTCCGTTCTTGAGATGCACGTTGATTGTAATTTAGAAGAGTTTGAAATGCAGAACCCTGAAAAACAAGTTAAGGTTCCTTACATTATTACAATTGATGAAGGCTCTGGAGAAGTTTTATCTATCTACCGTAACTATGACATAATGGATGAGAATAAAAAAAGAAAAGAATATTTTGTACATTTTAAATTTTTACCAGGATTAGGCTTCTATGGCTTTGGCTTAACTCATATGATTGGTGGCTTAAGCAGAACTGCCACTCAAGCATTAAGACAATTATTAGATGCAGGTACATTATCTAACTTACCCGCTGGTTTTAAGTCTAGAGGAATAAGAATTAGAGATGACGACCAACCTTTTCAACCAGGAGAGTTTAGAGATGTAGATGCACCTGGGGGTAATATTAAAGACCAGTTTCAAATTTTACCTTTTAAAGAACCTTCAGCTACACTTTACCAGTTAATGGGCTTTGTTGTTCAAGCAGGACAAAAATTTGCAGCAATTACTAATATGGATACTGGTAATGACTCACAAAATAGATCTGTTGGAACTACCGTTGCAATGTTGGAACGTGGTTCAAGGGTCATGACTGCTATACACAAAAGATGTTACTACTCAATGCGTAGAGAATTTAGACTTTTATCTAAAGTATTTGGTACATACTTACCGCCAATTTATCCTTATGCAGTTTATGGAGCCGATCAAGCAGTAAAAAGAACTGATTTTGATGATAGAGTAGATGTAATCCCTGTTGCTGATCCTAACATTATGAGCATGTCACAAAGAGTAACACTTGCTAACGAAAATTTAAAAATTGCAATGTCGAACCCTCAGATGCACAATTTAAGAGAAGCATATCGTAGAGTATATGAAGCATTAGGTACACAGGACATAGATCAATTGCTTGTCCCACAAGAAAAACCAATACCAAAAGATCCTGCTACAGAAAATATGGAATCATTAATGCAAAAACCATTAAAAGCATTTCCGGATCAAGACCATGATGCTCATATAACAGCTCATGTAGCATTTATGCAAACAAGAATGGTTCAAATTAATCCTCAAGTGTACTCAGCTCTACAAGCACATATCTCGGAGCACGTTTCACTAAAAGCTCAAGGTGAAGTAGGGGCTATGGTTCAAGAAGATCCTAATGTACAACAGATGTTACAACAAGACCCACAAGCTGCACAAATAAGAATGGCCTCTATGATTGCAAGAAGAGTTGCAGAAATAACAACAGAACTTGCTAAGAGTGAATCTATGGGTCAACAAAAAGATCCACTAGTTGCATTAAAAGAAAGAGAACTAGATTTAAAAGCAGTGGACCTTCAAAGAAAAGCAGAGCAAGATATGAATGGTAATGAAATTAGAGAAAATGAAATGGATGAAAAAATTGATTTAGAAAAAATGAAACTAGAAAATAATGAAGATCAAGCAGCAGAGAGAATTAGAATTGCAGAAGAGAAGCTTGAGATTGCTAGACAGAGAAAAAGAAATGAAAACAAAAATTAAAAAATATAATATTGGAGGGGCATCTAAAGTAAATGCTAATGGGTTATCTGGTGGAGTACGATATGGACCACCACCAAAAAGAGGACCTAACTCTCAAGTACCTCCAGTTAAATTACATAAAGGAAGTAAGAAAGAAATAAAATCAGGTTATCATAAAATGCCTGATGGTAGCCTTATGAAAAACAGTGCTCACAAAGGACGTAGATAATGTGGTTTCAAGCTATTAAACTTGCAGTATCTGCAGGGTCAAAAATTTATGCTAATAAACAAAAAACTAAAATGGCAATGTCAGATGCACAGTTAATGCACGCATCTCGTATGGCTTCTGGAGAAGAAGCTTACCAGGGAAAACTTTTAGAGGCCCGTCAGTCAGATTGGAAGGACGAGGCAGTTTTGATAATACTAAGTTTGCCCATAGCAATCCTGGCCTGGGCAGTCGTAAGTGATGATCCAACAGCAATGGATAAAGTAAAATTATTTTTTGAAATGTTTTCAGAATTACCAAAATGGTTTACCAATCTTTGGATTCTTGTCGTGGCAAGTATATATGGAATTAAGGGAACGCAAATATTTAAAGGCGGTAAAAAATGAATTTAGCAAGAGACTTAGAAAAATTAAAGAAAGAAAAACAATTAAAAGAATCTGCAATAGCCCAGCTTAGAAAAAGAAGTAAAGATTCTAATGCTAGACCTAGAGCGGAAAAAAATATCTTATCAACTAATCCGGAAATGCAAAAAATATAATGTTTAAATTTATTAAAAAATTATTTATACCTAAAAGACAATATAAAACTATTAAATCTGTTAAACCAAAAGTTACGCCTATAGATTATTCAACCTTAACTAAAGGTGATTTAAAAAGACTTGTTTCTAAAGGCACTATAAAAAGTATTTACTTTCCATATAAATAGTTTATAAAACCCTAATGATAAAAGGGGACAGCACCGAATATGAGATTATAGAAGAAGCTTGTGATACCTTAGTAAACGATAATTTATTTACTGCAGAAATAGGGGTAAGACAAGGTATTGGTTCTAAAATTATCTTAGATAAATTAAAACATAAAAATCATTGGCACATAGGAATAGATCCCTATGGGGACATTGATTATTTACATTTTGATAATCAAAAAGATACTACTTGGAATGGTAGCTCAAAACCACCTACATATCCTAACTCGATGAAATCAGAACTAATAAAAGATTTATCTGATTATGATAATTTTAGTTTATTTCAAATGGAAGATGACGAATTTATGAAAAGGTTTAGTGATGGTGTTCCTATATACAAAGATAAAAAAGAAATTAAAAGTAAGTATGATTTAGTATTTTTTGATGGGCCTCACACAACTTTAGCAACCCTTAAAGAAGGTATTTTTTTTGGGGAAAGATCTAGAACTGGAAGTGTTTTTATTTTTGACGATTATCCAGGATATAATATGAATATTATTTTAGAAATTTTAGTTAACAGTTTTGGGTTTATGCTTTTAAAACAAGGTAAAAACAAAATAGCACTTAAAAGAAATTAATGCTTGATTATCATACAAAAGAACAAATAGTTAATGTAATTAATAAATCAATTAAAGATATCAAAGATCATTTGTGCTATGGGGTTGAAACGGTAGAACAATTGATGTATGGTCGAGGCAGACTCAGCGCCTTAGAAACGCTGCTTCAGGATATTAAAAACCTGCAAAAGGAGGATAACGATGGTACAATTGATTAAACCTAAACTTACTGATTTCGGAAACGAAAAAAACAAAGAAGAGGTCAAGTCACAAATTCCAACCGATCCCAAAGGCATCAAAGATTATCTTGAAATTATACCCAACCCCGTAGGATACCGTATGCTAGTTAGACCTTGGTCTGGCCAAGCAAAAACAAAAGGCGGTGTCATATTAGCAGACGAAACTCAGGACAAAATCCAAATGACAACAGTCGTTGGACTAGTTGTAAAACAGGGTGACCTTTGCTATCAGGATAAAGAAAAATTTCCTAAAGGGCCTTGGTGTAAAGAAGGAGAATTTGTTATTTATGGCAGATACTCTGGAAGTAGATTTCAGACTAAATTCGGTGAGCACCGAATACTCAATGATGACGAGATCATAGGAATTATAAGTAAGCCAGAAGATATTCTCCATTTATTTTAAATAAAGGAGAATAAAAATGGCAGAAATAAAAAACTATAGTGCAGAAGCACTTATGGCTAAAGAACATGAGGTAGAATTAGATACCGATAATGTTAAAGAAGAAAATGTTTCAGTAGAAGAAATATCTAAAACAGAAGAAACACCTAACTTAAATGTGGGTGAAGTTGATTTAGGATATACTGATCATTCAAAAAAAGAAAAAGATGAATCAGAAAAACCTGAAATAGAAGTTACAGAAGATAAAGCTGAAGCTCCTGTTGAAGAAAAACCTGAACAAGAAAAACCAAACCTTAATGATTCAAGAAAAGATTATCAAAAAAGAATTGATAAACTTGTCTTTCAAAAAAAAGAAGCTGAAAGAAGAGAACAAGCAGCTCTTGATTTTGCAAAAGGTGTACAAAAGAAATTTGACTCTAATCTCCAAAAGTTAAATTCTACTGACGATCAGTATCTAAAAGAGTTAGATGCTAGAGTAGACGCTCAAAGAGAACAAGTCAAAACGGCTCTACAATCAGCAATCGAGAGTCAAGACGCTTCTCAAATTATGGAAGCTAATGATAAGTTAACCCAACTAGCTGTAGAAAAAGAAAAAGCTAGATTAGAGATAACTCATCGTGCAGAGAAAAAGAAAAACGAAGAAGAAATAAATAAACAACAACAAAACGTACAAGCGCAACCTCAAACAGCGGAAACATCACAACCTACTCCACAAATTACACCTAGAGCCAAGAAATGGGCCGAAGATAATAAGTGGTTTGGTGACGATGAGGTCATGACTAATGCTGCAATTACTATTCACAATAATATTTCTCAAGAGGGTATTGAAGTTGATAGCGATGCGTATTATAATGAAGTTAATTCAAGACTTAAAGGATATTTTCCTGAGAGTTTTGGTAACACTAATGACGAGCCTACAAAAGAGACACCCAAACCCGTTCAAACGGTTGCCTCGGCTGGTCGTAGTCAACAAGGACGCAGAACTGTGAAACTCACCAAATCGCAGGTAGCTATTGCTAAAAGATTAGGGGTGCCACTAGAGGAATACGCTAGATACGTGAAGGAGGATAAATAGTATGAATACAATTAAAAGAACTTCACGGGAGTCAGAGAATAAGGTTTCAAAAGAAGCTAAAAAAGCTTGGACTCCACCATCCAGTTTGGATGCACCACCCGCACCGAACGGTTACGCCCATAGATGGATCCGTACTACCGTTCAAGGTTTTGAAGATACAGCTAATGTATCTAAAAAATTAAGGGAAGGATGGGATTTTGTAAAAGTCGAACAAGTTCAAAACGAGATCGGCAATAACAAATATCCTTTCTATACCGAAGGCAAATACGAGGGGTGTATAGGAATTGGGGGCCTTGTGCTGGCAAGGATACCAGAGGAGATTTTGGTTTCACGTGCTGAGTATTTTGCAAAACTTACTCAAGACAGAATGAACGCTGTGGACAATGATCTTATGAAGGAACAGCACCCGGATATGCCTATCAATATTGATAGACAGTCCAGAGTGACCTTTGGTGGTAGTCGTAAAAAATAATTTTTTTGCAATACCTACCGGGTTATAAAATAAACTGTTAAAAGGAGAACACAACTATGTCAAATCAAGTAGAAAAGTTTGGTCTAAGACCATACAGAAAACTAGATGGAACACCTCTTGTTGGAGCCCAAAACAGGTATACGATTGCTTCAAACTATAACACTGCGATTTTTCAAGGTGATTTAGTTGAGCCCCTAACTACTGGAAATATCCAGAAGCATGGTGCGAATACATCGGATGCTGTTGTGGGTGTTTTTAACGGATGTTTTTACACAGACCCAACTACGCAAAAGCCTACTTACAGTAACTTCTACCCCGGTAGTGTTGCTGCATCTGATATCACAGCGTTTATCGTTGATGATCCAGATGCTGTATTCTTAATGGATGCAGATGCGACTTTTGCTAGAGCAGATTTGTTTAAGAACTATTCTGTTACTAACACAACAGGTGTTACACAAACAGGAATATCAAAAGCACAATTAGATGTTAGTGCCTCAGGCACTACTGCAACTTTTGTTGTGCAAGCAATAGACATTTCACAGGACCCAGAAAATTCTGATACTGGAAGTGCTAATGCTAATATTCTTGTTAGAATCAACAATCACTTCTATAGAAGTGGCACAGGCATATAATAAAGGATAAATAATTATGGCAATATCACGATCCCAACTCGTAAAAGAGTTAGAGCCAGGTTTGAATGCTTTATTCGGCTTGGAGTACAATAGATACGAAAATCAGCATGCTGAAATTTTCGTAACTGAAACATCTGACAGAGCTTTTGAAGAAGAAGTAATGTTAAGCGGTTTCGCTTCTGCACCAACTAAACAAGAGGGTGCTGGAGTAGTTTTTGATCAAGCAGGTGAAACTTTCACAGCTAGATACAATCACGAAACAATCGCTTTAGCATTTGCTATCACTGAAGAAGCAATCGAAGACAACCTATATGACAGATTAGCTGCAAGATACACAAGAGCTCTTGCAAGATCTATGTCAAACACGAAACAAGTTAAGGCAGCGAACGTGCTTAACCAAGCACAATTTGCAGCAGTAACTGGTGGTGACGGTGTTCCGTTAATTTCGAACGCTCACCCACTAGCAACTGGAGGGGTGTTCTCGAACGTCCTAGCAACTGCAGCAGACCTTAACGAAACTTCGTTAGAGCAGTCATTAATCGACATCGCTGGATTCGTAGACGAAAGAGGTCTAAGAATCGCTACTCAAGGTAGAAAAATGATAATTCCAAAAGAATTACAATTTACTGCTGAGAGATTGATGAAGTCCCCAATGAGAACGGGAACTGCCGACAATGACATCAATGCAATCGCTTCAATGGGTATGGTACCAGAAGGGTATTCAGTTAATAATTTCTTAACTGATACTGACTCGTTCTACCTAATGACTGATGTACCTAATGGAATGAAACATTTCGTTAGATCACCAATCAAAACTGCGATTGAAGGTGACTTCGATACTGGTAACGTTAGATTTAAAGCTAGAGAAAGATACTCTTTTGGATTCTCAGATCCTAGAGCAATCTTTGGTAACGGAAACTTACCAACTAGTTAATAGATTATAATACAATTAGTATTACTTAAAGGGGGGCTTTCGAGCCCCCTTTTTTTTGTGTATAATATAATTATCTAGAAAAATATAATTTTGTGGACTGGCTAGACAGACGGTATAGAGACCACAAAATATAACGCTATACAAAGGAGAAATTATTATGGCAAACACTACATTTAGCGGACCGGTAAGATCCTTACATGGATTTGAAATGGCAACTAAAAACCCTACAACAGGAACAGTTACAACTAGATATAGTTCAGGTATGCCTGACTTAACTGGTTTATTGATTGCAGACACAGCAACAGCAACTAACATTACTATCCAAGATGGTATTATAGCAACTGTTAATTATACTGGAGCAGCAGCATGTACATGTACATTACCTGCAGCAATTTCAGGAGCAATATCTGTTTATGTTCAATCTAAAGATACAGCAGGCGGAACTGCAACGTTAACTTTTGATACTCTTGGTACAGATACTTGGCAACTTATTTCTTTAATAGAATCAAGAGCATCAGCAGAAGTAACTTTTGATAAGTCAGTAGCGGGTGAAGGAAAACTAGTTTTCACTCCTGCTAACGCAGCTACAAATCTTTTAACAACAGGAAGCATGATTGCTTTTCAATGTTTTGAAGATGGAGTTTGGACTATCTCTAGTAGATTAGGTGGAGCAGCAAACGCTACTACCGGTGCTTTCGCATTCGCAGCGTAATAAATAATTAGTGGCTCCCTCGGGAGCCACGAACACAGGAGAATTATGTTTAAAGGTGATATACAAGCTACGAGATCAACTGCTAACGCAGGAGCTACAGCAATCATTGCACAACCAGTAAGATTAAAAGGTATTATAATTTCTAATGATGCCGGCGGAGCTGGTCTTTTAGAATTAACAACTACTTCAAACTCTGGTGATACTTTATTTATTGCTGATGTGCCTAGTGGAGATTTAGTTAACTTTTCTTTTCCAGCTGATGGAATTTTATTTCCCAAAGGAATTTTTTGCAAAACAAAAACAAATATTGCAGCTTATACATTACTAACAGATAAATATTCTGGCCCTAATTTAACAGGGAGTAACGGATAATGGGTGGCTCAAGTTTTTCATCAGACCAGTCGGTCGCACACGCAACCTCTACAGCTCAAATGGTAGCTATAGGCGGCACAGGTAAAACAAACAGAACAAGATTAACTTCTATACAAGGAAAAGGTAACAATGCAAATGGTTCTATCATTTTTAAAAGTGGTGGTGCCTCTGGAACTGTTATTGCTACTTATCTATTTGGTGAAGAAGGTTTAGATATGTACTTACCTGGTAACGGAATTCTATTTCAAGATGGTATTCATGCAACTATTGCCGGAACTGCTGGTGTAACTATTACTTTTACTTAAGGTGAATTTAGATTATTACGCAGATATAATTGAATTAAAAAAAGGTGGCATGCCACCTAGAAATAAAAAAAACTTTAGATCTACTAAAAGTGGTGCAGGTATGACTGCCGCAGGAGTTGCTTCATACAGACGTAAAAATCCAGGAAGTAAATTATCAACTGCAGTTACAGAAGATAAACCAGGCAAAAAAAGATCAGCACGTAGAAAATCATATTGTGCAAGAAGTGCAGGCCAAATGAAGAAGTTCCCTAAAGCTGCAGCAGATCCTAATTCAAGATTAAGACAAGCTAGACGAAGATGGAAGTGTTAGATGGCATATTTAAATGCAGACATACCTCCTATATACTGTAAAATAAGAAAGGAATATTTATATGATCTTAAAAAACATCACGGAGAAAGTGAAGACTGTTGTGTCTTTAGTATTAGCTCTATTACAGACAGGGCTATCTTATTTAACATCATGTTACCAAATGGTGCATGCTTTTGGCGTTTGCCTATATCAGCATTTTTTCAAGAAAAATTTGAAAGAAAAGATGTGCCCGATATGCCAATCGACCAGCTTCAGTTGTGGAATTGTTTTAGTTATTATCCTAGTGTTCACTGCTTTAGTTTTCTAAGAGGTAAAAGAGGTAAATATTATGGTAAAGATAAAAACAATTATCCATTCGAATATCTATTTACAATTGATTGGGCTCATCCGGAAGGTAATATATTGGATACAGAACACTCTGAAATTCCTGCTGAACATAAGTGTGCACATATATTGGAGCTTGATGACGGCAATTATGCAGCTCAGCCTAATAACCGTATTTTGTGGGATGCTCCTAATTACACTGTTGGCAATAGGGTTCCAGACTATTCAGTTCAAAGCACAAAATGGAATGTTGAAAATAAAGACTGGCTTACAGAGGATAGTAACAAAATGTTCTACGAAGTAGAGAAAAATGATTGATAAAATGTTTTATAAAATGTTTGGGGCACTAGACAACCTATTTAATAGTATTCATAATATATTTAAGAAGAAAAAAAAATAAGGATGCCAAATGAATATTGCGGAGCTGCTAAAGAAAAATATAGTGATGATACCTGTGGTTGCTTCTATTTTAGTTGGAACATTTACAGGAATTAGACACGTTGTATCTTTAACTGAAACAATCAATGCAAATAAAAAAGCTATTTTTATAGTAAATGATGTTAATTTAAAAAATCAAATAGATTACATTTCTCAACTAACTTTAAATCAAAATAATTTATTATTAAGAGTTGAAAGAGAAAAAGGTAGTAACGATATTATTCAAGATAAAATAAAAATAATGGAACAAAAAATAAGAGAATTAGATTTAGATTTTAAAAGAATGCTTATGAATAGGACTAACTAACATGGAGTGTGGGTATATGAACTACTATTTTACAGGTTTATTAGTTATAGCTTTTATTATATTAACAGTAATTGTAGCACCAATATGAAAATATCAGAGAACACATCTGTAAGCATGCCGGTCAAGAACATGCTCATGATTATCGCAGCTGCAGTTTCGGGAGTGCTGGCCTACACAGAGATTACAGCTAGACTAACATCATTAGAGACATCAAGAGAACTGTTTCAAGCTGATCTACTCAAAAAAAGCGAGCAGTTACCGACCGATCAGGAACAATTTATGTTAATAGAATCTTTGTTTGGTGACGTAGAAAAATTAATTACAAATCAAGAACAAAATATGACTAATAAAATTAACATAGAGTTTCTTAAATTACAATTAGAAAAAACTTTAAATGATGTAGAACAATTAAAAGATAAAGTAAGGCAGAATGGAAATGGAGATCATTAAATGACAGAAATTGTGGTGGCTCTTTTGATGATTGTCTCAGGAGAAATCAAGGAGCACAGAATACAAGACTCCATGTCTCAATGTTTAAAAGGTAAAAGAATTGCTATGCGTGGTAATAATTCTAAAACCGTAGAATACCATTGCATAAAATCTAAAGCAGAAACAGAAATATATCTTGGTGAAAAATCAATTGTTAAATTAATATTAAAATAATGAATCTTTCTAGAAATTTTACTCTTCAAGAATTAATTAAATCGGATACCGCAATTCGTAAGGGACTCGATAATAATCCCAATGCAGACCAAATTGAAAAATTAAAATTACTTTGCGAGAATATATTACAACCCGTTCGTGATCATTTTGGTAGAGTTAAAGTAACTAGCGGATTTCGTTCACCGGAATTGTGTCAAGCTATCGGCAGCTCAGTTAACAGTCAGCACTGCAAAGCTGAAGCGGCGGATTTTGAATGCGTTGGAATAGATAATGCAGAACTTGCAGATTGGATACATAAGAACCTTAATTGGGACCAATTAATAGTCGAATACTATGTTCCCGGCGAGCCTAATTCAGGGTGGATACACTGCAGCTACATTAGTGAAGAGCCAAGAAAACAATTCTTGCACGCTTACAAAGAAGAGGGTAGAACTAAATACAAACCAATATTAGGAAAAGCAAAGGATTTAAAATAGATGGCAATAACTAGAGGTCAAATACCAGCTCAAATAGAGGGTAAATTAAGAGGTGCTAGAGATGAAAAGAAAAAAAAAGAAAGAGTTAAACTAGCTATTAAAAAGAAAAAACTACCTTTAGCCAAGACATTTACTATATAATTGATTAGTGTTATAATCCTTGCATGACCAAATTATGTGCAAGAGGAAAATCTGCAGCTAAAAGAAAATTTAAAGTATACCCCTCTGCATACGCAAATGCCTACGCATCTAAAATATGTGCAGGTAAAGCAAAAGATCCATCTGGACTAAAAAGAAAAGATTGGGGACCTAAAAAAGCTAATAAAGGATTACTTATGGAAAAAGATTTAGTAGATGTTTCATACTTTGGAGACAAAGCACTGAAGAAATATAAAAAATATAAAAACTCTAAAGAAACTCAATTACATTCTAAAACAAAAAAAAGTGCTCAACAAAAAGCTAAAGATAGAGCTTTAAATGAGATGCTTCAGGAAGAAAATGTCAAACCTAATTTTAATTGTGGTGGCATGGCCCGTGGAACGGGAGCAGCGATTAAAGGCAAAGGTTTCAAAGGCGTATTTTAATGAGTCTTGATAAATGGTTCAAGGAAAAATGGGTAGATATAGGATCACCAAAAAAAGGGGGAGGATATAAAGAATGTGGAAGAAAATCTGCAAGTGGATCAAAAAGAAAATACCCCAAATGCGTGCCTGCTGCAAAAGCAAGCCAAATGACAGACTCACAAAAGCGTTCTGCTGTTGCAAGGAAAAGACAAGCCAGTAATACTGGAGGAAAGCCAAATAATGTTAGTACCTTTACCAAGAGATACTATGGTGGTATGATAGATATTTAAGGAAAATAATTATGTCAAAATTATCAGATAAACTAAAAAAAATGTTTTCAAAAACTAAAGGTGCTAATTATCCTGCGAAATTTGAGCAAACTGCATTTAAAGCTGGACAGAAAACTAGAAGCCTGTTTAAAGGTAAAAAGAAAGCTGATGTTTTTAGCAAGAGTAAAGATTTAGTTACTGCAAGTGCAGCTAAAAAATTAAGAAAGTTAGGAAAACTTTCTAAGGTAGCTAAGTTAGCTAGAATTGCAACTCCAATTGGTTTAGGTACAGTAGCAGCTCAAGCTATATATCAAACTGCTAATCCTTCAAAGGAAGCTAAAGCTAAAATAAAAGCGGCAAAGAAAAAAATGAGTAAAATTACTACAAAACAAGCACACGCAGATTTACTTAAAAATAGTGCTAAAACAGGTAAGATGATGAAAGCTAGTTTGGGTTTATTAGCTATGAGAAAAGCAAAAAAAAAGGGTGCTAAAGGAGTAGAACTTCTTTCACCTGCAGCAATGGCAACAAGATTTTTTAATAAAGGAGGAGATATAATGTTAACAGGGAAACAAAAGAAATTAGATAAAGATGGAGATGGTAAAATATCTGGAAATGATTTTAAGATGATGAAAGCTAATACAGGGAAAATGGCTAGTTTTTCAAAATTTGTTGAAAGCCAGACTGGAGCTGCGACTACTAAAAAAGAATTAAAAGAATTAAAAACAAAATATATAAAAAAAATGTCTGGGGCTGCTATATCTGAGTCTGAAGCACGAAAGTTTAACAAAACTATACCTAAGTTGTATAAAGGTGGTGAGTCTAAGATGATGAAAGCATTTAAAGGGTCAATAGCAGATTCTAAAAAATCAAGTCAAGAAAAATCAAAAGTAAGAGATCAGATGTTAAAAAAAGTACTAAATGCGCAAATAGCTGATTCAGAGGCAGAAAACTTATTAAGTATGAGTACTTCAGAAATGAAAAATAAACTTAAAAATACTGATAGAGATTTTAAGGTAATAAAAAAAGTTGCAGGAGGTGCTGCTATAAAAGGTATGGGTGCAGCTAGAACTTCTGGTATGGGTTTACAAGATGAAGATTTAATCCCTGGAAAATCTATGGATTATTATAAAGATATAGTTTAATGCATTATGGCAACATCAGGAACTACAACATTTGATCTACAGATTGATGATATTATTGAAGAAGCATACGAGAGATGTGGCTTAAGAACTAATAGTGGTCATGATATTAGAAGTGCAAGACGTAGCTTAAATCTTTTATTTTCAGAGTGGGGCAACAGAGGCGTTCATCTTTGGAAAGTTAATCTTAATCAAATAGTTTTCACTGCAGGTGTTGCAACTTATTCAGCCCCAATACAAGTTAATGATGTTCTTGAAGCTTATATATCTTCAACAGGTGCAGTTAACGGAACTTTAAATGCAGCTTTAACAACAACAAGTACAAGTGTTGTGTTAACTGATGCTTCTGCTTTTGGGACAACTGGAACTGTTCAAATAGGATTAGAATTTATAACTTACACAGGCAAATCTACTAATACTTTAACTGGTGCAACTAGAGGAGCTTTAGGTTCGTTAGCCGTGGCTCATGTATCAGGAGTGGCGGTTCAAAACATAACGGGACAAGGTACTTCTAACACAAATGATATTGCTTTAACTAAAATAGATAGATCAGCTTATTCTGCTCTACCTAATAAATTAGCAACAGGTCAACCTTCCCAATATTTTATAAACAGACAAACTCAACCAACTATTAGTCTTTATCTTGCGCCGGATGCATCAACCTACACAACTTTAAAGTATTATTCTATTGATAGGATACAAGATGCAGGTACATATACAAATAATCCAGATGTACCTTTTAGATTTTTACCTTGTATGTGTTCGGGTCTTGCTTATTACTTATCACAAAAAAGGGCACCTGATAGAATACAATTATTAAAACAATTATATGAGGATGAATTATTAAGAGCACTTAATGAAGATGGCTCAAGAACTTCAGTTTACATATCACCTCAATCATACTTTCCAGGAGGTGTATAATGAGTTTTGCATCCGGTAAAAAAAGTCAATCAATATCAGATAGATCTGGTCAAGCGTTTCCTTATAGAGAAATGGTTAAGGAATGGACAGGTGCTTTAGTTCATATTTCAGAATACGAACCTAAGCATCCACAACTAGATCCACCCTATCACAAAGCAGATCCTATAGCTTTACAAAATACAAGGTCAATGGATTTTCAACAACCAACTTTAGTCAATGGTGTAGTAGCCTCAACTGGAGGTCAAGGGATGATGACTGCTAATTTAACTTTACCAGGAGACTTTGCATTTAGTACACAAACATCTGAAGTTACATCTAATGGTATAACAACTTCTATATCAAGTATGACTCCAGAAGACCCTTCACTACAAAACAGAAGAAGACAATTAAATTCTATATTAGCTAGCGTAACAGTGAGTATTACATAATGGCAATAAGTTATTCAGATTTTTTAGCAGAAGTAAGAAACTTTACTGAAGTAGATAATAATGTTTTAACAGATACAATTATTGGTCAATTTATTAGAAATATAGAATTAAATGTAGCAGGGACTGTAGATTATGATGATACAAGAAAATATGCTACATCTTCATTTAGTACTGGAAAAAGATTTCTAGTAACACCTTCAGATTTTTTAGTTATAAGATCATTACAAGTTTTTAGTACTACAAGTATTTCGACAGGAGATAGGACTTTTATGGAAAAAAGAGATACTAGTTTTATTACTGAATATAATGGCACAGGAATAACAGGAGTTCCTAAATACTATGCAAACTGGGACGAAAGTTCTATTGTAGTTGGGCCAACACCGGATCAAGACTATGCAGTACAGTTAAATTACATTATAACTCCCCCTAATTTCACTGCATCAAATAATACTTACTTATCAGAATATCAACAAGGAATGCTTTTAGATGGTGTTCTTACAGAGGCTTACGCCTTTCTTAAAGGACCAATGGATATGTACAATCTATATAAAAGTAAGTATAATGAAAACATACAGAATTTTGCTCTTCAACAAATGGGGAGAAGAAGACGTGCAGAATACGATGATGGTGTGCCACGAGTTAAAGTGCCTTCACCATCACCAAACAGTTAAATTTAAAGGAGAAATATTATGGCAATAACAACAAATGCAATTTGTAATTCATTTAAAAAAGAATTACTACAAGGAAGTCACGATTTTGATGCATCAACTGATACATATAAATTAGCAATGTATAAAAGTTCAGCAACATTAGGTAAATCAACTACAAGCTACTCAGCTAATTTAGGGGGAACAGGAACTGAAGTTACTTCAAACGGATATACAGCAGGTGGTAAAGCACTTGTTAACCAAGGTGTTAAAGTATCATCATCGGTGGCTATAACTAGTTTTGCTACAGTTTCATTTGTAGGTGTAACACTTACAGCTAGAGGAGCTTTGATTTATAACACTCAAACTAATGGTGGTTCAAATACTACTGATGCGGTAGCCGTGTTAGATTTTGGTGGTGATAAGACGGCAACGTCTGGGACTTTTACAATTCAATTTCCAGCATTCACTACTTCAGCAGCAATATTAAGATTAACGTAGGAGTAAGTACATGGCACTTGTCATTAACGATAGAGTTAAACAAGTTAGCACTACTACGGGTACAGGAAACTTTACCTTAGCAGCAGTGTCTCAAGGTTTTGAAAGTTTTGCTAGTGGTGTTGGTGTTGGTAACACAACTTACTATGCCATAGTTCAAGCAGCTTCAAGTAATTTTGAAGTAGGTGAGAATACTTTAAGTGCTACAAACACACTTGTACGTACAAGTGCGGGAGTTATATCTTCATCTAACTCGGATGGTTTGGTTACTTTTAGTGCAGGAGATAAGGATGTATTTTGTACTATTCCAGCTAAAAAAACTATTTCACCAGTAATGGATGCTACTCCTTATGTAGTTACCCATAGCTCTACTATTTCAGAAGATCAAACAATAGACTCTGGTGTATTAGCAGGGCCCGTTACAATAACAGCAACACAAACTATAACAGGAACTTTGGTAGTAATTTAATGAGTAAAATAGAAGTTAATCAAATAGATCCACAATCAGGCACAACGTTAACTCTTGGTACTTCAGGAGATACTGTTTCTATTCCTTCGGGGGTATCACTTGCACCAGGTGGAGGATTAACTTTAACAGGTGCGTTAGCCGTTGACGGTGGCACAATAAAATTAGATGGTAACTATCCTGTAGGAACAGGAAATGTTGCTTTAGGGGATACTGCTTTAGATAGTGTTCAATCTGGTGGAATTTATAATGTAGCAATTGGAAATGCAGCTGGTACAGCAATAACAACTGGAGACTGTAATATTGCAATAGGTAGAAATTCTTTAAAATCTACTACTACATCGGCTGGTAATGTTGCAATAGGTATGACTGCTATGTGTAAAAACGAAACAGGAGCTCAATCTGTAGCAATTGGAAATGAAGCTTTATTTAAAAACGTAACAGGAAATTGCAACGTAGCAATAGGTTTTCAATCTTTAAAATGCAATACAGTTGGAAATATGACGGCTGTTGGTGCTTGTGCTTTATTCACTAATTCAACTGGTACAGGAAGTACAGCATTAGGTTATCTTGCAAATAAATTAAATACAACAGGTACTAATAATGTTGCAGTTGGTAGAGAAGCACTTGAAGCTAACACAACAGCATCTAACAATACAGCAGTAGGTTATCAATCTTTAACATCTAACACAACAGGTTGTCAAAATATAGCAGTAGGTACTTTTGCTTTAGATGCAAATGTTACTGGTAATTTTAATGTTGCTATTGGACATGATACATTAACAAAAAATACAGCTTCTGAAAATACAGGAGTTGGTTTTAATGCTTTAAAATGTAATGTAAGTGGATCAGCTAATACTGCGTTAGGTAAAAGTACTTTACTTAAAAATACAGCTGCAGATAATACAGCAGTAGGTCATAATGCTTTAACTTGTAACACAACAGGTTGTTGCAACACAGCTATTGGTAAAGATGCTTTATGTCTTAACACAATAGGTCATAGTAATACAGCAGTTGGTATTGCTTCTTTAGATTCAAATACAACTGGGACTGTCAATCAAGCTTTTGGAAGAAGGTCATTATGTTCTAATACTACAGCTTCTTGTAACAGTGCTTTTGGTTATTTTTCACTTGCATCTAATGTAACAGGTGGAAACAATACAGCATTAGGAAATAGTGCTTTAGGTAACAGCACAACAAGTAATAATACAGCAGTTGGTATGAATGCTTTAGCTTGTACGACTTCTGGATTTGGAACAGCAGTTGGTTTTGGAGCCATGAAAGCTAGTACAACATCAAATGGTTCAACAGCTATGGGTTATCAAGCTATGTGTGCTAACACAACAGGTGGAAACAATACAGCTTTTGGATTAGAAGCTTTAAAAAGTAACATATCTGGTTCTGGTAACACAGCAGTGGGTAGAGATGCTTTAGAAAATAATACAGCTGGAGATAACACAGCAGTGGGTTATGAAGCTTTAAGACTTAATGTTGGAGGCTCAAGAAACTCAGCAGTTGGAAGAAATACCTTAGAAGCAAATACTACAGGTGCTAGTAATACTGCAATGGGTACAAATGCTTTATTGTTAAACACAACAGGTGGATGTGGTGTAGCTATAGGTGCAGATTCTTTAGACAGTAACACAACAGGTTCAAATAATACAGTAGTTGGTGCCTGTGCTATGGCAGCTAACACAGAAGGTGAAGCAAATGTAGCTATTGGTAGAAATTCTTTAAATGCTAACACAACAGCAGATTTTAATGTAGCTGTAGGTTCTTTTTCTTTAGCAGCTAACATAACAGGAACTTTAAACACAGGATTAGGTCAACAGGCATTAGCAGCTAATACAACAGCAGCTAATAACACAGCAGTTGGTGCTTTAGCTTTATTAGCTAATACAACAGGTTGTGAAAACACAGCAGTAGGTAGTAATGCACAACGAGCTAATACAACAGGAAAAAGAAATGTTGCTGTTGGTTTTTGTGCTTTTAGGACAAATATTTCAGGAGATAATAGTGTCATCGTAGGTGCTTATGCAATGAACGCAAATACCACAGGTGGTAATAATACTGCTATAGGTAGAAATGCTTTAACTCTTAACACAGAAGGTGATAATAATGTAGCAGTAGGTTGTGGTGTTTTATTAGCTAATACAACAGGTCATTCAAATGCAGCATTAGGAAAAAGTGCTTTGCAAACTCACACAACAGGTATAAATAATACTTCAGCCGGAGCAAATTCTGGGTTTTCTGTAACAACAGGTAGTCAAAATGCATTTTTTGGACATAATGCAGGTGACAATGTTACAACTGGAGATAATAATGCACTTCTTGGTGAGTCTGCTGGAAATGATGCTGTAAGAAATGTAACTACAGGAGACAACAATATCGTAATAGGTAATAACTCATCCGCAACTGCTCATATAAAAATTGATTGGACAGTAACATCAGATTTAAGAGATAAAACTCAAATAAAAGATGTTAAACATGGTTTAGATTTTGTTAATCAAATAACACCTATTGAA
>Ga0209482_1000632_pt1 | contig 29330 bp, 28 predicted proteins | sample CoawatmetaG10DNA_FD_187512 | JGI IMG/M metagenome (GOLD analysis project Ga0209482, IMG submission 187512) | Marine microbial communities from the West Antarctic Peninsula - Coastal water metaG104-DNA (SPAdes) (version 2) | ecosystem: Environmental > Aquatic > Marine > Coastal ...
CAAGGACTAGTTCAGCTCTCCACTGGAGATATGCTTAGAGCCGCTGTTATTGCAAATACAGAAGTTGGAAAAAAAGCTAAAGGTTTTATGGAGGCGGGGAGGCTCGTTACCGATAAAATCGTAATTAAAATCATCGAGGACCGTATTCAAGAGGGTGATTGTAAAAAAGGTTTCTTGCTTGATGGCTTTCCAAGGACATTAACACAGGCGAAAGCCTTAGATAATATGCTTGATCAAAAATCCTTAAAACTCAACGCTGTTGTTGAAATACAGGTTGATGATAGAGATTTGGTAGACCGAATTATTGGAAGGTATACTTGTACCAACTGTAATCAAGGATACCATGGAGAGAACCTTAAACCCAAAGTTGACGGTGTATGCGATGACTGTGGGTCTACGAATTTCAAACGCCGGGTGGACGATAATCAAGAAACTGTTTCGTCACGTCTGGAAGCTTACCATTGCCAAACTGCCCCACTTCTTCCTTATTATGAAGAGCAGGGTGTTTTAAAAGTGGTAAACGGGATGGTTGATATCGATGATGTCTCTGTCCAAATAAATGATGTATTAAGTAGCTTAAACTAAGCCTTGTATCTAGGTTGAAAAACTTTTTTAAAAAAGCTTTTCTTCAGAGGTTGACTAAGTGTTCTTAATACCTATAATCGCGCAACTTCATATCACGTTATTTTCGTGATGGACTTTGCATAATTGTTTGAAATTTAAGATCGGGAGAAACGATCGTGGCGCGTATTTCTGGCGTTAACATACCTACCGCCAAAAGGGTGGAAATCGGATTAACCTATATCCATGGGATTGGGCTTACATCTGCGAAAAATATTTGTGAAAAAAATGGCATTGCACCTGAGAGACGTGTAAGCGAACTAAGTGATGCGGAAGTAATTAAAATTCGTGAAACTATAGACGCTGAATACATGGTTGAGGGTGACCGTCGTCGTGACGTTGCTATGAACATTAAACGTTTACTTGACCTTGGTACATATCGTGGGCTCCGACACCGTAAGAGATTACCTGTTCGTGGCCAACGGACTAGCACCAATGCTCGTACCCGTAAAGGCAAGCGCATTGCGATTGCCGGTAAGAAGGGATAGAGGACAATGGCTGATAAAAAAGTTAAACGCCGCGAGCGTAAAAATATTACAAATGGTATTGCACATGTGAATAGCACATTCAATAATACCATCATCACTATTGCGGATGTTCAGGGGAATACAATTTCCTGGTCAACAGCAGGTGCCATGGGTTTCAAAGGTTCACGTAAGTCAACGCCATACGCAGCTCAGATTGCTGGTGAAGATGCTGGTAAGAAAGCAATGGAGCATGGTATTAAAACACTTGAAGTTGAAGTTAAGGGAGCTGGTTCAGGTCGCGAATCAGCTTTGAGAGCTTTGATGGCCCTTGGAATTATAATTACTTCAATCCGTGATGTTACACCAACTCCACATAATGGATGTCGTGCACCGAAACGTCGTAGAGTGTAAATAGTTGTAGCGAATTCGTTTTAAACGGAAGCGTTATTTATATTAAGCCCGACTTAAATAGATAAGGATTTAACTGTGATCCAAACAAACTGGCAAGAGCTGATAAAGCCAACAACCCTTGAGATTATTCAAAAGGGTGCTGAACGAAGAAAAGCAACAGTAGTTGCAGAACCACTTGAGCGTGGATTTGGCATGACCATTGGTAACGCGCTTCGGCGTGTTCTTCTGTCATCATTGCAAGGCGCTGCTGTAACCGCAGTGCAAATTGACAGTGTGCTTCATGAGTTTTCATCTATCGCTGGAGTGCGGGAAGATGTGACTGACATTATTCTTAATATCAAAAAACTTGCTGTAAGCATTGACGGTGAAATAGATGGACCTCGTCGTTTATCATTAAAGGCCACGGGCCCAGGTGAAGTAACAGCTGCTCAGATTGAAGAAGTAACTGGTATCACCGTGCACAACCCAGGTCTTGCAATCTGTAACCTTGATGATGGTGCGGATCTTCGCATGGAACTTATAGTTGATACAGGTAAAGGCTATGTTGCGGCTGTGAAAAACCGTGCTGATGATGCGCCTATTGGTCTTATCCCTGTAGATAGCTTATTTTCACCGGTAACTCGGGTAAGTTATAAAGTTGATAATACACGTGAAGGCCAGGTTCTTGATTATGATAAACTTACATTGGAAATTGAAACGGATGGAACAGTAACTCCTGAAGATTCAATTGCTTTTGCTGCACGTATTTTGCAGGATCAACTTCAAACATTTATTAATTTTGAAGAACCTGAAGACCTTGCTGCGGATAAAGAGAGTGATGAGCCTGAGTTCAATCGTAACCTTCTTCGTCGAGTTGACGAGCTTGAACTTAGTGTTCGTTCTGCCAACTGTCTCAAAAATGACAATATTGTTTATATTGGTGATCTTGTGCGTAAAACAGAGGCAGAAATGCTTCGCACACCAAACTTTGGTCGTAAGTCACTAAATGAAATAAAAGAAGTTCTTTCTTCAATGGGTCTACGCCTTGGTATGGAAAATCCAGGGTGGCCACCAGAGAATATAGAAGAGCTTGTTAAAAAACTAGAACAAGAATTTTAATTAATGGGATTAAATCCGAAGGCGGATATACCCTCAAGGAGTAAATACTATGCGCCATCGTAAAGCTGGGCGTAAGCTTAACAAAACAAGTACTCATCGCAAGGCGATGTTTGCTAATATGGCCTCAGCGCTTCTTAAGCATGAGCAAATTGTTACAACGCTTCCAAAAGCAAAAGAACTGCGCCCCATTGTGGAGCGGTTGATTACTCTTGGTAAGCGTGGTTCGCTTCACGCACGTCGTCAAATTATCTCAAAGTTACCGGCGTCAGACAAAGAAATAGTTCAAAAACTTTTTGATGTCCTTGCTGAGCGTTATAAAGAGCGTAGTGGTGGTTATACCAGAGTTCTTAAGGCGGGTTTTCGTCATGGAGACGCCGCGCCTGTTGCAGTGATTGAGCTCGTCGACCGTGATGAAGATGCTAAGGGTCTAGATAGTGGTCCGGTATTTGAAGACGACGAAGAAGATATTGGTGCGGTGGCTTAAACTCACTAAAACTTAATTTGAGTTTTAAGAAGCAGTCCTCACGGGCTGTTTTTTTTTGATTTTTTTAGTTTAGTTATTAGTTGGCCTTGCGACTTTTAGAAGATAATTCTATACAAAGGTATACTGAAAAACTTCTTAATTTAAAGGAATAATAAAAATGGTACTTAGGTCGGGCGTGGTATGCGGTGAAGATTATGCTGAACTTGTAAATACATGCAAAGAAGGTGGCTATGCCCTTGCTGCGGTAAACTGTGTAGGTACGGGAAGTGTTAATGCGGTCATGGAAGCGGCTGCAAAAAATAATTCTGACGTAATTATCCAGTTTTCAAATGGAGGAACTCAGTTTTATGCAGGGGCCGGTATGCATGATACATTTAAAGCTAAAGTTCTGGGGGCCGTCTCTGCAGCTCAGCACGTGCATTTACTCGCTGAACATTATGGAATTTGTGTTGTACTTCATACAGATCATGCAAACCGAAAACTTGTGCCTTGGATTGATGCTTTGGTAGATCATTCAGAGGAGTATTATAAACAATATGGCAAGACGCTTTATAGTTCACATATGCTTGATCTTTCCGAAGAAAATATTGACGATAACCTAAATGAATGTGCACGAATGCTGGAACGTATGTCTAAACTTGAAATGAGCCTTGAAATAGAACTTGGAATAACGGGGGGCGAAGAAGATGGCGTTGGCCATGATATTGAGGAAGGGGCAGATAGTTCTCATTTATATACGCAACCGGAAGACGTTCTTAAAGCCTATGATCTTCTTACACCTATTGGACACTTTTCAGTCGCGGCCTCGTTTGGAAATGTCCACGGTGTTTATAAGCCAGGTAATGTTGAGCTCCGACCTGAAATCCTAAAAAACAGTCAGGAATTAGTTAGTCAAACCCATGGTACTGCTGCCAAACCGCTTAACCTTGTTTTTCATGGTGGTTCTGGTTCTGAGAAAGATAAGATTGCAGCTGCTATATCTTATGGGGTTTTTAAAATGAACATTGATACGGATACTCAGTTTGCATTTTCTAATGGCGTTGGTAAATATGTAGAAGAACATAATCAGGCATTTTTCCATCAAATTAATCCAGCGGATGGATCCCCACAGAAGAAATTTTATGACCCACGCAAGTGGCTCCGTGCTGGGGAAGTATCGTTTGTTGAACGTCTTGATGAGGCTTTTTATGATTTAGGTTCGGCCGGACAGTCACTCGCAAAATAAATTTATTTTGTTGATTTCCGTCCTATCCTTTTATTTTAAAGAATAAGGTTTACAAATTTACTCAACATCATATTTACAGCTAAGGTACTTTAATTAACTAATTGGAATAATGATGATAGAAATGATGAAAATTAGGACTTATTTTTTAACAAGTTTTAGCCTAATAGCGGTTATAGTTTGTGCAATTATGCAAATAAACTCTTTTGCCTATAGCGCAGAAATAAAAAAGATTCCCTCGTCGGATGCAGAAGTAAAACTATCTTATGCCTCGGTTGTTCGTGAAGCTGCTCCAGCCGTAGTTAATATTTACACAAAAAGAACTGTGAAGTCTCGGACGTCACCATTCCTTAATGATCCATTTTTTAGTAAATTTTTTGGTGGTTCAAGGGCTCCAAGTGAGCGGATTGAACGTTCTCTTGGGTCTGGTGTCATCGTCCGTCAAGAGGGGGTTATTGTCACTAATCACCATGTGATCGACGGAGCTGATGAAATTACTGTAGCCCTCTCTGATCGTCGCGAGTTTGAAGCGGAAGTGATTTTAATGGATGAAAGTACTGATTTAGCAATTTTAAGAATTAAACCTAAAGGCGTTGAACTTAGATCCCTGGAGTTCAGTCAGGCTGAAGATGTCGAGGTTGGAGATCTAGTTTTGGCAATTGGAAATCCCTTTGGAGTTGGCCAGTCAGTGACTAGTGGGATAATTTCGGCTCTGGCACGAACACAGGTCGGTGAAGGTGATTATCAGTTTTTTATTCAAACCGATGCAGCTGTAAACCCTGGAAATAGTGGTGGGGCATTAGTTGGTATGGACGGTAAACTTGTTGGCATTAATACTTCTATCTATTCACGTAGTGGTGGTTCAAATGGTATTGGGTTTGCTATCCCAGTTAAAATGGTTGAATTTGTTTTGACCGCAGCGTTGAAGGATGGAAAGATAGTTCGTCCGTGGTTTGGGGCTACTGGGCAGGCGGTATCCTCAGAAATTGCGGAAAGCCTTGGGTTTGATCGACCGGGTGGTGTTCTTGTGGATAATGTATACCCTGACAGTCCATCAGACCGTGCAGGACTTGAACCGGGTGATGTAATTCTAGCTATCGACAGTAAAGAGATATTTGATACTCAAGGGCTTCGTTACTTTATAGGTCTTGGTAAAGTTGGCGGTGAAACAGTCCTTGATGTTCTTACTAATGGCAGCAAGGAAAAAGTTTTAGTTAAGCTTGAAACAATACCAGAAATACCATTAAGAACTATTACCCTACTTGAGGGGGCGCATATATTTGATAATGTGGAAGTAGGTAACCTCTCACCAGCATTTTCTGAAGAATTAGGAGTGAGTATTTTTAAAACTGGTGTTGTAATTCTTGATATTGGACGTTTAAGCCCAGTTCGTAGATTAAACGTATTACGCCCCGGAGATATTTTTGAGACCATTAATGATCAAGATATAGTTAGTGTGAAAAACCTTGAAGGTGTTCTCGAGTATGCGGAGGATGATATTTCTTTTTCTATTCGTCGTTCTGACCGTCTTGTGAGATGCACCGCCCGCGGGCGCGGGAGTTACAGTTGCCGATGAATGATTTATTTATCAGCGCTAATCTTGAAGATGGAGCACCTAGGCCACTAGCAGATAGGTTGCGACCAAAAAAACTGAACGACGTGGTTGGGCAAGATCATTTAACAGGACAAGACGGAACATTAAGGCGTATGCTTAAGGCGGGGCACCTCTCATCGATTATTTTTTGGGGACCACCGGGAACAGGAAAGACAACTACAGCTAGATTACTTGCAAGAGATATTGATCTATATTTTGAACAAATATCCGCCGTATTTTCAGGCGTTGCAGAACTTAGAAAATGTTTTGAGGCGGCTAAGGAAAGAAGACGCAACGGTCAGGGCACCCTCCTATTTGTAGATGAAATTCATCGTTTTAATCGCTCGCAGCAAGATAGTTTTCTGCCATATGTGGAAGATGGGACTATTGTGCTAGTTGGAGCGACGACAGAAAATCCATCATTTGAGCTTAACTCTGCACTTCTCTCAAGAATGCAGGTATTAACTCTTAATCGTCTTGATAACAATGCAATGGAAAACCTTTTGTGCCGATCAGAAAAATTGGTGGAAAAAAAACTTCCTCTAACTGTTGAGGCTAGGGCGTTACTTTACAATATGGCAGACGGTGATGGCCGATACCTTCTAAATCTTGCTGAAATTTTACTTGGTCTCGATTTTGATAAAGACATTGATACTAATGGCCTTCTAAAGTTGCTTCAAAAAAGGGCTCCTATTTATGACAAGAGCCAGGAAGGCCACTACAATCTTATCTCCGCGTTGCATAAGTCATTACGTGGATCGGACACTGACGCGGCGCTCTATTGGACTGCGAGGATGTTGGATGGCGGAGAGGAGCCTCTCTACATCCTGAGGCGTCTTGTAAGGTTTGCCGTTGAAGATATCGGGCTCGCTGACCCACAAGCAGTTGTTCAAGCAAATGCAGCGCGCGAAATTTATGAATTTTTAGGTTCACCTGAGGGAGATTTAGCCCTTACACAACTTGTTATTTACTTAGGGACATCGCCAAAATCTAACGCGGTCTACAAAGCACAAAAAGAATCCTTAAAACGAGCTAAAGAAACGGGTTCTTTGAGCCCGCCTAAACATATTTTAAACGCCCCCACTAAAATGATGAAAGATTTAGGTTACGGCAAGGACTATAAATATGATCATGAAATAAAGGATGGTTTCTCAGGACAAAATTACTTTCCGGAAGGCTTAGGGCGCGAGCAATTTTATAAACCTATTAATAGAGGGTTTGAGAGAGAAATATCAAAGCGTCTTGAATATTGGGCTAAGCTCAGGGCAGAAAAAAAATAATGTAAAAAATAGGATTAATGAATTAGCATCTAGAAGAAATTTTAATTAAAATTAACGTAATCCTGTTTATAAAGTCAAAATCGAGTAATAGTAAGAAAAATATTTGGCACACCTGTAAGTTATTTTTATTAAGTTCATTTATTACACCTTTAGGTAATAACACTACTTTTGTATTAGTTTCTCCTAATTTGATTAATAGATATTGATTGGAAAAAGGTGGATTCGCCTAAGTTAAGTCTATAAGTATATTGTTAGAATATGATAGAAATACTTATAAAAAACATTCCTGAATATTTAACTGGAGTTGATAAATGAATATGATAGTGGCTGTAGGTGCCGGTGGTGCAATAGGGGCAGTATTACGGCTTCTTTTAGGAAGAGGAATGCTTCACCTGATGGGTTCTGGTTTTCCATGGGGAACATTAACCGTTAATATTCTAGGATCGTTTTTTGTTGGTCTATTATTAGGAACTCTAGCTCTTCGTTTTAGTCTTTCTCACGAATGGCAGGGTTTTATTATTATTGGTGTTCTTGGTGGGTTTACAACATTTTCTGCCTTTTCACTGGAGGTGAGCCTTATGATTGAAAAAGGTGATTTTTCTATGGCTGCACTATACGGATTAGGTTCGATGTTTATCGGAGTTTTTGCTCTTTTTATAGGCCTGTTTGCTGGCCGTGCTTTAGTTTAAGGAAAAATAATGTCAGGTGTTAGCCGTGAATATGTCAAAGATAATGAAAGTGATTGGCGTTTGGATAAGTGGTTTAAAATTCATTTCCCAGGTTTAAGTTATGGACGACTTTCCAAAGTTCTTCGTAAAGGTGAAGTGCGTGTTGATGGCAAGCGTGTCAAGGCTAACTTTATTCTTGAGGGTGGAATGGAAATAAGATTACCACCACTTGGTAAGGATGAACGTTCAATAAGTAGCAAACCAAAAATTGTAAGAAGAACTTCCCCTGAAGATGCCTTATTGATACGCGAAATGGTTGTTTATCAAGATGAAAGTGTAATCGTTCTCAATAAACTTCCTGGGCTTGCTGTTCAGGGAGGAACCAATACACCTCGCCATATTGACGGTATGCTTGAAGTTCTTCAAGGCGATAAAGAAGATAAACCTAAACTAGTTCATAGGCTTGATAAAGATACAAGCGGTGTTTTAATTATTGCTAGAACAGGAAAGGCGGCTAAGGCTCTTACGGAAAGCTTTAGAACAAGAAAGACTAATAAAATATACTGGGCTTTAGTTAAAGGAAAGCCTTCACAGGTTGAAGGCGCGGTTCAAGCACCATTAGACAAGGAGCCCGGCACTCGTGGTGAGCGAATGGCTGTATCAGATAATGGAAAGCGTGCTATTACCGACTTTAGGGTGATGGATAGTGCTGCAGGTACTGTGACTTGGATGGCTTTTCGACCAATAACGGGTCGCACACATCAAATTAGGGTTCATGCAACAGTACTTTGTACACCGATTGTTGGAGATGGTAAGTATGCTGCTAAGGCAGCCTTTATCGATGGGCCTATTAGTAAGAAACTTCATCTTCACGCGCGGTCAATTGAAATTGATCACCCTGATGGGGGTTTATTATCTGTTAAGGCTCCGCTTCCTTTACATATGAGTGAAAGTTGGGATTTATTTGGGTTTGATGGCGAAGACAATAGTGATCCATTTGAGGAAGTAGATAATGTCTGAAGAACTCAAGCTTGCATTATTTGATTGTGATGGCACTCTAGTTGATGGTCAGCATATGATCATTAATGCAATGCGGCAGGCTAGCAAAAACTGTAAAATCCCGTATGCCGGTGACGACAAGGTTAGACATATCGTTGGACTTTCCCTTCATGAGGCTATTTCAAATATTTACCCAGGTTTGACTGAGCATGATTACAGCCTTTTACATAAAGAATTTGTTGAGCATTTTCAATATTTAAGAACATTAAAAGATCATGATGAACCGCTTTATGAAGGAATAAAAGACGCTATCCTTGAGTTAAATAAAATGGGAATTTTATTAGGTATAGCAACAGGAAAATCAAGGCGAGGCCTAATAAATACATTGGAAAATCATGGTATTAAAAACTATTTTTCTACACTAAATACTGCGGATGATGGTCCAGGAAAACCAGATCCGGCAATGGTTAATGCAGCCTTATCGGATACTGGTGTTCTCCGAGCCAATACTTATATGATAGGGGATACCACATATGATATGATCATGGCTAAACAAGCTGGTGTTCATTCAGTGGGTGTAACATGGGGATATCATGAAAAAAATGAGTTAATTTCATCGGGGGCTGATCATATTATTGGTTATATTTCAGAATTTATCGATTTGATGAAAATTAAATGAAACGTTTTTACAAAGATGTCAGTGTCCTTAAGCAGGGTAAAATGTATGTTGTGTTGCTCGATGGTAAAACTATTAAAACTCCTCAAAAAAGTTTATGTCTTTTACCCACGAGAGCTATGGCAGATGCTGTAGCAAAGGAATGGGAAGATCAAGATAAGGATATCGACCCAGTTTCTATGCCTATTACTAAAATGATAAATACAGCTATTGATAGGGTGGCAGTAAGGCGTAGTGAAATTACTACTGAATTAGTTAACTTTGCGGGATCAGATCAGATTTGTTATCGAGCAGATAACCCGCAAGAGTTGGTTGAACTCCAAAATAAAATATGGAACCCTTTATCGAGGCGTATGCTAGAAATTCATAATATTGAACTAAAATTTACTACGGGGATTGTTTTTCAGGAGCAGGACCCAAAGCACTTATTGAAAATAAGAAAACTAATCGAAGATATTGAAGATTATGCTCTTATGGCATTTTATGGGATGGCCACAGTCTGTGGTTCCATAACAATCGGGCTCAATTTGTTTGAAGGTCATATTTCAACTGATGAAGCTTGGGAAGCAGGCCATCTTGATGAAAATTTTCAAGTTTTAAAGTGGGGTCGAGATCAAGATGCGGATGATCGCAGAGCGAACCTTAAGGACGAACTAGAAAATTCTGTCCGGTTTCTTTCTCTATGTAAATAAAATCTACCAAAAAATAAGTTGAAGTGGCTCATATTTTTATGTTACTAACGGGTAACATAAAAATATGGAGGCCGTAAATGCAAGAAATCCTTGATAAATTGGAAGAGAGACGCGCGTCTGCAATGTTAGGCGGTGGTAATAAACGTATTGGTGCTCAGCATGATAAGGGTAAACTTACAGCAAGGGAGCGTATAGAGCTTCTCGTCGATATCGACAGCTTTGAAGAGTATGACATGTTTAAGGAGCATCGCTCGATCGATTTTGGTATGGAGAATATCAAAATTGCAGGTGATGGTGTTGTTATTGGTTCCGGTACTGTAAATGGCCGCCTTATTTTTGTTTATAGCCAAGATTTTACTGTATTTGGTGGCTCTCTATCTGAAACTCACGCAGAAAAAATTTGTAAGGTTATGGACATGGCCATGAAAAATGGAGCTCCAGTAATTGGCATAAATGATTCTGGTGGAGCCAGAATTCAGGAAGGTGTTTCGGCCCTTGCTGGTTATGCCGAGGTGTTTCAGGCAAATATTTTAGCGTCTGGTGTGATCCCACAAATATCGCTTATCATGGGACCTTGTGCTGGTGGAGCCGTTTATTCGCCGGCTATTACTGACTTTATTTTTATGGTGAAAGATAGTAGCTACATGTTCGTAACCGGTCCTGATGTAGTAAAAACAGTAACTAACGAAGTGGTTACCAAAGAGGAGCTCGGTGGAGCTTCCACTCATACTGTTAAGTCAGGAGTTGCTGATAATGCTTATGATAATGATATTGAAGCGATCAAACAGACTAGACGGTTGATTGACTTTATGCCGCTTAATAATAAAGAAAAACCACCAAAACGAAAGGTTTTTGATGAACATAATAGGGAAGAAAAATCGTTAGATAGCCTGATCCCAAGCAATCAAAATCATCCTTATGATATGCAAGAATTAATCAGAAAAACAGTGGATGAAGGGGATTTTTTTGAGATACAACCTTCTTTTGCAAAAAACATTATTATTGGCTTTGCTAGAATAGAAGGGTCCACTGTTGGTATAGTTGCTAATCAACCTTTGGTGTTGGCCGGGTGTTTGGATAATGATGCCTCTCGAAAGGCAGCTCGTTTTGTACGCTATTGTGATTGCTTTAGTATTCCACTCATTACCTTTGTCGATGTGCCTGGATTTTTACCTGGAACGGCTCAGGAATATGGTGGAGTGATTAAACATGGAGCTAAACTGCTTTTTGCCTATGGAGAGGCAACTGTTCCAAAGATCACTGTCATTACACGTAAAGCATACGGAGGTGCTTATGATGTAATGGCGTCAAAGCATTTGCGAGGTGATCTTAATTTTGCTTGGCCCACGGCAGAAATTGCTGTTATGGGTGCGGCAGGGGCAGTAAAAATTATATTTCGTGAAGAAGCAAAGCACCCTGAACAAATTGTAAAGAAAACACAAGAATATTCCGATAAGTTTGCAAACCCATTTGTTGCGGCACGACGTGGTTATATTGATGATGTCATTATGCCCCACGCTACAAGGCGTCGCCTTAGTCGTGGATTACGGATGCTTAAGAATAAAGAACTTAAAAATCCTTGGAAAAAACATGACAATATCCCACTTTAGGAACTTATAATGATCAAAAAAATACTTATAGCAAACCGTGGTGAGGTAGCTTGTCGTATCATCAAGACTGCCCATAAAATGAAAATTAAAACTGTGGCCGTTTATTCTGATGCTGATGCTGATGCGCTTCATGTGAGAATGGCAGATGAAAAAGTTTATATTGGCCCATCGCCTGCAGCAGAAAGTTATCTTCTTGCTAATAAAATTGTTGCGGCAGCAAAAAAAACTAGTGCAGATGCTGTCCACCCAGGTTATGGGTTTCTTTCTGAAAAATCAAAATTTTGTCAATTAGTTGAGAAAGAAGGTATTACTTTTATTGGTCCAGGGTCAAAGGCTATATCAGTTATGGGCGATAAAATATCATCTAAAAAACTTGCGTCAGAAAATGGTGTTAATACTGTGCCGGGCTACTTAGGTGTAATTAAAAATAGTGAAGATGCGGTGAAAGTTGCAAGAGAAATAGGTTATCCGGTTATGCTTAAGGCCACGGCTGGTGGAGGCGGCAAGGGGATGCGTGTTGTTTATAACGATGATGATGTATATGAAGGTTTCAATTCTGCATCGAATGAAGCAAAATCAAGTTTTGGTGATGATAAAATTTTTGCTGAAAAATTCATTGAAAACCCACGTCATATTGAAATTCAAGTACTTGGTGATAAACACGGTAATGTTATTTATTTACCAGAACGGGAATGCTCAATTCAGAGGCGTCATCAAAAAGTGATTGAAGAAGCACCAAGTTCTTTCTTAGACGAAAAAACACGTATCGCTATGGGTAATCAATCAGTAGCACTCGCTAAGGCTGTCAATTATAGCTCAGCAGGCACGGTAGAGTTTATAGTTGATAAGGACAAAAACTTTTACTTTCTTGAGATGAATACTCGCCTTCAAGTGGAACACCCAGTGACCGAGTTGATTACTGGAATTGATTTAGTTGAACAGATGATTAGAAGTGCTTCAGGCGAACTTCTAAATATTACACAGGAAGGTTTAGAGACTAAGGGTTGGGCTGTAGAGGCTAGAATATATGCAGAAGATGTATTTCGTGGTTTTTTGCCATCTACTGGGCGGATCACAGACTATTCACCGCCAGAAGAAGATGAGCATATTCGTGTTGATAGTGGTATTTATGAAGGCAGCGAGATTAGCGTTTATTACGATCCAATGATTTCAAAAATTATTGCGCATGGGAGTGATCGTAGTCAAGCCATTAATAAATTGCGCCTAGCATTAGATGAATACCATATCTGCGGTGTTAGCCATAATATCTCTTTCCTTTCCGATATACTCAAATCAAAGCGTTTTCAATGTGGAAATATAACAACAAAATATATTGAAGAAGAGTATAAGGACGGATTTAGCGGTGGAAAATTAATCGGTGAGGCGCGAAACAAGATAATTGCTGTCGCGTTGACAGTCCATTTAGGTGAAATTGCACGTCAGTCAACCATTAGCGGACAAATGGACGAGGATTGCAAACCATTTTCTGAGACTTGGCAGATTCAATTGGGTAATGAGATTTATCCAGTAACCTTTACGAAGACCAAAGATGGGATTAACGTCCTTACTAATGGGATTATTTATGAAGTAAAAACTCATTGGAACCCGGGGTTTCCAGTTTTCTCGGGAAAGATTAATTCTGATAAAATAAATGTGAAAGTTCAATATCTGGTAGATGGATATAAGCTAAGCTATGATGGCGCAACGGAAGTAGTTCATGTGCGGTCCTCACGAGAGATGGAGTTAGCAGTCCTGATGCCGATAAAAAATTCTTCTGATATGTCTAAATACTTGCAGTGTCCAATGCCGGGCTTAGTGGTGTCAATCGAAGTGGTTGAGGGTGAGGAAGTAAAGGCCGGACAAAAATTATGCGTAATCGAAGCGATGAAAATGGAAAATATACTTTTTGCTGAGCAGGCTGGTAAGGTGATAAAAATATCAGCTACTTTAGGAGAGAGCATAGCAGTTGATGAAATCATCATGGAATTTGAGTAATGCATTTTTATTATTATAGAGCCTGATCCTCATTTTCAAAAATTTTACACCAAGTCCGCTGCAAAGCACCATCAAGATCATCCATAGTGACGTTGAGGCCAAGATTAATTAGCGATGTTACCCCATGATCTGAAATTCCGCATGGTACAATGCCGGTATAGTGGCTTAAATCTGGCTCTACATTAATACAGATACCGTGGAAAGAAACCCATTTGCGAACCCTGACGCCAATAGCGGCAATTTTATTTTCTTGTCCGGCTTCTCCGCGCACCCAAACACCTACCCTGCCATCACGTTTTTCTCCTATCACATTAAATTCTGCTAAAGTATCTATTACCCAATTTTCAAGATTAGTAATAAATTGGCGAACATCCTTGCCCCGTTTATTTAAATCAAGCATGACGTATACAACACGCTGTCCAGGACCGTGATAGGTGTACTGGCCCCCACGCCCTGTATTGAATACGGGGAACCGCTTTGGCGACAGTAGGTCGGATTTTTTTGATGAGGTCCCGGCCGTATAAAGGGGGGGGTGCTCAACAAACCAAATTAGTTCATCAGCTACACCTGTTCGAATTTCTGCAACGCGCTTTTCCATTAAGCAGATGGCATCTTCGTATTTAGTCAGCCCCTTACTGAACTTCAATGCAACTTTTGGTAAGGTCATGTAATTGTTGTCTTTATTAATTTAATGTAAAAAATATTATACTTTCAAGTTATTATTATATTTTTATTACTCAATTGGGAAGTATAAAGGATTTATTAAAATATAATAATTAGTTAAATTTAAAGTTTAAAATACTGCTGTTTATAATTGAATAAGTCTGAGTGATAAAAACCTTAATATGTTTTGCGGGTTTTAGGCTTTGCGCTACAGTTTATTTAAATATTCTAATAAAAAATTACATAAAATATAAGATTTAAAATAATTATCTAAATAATAACTTTTGATGATTAAATCTTCATTACCATACTTGAGGATGTTTAATGCAGCCTGGCTACTTGGTTTTAAAAAGGTTTTTGTATATTTCTATTGCGTTTAGCGACTTCATTTGATATTTCACCAGAACTGTTTTACCAAACTACGAAAATGCGGTCGTGGCGGAATTGGTAGACGCGCAGCGTTGAGGTCGCTGTGGGCTTTGGCCCGTGGAAGTTCGAGTCTTCTCGACCGCACCAATAAATTTATAACCAAGTTTAAGTTTATTCTCTTTATCTAGTAAGCTATTTACTAAATGTTATTTCATATTTTTTTTGTCATTAATTAACAATAAAATAATTTTTGTTATTGCGTTGGCTTGTAATTTATTCTTTGATATGTTTGGTAAACTAATACTAATTTTTTTAGGGGAGATAATATGTTTAATTTAAAACTAAAACTGGGAATGGTTTCAATTGCTGCGCTTACTATCGCTGGCTGTGGTGATCAAAGTGGAAATACTTCAGCGAATTCGCAAGAAGATATGAGTATTCAGGCAATCCATGAGCGTGTTATAACGTTAGATACCCACGTTGACATCCACGAGGATATGACATTTGATCCTATTTATGATCCTGGAACTGATACTCCCCAACAAGTAGATTTAGGTAAAATGGAAGTGGGTGGACTTGATAGTGCGTTCTTTATTGTTTATGTGGGACAAACTGAACGGACGCCTGAAGGATATGCTCTTGCTGAAGAAAAAGCCCGACGCAAGTTTAGTGCTATCCATAGAATGACAGAACACTATCCCGATCGTATCGGCTTTGCCAATACCCCTGATGAATTTGAAGCAATAGCAGCTAGTGGACGTAAAGTTGCAATGATAGGTATTGAAAATGGCTACGTAATTGGTAAGGAATTATCTCGAATCGAGGAATTTTATAATATGGGTGCACGTTATATGACGCTTGCTCATAATGGTCACAATGATATTTGTGATAGCTCGGGGCCACTTGCGCGTCTTGGTGATGTTGAGGAAGAACACGGTGGAGTTAGTAATTTTGGTTATCAGGTGATTGATGAAATGAACCGTGTTGGTATGATGGTAGATATTTCACACGTATCAATCAAATGTATGATGCAAGCAACAGAGTATTCCAAAGCACCAGTGATTGCATCGCACTCAGGTGTGTGGGAACTCGCAAAACATTCCAGAAACTTAAAAGATGAGCAACTCATGGCAATTGGAGCAGCAGGCGGAGTTGTACAAATTGTGGGTCTGAATAGTTTCGTTAAATTCTACCCTGAAAAAGGCTCAGAAGTTTCTGTGTTGCGCAATGCAGCTGCTGTTGCTGTTGGTGATACTGAATGGGATAGCTCCAAACATAATAGTGATCTTGCATACATTGCAGGTATGGACATAATTAATGAAAAGTATCCAGCGGCAACGGTAAAAGATTTTGTAGATCATATTGACTATGCTGTGAACCTTATTGGGGTTGACCACGTGGGTATTGTATCTGATTTTGATGGTGGTGGTGGCATTGAAGGCTGGAACGATGCCTCTGAAACTATGAATGTAACGGCTGAGCTTATTTTACGAGGCTACTCTGAAAAAGATATTTCAAAAATCTGGAGTGGCAATACAATAGCACTTTGGCGAAGAGTTGATGCTGCTGCAGTTGAAATTCAATAAAATTAACAAAAAAGTCTAAACTAAAGCTACTCGGCGGTTACCTTACTTAAAAGGGTTTTAGTTCAAAAAATATAAAAAATATAAATTACGTTCTTATACACCCTATTATTTACTTTATAGTAGGATGTATAAGAAAAGGCTTAGAAATAGGTATAAAACTCTTAGCTTGTCTAGATACTAGTTCATAACTGCCTTAAAAGCTTTCAAGCACTTATCAACATTTTCTTGTGATGCTGCATGGCCCATCAAGCCCACACGCCATACTTTACCTGCAAGAGCGCCAAGACCGGCACCAATCTCTAGATTATGATCATTAAGAAGCCTAGTCCTTATAGCAGCTTCATCTGTGATGTGATCTGGGATTATGATAGTGTTAAGTTGTGGGAGGGCATATTTTTTGTCTACCAGATAGCTAATGCCCATTTCAGCAAAACCTTCACGTAATTTTTGTGAGAGGTCGGCGTGTCGCTTCCATGAATTCTCAAGCCCCTCTTCTTTAACTACAAGCAGACTTTCATGAAGGGCATACATAGCGTTTACAGGGGCTGTATGATGATATGATCGCCCGCCTGTATCATCCCAATAATCCATAACCAAATTTAGATCCATGAACCAGCTTTGAACTGGTGTTTGACGGGTTTTTATTATTTCTACTGCACGTTCGCTAAAGCTCACGGGGGATATTCCTGGCGGACATGATAAGCATTTTTGTGATCCAGAATAGATGGCATCAATGCCCCAGCCATCGACATCAAGCTCTATACCAGCAAGTGAAGTCACAGCATCAACAATATTAATACAGTTATATTCTTCAGCTAGAGCGCAAAGGGCTTTTGTATCCGATGCAACACCGGTTGATGTTTCCGCGGCTACAAAGGCTACAATTTTAGCGTCTGGGTTAGTTTTGAGTTCTTCTTCTAGTTTATTTATGGAAACTGGTGTGCCCCATTTATCTTGAATGACGATAGCCTCGCCACCGCAACGCACAACATTTTCAACCATACGGTTTCCAAACACCCCATTAACACAGACAATAACTTTATCACCTTTTTCTACGAGATTGGCAAAGCAAGTTTCCATACCTGCTGAACCGGGAGCAGATACTGGAAAGGTTAATTTATTTTTAGTTTTAAAAACATATCTGAGTAGTTCTTTAATTTCATTCATTAGTACCTGAAAGGCGGGATCTAGGTGGCCAATAGTTGGACGGGCCATCGCCTCGAGAATACGTGGGGAAACATCAGAAGGACCTGGGCCCATTAGGGTTCTTTTAGGGGGAATAAATGATTGCACGGCATATTACTTTCTTAATTTTATTAAAATCATAATAAAACTTAATTCATCTTAAAGTTTATTGGAAGCTTATATATTTAATTTATCGAGCATAATCATTTAAGTTCTTGACCTTAAATGATTTTAAGACGATAAAATTAATTGGTAAGGTGAAGTTAATGACTGTAAATAACGAAAACAGCACGCCCCAGAGCGATCCTCATTTGGAAGATGTTCTACCGGTTTCCCCGGAACTGGTAGAAGAGATAGTCTGCGCCCTTGATCAATTCAATAAAGAGCAAGTTGATTTTCTTCTTAGGCCTTTGCATAGCGCAGATATAGCAGATGTATTCGAACAACTTAGCGATAATCACCGTAAATTATTAACTTCAATAATTGGTTCAGGAATGGAACCGGATGTTCTTTCTGAATTGGACGATAGCACGCTTGATGATGTAATCACTGAAATGGATGATAAAGATGTTGCCCGTGCTGTATCACTAATGGAAAGTGATGACGCAGTTCATGTGCTTGAGGATATGGATGAGAATGTTCAACGTAAAATTATTGATGCGTTGCCAGATAAAGATAAACTCATTGTTCAGGAAGGACTTTCTTATCCTGAAGATAGTGCCGGTCGTTTATTACAAAAAAACCTAGTTTCAGTGCCAGGTCTTTGGACAGTTGGAGCTGTTATAGATTATTTTCTAATAGAAGAAAATTTACCGGATGAATTTTATGAAGTATTTATTGTTGATCCGATGCACCACCCAATCGGTACTGCTGCACTGAATAAAATTGTCCGCAGTGACCGTGATAAAAAAATTAGTGAAATTATGGAAGAAGAACCAACCTTAGTGAGGGTTGATACAGATCAGGAAGAGGTTGCTTATTTATTTCGTCAATACGACCTGACCTCCATGGGGGTTGTTGACGATGGAGGGCGGCTTATTGGTGTGATTACATTTGATGATGTTGTTGATGTGATAGAGGAAGAAGCAGAAGAAGATTTGATGTTGATGTCTGGTATTCAGGAAACAGATATTACAGAAAGTGTCTTTGTAGCTTCCAAAAATCGGGTGACCTGGCTCATTGTTAATTTAGGTACAGCTATTCTGGCATCGATGGTTATTGCAATGTTTGATGCAACTATTAACCAAATGGTAGCGCTTGCTGTCTTAATGCCCATTGTTGCCTCAATGGGTGGAAATGCTGGCACTCAAACAATGACAGTGACCGTACGTGCTATTGCCACCCGTGAATTGACGGCAACTAACATGAAAAGAATTATTTTTCGCGAGTTTTCTATCGCACTTCTAAATGGAGTTATTATTGCTGTTCTAATAGGCGGGCTGTCTTGGTTTTGGTTTGAGAATACTATGCTCGGTCTGGTAATGGGGGTAGCGATGATTGTTAATATGATAATGGCTGGACTAGCTGGTATTCTTATTCCAATAACACTAGATAAAGTAAACATTGATCCCGCTCTTGCTAGTAGTATTTTTGTTACGACTATTACTGATGTTATTGGTTTTTTTGCTTTTCTTGGCCTTGCCTCTCAGGTGTTGATCTAATTAATGACTGTTAATATTATTAAATTGTGTGTTGGGGTGGAAAGCGTAGAGCACTTGATGGAAATACGTGAAGCCGACGTGCGAAACAAAGGTTTGAGTTATAATTTTCACATAACTAGATCAAGGCCTCGCCGTTCTGAAGAGGTCCTAGATGGTGGTTCCCTCTACTGGGTAATTAAAGGTTTTGTTCTTGCAAGACAGTACATTATTTCACTAGATGACGTTAAGACCCAAAGTGGAACCAAGTGCATGATAAAACTAGACAAAAAAATTTACCTCACCGAAACTCAACCAAGACGTGCCTTTCAAGGTTGGCGTTATCTAGAAAATAGTGTGGCTCCAATAGATCTAGTAACAGGTAAAACATTAGAAAATATTCCGCCCAAGCTTCGTAAGGAACTCAAGGAATTGGGTTTAATCTAAGATCTTGATAGGAGTTTTTTTGCAGTTTAACGTTGTCAAAACTACGTAAATTATTTGCACCTATTATGCTAGTTAGGCTATCTATATATGCGAAACCAAGCTCGGAGTAATAAAGAAGTGTGAATAATAAATCTTTGTCTACAACAATACCTTTATTGCGGGAAAATCTGGCACGCTCCGTTCTAAAATCTTGGTAAGCACTATGGGTATTTAAATTAAGTGAATATCCTTCGACGGCACTTATTAAATCATTAAATCTTTTTATACTGTGCGTTGCGCCGACTTCACGTCCAAGTGGTATAATTCCACTTGCATCATTCCAAGTCCACTGGCCAAATAAAGCATTGCCATCTTGTGCAAACCTTGAGGTGCCCCAGCCAGTTTCAATGGCTGACTGGGTTAGGGCAAGAGATACTGGAATAATATTCATACGACTATGAAGTTCGTCAATATTAAATTCTTCCATACGGTAACGTAACATTTTACGTCTAAGCCAAAAGAGTTCGTCAAGGGAGGCATCTCCATTTATTTCGATAGATCTCATTATTTTTAAAAGCCGCTTACGTTCGTAACGAATATATTCGTTAACTTTTAAGATCGGCGGAAGCAATGAGGATATGAACAGGTCTTTTTTTGTATTACTATTCTTTAAAGTAGTTAGTTCGCGCGGCAACCGTTCTAAAAACAGGTTGGGGACATCTGCTTCCCCTCTTTTAATTTCTGCAAGGTTATAACCATAGGCTGCAAATGTTTTTGTGATGTTTTCACCCTTGGAAACCTTCAAGTGGCTAACTAGTGAGACTGTAGAAAAACTTTTTTGGCTTTGTGTGACGGTATAAAAAGAAATCAAGGCGGGCAAACATACAATTGTTATTAACAAAAGGACTGTAATAAAAACTTTTCTTCCAAAAGATTTAGTTTCTGGTCGTATGTTACTAGCCATAGATATCCTAAAAGGGTAAGTTGTTTTATAATTTGATAGTAATAGAGTAAACCTTTAATTGCTAGACTTTTAGTTCTTTGGAATCTTAGTTCTGAAAACAATAAATTGATAGAAAGTGCAGAAAAATGCCAAAAAATAATAATAAGGCGCATATTATTGTTGTTGGAAATGAAAAGGGTGGCTCAGGAAAATCCACCACAGCGATGCACATAATTGTCAGCTTAATGAAAAGAAATTTTAATGTTTCTGTCATAGACTTGGACGGTCGACAGAAGTCACTAGCGCGCTACCTTGAAAATAGGTCAAATTATGCAAATAAACATAAAGTAACGCTTACGCTTGCAGAGGTCCATACACCCACTCGTTCCACAACGGGGGATATTGAGAACATGATGCGTGAAGATAAAATTAACTTTTCAAAGTTAATGGATAGATTAACCCCGTGTTCAGATTTTATTCTTATTGATTGTCCTGGAAGTGATACAAACCTATCGCGTCTAGCGCACAGTTTTGCTGATACATTAGTCACACCAATTAACGATAGTTTTGTGGATCTTGATTTGTTAGCAACAGTTGATGCGGATACATTTAAAGTTAACAGGTTGAGCCTTTACAGTGAAATGGTCTGGGATGCACGTAAGTATAGGGCTATAAGAGATCACGGTACTATCGATTGGGTGGTGATGCGAAATAGGACATCGTCTCTTGACGCAAAAAATAAACGCAGAGTTAATGAGGCACTTAAAGAACTACAAAAACGAATTTCCTTTAGGTATATTCAAGGTCTTGGTGAGCGCGTTGTTTACCGTGAACTTTTTCCTAAAGGACTAACACTCGTTGATATTCGTAATACTGAGCAGAAGGTAACTATGTCACAAATCGCTGCAAGACAGGAAGTACGACGTTTAATGAATGAGTTGAATTTTCCTGGATGGCAGGAAGAACGAGCTTAAAAATAATAGCAAGGAGTTAATACTTAAATGCAATATATTATATTACTACTAGGAGCTGTTATACTATATTTTGCTGTTTCAAAATATCTCAGTAAAAAACCTGAAAATTTTAATGATATATTTCGAAAAGTTCTTGCGATTGTCTTGGGGGTATCAGCTTTTGTTATTCTTGTGAAAGGTAATATTGCTGTCGCTGGGGTGCTGGGCACAGCGGCTGTCCTTTCATGGCAAGGATCACTTTGGTCTTTTCTTCAGGCAAAGGCGGAAGGTTCGCAAGTACCTGGAACAGCTAAGAATGACATGACTCGTGAACAGGCCCTAGAAATACTTGAGCTTAATGGTAAACCGAATGATACAGATATTAAAACATCTCATCACCGGCTCATGAAGAAAATTCATCCAGATCAAGGTGGTTCAGAATATTTTGCTACTCAGTTGAACCAAGCTAAAGATTTGTTAATGAAAAAATAGATTGTAAAACTTGTTATTTAGCATTTGATTTATTTTTATTAGAAGATAATGAATCCTATATTTTTAAAATTTGTAAATTATGGTATATTGAATTCATATTAATTAATTATTTAAATTTATTTTACTTTACCCCTTTAAAAACCAAATAAATATTTTATCTTTAATAGACATGTTAATAAAAATAAGCGGTATTAAAATGAGCAAACAAGACAATAATAATGAGGGTGATCTTGAAGGTTCCGTAATAACCAAGAGCAAACCCAAAACTAAAAAGCCATCGATGTATAAAGTACTCATGATCAATGATGATTATACCCCGATGGATTTTGTTGTTCATGTTTTGCAGAAGTTTTTTAAAATCCCGGAACCTCAAGCCTTAACAATAATGCTTCAAGTGCATCAAAAGGGTTTTGGCGTCTGTGGTATTTTTAGTTTTGAAGTTGCTGAAAGTAAAGTACAGCAGGTTGTTGAATACGCTACAACGCACGCGCACCCTCTTCAATGTACTATTGAAAAAGATTAAGTTAAAGGAGATATTAATGCCTACCTTTTCACCAAATTTGGAACATACACTTCACCGAAGCGTGGCTGAGGCCAACTCACGAAAACACGAGTTTGCTACATTGGAGCATCTTCTATTGGGACTTTTGGATGATCAGGACGCAGTTGCTATTCTTAGAGCCTGTGAAGTTAATATTTCACAACTTAGAGCAGAGCTGAAGGCCTATCTTGATCAGGAACTTAAAAATATTACTGAAGACACAAACCTTGACGCAACGCCTACGGCGGGCTTTCAGAGGGTTATTCAGCGTTCTATCTTACATGTGCAAAGTAGTGGTCGGGATGACGTTAATGGTGGCAATGTTTTAGTGGCTTTATTTTCGGAGCGCGAGAGTTTCGCAGTCTTTTATCTACAGCAACATGAGGTCTCCCGGCTTGATGTGATTAATTATATTTCTCACGGCTTTTCTAAATCAAACGAAAATGAGGAAGAAAACACCTTAGATGACGATTTAGAGGATAATGAAGGTATTGAGGGGGACACAAAAACGGCTTTGGAAAAATACTGTGTCAATTTAAATGAAAAGGCGCGGGCGGGAAAAATTGATCCGCTAATTGGACGGGTTTCTGAGGTTGAAAGAACCATTCAAATTTTATGTCGTAGGTCAAAAAATAATCCACTTTATGTTGGTGATCCCGGAGTTGGTAAAACTGCGATCGCAGAAGGGCTTGCGTTACGGATTGAAAAAAAAGAAGTACCAGAAGTACTTCATAATGCTATAATTTTCTGTCTTGAAATGGGAACGCTACTTGCGGGAACTCGCTTTCGCGGAGATTTTGAAGAACGGATAAAGGCTGTAATTAAAGAAATTGAAGATATGGATGGTTCAATTCTTTTTATTGATGAAATTCATACTATTATTGGCGCAGGCGCTACAGGGGGTGGAGCTATGGACGCTTCTAACCTTCTTAAGCCAGCACTTTCGAAAGGTGCTTTACGTTGTATTGGCTCTACTACTTATAAAGAATACAGGTCTTATATTGAAAAAGACCGTGCCCTTCTTCGACGTTTTCAAAAAATTGATGTGGTGGAACCAACTGCTCATGAAACAATTGAGATTCTCAAAGGTATTAAAAAATACTTCGAAGAACACCATAATGTAAAATATAGCGTTGAGGTTATTGAGGCAGCGGTTGACCTTTCCATAAGACATATTAATGAACGTAAACTTCCTGATAAAGCTATAGATGTAATTGACGAAGTTGGTGCGTCACAAATGTTGCTTCCTGAAGCAAAACGTAAGAAAAATATAACAGTTGAAGATGTTGAAACTGTTGTCTCTAAAATGGCACGAATTCCTGCAAAAAGTGTATCAAAAGATGATAAAAGCGTTCTTAAGACGCTTGCTAAGGATCTTAATCGAGTAGTGTTTGGTCAGGATAATGCAATCCAAGTACTTTCAGATGCAATCAAGCTATCGCGCGCTGGCCTTTGTGAAGAAGACAAGCCCATTGGATGTTATCTTTTTAGTGGTCCTACAGGGGTTGGTAAAACAGAGGTTGCCAAACAACTCGCCAGCCACCTTGGTGTTGAAATAGAGCGTTTTGATATGTCAGAATACATGGAACGTCACACAGTTTCACGCCTTATAGGCGCTCCTCCAGGTTATGTAGGATTTGATCAAGGTGGATTACTTACTGATGCAATCGATAAAACTCCACACTGCGTCCTGCTCCTCGATGAAATAGAAAAAGCTCATCAGGATATTTATAATATTCTTTTGCAGGTAATGGACCATGGTACACTGACAGACAGCAATGGTAAAAAAATTGATTTTAGGAATGTTGTTTTGATAATGACTACAAATGCCGGTGCTGTAGAACTTAGTAAATCATCGATTGGTTTTGGTAAATCTGATCAATCGGGAGCAGATGGGGAGGCTATAAGAAAATTATTTGCACCTGAATTTAGAAACCGACTTGATGCTATTGTTCCATTTTCTTCTCTTCCACCCAGTGTTATAGAAAAGGTTGTTGAAAAATTTATTTTAGAGTTAGAAATGCAACTTGAAGATAGAAAGGTCCATCTTAAATTAACTTCTGGAGCTAAAGCCTTTATTGCCGCTAAAGGGTATGACAAGCATTTTGGTGCTCGTCCTCTTAAGCGCGTTATTCAAGAGGAAATTAAAAGGCCACTTGCTGATGAATTATTGTTTGGGCGCCTTGTGGAAGGCGGCGAAGTCAAAATAGGTTGTAAAGATAAGAAGTTGACTATTAATATTGAACCTAGAAAGGTTTTTTCAAAGTCTAAAGCAAAAGTAAAAGGTAAGAAAAAAGAAAAAGAGCTCACCAAGTAGTATTTTTATAAATAGTGTTAAAGTTATGGGTGAACATTAAAAATATTATTTGAGTTAATGCCAAGTTTGTAAAAACTTTAATTTTTATTCTTCTTGAACGGTGTCAGTTCATTTAAGTATTCCATATCTTTTCTGATAAGTGTTCTTTCCTGATCTAGATAATTGTCTACAGCATTTCTAAAAGAGGAATTCTCTATCCAGTGCATACTATTAGTTGCTACAGGAATGTATCCGCGTGAGAGTTTATGGTCACCCTGAGCACCGGCTTCAATTTTTATTAGTTTGCTTTTAATGGCAAACTCAATAGCTTGATAATAGCAAATTTCAAAATGTAGAAACTTATGATGTTCTGTTGCACCCCAATAACGACCATATAAAATATGGTCTCCAATTAGGTTAAGTGCTCCTGCAATATATCGTCCATCTCGCTTTGCCATCACTAGTAATAGATTATCAGGAATATTTTCACTTAAACGTGAAAAAAATTCTCGGTTTAGATAGGCTCTACCCCATTTTTTTTGAGCGGTATTAAGATAAAATTCAAAATAATTATCCCAACAATCCTCGGTTATTTCAGATGCTTGAATCCATTCAATCTCGATATTATTTTGAGCAGCACAAGCGCGTTCCTTAAGAATATTTTTACGCTTTCGTGATGAGAGTGCTTCTAAAAACTCTGTAAATGAACCATAGTTATTATTGATCCAGTGATACTGTTGATCATTTCGCTTTAATAGATGGTGAGATTTCATGAGGTCAACATCGTCCTGTTCAAGAAATGTAAAATGAAGAGATGAAACACTTAATTTTTTAGCCAAATTGATAGCAGCTTTTAGCATTAATTCTTTATAAGCGGGATTAGGTGATAGTAAGCGAGGGCTTGTGACTGGACTAAAAGGAATAGATGATTGTAATTTAGGATAATAATTTCCACCAGCCTGTGTGTAAGCATTAGCCCATCCCTGGTCAAAAACATATTCACCTAGAGAGTGACTTTTTAAATATAGAGGCGTAGCTCCTAATAGAGCACCACCTTTATCTTCTAATATTATGTGTTGCGCTAACCAACCTGTTCTTGCTGTTGCACATCCACTTTTCTCAAGAGCAGACAAAAATCCGTGCGAGCAGAATGGGTTTAACCCTTCAGCGGCATGCGTTGCACAGTTATTCCAAGCATCGGCTGATACTTCACTGATATTTTCAATTATTCGGGTTCTCATAATGCTAATGGTGCTCAAAGATAATGTTATCTGAATTTTTATGTGCTTTTTCTTGATCGTTTCGGTTACAAACAGTCCAAGCCAGCACAGGAATATTATTTAAGCGACAATATTTTGTGACCATGTTTGGAAGTGCACGTATATCGTAGGCAATAAAGTCGATTTTTAGCCCCTTTAGGAACTTTTTTTGATGTGATGTGTCATAATGGGTAGACGGAAGGCTACCATCATTGTGTGAGGTAGCAACCAGGCCACAGGTAACACTTGGATGATTATTTTTAAAATATTTAATAATCTCAGGATAAAAAGACATTATAGCCACATCACCTTTATAGTTTTCGATATCTTTCCAAACGGCTCTTGAAATTTCATTGTATTGGCCCTGATCACCTTTAATTTCAATAAGAATGGGTTTTCTTCCATTCGTTTGATGAAGAACTTCTTTTAATGTGGGTATAGTTTCGCTGGAGCCTACAAGTTGTATTTTTGCAAGTTCTTTAGCCTTGTAATTTATAACTTCTCCTTCTTGTGTGGTAAGAGGGGTAAGGCTAGGGTCATGCATAACCACTGCTATATTATCGCTAGTCAAAAGCACATCAAGCTCAAAACCAAACCCTTGATCTATGGCTTCTTTAAACGCGGATAGGCTGTTTTCAGCATACCCATTTCGCGAACCATGAAGTCCCCTATGTGCATATGGGTATGCTTCTAACCAATCATGTGTCATAAAAAATACACATTTAAGAAACCTCGATTAGAGCGTCGATTTCTACTGGTACGTTAAGGGGTAGTGCATTAGTGCCAACTGCTGAACGTGAGTGCTTACCTTTATCACCGAATATTTCGACCATTAAATCAGAAGCACCATTCACAACGGCTGGCTGACCTGGGAAGCTATCAATACAATTAACAAATGCACCGAGTTTGACAATGCGAACTACCCTGTCAAGGTCGCCATCAAGCGCAGCGTTCAATTGAGCAATGATATTAATGGCACAGAGGCGAGCTGCTTTATTAGCATCTTCCGCAGAAACCTCTTGCCCAACTTTACCAAGATAAGGCAGCTTACCAGCATTATCAAGAGGGAGTTGGCCTGATATGGAAATAAGGTTTCCAGTTCTTACATAAGTTACATAGTTTGCGACTGGCGCCCCAGGGGTCGGTAAAGTTATACTAAGTTTGTCCAGGTTTTCTTTTGGTGTATTACTCATAATTTTTCCATATTTACATTGTATAATTCAATGAAGGATACTCTTTTTTTATTCATAAGAAAAGTTTATTGAGTTAACTAATGTGATATTAATTTTAGCACTGTAACAAATTAATTCTAATTCGTTATCATTTAGTAAAATTATTTTTATATCAGGTAAATGTTCGTCCTTTATTAATTATATGTGACCCAAAACGATCACGAATTTTATCCATAGCTTTTTCTGTTTTGATCTTATTATCCTTAATAGGATCGATTAAGTCGGGCATATCAGAATACTGGTCATCAAAAATTTTAGAAACCCCAATGCCGATTAGTCTGTATTTAAGGCCATTGCATTCAGGTTTTAGTAAAGACTTACCTTGCGTATAAAGAATTTCTGCCATTTGTGTGGGGTTGTTAATGGAAACTGAGCGGCTTATAGATCTAAAATTAGATGTTTTAAGTTTAAGGGTAATCGTTTTTGCAGAAAGGTGCTTTTGTTTGAGTCGAGCGGATAATTTTTCACAGAGTTTCCAAAGATGTTTTTTAAGAGCCTCATAATTGGTAACATCTCCATCCAGCGTAGTCTCGTTGGATACACTTTTTACTTTTTGTATTGGGATTACGTTTCGACTATCCTCACCTCGGGAAAAGTAGTAAAGACGCTCTCCCATAATTCCATAGTCCCTTATGAGTTTATTCAGATCCATTTTTTGTAACTGGCCTATCTGGGTTAAGCCTCCCCGGCCCATTTTTTTATTAAGGACTTTCCCTACGCCCCATATTTTTGTTATAGGTTGGGTTGAAAGAAATCTTTTCGCTTCCTTTTTGCCAATAACTGTAAATCCATTCGGTTTATTTAAATCTGAGGCTAACTTTGCTAAAAATTTATTATAACTGAGTCCAATTGAAGCTGTGATGCCAATTTCATGCTCAATACGTTTAGTTGTTCTGTTGAGAACTTTTGCTGGTGACATGCCATGGAGTTTTTCAGTACCGCTAAGGTCAAGGAACGCTTCGTCAATTGAAAGTGGTTCAACAATTGGTGTCAGCTCATCAAATATTTTTTTTATGTCTTTACTAACCGATAAATATTTTTGCATATTCGGGGGTAGAATAACTGCATCTGGGCAAAGTTCATTGGCCTTAAACATAGGCATTGCAGAATAAATACCATAGGTTCTTGCTATATAGCAGCACGTTGATACTACGCCGCGCTTACCTCCACCAATAATTAGAGGTTTTGCTTCCAGTTTTGGATTATCCCTCTTTTCTACACTAGCGTAAAAAGCATCACAATCAATATGAGCTATTGTTAACCTATGAATTTCAGGATGTCTTAAAAGTCGCGGGCTAGAACAGTTTGAGCACCTTATTAATTGAGTTTTAACTTCTAATTCATTATGACAGTCCCTACAGAACCCTGGGTTAATATTTTCTAAATAATTAACCATGATTAATCGTGAATTGCTCCAGGAAAACAGTGTCGAGCAGTTCTTATTTCGGTAGGATCAAGTTGATGAGTATTCGAAAAATTTATGAGATACTTCTCATGTTGTAAAAGGTAATCTAAGACACTCGCTAAAATTCCATCGATAGTCTCTGGGTTTGATAAGTTATCTTTTACTTGCTTGAGGTCTGTGCCACTTAAATTGAGATAACTTGCAAGTATTGTCTCATCGGCAGCAATAAAAGAAAGACTGTTTATGGCTATAATTTCGGCCCTGTGATGATCCATATATATTTCTTCTTATTTAAGCTTAATTTTGAGCTTAGTATAACATTTAAAGAAATTTAAAGATATTTTTCATAATTAAAAATATTATCTAGAGATATTAATTAGCTTTATGAAATTAAATTAAGGGGGGGGGGGTGTAATAAATTAAACTGTATCTTTGGTCGAGGTGAGCAGTAGATCATAAAAAAAGGCTGCTTGTAAAAGCAGCCATTCTTTCTTCTAAATTAAGTATTCAAAAAGTGAATAGTTAT
>Ga0209482_1000634_pt1 | contig 29259 bp, 28 predicted proteins | sample CoawatmetaG10DNA_FD_187512 | JGI IMG/M metagenome (GOLD analysis project Ga0209482, IMG submission 187512) | Marine microbial communities from the West Antarctic Peninsula - Coastal water metaG104-DNA (SPAdes) (version 2) | ecosystem: Environmental > Aquatic > Marine > Coastal ...
GATCTCTAATATGACCATAACTTGCTAATACAATATAATCATCACCTAGATATTTATTGATAGTTTTTGCTTTAGCTGGACTTTCTACGACTACAAGATTCATTACTAAACAAATTACTTAAAAGACTTAGATAGTCAAATCAATAAATTTTAGTCTTAGTTTCTTCTTTGTTTTTCAATCGTTTGACGTTTTCTCTATGTGTATAGAATATAAGTACAAACATTATTATGAAAAAAATTGAATTATAATTTTCAAAAATTATTAAATAAATTGGAACCATTAAACTACCAACTAGTGATGAAAGTGATGAGTATTTTGAAATAAGAAATGTAACAGCCCAACTAACAATAAATACTAAACCTAAAAGTATGTTTATAGAAAATAATATTCCAACATATGTTGCAACACCCTTGCCCCCTTTAAACTTAAGCCATATTGGAAAAACGTGACCTAAAAATGTGCTTAATGATGCAATAAAGATATAATCGGGATAATTAAATTTTACATATAAAACAGGCAATACAGCTTTTGTTATATCCAGCAATAAAGTTGCGTAGCCTAACGTTTTATTACCTGTTCTAAGAGCATTTGTAGCTCCAATGTTTCCTGAGCCGATATCTCTAATATCTTTTTTTAAAAATATTTTTGTAAGTATAAAACCAAAAGGTATTGATCCTAATAAATATGAGCTTAACGCAACAATTAAATATTCCATTATTATAACTTAAATAATTCTTCACCTTTTACAAATGTATTAGTGACTTTACCTTGGAGTTTTTTGTCTTCAATGGAAGTGTTTTTAGATTTGGAGATAAGTTTATCTTTTTTAACAACCCATGGCTTATCAATATCTACAATGCAAAAATCTGCTTCATTACCCACTGAAAGATTACCCTTATCAATTTTTAAAATTTTTGCAGGGTTTGATGTTAAGGCTTTAATTATAGTTTCTAATTTAACAGAGCCATTGTGATATAACTCTAGACTTAGTGATAAAAGCGTTTCTATACCAGAAGCACCTGTAGATGCTTGTGCAAATGTTAATCTTTTTTGCTCTTCATCTTCTGGTTTATGATCAGATACAATAACATCTATTGTTTCATCTTTTAATCCTTGCACTAGAGCAATTCTATCTTCTTCAGTTCTTAGTGGGGGTGATAATTTTAAGAAAGTTCTGAAATCTCCTATATCATTTTCATTTAATGAAAGGTTATTTATGGAGACACCTGTTGTAAACTTAACTTTATTTTTTCTTTCCCCAATAATTTCAACTGATTTTGCGGCTGAGATTTGTGATATGTGATATCTACATTTAATATTTTCAAGCAATGTTAAATCTCTTTCAATAATTATTCTTTCAGCAACAGCGGGTATTCCAGATAGCCCAAGTTTGGTTGCAATAATTCCAGAATTAATCATTCCATTTTTGGATAAATCATAATCTTCAGCATGTTGCATGATTAGTGTACCCAAATCTTTAGCTGAATTCATTATACGAGACATCAGTCTAGTATTTTGAATTGTTTTAACTCCATCGGTAAATCCAATTATTCCTCTATTTTGAAGCAGACCAAATTCAGTCATGGTAGTTCCTTCAATATTTTTGGTAAGAGCAGCACTTGGAAAAACGTTAATTTTAGATTTGTCTCTTCCACGTCTTTTTAAAAAATCTACTATTGAAACGTTATCTATAATTGGATCCGTATTAGGCATAGTAACAACTGAAGTAACACCTCCTGAAAGTGCTGCATTACTTAGAGTTCTAAAATTTTCTTTATATTCATAACCAGGCTCACCTGCAAAGACACGCATATCAACAAGTCCTGGGAATATATATTTGCTATTTAAGTCTATTACCTTTTCTCTTGAAGGAATGTTGTTAGAATTTACTTTTTTGCCAATAGCTTCAATTAAACCATCTTCACCAATAATTAATCCACCGTTCTCATTGATAGAGTTATAAGGGTCAATTATATTTGCATTTATAAAGTATTGTTTTTTCATTTATTCACAAAATATTTTTAAACAAGCCATTCTTACTGCAACACCAAGTTCTACCTGTTCCTTAATCACGCTTCTGTTAATGTCATCTGCTAATTTTGTATCAATTTCGATTCCTCTATTCATTGGACCTGGATGCATAATTAAAGCATCGTCTTTTGCATGGGCAAGCTTATCTGGAGTTAGTCCATAATATTCATAGTATTCTCTATTAGAAGACAAGAAAGAACTAGTCATCCTTTCATTTTGTAGTCTTAACATCATTACAATATCACAATCTTTCAGACCTTTTTTCATATCTGTAAATGTATTAACACCAAACTTTTCTATTTCTTTTGGCATTAAGTTTGATGGTGCAATAATGTTAACTTCTGCACCCAACATATTTAGAAGATAAATATTTGATCTTGCAACACGTGAATGAGTTATGTCACCACAAATCGCAACTCTTAAACCTTCAATTTTCTTTTTACGATTTATAATTGTTAAAGCGTCTAATAAAGCTTGAGTAGGGTGTTCACGGCTTCCATCACCAGCATTAAGTACTGCACAATTTACTTTTTGAGATAAAAGATTACATGCACCTGAATCCTGGTGTCTAATCACAATTATATCTGGATGCATTGCATTTAAAGTCATTGCGGTATCTATTAGTGTTTCACCTTTCTTAATTGCTGAGTTAGTCATATTCATTGACATAACATCTGCACCTAATCTTTTTCCCGCTAGTTCAAATGAACTTTGCGTTCTAGTGGAGGGTTCAAAAAACAAATTAATTTGAGTTTTACCACTCAACACATTTAATCTTTTGTTTTTACTTTGATTTAATTTAATGAAACTTTTAGCTTCTTCTAAAATGAAATTAACATCATTAATTGATAGATCTTGAATACCTAGGAGGTGTTTTTGAGAAATCTTAATAGCTTTATTTATTTTGGTTGCCATTAAAATTAACTCTATAACTATTAACCATCACTATGGCAAGTATTAATTATTTAAAAAGTCTATTGCCCCTTGTAAAATAAAGGCTGCAGCGTTTTGATCAATTGTTTTAACTCTTTTTGAAACATTAACGTCTAATAAACTTGATAGATTAAATGCGCCAACTGTTGAAAGTCTTTCATCCCATAATATTACAGGCAGGTCTATAGATTTTGATATATTTGATGCAACATCATTAACTGATTGAGCGGATCTTCCTAGACTTCCATCCATATTAACTGGGTGCCCTACAATTATTCCACCAATATTATTATCTTTAATTATTATCTTAAGTTCATCAATTAGTTCATTTGTGTTGGTTTTGTTTATGGTTTTAAAGGGTGTAGCTATGGATTGTCTTTCATCACAAATTGACACACCAATTCTTTTAGATCCTAAATCTAAACCAATAAATCTTACCTTATTTGAGTGTTTTATTTTAAAATCTTCAATTGTGATCATATTGTATATTTTATACTTAAGTGATAGTTTGCCGACATATTTAACTACCACATGACAATTGATCTTAAAACAATAAAGCATATTTCTAAATTATCAAGAATCTCAGTTGATGATGCAAAAGCTAATAAATTAGCTGGAGATCTTAACTCTATATTTGATTTCATTGAAAAATTGAATGAACTTAATACTGACAATGTTGAGCCTTTAACCTCTGTTGCAGAAACTACATTAAAATTAAGAGCTGATGAGGTTAAAAGTGAAAATATAAGAGATCAAATATTAAAAAACTCACCAGAAGAAAATGAAGATTTTTTTGTTGTACCAAGGGTTGTTGAATAATGTCAGATATTACATCACTCACATTAACTGAATTAGTTAAAAATATTAAAGATAAAAAAATTTCTTCTGAAGAAACTACCAAAGCTTTTATTGATAGAGGAGAAAAGTCTAGAGATTTAAATGCTTACATAACAGAAGATTTTTCTAATGCACTTGAGAAAGCTAAAAGTTTTGATCAAAAACCTAATTTTGATTTAAAGCTTCCAGGTGTTCCAATGGCTGTTAAAGATTTGTTTTGCACTAAAGATTTAAAAACAACAGCGGGTAGTAAAATTTTAAATGATTTCATCCCACCATACGAGTCTACTGTTACTCAAAATATTTGGAATGAAGGTGCAATATTACTTGGTAAGTTAAATTGTGATGAATTTGCAATGGGCTCATCTAATGAAACTAGTTTTTTTGGAAATGTACAAAGTCCGATAGATAAAGGTTTGGTGCCAGGTGGCTCCTCAGGAGGCTCTGCATCAGCTCTAGCAGCTAATTTAACACCTATTACAATTGGAACCGATACTGGTGGCTCTATTAGACAACCTGCTTCATTTACTGGTACTGTTGGATTAAAACCAACCTATGGAAGTTGTTCAAGATATGGAATTGTTGCTTTTGCTTCTTCATTAGATCAAGCAGGACCAATGTCTAAAGATGTAAAAGATTGTGCATTACTTCAGGAAATAATTAGCACTTATGATGAAAAAGATTCAACTTCAATTGATTTTAAAAGAAATGAATACAGTAAAGAATTAACAAACATTATTAAAGGTAAGAAAATTGGAATTCCAAAAGAATATAGAGTTGATGGAATGCCAAAAGAGATAGAAGATTTATGGACTAAGGGAATTGAGTATGCAAAAGATTGTGGTGCTGAAATTGTAGAAATTTCATTACCTCATACAAATTATGCTCTACCTACTTATTATATAGTAGCACCTGCTGAAGCTTCTTCAAACTTAGCTAGATATGATGGCGTTAAGTATGGTTTTAGATCTAAAGGTGAAAACCTTATTGATATGTACGAAAAAACAAGATCTGAAGGTTTTGGTAGCGAAGTTCAAAGAAGAATAATGATAGGAACATATGTTTTGTCCTCTGGTTATTATGATGCTTATTATCTAAAGGCACAAAAAGTTAGAAAATTAATTAAAAATGATTTTGATGAAGCTTACAAAAAAGTTGATGCAATTTTAACTCCATCGACACCAAGTGCTGCTTTTAAAATTGGTGAAAAAACTAATGATCCAGTTTCAATGTATTTAAATGATATATTCACAGTTCCAGTTAATTTAGCTGGATTACCGGCAATTTCAATTCCAGCAGGAGTAGATGTTAAGGGTTATCCATTGGGACTTCAAATTATTGGTAAAGCTTTCGATGAACAAAATATTTTAAACATTGCTTATGCTATGGAAGAAAAAATCCAGTTTAAAAATAAAATTACTGATTGGTGGATTAAATAGATGACTAAAGATAATTCAGAATATTTAATTGAAAGACGAGATAATGTTTACGAAGTGGTTATCGGTCTTGAAGTTCATGCACAGGTTACATCAAATTCTAAATTATTTTCATCTTCATCAACAACATTTGGTGCAGAACCTAATACGCAAGTAAGTTTAGTTGATGCTGCATTTCCAGGAATGCTTCCAGTTATTAATGAGTACTGTGTAAAACAAGCAATTAAAACGGGTATAGGCTTAAGAGCTCAAATTAATAAAAGATCAGTTTTTGATAGAAAAAATTATTTTTATGCAGACCTTCCACAAGGCTATCAGATTTCACAATTTAAATATCCAATAGTAGGAGAAGGTACAGTTGTTCTTGATATGGAACATGGTCAAAAGGAAGTAGGGATTGAAAGATTACACTTAGAGCAAGATGCTGGAAAAAGTATTCATGATATGGACCCTCAAAATACTTTGGTTGATTTAAACAGATCTGGTGTAGCTTTAATGGAAATTGTTAGTAAACCAGACATGAGAACTCCAGATGAAGTTAGTGCTTATGTGAAAAAATTAAGATCTATTATGAGATATCTTGGTACGTGTGATGGTAATATGCAGGAAGGCTCTTTAAGGGCTGATGTTAATATTTCTGTAAGAATTAAAGGCTCTGATAAACTTGGAACTCGTTGTGAGATTAAAAATGTTAACTCAATTAAATTTATGCAAATGGCTATTGATTATGAAGCTAATAGACAAGTTGATTTAATCGAAGAAGGTAAAACAATTGATCAAGAAACAAGATTATTTGATACTAAAAAAAATGAAACAAGATCTATGAGATCTAAAGAAGATGCTCATGATTATAGATATTTTCCAGATCCAGATTTATTACCATTAGAAGTAACTGATGAATTTATTGAACAATTAAAAGCAGATATCCCAGAATTACCAGACGATAAGAAAAAAAGATTTATTGATGAATTTAAAGTCTCTGCTTACGAAGCAACAATTTTAGTATCAGATATTGATACAGCTAAATATTTTGAGGAAGTTGTCACTAAAATGGGAAAAAACCGAGATATGAAATTAGCCGTTAACTGGATTACAGGTGAATTGTTTGCTGTTTTAAATAATCAAAATTTAGAAATTACACAAAGTCCAATAAGTGCAAAAAATTTAGCAAAGTTAATTAATCTAATTAAGAATGGAACAATTTCTGGAAAAATAGCTAAAACAATATTTGAATTGATGATGGATGGTGACAAAGATCCCCAAACAATTGTTGAAGAAAAAGGTTTAAAGCAAGAAAGTGACCCTAAAGCATTAGAGGCCTTATTAGATAAGATTATCAATGACAATAGAGAAAAAGCTATTGAATATAAGAATGGTAAAGAAAAGCTATTTGGTTTTTTTGTGGGACAAGCAATGAAAGCTTCAAGTGGTAAAGCTAATCCTAAATTAATAAATGAGATATTAAAGAAAAAGCTTTAATATTACTGATATTTGTAGACACAAAGGACTTAAAAGCCGAGGTATAGAAGTTAAAGTCAGTCCATAGTAGTCTAACGTAGTCCAAACATCCTATAAAATCTCGTAAATAAATTTAGCTTTTAATTAAGATATAAAGATCATGATTAATTAGTTATAATATTCTCGTACGAGACTCGTACATAGAGAGATAAAATAATGATCAAAATAATAAAATTAGTCATTCTTTGTTTAATGATTTCAAAGGTAAGTGTTTCAAAAGAAATATCGTGTAAAGAAAATCTAGGTTGTGAAAACTTTCCAGAAATAATTAAATTTGAGGGTATTAAATTTCCTTTAACTATGGTTCAGAGAGATCAAGGAAAAAAACCAACTGCAGAAAATTATTATATTTTCCATTTTAAACCTCTTAAAGATGAACCATCACCATATGTAATTATAATTCCTACAAGTGGAGGAATCACAAAAGCTGCAGCTGTTACATTTGAGAGATATAAAAATAAACTTTTAGACAAAGGTTTTGGAGTAATTATTTTAGATCAATTTTATAACACTGGAATTGAAAAAGGAACAATATCTCGGGGACCATTGGCCAGCATGGGAGCTTTAAGTATAATTGAGTATATAAAGAATAATCATCCAAATTTAACTAATAATAAATTTGGTGTTATGGGTGGAAGCAGAGGAGGTATGACAGTTTTATCTTTAGCATCCCCTATAGCAAGAGAAAATTTTATATATAAAAACGTAAAACAATGGTTTGATGCTGGTGTAGCTTTTTATCCAAGTTGTGGAAAACAAGAATTGATAATGCCTGTAGTAGTTTTCATAGGTGAGTTAGATGAATGGACGTCAGCCACTAATTGTAAAATGTGGAAAAAAAGAGACGAAGAACAAATTTCATCAGGCCTGTTGCAAATTTTTATATATAAAAATGCTCATCATGCTTTTAACAGAGAACTAATAAAAAAATTATATAGACCATCAAAAGACGATCATGATTTGGCAGGTCGAGCAGTACAATAGAATAAAAAAGCAGACAAACATTCTCAAAAAAAAATGATAAAATTTTTTGTTAAATATTTAAAATAAGCAAATAATTTTTGTCCTACAGTCGTCCTATCAGGTTGTGTCTCTCAATTAACATTGATAATTAAAATTTGTTTTAAAACATGAATTGGCGTTCTGTTGCCAGGTGTTACGCCTGAGGCTTATTGCGTATTGTTATAGGAGAATATTGGACTTCTAGTACAAGCCTCGTACACAGAGAGATAAAATAAAAAAATTTTACTTATTCCCCTTGTTGAATTATAAATATTAGCATAAATACTCATGAAACTCATTAATGCCCTCGTGGTGAAATTGGTAGACAAAAGGACTTAAAATACCATGGGTAAGAATCTTGAAATTACAGAAAAACTTGAAAAATATATAAATAATTTTAGTTTAAAGTTAAATCCCATCCAGCAAGAAATCATCGATTATAATAATACACTTGGGGACGTTAAGAGAATGCAAGTAGCAACATCTCAATGTCATTTTCTTTATTTAATTATAAAAACTTCTAACATTAAATATGTACTTGAAATTGGTACTTTTACTGGGTTAAGTGCACTTTCAATTGCTTTAGCATTACCAGATGATGGCAAACTTATAGCGCTAGATAAAAACAAAGAAACCAACAAGATTGCAGTAAGTTTTTTTAAAAAAGCTAATCTTAATAATAAAATTCAAACAATTGTTAAGCCTGCATTAGATAGTTTAGATGAATTAAAGAATAGTAAATTTGATATGGTTTTTATTGATGCCGATAAAATGAATTATAAAGAATATTATGAAAGATCACTGAAGTTATTAGATAAAGGTGGATTGATTATTGTAGACAATGTTTTATGGCATGGTGAGGTCGCTGATGAAGATAATTTAGATAAATTCACTGTAAATATTAGAGATTTTAATACTTATGTTGCAAACGATAAAAGAGTGGAACAAATAATTGTACCTTTAGGTGACGGTATGACTGTTTGTAGAGTGTTATAATGTTTGATGTTTTTGGTTTTTACAAATTTAAAAAACTTACCTCTTTAAAAAAAAATAAGGTTTTATTACAAGATTATTTAATTAAAAAAAATATCCGAGGAACAATAATTATAGCTAGTGAAGGAGTAAATGCAACAATCTCAGGAAAAACTAGTGATCTTAAATTAACTATCACAAAGATTAAAAAGATATTAAATTTTAAAAAGTTCGATAGTGAAAATATTTCAAAAAGTAAATTTCAACCGTTTCACAAACCAAAAGTTAAAATTAAAAAAGAAGTAGTTCCTATGGGTCTTTCTTTATCGTCAAAAAATAAAAAAGATAATCATGTTGACGCAAAAAAATGGAATAAGTTAATTAATGATAAAGAAACATTAGTTTTGGATTCAAGAAAACCATTTGAGTATAATGTGGGTACCTTTAAAAGATCTGTTAATCCTGATGTTGATAATTTTAGAGAATTTCCTAAATATTTAAACAAACTTAACAAAACAAAGCCAATTGCAATGTTTTGTACTGGTGGAATAAGATGTGAGAAAGCTTCAGTATTTTTAGAAAAAAAAGGTTTTAAAAATGTTTATCAGTTAAAAGGTGGAATTTTAAATTACTTAAAAAATGTTAAAAAAAAAGAAAGTTTATGGAATGGAGAATGCTTCGTTTTTGACAACAGAATCAGTGTTAAACATGGATTGGTAACTGGTACATACTCAATGTGTAGTGGATGTAGAAAACCTGTTTCACCAAAAGATAAGAGTTCTAAAAAATATGAGGAGGGTGTTTCATGCGTAAACTGTCATGATAATTTAACTCAAACTCAAAAAGAGAGATTTCGAATGAGACAAAAGCAAATAAACCTTGCTAAAAAGAGTAGTTCAAAGCATATATTTCAAAAAGAATTTAAATAGGAAAAACAATTGTCTAAAGCCATAAACTTAACCAAAGATCCAATTTGGTCACTACTTAAAAAAGTAACTATTCCAGCTAGTGTTGGTTCTTTGTTTCAAACATTCTATAATTTAGTTGATACGTGGTTTGCAGGTAGAATTTCTGCAGAAGCTATAAGTGCAATAGCTAAATCGTTCCCAATATACTTTGTCATCATTGCTGTTGGTGTTGGTATTGGTGCTGCAACGAACTCTTGTATTGGTAATTTATTAGGTGCTAAAAAAATTAATAAAGCATCACTATTTATTGCTCAATCAGTAATTTTTGCATTGGTCACTTCAGTTGTTGTTACTTTATTTGGATTAAATGCTTCTAATTTTCTCTTGGGTGTTATGGGATCTGATGCTGCTGGTATTGCTTTAACCAGAGAATATTTAGATATAATTTTTTACGGAACCTTTATAGTTATGATCCAAATCTCTTTAAATGGAGCTTTGAATGCGCAGGGAGATACTAAGAGTTATAGAAATGTTCTTATCTTTAGTTTCTTTTTAAATATTCTTTTAAATCCATTATTTATCTGGGGATACGGAATTGTTCCAGCTTATGGAATAGGTGGCCTTGCTATAGCAACTGTTATCGCTCAATCTATTGGTACTATTTATTTAGCTTACAAAATTAACTCGTGTAAATTAAGAAAATATTTATCTATTAAATGCTTTATTCCTAAATTTATTCTTCTTAAAGAATTGTTCTCACAAGCGATGCCAATAATGATTAGTATGTTGTTTATTGGTGTAGGTATTTTTAATATTTTATATTTTATTGGACAATTTGGTGACCTTGCAACAGCAGGTTATGGTGCAGCTTTAAGAGTGGAGCAAGTTTTTTTACTTCCAGTAATTGGTTTAAATACAGCAGTACTTTCTATTGGCGGACAAAACTTTGGTGCTAAAAATTATAACCGTATAAGAGAGCTTTATACTAAAGCATTATTTTTTGGATCATCATTTATGGCTGTAGCAGGTATCATTTTATTTTTTGGTGCAGAATTTTTTGTATCTCAATTTACAGATAATGCAGAAGCCATATACCATGGAGCTATATATTTAAAAGTTGCTGCATTAATAGCTCCTATTTATCCTGTGTTTTTTATTACAACAGCTGTCTTTCAGGCACTTAAAAAGCCAATTTATAGTCTTTACCTGAGTGTTCTAAGATTGACCGCATTTCCTTTTTTATCATTATGGTATATAATTAATATTAGAGGTGGAGATTATGCGGATATTTTTTACACCATCATGGCAACGAATTGGTTTATGGGTATTGCAGTAATCATCTTTATTGGATACTTTTTAAATAATGTTTTTAAACAAAAGAAAAGCCATTTTTCTTATTAGTGTCACTGCACTAATATTTATTTTAACTATTAACCAAGTTAAATCTCAAACAATCAAAATTGTTGATGGAGATACAATTCATCTTAATGGAGAAAAAATTAGATTCACTGGAATAGATACACCTGAATTGAAACAAACTTGTTTTAAGGATAGCGTAAAAGATCCTTGTGGAGTTATAGCAAAACAAATTCTTATTGATAAAATTGGAAATAATAATGTTGAATGTATTAGTGAAGGAAAAGATCAATACAAAAGAACACTAGCAGAATGTTTTGTTAATAATGAAAGTTTATCAAGCTATCTAGTTAGAAGTGGCTATGCATTTGCCTACAGAAGGTATTCAAAAAAGTTTATACCTGATGAAGATTATGCAAGAATCAATAAAATAGGTATGTGGTCTATGGAGTTTGATTACCCTTGGGATTACAGAAAATCTAAGAAAAATTAAAGCTAGTAGGGACGTTCTGTTACCCGGTGCCCCAGAATTCTAATTAATACCTTGTTTATTAATTTTAAAGAGCTTTTCACCCAAAGGACTGATTGGGTCTTGAGGTGTAGGTTTGATTTTCGTTTTTTCCTCAACAATACTTAATAGTTTTTTAGCAAGTCCTTGACGTCTAAACATGGGATTAACAAAGATGTATTCAACTTCAGCTGTCTCATTATATCTAACAAAACCAAGTGTGGTATTAATGTTTTTAAAGGTAATTACACCATCATTTAGATCAATATCATAATTTATATTATCTAAATTATTCATTAATTATTACCATCTTGCTCAAGTTTTCTTTCTAATTTTCTTACAAAAAATGAAACAATTAATATCAAAATTAAATACTCTAAAATTAAGAATGTATAAATTTCTAATGGTCTGTAAGTTGATACAACTAATTCATTAGCTTTTCTTGTTAAGTCACCAATACCTATAATTGATACCAATGAAGACATCTTTAGTACATACACAAACTGATTACCTAATGCAGGTAAGATATTTTTAATTGCTTGTGGAAGAATTACCAATCTTAACCTTTTATAAAAAGTTAACCCTAGAGATGAACCTGCTTCCCACTGCGATTTTTTTATTGAGTTTATACCTGCTCTAAAAATTTCTGCTTGAAAAGCACTCTCACTTATTGCCAGTGCAATTATTCCAGACACAAATGGACTGAAGCTTAATCCAGTCATTATAGGCAGACCATAATAAATCCATAAAATCAAAACAAGCAACGGTATTGCTCTTACAATTTCTACATATCCAATATTTATGTATGTTAAAAATTTATTTTTAGCTAAAGAGGGTATTGCAACAATGAACCCTAAAATTGCAGAAATAATTATAGATATTACTGAAATATAAATAGTTGTTGTTAAGCCACTTAGTAAAAATTTTAAGTTTGTTAATCCTTCAACATTATTGGGTGATAGAATAAACCATCCCAATTCTTGACCGCTACAAGAAGTAAGAGGTAAAAGTAAAAGTAAAAAAAATAAATTTTTCACTCTTTAAGTTATAATGAATTAGTGGTTAATATCTAATTTTTTATAAGCTTTTTAAATTATATTTAGTGAGTAATTTATTAAAGAAACCAGACGATTTTTTATCTTTAATCCACGCATTAACATAATCATTCCAAACCTGATCATTTTTACCAACCATCATTGCTAAAAAAGCAGGATTTTTTTCTCCATCAGGAACAATTGCTAATTGAGGGTACTTGATAACTAATTTATTGGCTTCTGTTGAGCTTGTAATGTTACCATCTGCTCTTCCAGCTAATACTTCCTGAAAGTCTCTTGCAGGAGATTCCACTGATTGTAATTTAGATTTTGGAAAAAATTCCTTAGCTTTTTCCTCTTGAGAAGTTCCAAGTGTTGTAGCAATAGTTACACTTTTATTATTCAAAGAGTTCCAAGTTGAATATTTTTTTAAATTCTTTTTAAGAACTAGTGGAACAGTTCCATACTTGTAGTAAGAATCTGTAAATCCAGCAACTTCTGCTCTTTTTAGAGTTTTAGTTACACTTGTAGAAATATCATATCTTCCTGCGGTAATTCCTGAAACAATAGTTTTCCATTCTGTAGGTACAAAAGTAATTTTTACACCCATATCTTTTGCTAATTCATTCATCACATCAATATCAAAACCAACATACTTATTAGTAGCTGGATCCTTCATCGTCATTGGATCCCAGTCGCCTGTTGTTCCAACTTTTAACTCACCAGAAGACATAATCTGATCAAGTTTAGTTTCTGCGTTAAGAGAGAAGGGTAAAAGTGCTAATAGCACCACAAGAAGTATTTTTTTCATATACCTCATATAACAATAATTTTAATAAATATAAGGTTATAACCTTGACGCACTATCACTCATCCATGAGTGTAAATGCTGAGAAAAAGAGCGTCTAACAAATAAATTGACCTCATTAATCTCTTTATGATGAATAATAACATCAATATGAGTTAAAATTGTTTGAACAACTATTCCTTTTTTAGTCTTAAAATCATTAAAGTTGAAAGGTGAGCCTGTAGCAAATAAATCAAAAACTTTAGTACCTTTTATATTCAGCATTACAAATTGGTCACTCACATCAGTTACTGCACCTAATTTAACTTTAGATATGTTTTTAACTAATTCATCTTCAACTTGATAAGTATTACTTTCCTCACTCACAGTTTCATTTGATATCAGCATCCATTCATCTGGACTTAACCAAAATGCAGTTAATTGTTCTGCTGATGTAGATGTATTTGCCTCTGTTGGTAAGACCATATTAAGATTTTTACCAATAGCTGTAATAAAATCTTTTGTTTTGCCTCTTATGATTAACTTCATAATAGGTTTAATTTCTTTAATCTCTAAATCAGAATAAGTCACATCACCTTTAATAGAGGTTTTATAATTAAGCATTTAACCTCACATTTTCTTTATCAAAAAAAACAGGATCAACAATAGTTACATTAATATTTCTATCTTCCATTGGAATAAATAACTTTTGACCTAGCATATTTTTTCCACCTCTAACTACCGCTAGTGCAATTGATTTATTTAAATTAGGACTATAGTAACTTGATGTTACATGACCTAACATTTCAACTGGCGTTTGGTTTATATTAGCAACTATCTGAGCTCCTTCTTCTAAAACTTCAGTTGAATTATCTGTCACTAAACCCACTAATTGTTTTCTGTCTTCTTTCATTGTGTCAGATCTATAAAGAGATCTTTTACCAATAAAGTCATATTTCTTTTTACTAACAATCCAATCCATTTGTAAATCTATAGGCGTCATCGTTGCATCTGTATCTTGGCCAACAATAATAAATCCTTTTTCAGCTCTTAATAAGTGCATTGTTTCAGTGCCGTAAGGAGTGATGTTAAACTCTTCACCTGCTTCCATACATTTCCTCCATAAGTCTTCACCATAGTTTGCCTGAATATTGATTTCATAACTATGTTCACCTGTAAAACTAATACGCATAATTCTACATTTAATATTTTCAATTTTTGCATTCTGGAAAGACATGTGTGGAAAGTTTTCATCTGAAAGATCAAGATCAGGTATTAATTTATTTAGAATTTTTTTACTATTTGGTCCACAGATACTAGCAGTTGCATAATGATCAGTAACTGATGACAAATAAACATTTAGTTCAGGCCATTCTGTTTGAAGGTAATCTTCTAATTTTCCTAATACGTTTGCAGCACCACCAGTTGTTGTTGTCATGATATAATGGTTTTCATCAAGTCTAGTTGTGACCCCATCATCATAAACCATACCGTCTTCATTAAGCATCAAACCATAACGACATTTTCCTATGGCTAGTTTTGACCATGCATTTGTATAAACTCTATTTAAAAATTCTGAGGCATCAGTTCCTTGAATATCAATTTTACCAAGTGTTGAAGCATCTAATATACCAGCACTATTTCTTGCAGCTTTACTTTCTCTTTGTACTGCATCATGCATAGTTTCATTTTTTTTTGGATAATACCAAGCTCTTTTCCACTGACCCACATTTTCAAATTCAGCTTTATTTTCTATATGCCAGTCATTCATTGGTGTTCTTCTAAATGTATCAAAATATTCACCAACATTTCGTCCAACAATTGTTCCAAATGTTAAAGGTGTGTAAGGGGGTCTAAACGTTGTAGTTCCAAGCTCACCCATCTTAACACCAGCAGTTTCTGCAATAATACCAAGGGCATGCATGTTACCAAGTTTACCTTGATCAGTACCCATACCAGTTGTTGTGTATCTTTTTACATGTTCAATTGATCTAAAGCCTTCTCTTAGAGCAAGTTTAATATCTTTTGCAGTAGCATCATTTTGATAATCTACAAAAGGTTTTGTTTTTCCTAAAACTTTATCAGATGGAAGTAACCAAATAGTTCTAATCTCATTATCTTTAGGACAATTTATTTCTAAATTGTCAAAGTCAGTTTCTTTTATATCTAGAAATTCTTTTAAAGATTTTATAGAATTTTTAATCAAATCATCTAATTCAAAATCACCATTACTTGAGCCAATACTAATTTGATCTGATGGGTATATATCAGGAATAAAAACTTGATCTTTTTCTCTAAATTTTAATTTACCTCCAGATTGAGTAAATAAATGAACAGCTGGCGTCCATCCACCTGCAATTGCTAGACAATCACAATCAAGCTCTATTTTTTCTGGACTTGCAAAAGATTGTCCATCTCTTGATAATTCCATTATTGTAATTTTATTAATTTTTTTATAGCCTTCTGTATTTACAATTGTGTGTGATCTATAAACCTTGATCCCTAAATCCTCAGCTTCTTTAGTAAATGCAGTATTAGATTTTTCTCTAATGTCTATGATTGCTTCAACCTTAATACCTTTTTTTTGTAATGAAATTGCACTTTCATAAGCTGTGTCATTATTAGTAAAAAATATATTTTTTTGGCCAGTTGCAACACCATAATAATCTGCATATTTTTTAACTGCAGATGAAAGCATAATGCCTGGTCTATCGTTATTGTTAAATACTAGAGGTCTTTCTAAAGAGCCTGTAGCAACAATAACTTTTTTAGCTCTAATTTTTAATAACCTTTGTCTTACTTTTTTATTTTTTTCATTTTTAGGAAGATGATCAGTTAAGTTTTCTCTCGCCAATAAATAGTTGTATCCATGATAAGCGGCAACACTAGTTCTTGTTTTAATTTCTAGGTTTTCAATATTTTTTAATTCATTAATTTCATTTTCTAACCACGCAGAAGAATTTTGATCATTTATTTTTACATGTTCAGAGTTTTGGAAAATTGTAGATCCTCCAATTTCATTTTTTTCATCAAGCAATAATGTTTTGAGATTATTTTTTGCTGCAGTTTTTGCGGCCATAATTCCACTAATACCAGCTCCAATTACCAAAACATCACAATGAATGTATTTGTGATCATATATGTCAGGGTCAGGTTCTGTTGGAGATTTTCCTAGACCAGCAGAATGTCTTATAACATATTCATACTTTTCCCAAAAGTTAGCAGGCCACATAAAAGTTTTGTAATAAAAACCAGCAGGTAGAAGAGGGGATAAGAAATTATTTATACCTCCAATATCAAAGTCAACACTAGGCCAACAGTTTTGGCTAGTTGCTTCTAGCCCATGATATATCTCAAGTTCGGTTGCTCTAACATTTGGTTCTGTTAGTGCCGTGTTGTTATTAACTTGTACGATTGCATTAGGCTCTTCAGACCCTGAAGTCATTATTCCACGTGGTCTATGATATTTAAAACTTCGTCCTACTAAATGAATATCATTAGCAAGTAGAGCTGAAGCAAGAGTATCGCCCTTGTATCCAAAATAAGATTTGCCATTGAATTTAAAAGAAACTCTAGAAGTTTCGTCAATATATTTACTGGTTGTAACTCTTAAATTTTTTGACATTAAATTATTTTATAGGAGGTTTTTCACCCATTTTATATACGGCTTTAATTTTGTCATTAGAAGTATCCCTAACCATGTTAAACCATTTTCTACAACCGTGGGCATGGTTCCATCTTTCAAATTGAATACCTTTAATATTTTTTCTCATAAATAAATATTCTGCCCATTCACCATCACTTAATTCTGTAGGTTGTTTAGGTCTTTCAATATGTGCTTCACCACCAGCTTTAAATTCACTTTGTTCACGTTCACCACAAAAAGGACAGGTAATTAAAAACATTAGTGAGCTACCGCCGCTGCACCATGTTCATCAACAAGGTCTCCACTAATAAATCTATTTAAATTAAATGCAGCATTTAATTTATGTGGTTCATCATTTGCAATTGTGTGAGCGAATAAATCACCTGATCCAGGTGTTGCTTTAAATCCACCAGTTCCCCAACCACAATTAAAGTACAAACCTTTTACTGTCGTTTTACTAATAATAGGACTAGCATCTGGACAGATGTCAACAATTCCACCCCATTGTCTAAGCATTCTCATTCTACTAAAAATTGGATAAAGTTCTAAGATTGCATTTAACGTTCCCTCCACAATATCGTGACTACCTTTTTGTGAATAAGAAATATAATCATCAGTACCAGCACCTATTACAAGTTCACCTTTGTCAGACTGACTGACATAAGCATGAACAGCATTAGACATTACCACTGTATCAATAATTGGTTTAACTGGCTCTGAAACTAGAGCTTGAAGAGGTTTACTTTCTAACGGTAACTTTAAGCCTGCCATGTTCGCTAATACGCTTGAATGACCTGCAGCAACTACTCCAATTTTTTTAGTTTTTATAAAACCTTTGGTTGTTTCAATGCCTTCTACTTCATCACCGTTTCTTTTAATTCCTTTAACTTCACAATTTTGAATTATATCAACTCCCATTTCATCTGCTCCTCTAGCGTATCCCCAAGCGACAGCGTCATGTCTTGCGGTACCAGCTCTTCTTTGTAAAGTTCCACCTAGTACGGGGTATCGAATATCTTGTGAAGTATTAATGATAGGACAAAATTTTTTAACTTCCTCTGTGCTTAAGTAAACTGCATCTATACCATTTAATCTATTAGCATGCGTTCTTCTTTTTAAATCTCTAACATCTTGTAAGTTATGTGCAAGATTCATCACACCTCTTTGACTAAACATTACATTGTAATTTATTTCTTGAGATAAACCTTCCCACAATTTTAAAGCATGATCGTAAAGACCAGCGCTAGCATCCCATAAATAATTAGATCTTATAATCGTAGTATTTCTTCCTGTATTACCACCACCAATCCAGCCTTTTTCTACTACAGCAATATTTGTCATATTATGTTTTTTTGCTAAATAGTAAGCAGTTGCCAAACCATGACCACCACCACCAATAATAACTGCATCATATTCTTTTTTTATAGTGGGATCTTTCCAGGCTTTTTGCCAATTTTCATGATAGGAAAAAGCATTTTTGACTAATGAGAATATTGAATACTTATTTTTCATAATATTGATCAAGAATTACTTTATAAATATTGAATATTCAATACAATCGGTTATATCAATGTCGCAGTGGAAGAGTGGGTGAGAGGCTGAAACCAGTCGTTTGCTAAATGACCGTGCGGGGAAACTTGTACCGAGGGTTCGAATCCCTCCTCTTCCGCCATTAAAATAAAGGCTGATCTTTAAAAAAGTCTTTCATTTTAACAGGCTTTTTTTCCAAGATATATCTGTAAACATTGTAATTCTCCATAACACGCTGAACATAGTTACGAGTTTCTTTAAATGGAATTAATTCAACCCAGTCTACAAAATCAATTTGTTTTTTTTGAGGATCTTTATTTATTTTTTTCCAATGTTTAACTCTTTTTGGACCAGCATTATATGCTGCGGCAGCAAAAGGGTAGGCACCATCGTATTGTAAAATTAAACCAGCTATATAATGAGACCCTAGATTAATATTGTACTCAGGATCAGAGGTTAACCTTGATTTTGAATATGGAAGTTTTGCTTGTTTGGCAACTAGCTTAGCCGTGTAGGGCATTAATTGCATTAATCCTTGCGCACCAACATGACTATTCGCTCTCATATCAAACTCACTTTCTTGCCTTATAAGGGAAAGTATAAAAGCTGTTTCAGGTATTTTTCTACCATTAACATATTGGGGCACACTTATAATTGGATAATTAAAAGTATTATGAAATCTTTTTTCATATGAGGCTAACTTTGATACTTGGATAGCAAAATCGTATCTTGATATATTTGTTGCAAGTTCAGCTGCTAAAATTTCACTTCCGCTTGCAATGTTATCATTAGCCAAATGTCTTAATATATTTTTGGTATACTTGTCTTTGTTTAATTCATTTAAAAGATGTGTAATTTTTACAAGTTCTTTATTGTAAAAATATTTTCGATAATCATCTTTTACATTCGCTTGTTCTTCAAGTTCAAAATTTTGACCAGGATTAATTTTTAAAAAAGCTAATTGACCATAATATGTTGTTAAATATTTTGTTGCTTCACGATACCAATCTTCTGATTTTCGTTTATCACCAATTTTTTCATAAGATCTACCAAGCCAATAAGCACCTCTAGCTAAACTTATAGGATAGCTAACGTTTTGATAAAAGTTATTGAAGTGATCAACTGCTAAAATAGGGTCATTTAAAAAACTTAATGCAATCCAACCGCTCATCCATTCAGCCTCAGCAAATTCTGACCCTTTATCTAAAGAGTGTTCGCTAGCAACTTTATAAGCTGTCTCATATTTATTTTTATAAATAAGAGATCTAGTCATAATTGCTCTCTCAACCCACCATTTATCTGGCCTTACTAAGTAGTCTTTATTATTTTTTATTGAAAACAATATTTCAAGGGAACTATCAATACGTCCTCTCTTTCTTCTCCATTTAAGTCGGTCATGATTAAGGCCTGCATCATTTTTTAATTTTTGTGGAACATTTTTTATTGCCTGATCAACACCATAAGATTTGCTCATTAAAATCTGTCTTGCCGTATAAAGTAGCTGATAATCTTTAGGTAAATAAGGAAGCATTCTCTTTAAATCCCATTGTTTATTTTCCCACGCTAAATAATCAGCTCTATTTATATAATCTTTTGAGTCTAAATATTTTTTATATTTTTTACTTAAAGATTTCATATTTGCCCTAGAAAGTTCTGCTGTAATCCAACCTCTCTTAATTAAAGCAATTCCTTTTTCACTATTTCCAGTTTGTATAAAGCTTTCACCTAATACCAACATACCATATCCACTTAAGGGTTCATCAGAACCAAACCAATTAATAATTTTTTTTGGCGAAATTTTATCCGTTGAAAGTTTTTGTTCTGCCAAATATCTTATTCTGCTCATTCTTGGGTAGTTTTCATTATTTTTTATAAATGCTATGTAGTCATAAAAAGTGGCCTGGTTACCTGTTGTAAGTAAATACCTCCATTGAATAAAATTATATATAGACTTATCTTTAGCTTTTTTTGAATTTGTTAATGCAGTTGTCCATTGGCTTTTTTCCATTGCCTTGATAGATTTTTTTGCAATCCCATAGTCTTTTTGACTGTAGTATTTTGAGCTCGTTTGAACCACTGACTTTTCACTCTTAACTACTAACGGTTTACTTTTGGGAATAAGAAAATTAATTTTTTTTTTATCTTTTTTGACTATTATGGTTTTAGTTTCTTCTATTTTTTTAGATGGTTTAGATTTTGGCTTAAGAATACCTTGTGATATCTTTGCATTTTGTGCCTCTTCATTTAAAATAGGTTTTTTTAAAGGAATTATTGATATTTCAACAGCAAATACATTTCCTATTATTATCGAACTTAATAATAGTGATTTTATAAAAAAAAATATCTTTCTGGGCATAAATTTACTAAATGAATCTTTAAACTATGTTATAAGTATTTATGTTCAAAGGATCAAATGTTGCTTTAATAACCCCGTTTAAGAATAATGAGCTTGATGTTGAGGCTTATATTAAGCTTATTCATTTTCAAATATCAAATGGCACTAACGGTTTGGTACCGGCTGGTACAACTGGTGAATCGCCAACATTAAGCCATGATGAGCATCAAAAAGTAATAGATTTATGTGTTAAAGAAAGCAATGGAAAAACTGTAGTTATTGCTGGTACTGGTTCTAATTCAACTAAAGAAGCAATTTCTCTAACAACACACGCTGAAAAAGCAGGCGCGGATGCAGCTCTAATAGTAACCCCATATTATAACAAGCCAACACAAGAAGGATTATATCAACATTATAAAGCGATAAACGACAAATGTGGGATACCAATTATAATTTACAACATTCCTGGAAGATCTGTAATTGATATGACTGTTGATACAATGGCTAGATTATTTGAATTGAAAAATATTGTTGGCGTTAAGGATGCTACAGGTGATTTAAATAGAGTTAATCAACAAAAAGATAAAATGGGAACTGATTTTGTTCAGTTGACAGGTAATGATGATAACGCTTTAGAATTTAATAATAGAGGTGGAATTGGCTCTATAAGCGTAACTGCAAATATTGCTCCTAAATTATGTTCTGATTTTCAGAAAGCCTCAAAAGCAGGAAATGACGAGAGTAAGCTTGAAGCGATCAGACTAGATAAAATTTTACAACCCGTTCATAACTCTATGTTTATAGAAAGTAATCCAAGCCCCGTTAAGTATGCTGCAAAACTTTTGGGTCTTTGCGATGATGATGTTAGATTACCTTTGGTCAAGGTTACAGACCCAACCAAGGATATTGTTAAAAAAGTTTTAGTATCAGCAAATCTACTCTAATGAACAAGAAAGCCAATTCTGGTTTAAAAATTATTTGCTTAAATAGAAAAGCAAGTTTCAACTTTTTTTTTGAAGACTTAATTGAAGCAGGAATAGTTCTTAAAGGATCAGAAATTAAATCCATTAGAGAGGGAAAGGTGAATATTGCAGATTCTTACGCTGTAGAAAAAGATGGTGAAATAGTTTTAATTAACTCTCATATAGCAGCTTTTAAACAAGCCAGCTATTCAAATCATAACCCTACTGATGAACGAAAATTGTTATTAAATAAAAAAGAAATTAATAAATTAATTGGTAAAATGCAGAGAGATGGTTTTACTCTTGTTCCAACAAAAATGTATTTTAAAAAAGGAAAAGCTAAAATAGAAATAGCAGTAGCAAAAGGTAAAAAACAATTTGATAAAAGAGCTACTAAAAAAAATAGAGACTGGAATCGTGAAAAAGCAAGACACATTAGAAAATCAAGTTAAGCAATCATATTTAGCGATAGGATCAAATTTAGGTAACAAAATTGCTAATATTCATATGGCTACGTCTGAATTAGAAAAAAATAAGATTAAAATAAAAAAAATATCATCTCATTATTTGTCAAAATCTTGGCCAAACTCTTTAATGCCACGTTTCATAAATATTGTTATTAAAATTGAGACAATTTTAGCACCTTTAGAATTGTTAAAGATTTGTAACTTTATTGAATTAAAATTAGGCAGGACTAGATCAAAAAAAAATGATCCACGAACATGCGATATTGATATAATTGATTATGACAAAAAAATTTTGAATATAGGAAGTAACAAACTAATAATCCCTCATCCACAGATGACTAAGAGAAATTTTGTTTTGTTGCCATTATTTGAAATAGATAGGGGCTGGAAACATCCAGAATCTAAGATTGGTATAGTTAATTTAATTAATTCTTTACCAATTAAAGATTTAAGATCTATCAAACAAATATAAATTGATGTTATAGTTATAAATGCTTAATTCAGAAGAGTTAATAAATAAAGTCAAAGTTTATAATAAGTTTTTAAATCCAGAAAAATTAAATAAAGCTTATAATTTTGCTGTTAAAGCACATGAAAATCAAAAACGAGATTCTGGTGACCCATATTCAATTCACCCTATTGCTGTAGCTAATATATTAACAGAACTAAAGTTAGATAGTGCAACTATAGCAACAGGACTACTTCATGATACTATTGAAGATACACACGCTACTTACGAAACTATAAAGATTGAGTTTGGACAAGAGGTTGCAGATTTAGTTGACGGTGTAACAAAAATATCAGTCTTTGAAAATCAAGCCACATCAACATCAAAAGCAGAAAATTTTAGAAAATTAATTTTAGCAACTTCAAAAGATATTAGAGTTCTGCTTGTTAAAATCGCTGATCGATTACACAACATGAGGACCATTGATGCAATTTCAAAAATTGAAAAAAAAGAACGTATTGCGAAAGAAACTATGGAAATTTATGCACCATTAGCAGACAGAATGGGTATGCATAGAATTAGAGATGAACTAGAAGATTTATCTTTTAAAGTTCTAAACAATAATGCAAGAGAGCTTATAAAAAAAAGATTAGATGAAATTAAAGATGATAAAGTAAATAGTTTTAATGCAATTTCATTGCAATTCAGTGGATTGTTAAATGAACACAAAATAAATGCTGAAATTATTGGTAGAGAAAAAACCCCTTTTTCTATTTGGAGAAAAGTTCAAAAAAAAAGAATATCTCTAGAGCAAATTTCAGATATCATTGGATTTAGAATAATACTTGATAACGTTGAAGACTGTTATAAAGCTCTTGGTATATTTCACAAAGAATGGAATTGTATACCTGGAAAATTTAAAGATTATATTTCGTCACCTAAGATTAATAAATATCAATCATTACATACTTCAATTATAGGACCTAATAGAAGGCCAATTGAAATTCAACTTAGAACATTGCAAATGCACGAGTATGCAGAAAGAGGTATAGCATCACATTGGAAATATAAATCTTCTGAAAAATTTAATTCATTAACGTGGAAAGAATATGATTGGCTAGCCGATTTAGTTGAGATTATTGATAAGAATGAAAACCCAGAACACTCTTATGAGTATACCAAGCTACAAATGTTTCAGGAAAATGTTTTTTGTTTTACCCCAAAAGGATCTGTAATTAAATTACCAAAAGATGCGACACCAATCGATTTTGCTTATGCCGTACATACTAAAATAGGTAATAGCACTATAGCTTGTAAGATTAATGGTAACGATAGTGAGTTACAAAGTATACTTTATAATGGAGATGTTGTGGATATTGTTACCTCTAAAAATAAATCACCTTCATTGCACTGGATACCTATTACAAAAACTGGAAAAGCAAGATCAGCAATTAGAAAGTATTGGTATAAAAAAGGAGAAGAGAAGGCTCAAAGAATTAAAAAATACAATACTACGCTATGGATTTCTTTACCTGATAAACCAGGAAAGCTAGGAGAGATAACAACTTTACTTGGTAGCCATAGTTTAAACATCTCGAGTGTTGAAATGAAAGAAAAGTCCAAAGAATATATTAATTTTAAATTCAATCTAATTATTAAAGACTTGAAGAACTTTACAAATTTTATCAGTGAGTTAAAACAAAAGGAAATAAAATTTAAAATCATTAGACATGAGGATAACTGGTTAAAGGAACGTAATGCTTTCACACAAAAAATCTTTAAATATTTTAAAAAAAACTAACGCACTTTTAGAAGGCCATTTTGTTCTTTCATCAGGTTTGCATTCACCTAAATATATCCAGTGTGCTAAACTTTTAAGCTTTCCACATTTAGCTGAAGATATTTGTAATTCATTAGCAAAAAAAATTAAAAAACAATTTAAATCTATAGATTTGATTTTAGCCCCTGCTATGGGTGGTGTTATTATTGGTTATGAAATTGGTAAACTTCTAAAAAAAGAGACAATATTCTGTGAAAGAGTTAATGGTAAATTTGCCTTAAGACGTGGGTTTCATATAAAAAAAGGATCAAAAGTTTTAATAATTGAAGATGTTATAACAACAGGCAAATCAAGTTTAGAGTGCGTAAAGTTGATTAAAAAACCAGGTGCAAAACTTATTGGCTTTGCCTCAATTATCGATAGATCAACCAAGAACTCGCTAAAGATAAAAAGGAATATTATTTCACATATGAAAATAGACGTTCCGACATTTAAGAAAAATAACCTTCCAGAAAGTCTTAAAAATACTCCAATTACAGTTCCTGGAAGTAGATTTATTAAATGAAAAGACTAGGTGTTAATATTGATCATGTTGCCACAATACGAAATGCCAGAGGGTCGTTCCATCCTGATCCGTTAACTATTGCTAAACATGTAATTAAATGTGGAGCACATTCAGTAACTATACATTTAAGAGAAGACAGAAGGCACATAAAAGATTCTGACGTTGTTAAAATTTGTAAAAATAAAAAAATAATCACTAATTTAGAAATTTCACTAAACAAAAAAATAATAAATTTAGCATTAAAAAATAAACCTAATTTTATCTGTATAGTTCCTGAAAAAAGAAAAGAAGTTACAACGGAAGGTGGATTAAACTTAATTAAGAATAAAAAAAAAAAAAAAGCAATAATATCTTTATTTAATAAAAAAAATATTAGAACAAGTTTATTTGTTGACCCAACGTTAAAAGATATAAAAATTGCAAAAGAATTAAATGCTACTTGTGTTGAGTTGCATACAGGAAAAATTTCTAATTTAGTAAAAGCAAATAAAAATTATAATAATGAATATTTAAAAATTAAGAAATGTTCAGAACTTGGTGTTAAACTTGGAATTGAGGTTCATGCTGGCCATGGTCTTGACTACAAAACTACTTCTATATTAAGTAAAATTAAAGAAATTACGGAATTTAATATTGGTCATTTTATAATTGGTGAGTCACTTACTCATGGTTTAAAAAACACTGTTAAGGCATTTAAAAAAATTACAAATAAATAGATATGAAAATTCTTGGTATCGGTGCTGATATAGTGGAAAATATTAGAATACATAAATCGTTAAAAAACGTTAATTTTATTAAAAGAGTTTTCTCTAGTAGAGAAATATTGTTAGCAAAAAACATAACAAATAAAAAATCTTATTATTCTAAAAGATTTGCTGCTAAAGAAGCTTTTTCTAAAGCAATTGGAACGGGTTTTAGAGATAATTTGAATTTTAAAGATATAACTATAATTAATGATAAATTAGGTAAACCCTCATTTGTAGTTTCGGATAAAATTAAAAAAATTGTTAAAAATCAATTTAAGATATCATCTTTTGATTTCTTTCTGTCAATTTCAGATGAAAAAAAATATTCTATAGCCTACGTGATTTTACAAAAAAAATGATAACAAAAAATATTATAATTGATAACGTTAAGACAATTTTTTACGCTTTAGTAATAGCTATTGTTATTAGATCTCTTTTTATTCAACCTTTCTATATTCCCTCGTCATCAATGGAACCAACGCTATTAATTGGTGATAGATTGTTTGTTACAAAGTATTCTTATGGTTACAGCAAGCATTCTTTCCCTTTTAGCCCACCAATAATAAATGGAAGACTATTTTCTAACAAACCTAATGTTGGTGATGTTATTGTTTTTAAAACACCGGCTGACAATAGGACAGATTATATTAAAAGATTAATTGGTCTACCAGGTGATAATATTCAATTCATTAATGGTGATTTATTTGTAAACAATAATCAAATATTAAAATCTAAAATTTCTCAAAACGATAAAATTTATTGTGGTAATCAAACCATAGACGCTAGTACGTTTGAAGAAAAACTTCCAAATGGAAAAATACATAATAGTGTTTATTTAAAAAGTTATAGTTTTCAAAATTCTGATATTTTTATAGTTCCTTCAAAACACTACTTTTTTTTAGGTGACAACAGAGACTGTTCTAAAGATAGTAGATACCTGACTAGTGTCGGATACGTACACGAAGATAATTTAGTCGGCAAAGCTCAATTTATCTTTTTTTCATCTGATTTTAGAATTGGAAGTATTCTTTCTTTTTGGAAATGGCATAAAACAATTAGATTTGACAGGTTTTTTAAGAAAATTATTTAATGAAAATTAATCCCACAGCATTAGAAAAGAAATTAAAATTAAAGTTTTCAGATCAAAAAATTTTTATTAAAAGCTTAACGCACAAAAGCTTTGATTCAATTAATAATAATGAAAAAATTGAATTTTTAGGAGATAGGGTTTTAGGTCTTATTATCGCAAAAAAATTATTAGAACTTTATCCAGAAGAAAGAGAAGGGGTGTTAGATAAAAAATTTGCTTCATTAGTAAATAAAAAAAAATGCCTAGAAATTGCTAAAAAAATTGAACTAGAGAAATATATTTTAGTTTTAAACCCAAAGAATAAAAAAATTGAAATTGAAGATAAAATAGTAGCGGACTGTTTAGAGGCTTTAATTGGAGCGATCTATCTTGACAAAGGTTTAAATTTCACTGAAAAATTTATTCTCAATTTATGGAGTGACCATATTACAGCGAGCGTTGTAACTCAAATTGATGCAAAGACAAAACTCCAAGAGTACTCGCTTAAGATTTTTAAAGTCTTGCCTATTTATAAGCTAATATCTAATACTGGGCCTCGACATAAACCACTCTTTAAAGTTGCTGTTAAATTAAAGAATACTAAATTCTTCACATCAGAGGGATCTTCTAAAAAAGATGCCGAACAGAATGCTGCTTCTTTATGCATTGAGGATGTTTTTAAAAAATGAATTGGGATGATAACGCTTATTTAGTTTCCAAAAATAGATACAGTGAAAATTCAATAATTGCTGAAGTTTTTACAGAAAACCATGGAAAAATTTCAGGGATAATTTTTGGTGGTACATCAAAGAAAATCAAAAACTATTTACAAATTGGTAATAAAATTTACGTAAACTATAATTCCAAAAGCGTTACTAGAATTGGTTATTTTAAAATAGAAATTCTAAAAGCTTTAACTCCACTCTATTTTGACGAAAATCAGAAATTATCATGCATTACTTCTGCAATGCACCTTATTAAGCTTCTTACTGCTGAAGCTCAAGCTAATAAAGAAATTTTTAAATTAATTGATAAATTTTTTGAAATATTAACTTCTGATAACTGGATACAAAAATATATTTTCTGGGAGTTAGAACTCTTAAAACTATTGGGATATGATTTAGAATTAAAAAATATGGCTGAAAAAGAAATTGTTGATAGTGAAGTAAATTATTATGTTAAGTCTTCAACAGAGAAAAAAAGTATTCCAAATTTTCTAATAGATGAAAATAACATGGATGTTAATTTAAAAAGTTTACTCAAAGGTCTAAAACTTGTTAGTGATTACCTTGAAAAAAGCATTCTAAAACCAAATAATTTAAACCTTCCTACTTCTAGGACTCATTTTATTAATCTTTTAAAATAATTATTTGATTAAATCGTTAATTCTATCTGCATAATAGCTTACTATAGCATTTGCTCCAGCTCTTTTAAAAGAAATCAAACTCTCTAACACTGAGTTTTTATCTATTAGACCTTTTTTAATACTATTACTTAATAGTGAGTATTCACCTGAGACTTGATAGGCAAGAACAGGAATTTTAAAATTGTCTTTAACAGTTTTAATTATATCTAGATAGGGCATACCAGGTTTAACCATAACCATATCAGCACCTTCTTTAATATCTAGAGCTACTTCTCTTATTGCTTCATTACCATTTCTAAAGTCCATTTGGTAATTTTTCTTATCACCCTTTAGTAAACCTTTTGAACCAACTGCATCTCTGAATGGACCGTAAAAACTTGAGGCATATTTAACTGCATAAGAAAGCAGCTGAACCATTTCATGACCTTCTTTATCTAAAGCCTGTCTTATTTTGCCTATTCTCCCATCCATCATGTCTGATGGTGCAAGAACATCACAACCAATCTCTGCTTGCAACAATGATTGATTTATCAAGACTTCAATAGTTTCATCATTTAACACATAGCCTGATTTTATTAAGCCATCATGACCATGCGATGTATAAGGATCTAAAGCTACATCACACATAATACCAATTTCATTTTTATACCTTTTTTTAATATATTGAATGGCTTTACAAACAAGGTTGTCTTCATTTAATGCTTCAGTTCCAATATCATTTTTTTTTGTCTTATTTGTATAAGGAAACAATGCAATCATAGGTATTTTGTTTTTGATGGCTCTATCTATAATAATTCCAAGCTTATCTATTGTGTATCTATAAACATCGGGCATTGTTTTAATAGATTGTTTTATATTTTTTCCATCAATTAAGAATATGGGTAATATAAAATCACTAGATGAAAGGCTATTCTCTTGAATTAATCTTCTAGACCAATCATTTTTACGACTACGTCTAAGTCTCAAATTTGGGTAATTTCCTGTAATCATGTTTAAATCTGCTTTTAAAATGCGACAAATGT
>Ga0209482_1000635_pt1 | contig 29171 bp, 21 predicted proteins | sample CoawatmetaG10DNA_FD_187512 | JGI IMG/M metagenome (GOLD analysis project Ga0209482, IMG submission 187512) | Marine microbial communities from the West Antarctic Peninsula - Coastal water metaG104-DNA (SPAdes) (version 2) | ecosystem: Environmental > Aquatic > Marine > Coastal ...
CCAAGGAACCTGATCATATTCTTAAAATGTATGGTCCAGATGCTCAAAAGCCTGGAACATATGCCGCCAATTGTATTCAAGCAAGAAGGTTAATCGAAAAAGATGTGAGATTTGTTCAATTATATCATATGGGTTGGGATCAACACGAAAATTTACCTAATCAAATCAAAGGTCAATCTAGCGATGTGGACCAACCTACTGCTGCGTTAATTATGGACTTAAAACAAAGAGGTTTACTCGAGGATACTTTAATAGTTTGGGGTGGAGAATTCGGAAGAACTAATTACTGTCAAGGGGCTTTAAGTGATACCGTTTACGGAAGAGATCATCATCCAAGATCATTTACTGTTTTTATGGCTGGAGCTGGTGTTAAACCCGGTTTTAGCTATGGAGAAACAGATGACATTGGCTACAATATTGTTAAAAACCCTGTCCACGTTCATGACTTACAAGCTACTATATTGAATCAATTTGGTATAGATCACACTAAAATGATTTACAAACATCAAGGAAGAAGATTTAGACTAACAGATGTTCACGGAGAAGTAAAGAAAAGTCTATTGATTTAAACTTTACTTTAAGTGTTGTTTAAAAAATTTCCAAATTTCTTCGGAAGCATTAATGTCTTTATTTCCAAAAGCACCAGGCCAATCATGTCCTCCTCCAGTTACGGTGTAAAACCAAATTTCATTATTATAACTACTGCCTTTTCTTTTAGTTAAAGAAACGGTAGAAGAATCAGAAGGATCTATATTAGGAAAATTTATTGTTTCATCCACATTACAAGCATTAAGTTCAGACCAATAATCCATGACTTTATTAATATGAGGAGCGCCACCCCAACCATAAGCTTCTGACATAGTTCCATCCCATGGAACTGTAACATCTTTAGTTCCAGAGATTTGTAAAACAGGAATTTTATTTGAAGGATTACAGTTATTCCAATCCTTTCCACTCATTGTCCCAGTAACAGAAGCAATAGCTTTAAAGATATCTGATTTTTCACATCCAAGTGTATAAGACATAAACCCTCCATTAGACATGCCGCTAGTAAATGTATTTTCTGGATTTATTTTATAATTAAATTGAATTTTTTTTGCTAATTCAGATAAGAATTCAATGTCATTGATAGAACTCATTTCAAGATTTGCATTCCAATGTGTTTGACCTGTATTTAGAGTTGTCCCCTGTGGATAACATACCATAAAACCATTATTATCCGCTATTAAATTCATCTGTGAATAAGTCATTATTGTATTTGCCGAACTAGTAAACCCATGTAAAACAAATAATAAAGGTGAATTTTGAACAAAACTCTTAGGTTTATGAAGAATATAAGTTCTGGTTAATCCATCATGTTCAAAAGTAAACTGTTTTGTTGTCCAATCATGTTCAATAACATTATCAATTGTTGTTTCTTGTTTTTCACAACTTAAAATTAGAAAAAAAATAATTACACTTAAATACTTCTTCATAATTCAGGTATTCATTATCTATTTATGTTATTATGGTTATACCAGGTTTAGGAATGGAATATCTGCCATTAGAATCTGGCAATACTGGTGGAATCGAATTCCAGTTTAAGTTATCCGGCACTAAAACTTGTTTTGCATTTAATGCTTGTTCCCATGTTATTTCTTTACCTGTATAAGTAGCCATTCTTCCCATAATAGCTGATAATGTTGATTTTGCAGCATATTCCGCATTATTAATTACCCCTCCTGATCTTATAGATTGAAATAGTTTATTATGTTCTATTTGATATGGACTTTCATCTCCTTCAGATTTATACCTAAAAACATCCTTTCCATTATTGTCAGTAATCTTACAATTCTTATTTCCAGATGTAAATACATTTCCCTTTGTTCCTTGAAAAGCTTCACTCACATTAAATTTAGTTCCAGGTTGATGTCTACATTGACTTGAAATTACTGCGCCACTTGGATAAGTAAATTCTACAAAATGATGATCAAAAATCTCTCCATGATCAATTCCTTTTCTAACTTGACGTCCCCCCATCCCTTGTGCAGATTTAGGATATTCACCGATGAACCAATTAGCAACATCAATATTATGAATGTGTTGTTCTAAAATATGATCACCACATAGCCAATTGAAATAATACCAATTTCTCATTTGATATTCCATTTCTGTCTGATCAGGTTTTCTTTTTCTAACCCAAACTCCAGCACTATTCCAATAAACTTGACCTGAAACTATTTTCCCTATATCTCCATTTGAAATTAAATCAAGTATTGCATTATAGCTTTTTTGATATCTCCTTTGAAGACCCACAACAACATTTAATTTTTTATTCTCTGCTAATTTAGCTGCCTTTAACACTTTTCTAATCCCATTAGCGTCAGTAGCAACAGGTTTTTCCATAAAAACATGCTTATCATTATTTATCGCATATTCAAAATGTAAAGGTCTGAATCCAGGTGGAGTTGTTAATATCACAACATCTGCTAAATCAATGGCTTTTTGGTAGGCATTAAACCCTGAGTATCGATTTTTTTCTTTAACCTTAATTATCCTCTCCCCATCTAACTCTTCAGAAATAGCTTTTAAACTATTTTCTATTTGATCTGAAAATGCATCAGCCATGGCTACAAGCTCTACATCCTTATCAGCTCTAAGAGCTTGAACGGCTGCTCCAGTTCCTCTTCCTCCACATCCAATAAGTGCGAGTTTAATTTTTTTATCATTTGAACTATTTGCCATAGATTCCAATGAAAACGGAACAGTAAGTAATGCACCACTAGTTAAGCCAGCTGACTTAACAAAAGAGCGTCTATTTAGTTGATTTTTCATAATGATTAAATTAAAAAGTTATCTGTTTTTTTATAAGCATCAATAACAGCTTGTTCACCTATTTTGTTTGAGTTTGAATTTCCGTGTTCCATTCCTAAAACACCTTTATAACCCTTATCATGAATATACTTAAATATATTTTTATAATTAATTTCTCCCGTGGTTGGTTCATTTCTTCCTGGATTATCCCCTATTTGAAAGTAAGCAATTTCATCCCAACAAGATTCTATATTAGGAATTAAATTACCTTCTTGAATTTGTTGATGATAAATATCAAATAAAATTTTACATGAAGGAGAATTAACAGATTTACAAATTTCATAAGCTTGAGGGCTTTTAGAAAGAAATAATCCTGGATGATTTCTAAAATTAAGCGGCTCCAAAACCATCATAATTCCATGTGGTTCCAAAATATCACTTGCAAACTTTAACGATTCAATTACATTAGAAGTTTGATAACCTATATTTAATCTTAAATCTAAATGACCAGGCACCACTGTCATCCATTTCGCATTTATCCTTTTTGCAACTTCAATTGAAGATTGAATTTCTGACAAAAATTCCAATCTTTTTTCCTTACTTCCACTTGCCAGATTAGGTTGTTTCCAATAAATAGTATGTCCTACGAAAACTCCCATTTTCATGTTATTTTTCAACATAAATGCACCTATTTTATTTTGAATCTCTGAATCTCTATTTTTCATGTTATTATCTTCAAAGGCTGTAAATCCCTGTTCTAACATAAACCTTAATTGATCCATCGGGTCTGATCCTGCATGGTGCTTAAACATCCCTAAGTGTGGCGCATAATTTAAATTAAACTTATGTTTTTTGATTTTCATTGGATTAGAAAATGCTGAATTAACTGATAAAATGCCTGCTGATGCAAGAGATGAGTTAAGTACAAAGCTTCTTCTATTCATAATGGTTTATTTTATTTTTAGTTATTCCAATATTCATTTTGTTCTTTTATTTGAGGTGTGTTTTTTGGCCTTATAATTCTAAATCCTACAAATTGAGCATCTGTGTGCCACCAAATACTTCTTGGTATTTGAGGATCTTGTTTTTTCCATCGCTTAGACGAGCCTTGTCTAGATGCGCTTCGAAGTCTATAACTAGAATTCATCCAAGAACCCCCCTTAACAACTCTTGGATATAATTTAGTTGGTTTTTCATATGGGTTAGAAACATTTTGTCCTAAATACCTATAATAAGATTTAGAATCATATTGATCTAACGTCCATTCTGATACATTGCCATGCATGTCATAAAGACCCCACGGATTTGGATTTTTTTGTCCAACCTTGTGGTATTTTTCCCCACTATTAGTTTTAAACCAAGCATAATCACCTAATAATTCTAAATTTTCGCCAAATGAATAAGCAGTTTTAGTATTAGCTCTACAAGCATATTCCCATTCAGCTTCTGTTGGAAGTCTATAGAAATTTCCAGTCATTGCAGAAAGCCATTGGCAAAATTTTTTAGCTGCGAGTTGAGTCATAGATATTGCAGGAAAACCATCGGTTCCCATCCCAAAACTCATCTCTACATAAGGAGTTGTTGCTCCAGAGACTCCATCGACATCAATGTTAACTTCAGTATTTGAATCAAAATCTGGTTGATTTCCATCTATAGCACGCCGCATAAAAAGACGATACAAGTCCCAAGTAGTTTCATACTTAGCCATCCAAAAAGAATCAACTTCAACGCTATGATGAGGGCCTTCATCAGCTAATCTACTTTTTTCTGAATTTGGACTTCCCATTAAAAAATTTCCTCCTGGAATTGGAACCATTTCTAAATTATAATCTTTTCCAGCTATTATTTGATTATAAGTATTGAAATTATTTTGTCCGAAACTTAAATTAAACAATAGAATAAATAATACTTTTTTCATTGGTTTAAATATAAGTATACCTTTTATTCGATTTATGGGTATTTTAACTCATTTTAAGGGCTATAACATTCATAAAAATGAAATGACTTAAAAATCTCTGTAAGGAGCATCTAAAAATTTATTAGCTTTTTCCTCTTTAAATCTTGCTGTATTGTTATCCCAATGAAGTTTTTTTCCAGGAAATCTTCCAGCAATGACTCCAAGCAAAATAGTTTCAGTAAGTTTTGCTGAGTAAGAAAATGGGGCAGAACATTTATCTTTACCTAGACAAGCATCAACAAATTGGTGATAATGAAGGTGCGACTCTGCTCCATAATCCCTAATTGGCTTGTCCGTTATCTGTCCTGATTTTTCTAAAGAAGAAATGTCTATCTTTTTATATTTTCCGTCCACAATTAGTTTAGGTAATTCCATGAAGTGTGGTAGAAGAAACCTTCCTTTCTCTCCAATAAACATAGCTCCTTGTAAAGGTAATTTTTCATTGTTTGGAAGCTTTAAATCTTTGTGATTTTTAGGAGCTCCTGGTCCATCATTCCATATCCATTTAAAAGATTCAGTAGTATATTTAGTTCCTGGAAATTCGTAAGTAACTTTGTTGTTCTCAGGAAATCCGAATTGATTAGGTTTTCTACAGTTGTTTTTAATAGTTAAAGGGACGTCTAATCCCAAAGCATTATAAGGTGTATCAAAAATATGTACTCCCATATCTCCTAAAGTTCCACATCCAAAATCAACTAATTTTCTCCAATTAGCAGGATGATAAATTTTCTTTTTATATGCGCGATCAGAAGCAGTTCCAAGCCATAAATTCCAATCTAAATTTTCAGGAATTGAATCTTTACTTTTTGGGGTGGGTCCATCATGTCCCCAGTTTTTTGGAGACCAAGCTCTTACTGAACTTACTTTTCCTATTATACCTGATTGAATTAACAAAGTAGCTAACTTATAATCATAAAATGAGTGAACTTGAATTCCCATTTGAGTAACAAGGTTTTTTTCTTCAGCAAGTTTTCGCATTGCTCTAGCTTCACTTACGTGATGTGTTAATGGCTTTTGACAGTAAACAGATTTGTTCATTTCCATAGCCATCATTGAAGCAGGTGCATGAGTATGATCAGGTGTAGATATTATAACTGCATCAATAGAGTCGCTTATTTCTTTAAACATTAACCTGTAATCACTAAATAATTTAGCTTTAGGATGTAATTTACTAGCGGAACTTAAAGCCATTGAATCTACATCGCACAAAGCAACAACATCAACTGATTTATGAGACGATATATCATTTAAATCTGATGCTCCCATCCCTCCAACTCCAATATGAGCTGTTCTTAATCTTCCATTTTTTGAAGAAGCCCAAAGGGATGTTGGTAAAATACTTATAGAGGCCAAAGCTGCAGATGATTTGATAAAATTTCTTCTTGTTTTACTGTCCATGATAAATATACTGTTTAAAATAAAGTTAAATAAAAAACTATTTAATTATAAAATAAAAAAGACCAAATACTTTATATTAAATATAAGTATGTGAAAAACAACTATTAACCCTAGTCTTTATCTGGCATAATTCTTATGTATTCATTGGGTAACGATTTTGTTAGTTTTAAATTAACTTCTCGAACTCTCTTCAAGTCTAATTTCATAATTTTTCTGTCATAAGTCATCAGTCCGTTAATTTCTCCTTCAACGTCCGTTATTTGAGTATAAATAGCAGCGGAAAAACCCAATCGAACCATTTTATACAATTGGTTAGCAAAGTTCACATATTGATCTGTAGCATCTTTAGAGTTATTATACCTTAAATATCCCCAATTTTTATTTTTTTGCCATAAGTGCCCTTTTACCGCAAGACCAATCCCACCATATTCGCCTAATACGTTAGTCCTCTCAGGATCATAAAATTTTATTTTTGGTTCTGGATAGTTGTGAATATCAGTGATATCTCCAACTCTATAATAATTACCTCCACTTGCAGCATTAACTAACCTAGATGGGTCATAAGCTTTTGTCCATTGACTAATTTCTTCTGTCTGAAATTGTCCCCATGATTCATTAAAAGGAACCCAACAAACTATTGACGGGTTAGAATAAAGAAAATCCATAATTTCTTTCCATTCATTTTTAAAATTCATTTCTGATTCTTTTGATGGTATAAATTCATCTCCATCAAAAAATTTATTGGACTGCCATTCAGGAATTTTTATTTTCTCGCCATTAGGCATATCCTGCCATACAAGTATCCCTAGTTTATCAGCATGATAATACCATCTTGCAGGCTCAACTTTAACATGCTTTCTTATCATGTTAAACCCTAGATCTTTTGTTTTAATAATATCAAACTTTAATGCTTCATCTGTTGGGGCTGTATATAAGCCATCTGGCCACCAGCCTTGATCTAAAGTGCCAAACTGGAAATAATCTTTATTGTTAAGTTGCATTCTAAATGTCCCGTTTACATCTTTATTGACAGATATTTTACGCATTCCAGCATAAGACTCCACCACATCTATGACTTTACCTTTAGAAATTAATTTAATATTTAATTCATATAAAAAAGGTGATTCAGGGCTCCATAATTTTGGATTATTTATGGGGATTTTTATTTCTGGATTGTAACTGACTTTAACTTTAGATACAATTTTTCCATCTTCATTTATAATTATTTCTAAAAAATCATCTTTAGAATCATAAGAAGTCACGGCTTTAATACTAATATTTTCATTATCTATATCTGGAATAATATGGATTTTAGAAATATAATTTTTTTCAACAGGCTCAAGCCAGACTGTTTGCCATATTCCTGAGACGGGTGTGTACCATATTCCTCTTGGGCTTTTAATTTGTTTCCCCCTGGGTTGAAATCCGTCATCAGTAGGGTCCCAAACTTTAAGCTCAAGTTTTTGTGTTGTTCCTTTTTTAAGAAAAGGGGTTATATTAAAAGAAAAAGGATCAAATCCCCCTTTGTGAACTCCGACTTTTTTATCGTTTATCCACAATTCAGCCTTCCAATCTACAGCTCCAAAATGAAGGATAATTTGTTTTGTTTTCCATTTTTTTGGAATACTAAAATTATGGTAATACCACAATTCATTGTTTTTGCTAATTCTCTTTTGAACACCTGAAAGGCTAGATTCAATTGGAAACGGAACTAAAATCTTGCCGTCGAAAGATTTAGGTTTGGGCATCCCTTTTCCAGTTATTGAATAATCCCAAAGTCCATTTAAGTTTTTCCAATCTTTTCTAACTAAAAGGGGCCGAGGATATTCTTTCAAAACACTTTCTGGATCAATACTCTCTGCCCATTTTGTTTTTATATTATCCCCAGCTGGTTCCCACTGCGAATGAATATTGAAAGCAGTAAAGAAAACTATAATTATTATTGTTTTTTTCATCCATTAACTATTTCATAATCATATGTTAGTACATTATTCTAAGTTAAAATAATATTGATATAAATAATAGAATTAGAATAAGAGTTTTTTTTAATAATTCCATCCTTAATATAATTGTTTGTTTACAACGATAATTACCGCTAAATTTAATTGAACTTTTTTTAAAACATTAATAAATGAACTCAAATAGTGATAAATCTAGAAGAAAATTTTTGAAAAAATCTATTGTAATTCCCTCAATATTTATTGTTCCTAGACATGTTTTAGGTGGAATAGGTTATACCTCTCCGAGTGATAAATTAAATATTGCTGGAGTAGGAGTAAGAAAATGGGGAATGGGGTCTGGAAATTTATCTCAATGTGAAAGCGAAAACATAGTAGCTCTTTGTGATGTAGATTATAAAAGCTCTGTCGCTACTTTTAATAAATATCCTAAAGCAAAAGTCTATAAAGATTTTAGAATAATGTTAGAAAATCAAACAGATATAGATGCAGTTGTCGTAGCAACCCCGGACCATAATCATGCAGTAATAACAATGATGGCTATGAAAATGGGTAAACATGTTTATTGTCAAAAGCCTTTAACTCATACTGTTTATGAAGCAAGAGCTATCACAGAGGCTGCTAGAAAATATAAAGTACAAACCCAAATGGGTAACCAAGGCAGGTCCTCCGACGAAATAAGAAAATTGAAAGAATGGATCGACGATGGTGCTATTGGTCCTGTTAGAGAATTATACGCTTGGACTGATCGACCAATAGGCGGAAATGCATGGGATACTTTTGCTGTTAAGGCTAAGTCTAAAGAAAAACCTCCAATTCCAGATGGCTTAGATTGGGATTTATGGTTAGGTCCTGCGAAATACAGAGATTATCATCCAGATTATCATCCATTAACATGGAGGGCTTGGATAGATTTTGGAACTGGATCAATGGGTGATATGGGTTGTCATATATTAGACCCTGCATTTTACGCATTAGAACTTGGTGCACCTTCTGAAATTCAAGCAACTTCAACTCATTACATACCAGAAATTGAGTCGCAAACTTATCCATCAGCTTCAATTGTTAGAATGAAGTTTCCAAAAAGAGGAAACCATCCAGAACTAAAGCTTACATGGTCAGACGGAAGAATTCAACCTCCTGTTCCAGATGAATTTTCAAATGGAGAGCAATTTACTCTAAGTGGTGCAATGCTTATAGGAGATAATGGTAAAATCACTCATAACTCTCATGGCGCTAGCGGAGTTAAGATTATTCCTGAAGAAAAAATGTTAGAATACAATCAGCCAAAATCATATATTCCAAGAGTTAATACTTCACATGAGAAAGATTGGATCAGGGCTTGTAAAGATGGTAATCCTGCTAGTTCCTCATTTGATTACGGTGGACCACTTACAGAAATGGCTCTACTTGGAATGATTGCTATTCGTTGTAAAAATGAAAAATTATTATGGGACTCCAAAAATTTAAGATTTACAAATAATGAAAAAGCAAACAGTTTATTACATAAAGAATACCGAAAAGGTTGGAGTTTATAGACCTATTTTTTAGAAGTCAATAAGTATTGTAATTCTCAGTGCTTATTGGCTTTTTTTAAATATGATATATTTAATCGCAACAGTCATAAAAATTATTATTACAGATGGAAAAGCAATGTAGGCTATCATTCCAAACGGTAAATGAAGTCCTTCGTTAAACATCCCAAGTTCAAAATCATAGATATATAACGGAGACACGGCGATTAAAAGAAACTCTAATTTTTAATACTTTCCATTTGAATTAATCAAGGAAACATAACTAATTTTAAAGCTATTATAATTGCAATGAATAGAAAAATTTTAAATAAAATATCTATCCAATATCTAAACACCTTCTCTTTTCTTTTCATTAATTCAAATATAATTAAAAGAGCCTAAATTCAGCGACATATTGGAAAATCACAATTTTCTTATTTTAATATTCTTAAACCATAAAGAACTTCCATGATCTTGAAAACCAATAAAACCAGAAGAAAACTTGCCATAATCAGGAGCACGTTTCCATTTTCCTGAGTCTCTTTTTTCATGCCATTCTTCAGACCAAGGAACAAATGAAAGAACTTTTTCTCCATTAAGCCAATGTTCAACTTTTTCCTTAGTAAAAACAATTTTTGTAGAATTCCATGTTCCTGCAGGATTAAGTTTTTTTAACAACGTATCAGCTGTATGCATTGCATAATCTGCTGCAGTTTGTTGCCAATCCTGTAATTTTGAGGGCTCTAAAGATCCAAACTGCTCATTATATGATTTTAGATCATGTATTTGAGCATAATTAACATCATCAATTAATTGATATTCAGGGGAAATTTCAGAGGGGCTTCCATATCCTTCCTTTATATGATAAAAAATTCCACTATTTCCTCCAACAGGAATTTTCCATTCAACATACAATTCAAAATTGTCAAATTCTTGATTTCCGTAAATTATATCTCTTCCACCTTTATAATTTTGTTCGAGTTCAAGTTCTGTGTCAAACATTAACATTCCATCTTTAGCTGTCCATCCAGGGGGCATTAATTGAGAATTATATCCACGCCACCCATCCATAGTTTCACCATCGAATAGGCTTATCCATTCGTTTTCAGAATTTGAAGATTGAGATCCAAATACAATAATAACATATCCCGCTGTTAGTATAGTTGCAAAAAGTAATATTTTTTTTTTCATAAAATAAAGTTAAGTTATAATTTCAAGAGGTTTTGTTTTTGTCCAGTTTTCTCTTGTAAAATACGGAAATTGTTGAGGCATTCCTCCCTCTAATATTGATTCCCCACTTAATGGAGTGACTGCACTCCAAAAGCACCCTTCATATACATTTTGATCTAAAGCTAAGCCATTTTTTAAACACTCAATTATTCTATATCTCATAATTCCATCCATTCCTCCATGACCACTTCCTCTATCTCCTACACCAATGAAAGCTACTCTAACTGTTTCTAGCTTAGGAGCAGAAAACCCTCCCATATATAGCCCTTTTGAAATAGGCTCAATATTATTATCAGTACAACTAGCTATAGTAGTAGCTGCTGTTAAAACAGCCGCAGACATTGTTGTTGTTTTTATGAACTTTCTTCTGTTATAATTTTTTATAATGATCCAAGTTTTTTAATTTTTTTAAAAAAAGTATTTCTGATAAAAATTGCCAATCAAAATTTATTGATTGATTAGCAGGGTGACTGTGATGATCTTGATCTAAAATATAATCTTCTGGTTTATTCAGAATCCTAGTTTTAGAATATATTTTTTCAAAATTAATTCTTAATGAATCAAATTTATTTTGAAGACTTTTAATTTCTTCCAAAGATTTTTTTTGATCTAAACCCTGAGAAATATCTAACTTTTCTAATATCAATATAGCTTTTGCAGAAAATTTTACCAACTCATTAACTTGATTATAAATTGCAAGTGTGTATTTATTTTTTGAATTATTATTTAATAAATAACGAATAATTTGCTCTACTTCATTACTTATAAATAATGATTCATTAGCGTTTTTTATTTTTTCTGAATATTTTTTTGACCAAAGCCCTTTATTATTCAAATCTGGCAATTCAATAATATCTGTTTCAATAGGGTTTTCCTTTTTAGAAAGCCCAGGCCTCCAACCCTTTTTTGAAAGTAACATATTAAGCCATAAACCTACCGGCTTTTCTAATTTATCTATAAATGAATACTCAAGATTTGAGAATTTATATCCAAATATCCTATGCCTATAACTTGTTTTAAATTCTTCCATAGTTGTTTTATTTCCAGACCAAGCAAATTGTCCAAAAGCAGCTATCCCTCTTTTGTATAATTCAAAATGGGGAGAATCGTCATCCCAAAGAGTTAAAAGCAAACCCTCTAAGTTCTTATCAATAGAGTTTACAGCAAATGACTTAATCTGTGAAATATTACTTTGATTTTGAGGCATTAATGTCCATCTAGTTTGTCCAGCTGTAGCCCCCATAACATTTAGTCCGTTTTTAATATACCAATTCATGGCTTTTTGATTTCCATATGTATTAGATTTTTGATAATTCCATCTCATATAGATGGCATTTTTTGGAAATTTTTCAATGAATTCCATTAAACTTACTTCATTTTCTTTCCAAATCTTATCTACCTCTTTTTTACTTATTTTATCATTAAACATAGGGTTGTATACTCCCGCATGTTTTAAAGGCATATCATCCCAAAAAATGGGAATTTTATTATGTTTTTCAGCAAATTCACAAACTTTATTAAGCCAAATTAAATTTAGTTCTAATTGGCTTTTTCCATCTCTTTCAACTAAATGAACTTCATCACCACCAACATGAAGATATTTGCTATATGGTGTTGCCTTTATAGCATCTAAATACAAATCAAACTGAAGTTCATATGTCTTAGGATTTAATGGATTGAAAGCCCAATCACTTGTAGAGACATCCCTTAAATGTTTATTAGCATCATGTTTTAAAATAAAAGAGGCATGTCCTAACCCTTGAACTAGAGGGTTAATAGTTATATTTCTTCTTTTAGCATATTCACTTAATTCTACCCACCAACCAATTGATAATGCATCTGAAGATCCTATTTCTGGCCTTAGCTCATACTTTAACTTGTCTTCAAACTCAACAATAATTCCATTTATTTTCTGTTTAGCTAAGTCATCTATTAAATCATAGTAATAAGATTTCTTTTCCATATGATGCTTTATATCCAAATGGATTGGACGAAATTTTAGCAATGGAAAGTCTTTAATACTTACTAATGGAAGATTTATATTTTGATCTTTACTATCTTCTATTAATTGATCTAAAGTAATAAATGCATAAAACAATCCTTTTTCATCTTTAGCAATAATGGATATTTTATTTTTATAAATATTTAATTTATATCCCTCCTTGATTACATTTAAATTTGGATCTATAGAATAATTTATAGTAGACTCACTTAAATTATTAATTTCAATATTTTTAGTGAAATCATATCTAATTGGAAGCTTAATGTTATTGTCAGAATAAGCAAACTTAATATTCTTAAAATTTAAATCTGACAAGCCATTATTATACTTTATTTCTTGAACAGAAGGTAATAATTTAAAATCCTTTAAAACATTTTTATTACTAGAACAATTAATAAATAATATAGAAATTAAAGAAATCAAAACTAGTCTCATATCTCTAATTTAATAAAAATATTTGGTGACCAATAGTTTATTATTTTAAAACATTACTTTTATCTTAAAGCATTATTTTATTAGAATATGAAAATTCATTTTTTGAAATATTACAAGTTTGGTTTTATTTTTTTTATTTCAGTATTATCAATAATGACTTTAAATTCTTTTGTTACCAAAAATAAAAATCTCCCTAATTTTATAATAATCTTTGCTGATGATTTAGGATATGGTGATTTAGGTTGCTATGGAAATCCAACAATAAAAACTCCTCATTTAGACAAAATGGCAAGCGAAGGTCAAAAATGGACTCAATTCTATGTTGCTGATCCAGTATGCACACCTAGTAGAGCTGGACTTTTAACTGGAAGATATCCTATAAGAAACGGAATGACTTCAAAAAAAAGAGCTGTACTCTTTCCGGATTCTAACAAAGGATTGCCTAATTCTGAGATAACAATAGCGGAGGTTTTAAAGCAAAAAAACTATAGAACTGCTATGATTGGCAAATGGCATCTAGGCCACTTAAAAGAGTTTTTGCCAGGTAATCATGGTTTTGATTATTATTACGGTATTCCTTACTCAAATGACATGAATTTAGTCAAAGATTCTCCTAACTATATAAAATTTTCTGAAGACCCTAATTGGATTGCAAATCCAATAAATTATAACGTTCCATTAATAGAGAATTATAAAGAAATTGAGAGGCCTGTTGATCAGTTTACTATCACTAAAAGATATACTGAAAAAGCAATTGATTTTATTAAAGAAAAAAATAAAAGTCCCTTTTTTTTATATTTAGCTCATTCTCTTCCTCATGTCCCACTTTTTGCTGATCCAAAAACAATAGGTAATTCTAAAAGAGGGTTATATGGAGATGTAATTGAGGAAATAGATTGGAGTGTTGGAAAAATAATTCAAACTCTAAAAGATTTAAATATTGATGGCAATACAATTGTATTGTTTACCTCAGATAATGGGCCATGGCTATCTTTCAAAACACATGGAGGCTCTGCAGGCCCACTAAAAGCAGGTAAAGGAACTACTTTTGAAGGAGGTCAAAGAGTTCCTGCTATTTTTTGGGGACCTAGAAATATAAAGCCAAAAGTTGTTTCAGAATTAGGGTCTACATTAGATGTCATTAATACTTTTGCATCATTATCAGATACCAAAATTCCTAATGATAGAAAAATGGATGGATTTGATCTTAGTAATGTACTTATTGAGGGTGAAAAAAGTCCAAGAAATGAATTTTATTACTGGACAAGGGCATCTTTAAACGCTGTTAGAGTTGGGAAATGGAAATTACATATTAAGCAATTAGATAAAATAAATTATTCTTTGCCTTATAAGCTTAAAAGTCCTGAACTATATGATGTTGAATCTGATATTTCAGAATCTTATAATCTAGCTAACAAGCATTCTGAAATTGTAAAAAATTTAACAATAAAATTAAAAAATCATCTGTCAGAATTCTCTGATAATCTTCCGGACAACTTAGCTTCAAGAATTTCTAAAGATTCCAATCGTCATCCCAATAATTTAAAATAATTTTTTAAACAAAAAAAGCTTCCCTTTTAAGGAAAGCTCTTCATCGGTTTTCTACAAACCTCCTGCAATATGCAGGTAACACAACAGTTGCAAATATATACTATTGTTTGTTAACTATTTAAAAGCAAACTGATTTAATAAAATTTTTATAATTTGAAGTGTTAAAACCATTTTCATGATACGATCTAAACTAATTTTATTTTTTGGCATTTTATTTTTTATGAATTTTCCAATTCATGCCCAAAAAAACACATTTAAAGTAATGGCTTGGAATATTTTACACGGCGGAAATGATATTGAAAATGGACCTGAAAAAGTTGCCAAAATAATTAAGGAAATAAATCCAGATATCATTTTAATGGTAGAGACATATGGGTCTGGTCCATTTATTGCAGATTATTTAAATTGTAATTTTCATTTAGTCGCTTCTAAAAACACTTCCTTAAATGATCCTTCGGTTAATTTATCTATTTTTTCTAAATTTCCTTTTGGAAAGAGGATTGATACAGAATACCCATTTTATTTAGGCGGAATTGAAATTCCCATAAATGGAAAAATAATTCGATTTTTTTCCAACTGGTTTCATTATTTACCCTGGAATAATGAACCAGAAAAAATGGGAAAATCTGTAGAAGAATTATTAGAATGGGAAAAAACCGAATCTAGACACGAAATGATTCAAAAAGTTCTGCCATATTTGAAAAAGTTTGCAAATGAAACGGACTCTATTCCTATGATATTTGGAGGTGACATGAACTCGTTGTCTCATCTAGATTGGACAAACAAAACAAAAACAATTCATAACAATTTAGTAGTCCCCTGGAATGCAACTGAAATTTTAGCTGATTTAGGTTTAATAGATTCCTATAGAAAAGAAAATCCTAATCCAATAACTCACCCTGGCGTAACCTGGGATAAAAAAGAAAGAAAAGACTCTCACAGAATTGATTATATTTTTTATAAAGGAAAATCTATAAAATCTATAAAATCAAATTCTTACAATGCTTACTTTAATGAATCTATTATCATTAATGATAAACAAATACCTTATCCCTCTGATCATGGTATTGTTGTTACCACATTTGAATTCAGATAATTTATTTTATAAAGAAAAGAAGAAATTTTTTACTAAAGACTTTAAAAGGTGGTATAATTGCTTCTCTTCCTATATCATTGTCGTCTTTTAATTTAACAAATAATAAAAAAGTAGAAATAGGGATAGTGGCTGATGTTCATCAGGATATTATTCATGATGGAGTTTCACGAATAAGTTTTTTTATTGATGCTATGGAAAAAAGAAAACCTGATTTTATTATTCAATTAGGAGATTTTTCTTTGCCTAGAAAACAGAATCAACCTTTTATTGATAAATGGAATTCATTTAATGGTCCAAAGTATCATGTTTTAGGAAATCATGATATGAAAGATTTTGGATTTAAAAAAGAGGAAACTATGAAATGGTGGAAAATGAAAAAAAGATATTACTCATTCGATTATAATAATTTTCATTTTGTTGTATTAGACGGGAATGATAATAATACTAAACCATGGAACGGATATGTCCGCTGTATTGGACAAGAACAAAAAATATGGTTAAAAAAAGATTTAAAAAAAACTTTAAAGCCTACAATATTATTTAGTCACCAAAGCCTAGAAGCAAGGGGAGGCATCTCTAATCGAGAAGAAATTAGAAATATTTTGGAGAAATACACAAATAAAAATGGATATCCAAAGGTTGTTGCATGCCTTAGTGGGCATCACCATACAGATTATGCAAAATCAATCAATAAAATTCCTTACGTACAAATAAATAGTATGTCTTATAAATGGGTAGGAGAAAAATTTCAATACAAACGGTTTTCCCAACAGATTGAAGAAGCTTTTCCAAATATTTCTAAAACTTGTCCTTATAAAGAACCTTTATATACTGTTATAACTTTAGATACTGAACAAGAAATGTTACATCTTGAGGGGAAAAAAACTTCTTTTATCGCTCCAACTCCAAGTGATTTAAAAATACCAAATGCTGAAAAAATGAATCCAATAATTTCAGAAAGAAATTTAAAAATTTAAAGTGTTGAAGGACACGAGGTAAAACAAAAAATCCTCCAAATTGGAGGATTATTTTTGCGGTCTGGACGGGACTCGAACCCGCGACCCCCTGCGTGACAGGCAGGTATTCTAACCAGCTGAACTACCAGACCTTGATTAGCGAGTGCAAATATACACTGCATTTTCAATTCCGCAAGCAAATAAGCAAAAACTAAAGTAATGCGTCTAAGCTTTCAGAGTAAACATTTTTAGGAGATACTCCAACTTGTCTATTAACAAGTTCACCTTTATCAAATATCAAAACAGTTGGGATGTTTCTAACTCCGAATTTCGCTGCAAATTCTTGATTGGAATCAACATCTAATTTACCAACAACAGCCTTTCCTTCGTAGTCTTTACTAACTTCTTCTATAATAGGACCTAACATTCTGCAAGGACCACACCATTCAGCCCAAAAATCTACCATAACTGGTTTTGTTGATTTTAATACTAACTCGTCAAAATTAGCGTCATTTATTTCTAATGCCATAATCTTTGTTTTTTTTTATGTGTTTAATTACTATATGTCTACAAAATTAAATAAATAAATAAGACTATTCTAACTCAGTTTAATTTAATTTAAAATGTAATTTTTTTTCCTTTATTGATAATATTAATTCCTCATTTATATCTATTTTATGATTCTGACTAAGCATAGTTAATTTAATTTTTTCGTTGTTTTCAAAAAAAGAAAACTCTAACTGATGCTCACCTTTATGCTTGCCAAAAAGTTCTTTTAAACTTTCTGCTTTGTCTTCATTAAAATCATTTATATCTAATTGTAAAGTCAATTTTTTTGCATTATTTGAAAAAGTGTCCTGGAGTTGTTGAAAAGATAAGAAATTAATTCTTGGGTCACCTGTTTTCCCTGTTTCTCTATCTCTCCACCCTTCTTTCACAATTAACCTCATATGAATAAAATTATTTTCGAAAAGGAAATGTTTGAATTTTAAATATTCTTCGCCAAAAATCCTAAAATCATATGATTCAAGATAATCTTCTAAATTAAATCTAGCCCAACCTTTACCATTTTTCGAAATTCTATGCTCAACCTCACCCACAATCCCTCCAATTCTCAGCTCTTTATTTATTAAAGGCTTTAAGTCTTTTAAAACCTCTAATGATGCATTGCAAAAATGCTCCATAGGTAAATTAAAATCATCCAAAGGGTGACCTGAAATATATATCCCTACAACTTCTTTTTCTTGTTTAAGTTGATCAAGAGTTCCCCAAGGTTCACAATTAGGGATATGCGGTTCGTTCAACTGAACTTCATCTGAATTTTCAAACAAACTTACTTGAGCAGAATTTTTATTTTCTTGAAACTTTGACCCAAACTTTATAGCTTTCTCTACAAAAGTAATTCCATCACCATTATCATGTAAGTATTGTGCTCTATGAACTCCCTTAAAAGAGTCAAACCCTCCTGCATAAACTAAACTATCAAAAGCTTTTTTATTAGCTGATCTTAAATCTATATTCTTAGTCAGATCAAAAATTGATTGATATTTTTTATCTTTTCTGCCATCAATTATTGAAGAAACTGCTCCTGACCCAACTCCCTTAACAGCACCCATTCCAAATCTTATTTCGTTTTTATCATTAACTGTAAACTTATAGAATGATTCATTTACATCTGGGCCTAGAACTTCAATAGACATTCTTTTACATTCTTCCATGAAAAAACTTACCTGCTTAATATCATTCATATTATTTGACAGTACTGCAGCCATATATTCTGCGGGATAATGAGATTTTAAATAAGCTGTTTGATAAGCTATTAAGGCATAACATGTAGAGTGAGATTTATTAAATGCATATGAAGCAAATGCTTCCCAATCTTTCCATATTTTTTCAAGTATTTCTCTTTCGTGGCCATTGGATTCTCCTCCGTCTAAAAATTTTGGTTTTAATTTATTTAATAATTCAATAATCTTTTTACCCATTGCTTTTCTTAATAAATCTGCATCACCTTTAGAAAAATTAGCAATTCTTTGAGAAAGTTGCATAACCTGCTCTTGATAAACGGTAATTCCATAAGTTTCTTTTAAAAACTCCTCCATGACAGGTATATCATAAGTAATATCTTCTTTGCCATTTTTTCTGTTAACAAATGATGGAATATATTCAAGTGGTCCTGGACGATATAACGCATTCATCGCAATTAAATCTTCAAACATTGTTGGTTTTAAATCACGTAAATATTTTTGCATTCCAGCACTTTCATATTGAAAAATTCCGACAGTATCTCCTTTTTGAAATAACTCGTAAGTTTTAGAATCATCCAAAGGAATTCTGTCAATATCTAAAACTATATTATGCTTATACTTTATTAATTTAACTGTGTCTTTTATTAAAGTCAAAGTTTTAAGACCCAAAAAATCCATTTTTAAAAGACCAGCACTTTCAACAACTGCATTGTCGTACTGAGTAACAAATAAATCAGAACCTTTAGCTGTGGCAATTGGAACAAAATTTGTAATATCATCTGGCGTGATTATTATTCCACAAGCGTGAGTCCCTACGTTTCTTAAACTCCCTTCTAAAATCCTTGCTTGATTTATTGTTTCAGCTTGCAAATCATCACCTTGTGATAAAGATTTCAACTCCATGACATTGGTAAAATCTTCTGACCTTAAGTCGCTGTTTAATCTTTTTTCATCCTTTTCAAAAATATCTTTAAGCTTTATGTTTGGGATTAACTTGGATATTCTGTCTGCATCCCCCAATGAAAGATCCAGCACTCTTGCAGTATCTCTAATAGAAGATTTTGCTGCCATTTTTCCATAAGTAATTATTTGAGCAACTTGGTTTGATCCATATTTTTGAATCACATAATCTATAACCTTTCCTCTTCCTTCGTCATCAAAATCAATATCGATATCTGGCATACTAACTCTATCGGGATTTAAAAATCTCTCAAAAAGTAAATCATATTTAATGGGATCTACTTTTGTTATACCCAAACAATACGCTACGACAGATCCGGCAGCCGATCCTCTTCCTGGTCCAACAGAAACCCCCATTTCTCCTGCAGCTTTTATAAGATCTTGAACGATAAGAAAATATCCTGGATAACCTGAATTCTTAATTACGTTTAATTCAAAAAGAATTCTTTCATTTAGTTCAGAATCAATTTTTTGATAACGCTTTTCTGCTCCTAATAAAGTTAAATATTTCAAATATTCATTCTCAACATCTTCTTTAGCCGACTTAGATTCTTTTATAAAAAAATCTGGAATTGTAAATTTTGGGAGTAAAACATCCCTTGCAAGTTCGTACTCTTCAATTTTGTCTGTAATATCTAAAATATTTTGAATTGAATCAGGCATATCCTTAAACAAAAATTTCATTTCATTTGATGATTTGAAATAATATTCTTGATTTGGTAATCCAAATCTAAAACCACGGCCTCTTCCAATTGGAGTCGCTTGCTTTTCTCCATCTTTTACACAAAGTAGTATATCATGAGCGTTAGCATCTTCTTTATTTACATAAAAAGTATTATTTGTAGGTACCATTTTAACAGAATGATTCTGAGCAAACTTTACCAAAACTTCATTAACTCTTTCTTCATCTTCTTGACCGTGTCTCATTATCTCTAAGTAAAAGTCATCTTTAAAAGAATCTTTCCACCATAACAATGCTTGTTCAGCTTGGGCTTCCCCAATATTTAATATTTTACTAGCAACTTCTCCGTGCATATTTCCAGAGAGGACTATTAGGTCCTCCTTATACTTCTCAACGATCTCTCTATCTACTCTTGGAACATAGTAAAATCCCTTAGTAAAACCTAAAGAACACATTTTAGATAAATTTTGATAACCATTTTTGTTTTTGGCTAAAAAAATTGTTTGATATCCATCATCTCTATTAGATTTATCTAAATGGTTAGAACAAATATTTAATTCACATCCAATTATTGGTTTAATTTTCTGTAATTCAGAACCTTCAGAAATAGTACTATTATAATTTTTTATAGCTTTTATAAAATGAAAGCAACCCATCATATTTGCTCTATCTGTTATTGCAAGTGCTGGCATTTTATTTTCAGAAGCCTTATTGATTAGATTAACTATTCTAGAGGTAGATTGTAAAACTGAAAACTGTGTGTTATTGTGCAAGTGGGCAAAGGGCAAAGTTTTTAATTCTTCAGGAATATCTTTAATAATCTTTTTTTCAGAACTATTTAAGTTAGAAGATTCTTTTTTAATTTTTTCAGATTCTTTTTTTAAGTTCAAATGTTTTATTCCAAAAACAGGAACTGGAGAATTGTCTTCTGTCTCAATATTTTCTATTAATTCTAGGTAGCCCTTAAAGACTGTTTGATTCAAAACCCCTTTTCTAACCAACTCAAAGAATACACGAGCCGTTGCTTCAACATCAGCAGAAGCATTATGTGCTTCAGAAAAACTGTCACTAAATAATAAAGTATATATTTCAACTAAGGTTGGGTATTTAAACTTGCCTCCTCTTCCACCTGGCAATTGACATACTTTTGCTGTTATTTCACTACAAGTGTCTAAAACATCTTTTTTTGAAAGATCAACTTTTGAACCAATTCTTATTAACTCAGCTCCAATTATATTAATATCAAACTTTACGTTATGACCAACCAAAAAACCTGCTTTGTTATAATCCTCAATAAACAATTTCAATACTTCGTTAATGTCTATTCCTGTTTTATTTGCTAAATCTGTTGAAATACCATGAATTTTTTCTGCCTCAAATGGAATATTAAAATTTTCTGGCCTGACTAAATAACTATGATTCGATATTAAATCTCCTTTAGAATCATGTAATTGCCAAGCTAACTGTACACATCTTGGCCAGTTCTCAGAATCGGTTAAGGGTGCGTTCCATTTTTTTGGAAGGCCAGTTGTTTCGGTATCAAAAACTAAAAACATTATTTAAAGAAAAAATTAGAAATTAAATTTAACCATCTTTTTAATTACAAATTATAAGAATTAACCTAAAGTTATTAACTCATATATAATAAAATATTTTTCATTTGTTAGTTTAGAAAAAAAAATTACATTTGCACTTCATTAATAACAGAGGTTTAGTACCTCACAATTTAATTTGATATGGCAGTAAAAATAAGACTTCAAAGACACGGTAAAAAAGGTAAACCATTTTACTGGATAGTAGCAGCTGATGAAAGAGCTAAAAGAGACGGACGCTACTTAGAGAAATTAGGAACTTATAATCCAAACTTAAATCCAGCTTCAATATCTCTAAACATAGATCAATCTGTTAAGTGGATACAATTTGGAGCACAACCTACCGATACGGCTAGAACTATATTATCTAACGAAGGAGTTCTTCTTAAAAACCATTTAATAAATGGATTTAAAAAAGGTGCTTTAACTGAAGAACAAGTTGAAGAAAAATTCCAAGAATGGATAGCGGAAAAATCATCTAGTATAGAAAGTAAGAAGTCTCAACTAGATAAAGAAGAGGATAATAAAAAGAAAAAAGCACTAGATCTTGAAAAAGAAACTAGCGCTAAAAGAAAAGCAAAAGTTGAAGAAGCTTTAGCTGCTGAAGAAGCAACTGCTGCTGCTGCTAAAGAAGCAACTGCTGCTGAAGAAGCTCCTGCTGCTGCTGAAAAAACGCCTGCTGCTGAAAAAGCGCCTGCTGCTGAAAAAACGCCTGCTGCTGAAAAAGCGCCTGCTGCTGAAAAAGCGCCTGCTGCTGAAAAAGCGCCTGCTGCTGAAAAAGCGCCTGCTGCTGAAAAAGCGCCTGCTGCTGAAGAAAAAAAATAACACTCTACTTAATTACGATGAAAAAACAAGATTGTTACTATCTTGGAAAAATCGTTTCAAAATTTAGTTTCAAAGGAGAAATTCTATTAAAATTAGATATTGATGAAGTAAAATCAATTGATTTTACTAATATCTTTATTGAATTAGATAATAATCTTGTTCCGCATGCAATAAGTAAAATTTCTTTGCATAAATCTAGTTTACTAAGAATTAAATTTGACAATATTGATTGCGAAGAAAAAGCAAATAAAATTCTTAAAAAAGAAGCCTTTCTTCCATTAAAAGATTTACCAAAGCTGGAGGGGAATAAATTTTATTATCATGAAATAATTGGATTTAAAGTTATTGACAAGAATACTGGTGAAATAGGAAAGGTTGTTGAGATAAACGATCAAACTTCACAAACAATAATTATAATAAATAATGGAGACAAAAAAATCATGATTCCTCTTGTAGATGAATTTTTAATTGATTTAAATAAAAAAAATAAAATAATAACTTTTAATTTACCTGAGGGATTAATCGATTTATAATAAAAAATTATGAGTGAAAACAACGTTAGAATTAATAAGTTTTTAAGTCAAGCTGGCTTTTGCTCAAGAAGAGAAGCTGATCAATATGTTAAGGATGGCAGAGTAACAATTAATGGTTTAGTTGCGTTAATGGGGTCTAAGATTAGTCTGGAAGATGATATTTTAGTTGATGGAGAAAGAGTTTCAAAAAAAAACATCAAAAGATTATACTTGATGTTAAACAAACCTAAAGGAATAGTTTGTACAACAGATTCTGGTGTAGAAAAAAGTAATATTATTGATTTCATTAATCATCCTCAAAGAATATTCCCCATTGGTAGGTTAGATAAGACTAGCGAGGGTTTAATATTTTTAACGAATGACGGAGATATTGTAAATAAAATTTTGAGAGCAAAAAATAAACATGAAAAAGAATATCATGTCATAGTTGACAAGCCTATTAACAATGATTTCATTAAAAAAATGAGTAAAGGGGTGCCTATCTTAAGCACTGTGACTAGATCCTGTGAAGTTAAGTTCATAAAAGATTATGAATTTAAAATTATTTTAACTCAAGGCCTTAATAGACAAATTAGAAGAATGTGTGAGCAGCTAGGTTATAGGGTTAAAAAACTAAAAAGAATTAGAATAATGAATATAAAACTTGATATTTCTGTAGGAGAATGGCGATATTTTTCATCAGAGGAAATATCAGAATTAAAAGGTTTATTATCTGTATCATCATCAAATACTCATGCTAAATAAAAAAATAATTGTAATATTTATATTACAATCGTTTTATGGTTTTTCACAAAACTCTATAAAAGATAGCATCCAATTAAAAGAAGTTGTGGTTACTATTACTAGAATCAAGGATAGTCTTGAAAATTTACCATTCTCAATATCATCAAAAAACTATTTAAAATTTCAAACAACAGCTAATCAATTTCACTTAAGTGAATACATCGAAAAAATTCCTGGAGTTTTTGTTTCAAATGATAATAATTTCGCTCAGGATGCTAGAATTTCTATCAGAGGATTTGGATCTAGAGCTAATTTCGGAATTAGAGGAATCAAATTAATAGTTGATGGAGTACCCGAAACAACACCTGACGGACAAACACAGTTAGATAATTTAAATTTAGAAATTATAGAAAAAATCGAACTTGTTAGGGGAGCAAGTTCTTCGTTTTATGGCAATTCATCTGCAGGTGTAATAAAAATTACATCTATTTCAGATTTTAATAATAATTTTTCTAAAATTGGATATTCTTTAGGATCGAATAACCAAAGTAAAAAGCAAGCAATTATAGGTTATAAAAACAATAAGACTTTTTATACTTTTTTATTAAGCGAAACTAAAAGTGATGGTTATAGGGATTACAGTGGTTTTAAAAATACTAATTTCAATTTAAGAATTAAGAAAAAAATCTCTAATGATTCACAATTAGGGTTAAATTTTAATTACATAAATAGCCCATACGCATCTGACTCAGGAGGGTTAACAATTGAGGAGGTAACTCAAAATAGAAGACAAGCAAGAAGCCGAAATTTACTTTACAAAACTGAAGAAAGTATAGTTCATTATAAATTAAGTGCAGATTTTAAAAAACAAATTTCTAAAAGAACTTCCTTTTCTAGCTATGTATTTTTTTCTAAAAGAGATTTCAGCGGAAAAATTCCTGTTAATAATGGAGGTGTTATAAATTTGGATAGAAAATATTGGGGTATTGGAGCGAGCATACTTCTAAATAACAATATAAAAACTCAAATTGGATTTGATATTGGAAATCAAAATGATTTAAGAAAAAGATACAATAATAATAAAGGGCTAATAGGGCAACAAGTTCTTGACCAATATGAGAAATTTTCGAATTTGGGTATTTACATAATTAACAACTACACTTTAAAACGCCTTACTTTTAGTTCAGGCTTGAGGTACGATATAAATAAAGTCAATTTAGAAGACTTATTCTTAATTGATGGTAATTCTTCAGATAAAATCAATTTAAATTCTTTTAACCCAAGTTTAGGAATTAATTACAAAATCGCAAGCCGTAACAGATTATTTGCAAATATTAGTACAGGATTTGAAACACCAACATTAAATGAATTTAGCTCATCTCCTATTGGAAGCGGGTTTAACAATACACTTAAATCTCAAAAATCTTTAAATTTTGAATTTGGATTATCGCTCTTCAATTCTTTAAATAATTTAAATTTTAATATTGTTTATTTTAACTCTTCAACAAAAAATGAAGTTTTATCCTACGAAGATGAAAATTTCCCAAATCAAAAGTTTTATAATAATGCTGGAAAATCAAAAAGAGACGGATTCGAGATGTCCAGCTCAATTAGAATAAATGAATCCATAAATATAGAAACAACATATACCATTGGAAAGTATGTGTTTGATGAATTTATAGATAAAGGAAATGATTATTCAGGAAATAAAATACCTGGTGTGCCTGATAAAGTATTGACTCTTGGTTTAGAATATAGAACTAAAAATGAATTGTTTGTTAATTTAAACTTAAAATCAATAGGAGATATTTATGCTGATAACTTAAATTCAGTAAAAATATCTGATTCAGAAACTATTAATTTTAAAATAGGAAAAGAACTAAAGTTTAATAAAATAAAAATTCATCCGTTCTTAACTGTAAATAATGTTTTTGGAAATAATTATTTTGATAATATCAGAATAAATGCTTTTGGCGGGAGACATTATGAGCCAGCACCAAAAAGAGTTATTTTTGGAGGAGTCAAAATTATATTATAATTTTCTACATGAATTTATCTTATTGGGAAATAAAATCGTGGTTTAGTAATGTAGATTTTGCCATTATTGGAAGTGGTATTGTAGGGCTAAATTGTGCATTGAATTTAAGAAAAAAATTCCCTAAAGCTAAAATAGTAATTTTAGAAAAAGGAATGCTTCCTCAAGGAGCGAGCACTAAAAATGCAGGATTTGCTTGTTTTGGAAGTGTCTCAGAAATAATTGAAGATCTAAAAAATCACTCCGAATCAGAGGTTATTTCATTAATCAAAAAAAGAATTAACGGATTAACTCAACTTAGAGAGTTGTTAGGAGATAAAAATATAGGATATCATCAAAATGGAGGGTATGAAATATTTCCTAGAAAAAATTTAAATGTATTTGAAAATTGCAGATCTCAACTTCATTACATTAATCAAATGCTTAATCCTTTATTTAAATCTGATGTTTTTAAAATTCAAAAGAATCATTTTAATTTTAAAAACATAACTGGAGATTATATTTTTAATTCATTTGAAGGGCAGATTGATCCCGGAGCAATGATGGAATTATTACTGAGAAAAGCTCTTAATAAAAAAATAAAAATTCTTAATAATGTAGATGTTCTTTCATTTACAGAAAATAATAATTGTGTTGAAATAAATTCTAAAGAGTTTGATTTTAAATGTTCTAAGTTATTTATTGCAACAAATGGTTTTTCAAATAAGTTATTAAAGGAGGATGTCAAGCCTGCTAGAGCCCAAGTTTTAATAACAAAGCCAATTAATAATTTAAAAATAAAAGGAACTTTTCATCTAGATAAAGGGTATTACTATTTTAGAAATATTGATGATAGAATTTTATTAGGTGGAGGAAGAAATCTAGACTTTAAAAACGAAGAAACTGATAAGTTTGGGTTAAGTACAAAAATACAAAACGAGTTAGAAAATATATTAAAAACCATCATATTACCACACAATCCATTTGAAATTGATCATAGATGGAGTGGCATAATGGGAGTTGGAAATAAAAAAACTGCCATTATTAAAACTATTAGCAATAACGTTTACTGTGGAATTAGACTTGGTGGAATGGGAATAGCTATAGGTTCAACTATTGGAAGTGAATTAGCTAATAAAATTTAAATTTATTAAATTTAAGTAGCCTTTTAACCTATTAAAACAATATTATGAAAATTCAATTAACAAAATTATTTCTATTACTGTTTTTATTTACTTCATGTAGTGAAACAATTAGTGATCCTGTCAAAATAATTCCCATTACAACTGATTATGGCGATTTTAATGTTTGGACTAAAAAAATAGGAAATAATCCAACAAAAAAAGTATTATTATTACATGGTGGTCCAGGAGCAAACCATCAATACTTTAAAAGTTTTGAATCTTTTTTTCCAAATGAAGATATAGAATTTTACTATTATGATCAACTTGGATCAACTTTAAGTGATAATCCTCAAATCGATGATTTATGGACCATAGAGCATTATGTTGAAGAAGTTGAACAAGTAAGAAAAGCTTTAGGGCTTACGAAAGATAATTTTATATTACTTGGACATTCCTGGGGTGGAATTTTAGGGATTGAATACGCTTTGAAATATCAAGACAACCTTAAGTCGTTAATAGTGTCTAATATGGTGCCATCTGTTCCAGATTATAATGATTATGCAAATAATGTACTTGCGCTTCAGTTAGATCCTGAAATTCTAAAAGAAATCCGTTCTTATGAAGCAGTCAAAGATTACACTAATGAGAATTATCTTGGGTTAATACATGAACATTATTATCCTGAACACGTAATGAGAATTCCAGCAAATGAATGGCCTGAAGATGTTGTAAATGCATTCGCAGAAATAAACTTTCCAATATATCTAAAAATGCAAGGACCTACAGAGTTTGGTATAGTAGGTGACGCTTCTTTAAAAAACTGGGATGTCACTGAAAGATTAAATGAAATAAAAGTTCCTTTTCTATCCATTGGAGCCGAATATGACACAATGGATCCTGTTCAAATGGAATGGATGGCTAATGAAGTTCAAAATGGATCATACCTACATTGTCCAAACGGAAGTCATATGGCTATGTGGGATGATCAACAAAATTATTTTGATGGATTAATAAATTTTATTAACCAACTTTAATTAAGTCATGTTAAAGATTCTTCAAAAAAAAATAAAATATTTCATTCTTTTTTTTTCTGTCTTTTTGTTGCTTAATTCCTGTGAAAATAAAAATAACTCCCCTAATATATTTTTAATAACATTAGATGGCGTAAGATGGCAAGAGGTGTTTTATGGGATTGATTCCGTATTAGTAAATAATCCAAAACTAACTTCAGAAAAATCATATTTAATAGATCGTTTTGAATCAAATAGTTCAGAAAAAAAGAGAGAGAAGTTAATGCCATTTTTTTGGAACGAAATTTTTAAAAAAGGAAAATTATATGGAGATTTAAAACAAAATTCCTATTTCTCAATAACTAATGATAGAAATTTTTCGTATCCAGGTTATAACGAAATCTTAACTGGCTATGCAGATTCTTTGATTGATAGTAACAATAAAATTTATAATAAAAATATTACTTTTTTAGAAAAACTTAATAATTTTGGATCCTATAAAAATAGAGTTGCTGCATTTTGTAGCTGGGATGTTTTTCCTTACATAATAAACGATAAAAGAAGTGGTGTTCCAGTTAATGCCGGATACATGCCATCCAATTCTTTAAACCCATCCGAAATAGAAAAGTTCATAAACTCTAATCAAAAAAAAGCACCTGTTATATGGGAAAGTGTTAGGCTAGATATTTTTACACATAATCTAGCTCTAGAATTCATAAAAAAACAAAAACCAAAAGCACTATATATTGCCTACGGAGAAACAGATGATTTTGCACATATGGGTGATTATGATCAATACATAAAATCATTACATAATAATGATAAAATGATAAAAGAATTATGGTCTTATGTTCAGTCTAATCCATTCTACAAAAATAATACTTACTTAATTATTACTACAGATCATGGAAGAGGTGTTGAAGAAAAATGGTCAGGACACGGAGATTCTAAATCGACGTGGGCCGCTATTCTTGGACCAAATTTAACTGAAAAAGGAATTATTAAAAATTCTCAAAATTTTACAAATCAAATAGCTCCAACAATTGAAAAAATAACTGGAATTTCTACAA
>Ga0209482_1000636_pt1 | contig 29123 bp, 40 predicted proteins | sample CoawatmetaG10DNA_FD_187512 | JGI IMG/M metagenome (GOLD analysis project Ga0209482, IMG submission 187512) | Marine microbial communities from the West Antarctic Peninsula - Coastal water metaG104-DNA (SPAdes) (version 2) | ecosystem: Environmental > Aquatic > Marine > Coastal ...
GTATTTATATTTAATCCTAAACCAAGACCATATATATACCCTTTAATATCACTCAATGAATTTTCATAATATGCCGAATCTAGTATTGTGTTTATATATATGTTATTATCTATTGTAAATCTATATTCAGAATTTATCATAAATAGTTTATTGGCAGCTATGCTATTTTCTTCAAAACCCCTTATTGAATTTATCCCTCCAAATAATAGCATTTCGTTTTGATAAAAATTAGTAGATATCAATCCGTAAGATTCAAAATTTAAGTAAATACTGCTTTTGTTTGTTATTTTGAAGTTGTTATAGGTCTTTGTTTTATATTTTATTTGTTTTCTTGTATTTGTATTATCTCTTCTTTCACCAATTGAGAACTCCAGCGTATTTAAAAATTTTATAGGGATCAACTTATTGTTAATGTTTGGTTCAAGATAGCTGTATCTGATTTTTTGGAATTTTGAGTTGTAATCTTTTATGCTCTGATTAACAATTGTTAAATTACTAACAGAATTTAAATAACTTAAGTGAAGACTAATGCCGTGTTTATTTTTTGTCAAGTAGTTTACCCCAATGGATTGCTCATCTTTAGTATAGGAAGTGTCTTTTTTTGTAAGATTTAAACTTAACTCCAAGCCTAGAGGAGATTGTAATACAAAAGGAGCTATAATGTTAGTTTTAAAAAACTTGTCTTCATTGTCAGTGCTCTTGTAATCTAATGTTATCTCTTCGCCATAGTTTAAGGTATTGCTTAGTTTTAAATTCACATACCCATTTAGCTCAAGTTTATTAGACTCTTCATTTGTTGCAAAACCTATAAAACCATCAAAGCTATTATTCTCCGTCTTTTCAATAAATAAATATGTTATTGTAGAATCCTTTTTAAACAGTACCTCGGGGTCCTTTGTTTGTCTTACAAATCCTAGGTTGTTGATTTTTTTACTTTTCTCTTTTATTTTTTCAAAATCAAAAGTTTCTTCAGTCAATAGTTTTAAGTATTGTTTTGTAAAAGATTTAGGGAACTTTTCATATCCCTTTATTTTTATCTTGTCTAAAGTTCTTTTCTCTCCTAAATCAACATTTAAGTTAGCGCTTATACTAGAATTGTCTATTTCTTTTATGTTGATTAATTTAATTTTATTAAAAGGGTATCCTCTGTCTGCTAATTTTTTAGTGGTTTTTTTTAGGAAACTTTCTAATTCATTAATCTCAACCGTGTAATATTCTTTGTTATCAATTTTTCTTATTTTATCTTCATAAATGATGACTTTATTTACATCATATATATATATGTTATTAAATTGCTCATTTAGTTCTATTATGCTATTGTAATTAAAACTATCTTTTTTTGTAATTTTTTTAACCCTCGCTTTAAAGTATCCTTGTTTTTTCAAACTATCTATGGATACATCTATGATCTTCTCTAAATCCGTGAACTCAATAGCATTCTTTTTAATTTTTTTATAATTCGAAACATCTGCCGAATTGCTTAAGAATTCAATTTCTAAATTTATATTTTGAGAACAAGCGTAGTAAGAACTAGATAGAAACAATAAAAAGTATAAGATTTTATTTCGGTTACTCATGGTTTGTACAAGATATATGTTGAAACGCTTATATCCTTATTATAGTGTGTTTTTAAACTATTTTAAAAAAACTTTCAAAATTTAATAATTAAGATTTGAATAATTCATTTTAATTTCTACCTTTGCACGCTCCTTATGAATAGGGGAAATTAAAAAAATATTATAATATAATATGCCAACAATATCACAGTTAGTAAAAAAAGGAAGAGCCAAAACAATCAAGAAGAGTAAATCGGCTGCTTTAAATTCATGTCCTCAAAAACGTGGAGTTTGTACTCGTGTATATACTACTACACCAAAGAAACCTAACTCGGCTATGCGTAAAGTAGCTAGAGTAAGATTAACTAATGGTAAAGAAGTAAACGCGTACATTCCAGGTGAGGGTCATAATTTACAAGAGCATTCGATAGTATTGGTTAGAGGTGGAAGGGTAAAAGATTTGCCAGGAGTTAGATATCACATTGTTCGTGGAGCTTTAGATACCGCAGGTGTCGAAGGTAGAACACAAAGAAGATCTAAGTACGGAGCAAAACGCCCAAAGAAATAATTAAAAGTTTTAATTAGAAGAAATGAGAAAAAAACAGGCAAAAAAAAGACCATTATTACCAGATCCTAAGTTTAACGACCAACTAGTTACTAGGTTTGTTAACATGATGATGTGGTCAGGTAAGAAGTCAACAGCATTTAAAATATTTTATGATGCTATTGAAGTAGTTGAATCTAAAAATACAGATGAAGAGAAATCTGCTTTAGAGATTTGGAAAGAAGCACTAACAAATGTTATGCCTCACGTCGAAGTTAGAAGTAGAAGAATAGGTGGAGCAACTTTTCAGATTCCCAACCCTATTAGAGCAGATAGAAAAATTTCTACTGCAATGAAATGGTTAATTAGTTTTTCTAGAAAAAGAAACGAAAAATCTATGGCTCAAAAATTAGCTGCTGAAATCCTTGCTGCTTCGAAAGAAGAAGGAAGTGCAGTTAAAAAGAAAGTAGATACTCACAAAATGGCTGAAGCCAATAAAGCATTTTCACACTTTAGATTCTAATCAAAAATGGCAAGAGATTTAAGATATACAAGAAATATTGGTATTGCTGCACACATTGATGCTGGTAAGACTACTACTACGGAAAGAATCCTATACTATACAGGTGTTTCTCACAAAATTGGAGAAGTTCATGATGGAGCTGCTACAATGGATTGGATGGAACAAGAGCAAGAAAGAGGTATTACAATTACATCTGCTGCAACAACTTGTAACTGGGAATTCCCTACTGAAAACGGTAAGGCTGTTGATGATACAAAAGGTTACCATTTTAATATTATAGATACTCCTGGTCACGTTGATTTCACTGTTGAAGTTAATAGGTCATTAAGAGTATTAGATGGTTTAGTATTTTTATTTAGTGCTGTTGATGGTGTTGAGCCTCAGTCAGAAACTAACTGGAGATTAGCCGATAATTATAAAGTACCAAGAATTGGGTTCGTTAATAAAATGGACAGACAAGGTTCTAACTTTATGGGTGTTTGTCAGCAAGTAAAAGATATGTTAGGATCAAACGCTGTTCCTATTGTGTTAAATATTGGTGATGAAGATGATTTTAAGGGAATTGTAGATTTAATAAAAAATAGAGCAATAATCTGGCATGAAGATAATCAAGGTGCAACTTATGATGTTGTAGATATTCCGGATGATCTTAAAGAAGAAGCAAAAAAATATAGAGCCCTACTTATTGAAGAAGTTGCTGGCTATGATGAAAATCTTCTAGAAAAATTCATGGAAGATGAAGATTCTATTACTGAAGATGAAGTACATGCAGCTTTAAGAGCAGCAGTTATGGATATGTCAATCATTCCAATGGTTTGTGGTTCTGCTTTTAAAAATAAAGGTGTACAGTTCTTACTTGATGCTGTTTGTAGGTATTTACCTGCTCCAACAGATAAAGAAGCAATTATTGGTATTGACCCTAAAACAGATTTAGAAACAATCAGAAAACCAGATGTTAAAGAGCCATTTGCTGCTTTAGCATTTAAAATTGCAACCGATCCTTTTGTTGGTCGTTTGGCTTTTTTCCGTGTTTACTCTGGTAGATTAGATGCTGGATCTTATATTTTAAATAATAGATCTGGAAAAAAAGAAAGAATTTCACGTATTTACCAAATGCACTCTAACAAGCAAAATGCTATAGATTACATTGAAGCTGGTGATATTGGTGCTGCCGTAGGTTTTAAAGATATTAAAACTGGTGATACTATGTCTAATGAGAAAAACCCAGTTGTATTAGAGTCAATGGATTTTCCTGACCCTGTAATTGGTATAGCTGTAGAGCCGAAAACCAAAGCTGATGTTGATAAACTAGGTATGGCACTTTCTAAACTTGCAGAAGAAGATCCAACGTTTACTGTTAGATCTGATGAAGCTTCAGGTCAAACTATTATTTCTGGTATGGGTGAACTTCACTTAGATATTATATGTGATAGATTAAGAAGAGAATTTAAAGTTGAGGTTAATCAAGGTCAACCTCAAGTAGAATATAAAGAAGCTATTACTAGAGTTGCAGAACACAGAGAAGTGTATAAAAAACAATCTGGTGGTAGAGGTAAGTTTGCAGATATAGTATTTACTCTTGAGCCTGCTGAAGAAGGTAAGTCAGGTTTAGAGTTTGTATCTTCAATTAAAGGTGGTAACGTTCCTAAAGAATTTGTTCCATCTGTTGAAAAAGGATTTAAACAAGCAATGATTAATGGTCCTTTAGCTGGTTATGAAGTTGATGCTATGAAAGTAACACTTAGAGATGGTTCTTACCATGATGTTGATTCCGATCAACTTTCATTTGAGCTAGCTGCAAAGTTAGGTTTTAAAAATGCTTCGAAAGCTGCTAAAGCTGTGATCATGGAACCTATTATGAAATTAGAAGTTATTACACCTGAAGCAAACATGGGTGATATAGTTGGAGATTTAAATAGAAGAAGAGGTCAGGTTAGTGATATGGGTGATAGAGCTGGTGCAAAAACGGTAAAAGCTACTGTTCCACTTTCAGAAATGTTTGGTTATGTTACCACATTAAGAACACTTTCATCTGGTAGAGCAACATCAACAATGGAATTTTCGCATTACGCGGAAACTCCGTCAAGTATTTCAGAACAAGTCATTAAAGAAGCTAGGGGAACTGAAGCATAATATATAAACTATGAGTCAAAAAATTAGAATCAAATTAAAATCTTACGATCACAATTTAGTAGATAACTCTGCTGAAAAGATTGTTAAAACAGTAAAAAGTACTGGCGCAGTAGTAACAGGACCAATTCCTTTACCTACGCACAAAAAATTATTTACTGTACTACGTTCTCCACACGTTAATAAAAAAGCTAGAGAGCAATTTCAATTAAGTTCTTATAAAAGATTACTTGATATTTATAGCTCTTCATCAAAAACTATTGATGCATTAATGAAGCTAGAATTACCAAGTGGAGTTGAAGTAGAGATTAAAGTATAATTAACATTAATCGAAATTTTATTTCGATAACATGTCTGGAGCGTTTCGCGAAGGAAAAACGGAAAAAAATACATTCAAGGGTTGAATTTATTTTGGCCCTTAATTTTTAATATTAATAATAACAATAAATAAATAAAATATGTCTGGGTTAATTGGAAAAAAAATAGGAATGACCAGTATTTTTGACGACAATGGAAAGAATATTCCATGTACAGTCATTCAGGTCGGACCTTGTGTTGTTACCCAAGTCAGAACTAAAGAAGTAGATGGCTATGAAGCCCTTCAACTTGGTTTCGATGACAAGACTGAAAAAAATTCTACGAAAGCTCAAATTGGGCATTCAAAGAAGGCTGGTTCATCTGTCAAAAGAAAAGTTGTTGAATTTCAAGGTTTTGATGAGGAGTACAAATTAGGAGATAGTATAAGTGTTGATCACTTTACTGAAGGTGAATTTGTTGATGTTTCTGGAACCTCAAAAGGTAAAGGATTTCAAGGTGTTGTAAAAAGACATGGATTTGCTGGTGTAGGTCAAGCTACTCACGGTCAACATAATAGATTAAGAGCGCCAGGTTCTATTGGAGCAGCTTCTTATCCTGCAAGAGTATTCAAGGGTATGAAGATGGCAGGTAGAATGGGTGGTGAAACAATTAAGGTTCAAAATTTAAGAGTTTATAAAGTGGTTTTAGACAAAAATCTTTTAGTAGTAAAAGGTTGTGTTCCAGGACATAATAATTCTTACGTAACAATTCAGAAATAATGAAAATAGCTGTAGTAGATTATAAAGGAAAAGACACAGGTAGAAAGGTAGACCTTTCTAAAGATGTATACGGTATTGAGCCACACAATCACTCTTTGTACTTAGATGTTAAGCAATATTTAGCTAATCAACGTCAAGGAACGCATAAAGCCAAAGAAAGAGCTGATATTACAGGTTCTACAAGAAAGATAAAGAAACAAAAGGGTACTGGTACTGCAAGAGCAGGTAGTATCAAGTCAGGTGTTTTTAGAGGTGGTGGTAGAATGTTTGGACCAAGACCAAGAGATTATAGATTTAAGCTTAATAAAAACTTAAAGCGATTGGCTAGAAAAACTGCCTTAACATTAAAGGCAACTAGTAAGTCAATCACAGTAGTGGAAGATTTTGATTTTGAGACGATTAAAACAAAAAACTTTACTTCTGTTTTAAAGGCTCTTAATTTAGAAAGTAAAAAATCTTTATTTGTCTTTGGTGCTTCGAATAATAATGTATATTTGTCATCGCGTAATTTAAAAGGCTCTGAAGTTATAACTTACTCAGAATTAAGTACTTATAAATTATTAAATGCTGACCAATTAGTATTAGCAGAAAGCGCATTAGAAGGAATTGAATTAAATTTAAGTAAATAAGTAAGATATGAATATCTTGATTAAACCAATTATAACTGAAAAAGCTACCAACGATAGTGAATTAAACAATCGTTATACTTTTCAAGTTAACGTTAAGTCGAATAAAGTAGAAATTAAAAAAGCTGTTGAAAAAGCTTATGGAGTTTCTGTAGAAAAAGTTCGTACTATAAATGTCCGTCCAGATAGGAGTACCCGTCATACGAAAGCAGGTATCCAAAATGGTAAAACAAATGCTGTTAAAAAGGCAATTGTACAACTGGCGGAAGGTGAGTCTATAGATTTGTATGCTAACATGTAATTAAAAAGAAATGTCAGTAAGAAAATTAAAACCAATAACACCAGGACAACGATTTAGAGTAGTCAATGGATATGATGCCATAACTACAGATAAACCGGAAAAAAGTTTACTTCTCCCGAAAAAAAGATCTGGAGGAAGAAATAGTCAAGGTAAAATGACCATGCGTTATAAAGGTGGTGGTCACAAGAAAAGATATAGAGTAATTGATTTTAAAAGAGATAAGCCTGGAATTCCAGCTGAAGTTAAATCAATTGAATATGATCCTAATAGAACTGCATTTATTGCTCTTTTAAACTATCAAGATGGTGATAAGAGATATATGATTGCACACAACGGATTAAAAGTTGGACAAAATGTTGTCTCTGGAGATAATGTTGCGCCTGAAATTGGAAATTGTATGCCTTTGGCTAATATTCCACTAGGTACAATTATTTCTTGTATTGAATTAAGGCCTGGTCAAGGAGCTATCATGGCTCGTAGTGCTGGTGCTTTTGCTCAATTAATGGCTAGAGATGGTAGATTTGCAACAGTTAAATTACCCTCTGGTGAAACTAGATTAATTTTAGAGACTTGCTCTGCAACTATTGGAGTCGTTTCTAATTCGGATCACCAATTACTTGTTTCTGGTAAAGCTGGTAGATCTAGATGGCTTGGAATAAGACCAAGAACTAGACCTGTAGTTATGAATCCTGTCGATCACCCAATGGGTGGTGGTGAAGGTAAGTCATCTGGTGGACATCCAAGATCAAGAAATGGTATTCCAGCAAAAGGTTATAGAACTAGATCTAAAACTAAAGCAAGTAATAAATACATTATTGAACGTAGAAAGAAATAATTAAGTTATGTCAAGATCATTAAAAAAAGGACCATTCGTTCACTATAAGCTCGATAAAAAGGTCGCGAAAAATGTAGAAAGTAACAAAAAAACTGTAATCAAAACATGGTCTAGAGCTAGTATGATTACACCAGATTTTGTTGGTCAAACTATAGCAGTACACAATGGACGTCAATTTATTCCAGTATATGTTACTGAAAATATGGTTGGTCATAAATTAGGTGAATTTTCACCGACAAGATCTTTTAGAGGTCATATGGGGTCTAAAAATAAAGGTAAAAAATAAAGATATGGGAAGTCGTAAAACTAAAATGGCGGAGACTATTAAGTCTGAGAAAAAGAAAGTTGCTTTTGCCAAGCTAAACAACTGTCCTACTTCACCTAGAAAAATGCGTTTAGTTGCTGATCTTGTAAGAGGTAAAATGGCTGATAGAGCACTAAACATATTAAGGTTTAGTCAAAAAGAAGCTTCTAGGAGATTAGAAAAATTACTTTTATCTGCTATATCTAACTGGGAAGCTAAGAACGAAGGTTTAAACCTTGAAGAAGCTGAGCTTTATGTTTCTAGAATAACTGTAGATAGTGGTTCAATGCTTAAAAGATTAAGACCAGCTCCACAAGGTAGAGCTCATAGAATTAGAAAGAGATCAAATCACGTAACAATAGTGCTTGATTCTAAAAATAACACTCAAAGTATTTAATAAATGGGACAAAAGACAAATCCAATAGGAAATAGATTAGGTATTATTAGAGGCTGGGAATCTATGTGGTACGGAGGAAATGATTATGGAGATAGATTAGCTGAAGATGATAAAATTAGAAAATACATCTATGTAAGACTTGCTAAGGCAAGTGTTTCTAGAGTCATTATTGAAAGGACTCTTAAGATTGTTACCATTACTATAACAACTGCTAGACCTGGAATCATTATTGGTAAAGGTGGACAAGAAGTTGATAAGCTTAAAGAGGAATTAAAAAAGATTTCTGGTAAGGAAGTTCAGTTGAACGTTTACGAAATCAAAAGACCTGAAGTAGATGCTTATTTAGTTGCATCTAGTGTTGCTAGACAAATTGAAAATAGAATCTCTTACAAGAGAGCTATTAAAATGTCTATTGCAGCTGCAATGAGAATGAATGCAGAAGGAATAAAAATTCAAATTAGTGGACGTTTAAATGGTGCTGAGATGGCTAGAAACGAACATTATAAAGATGGAAGAATTCCTTTATCCACTTTTAGAGCTGATATTGATTATGCACTAGTTGAAGCTCATACTACTTATGGTAGACTAGGAATAAAAGTTTGGATTATGAAAGGTGAAGTATATGGTAAAAGAGAATTATCTCCTTTAGTTGGATTATCTAAAAATCAAGGTAAACCAGGTAGTAGAAATGCGGGAAATAAATCAAGAAGAAGAAAATAAATTATAATAAAAAGCAATGTTACAACCTAAGAGAACAAAATATCGTAAAGTCCAAAAAGGAAGGATGAAAGGAAACTCCGGAAGAGGAACTATTCTTTCTAACGGAATGTTTGGAATAAAGTCGTTAGATTCTAACTTCTTGACTTCTAGGCAAATTGAAGCTGCTAGAATTGCTGCTACAAGATATATGAAAAGAGAAGGTCAATTGTGGATAAAAATATTTCCAGATAAGCCGATAACTAAGAAGCCTCTTGAAGTACGTATGGGTAAAGGTAAAGGTGCTGTAGAGTATTGGGCTGCTGTTGTTAAACCAGGTAGAATTTTATTCGAAGTTGGTGGTGTTCCATTAGATATTGCTAAGGAAGCATTAAGGCTAGCTGCACAAAAATTACCAGTTAAAACTAGGTTTGTAATCGCAAGAGATCACGAAGCTTAATATTTATTAAAATGAAACAAACAGAAGTATCAAAATTATCAAACGAAGAGCTAAGTGAAAAACTTGGGGAATCTAAAAAGAGCTATAGAGAGTTGAAAATGACTCATGCTATATCCCCTTTGGAAAACCCAATACAGCTTCGAGCATTAAGAAGAACTGTAGCTAGAATAGCGACGGAGATAACTAAAAGAGAAATACAATAAACTTATTCTATTGAAAATGGAAAAAAGAAATTTAAGAAAAGAACGTGTAGGAGTTGTTACTAGTAACAAAATGGAGAAATCTATTGTTGTTTCAGAGGTTAAAAAAATCAAACACCCTATGTATGGTAAATTCGTGTTAAAGACTAAGAAGTATGTAGCACACGATGAAACAAACGATTGCAACATTGGAGATACTGTAAAGATCATGGAAACAAGACCTTTAAGTAAATCAAAATGTTGGAGATTAGTACAAATAATTGAAAGAGCTAAGTAATTATGTTACAACAAGAATCAAGATTAAAAGTAGCCGATAACACTGGAGCCAAGGAAGTTTTAACTATCCGAGTGCTAGGTGGTACAAAAAGAAGATACGCTTCTGTCGGAGATAAAATTGTAGTTTCAGTTAAAGCTGTCAGTCCCAACGGATCTGTGAAAAAAGGTGAAGTTTCAACTGCAGTTGTTATAAGAACACTAAAAGAAGTTAGAAGAGCTGATGGTACATATATCAGATTTGATGACAATGCTTGTGTTTTGTTAGACGCAGCTGGTGAAATGAAAGGAACAAGAGTATTTGGTCCTGTAGCAAGAGAACTAAGAGATAAGCAATTTATGAAAATTGTTTCTTTAGCACCTGAAGTATTATAATAAATTATTATGAAAAAGATCAAAATAAAAACAGGAGATAACGTTAAGGTAATTACTGGAAATAGCAAAGGCTCTGAAGGTAAAGTACTTAAGATAGTGTCCGAAAAAAATAGGTTAATTGTTGAAGGTGTTAATATGGTTAAAAAGCATATGAAGCCTAGCGCTCAAAACCCACAAGGTGGAATAATTGAAAAAGAAGCTTTTATTCATGTTTCTAACGTCTCTTTGTTAACACCGTCAGGTGAAACAACCAAAGTTGGCTATAGAATGGATGAAAACAAAAAAGTAAGATTTTCAAAAAAATCTAATGAAGTAATATAATTATGAGTTACGTACCAAGATTAAAACAGGAATACAACAATAAGGTTATAAGTAACCTTAAAGAGGAGTTTGGATATAAAAATGTTATGCAAGTCCCTAAGCTAAAGAAAATAGTTATTTCTAAAGGTGTAGGCGCTGCAGTATCTGACAAAAAGTTAATTGACTATGCTGTCGAAGAAATTACTAATATCTCAGGACAAAAAGCTGTCGCAACTATTTCTAAAAAAGATATTGCCACCTTTAAGCTAAGAAAAGGGATGCCTATTGGAGTTAAAGTAACCCTAAGAGGAGAGAAGATGTATGAATTTTTAGATAGATTAGTTACATCTGCACTTCCTAGAGTTAGAGACTTTAATGGTATTAAAGCTACAGGCTTTGATGGTAGAGGTAATTATAGTTTAGGTGTTGTAGAGCAAATTATTTTTCCAGAGATAAATATTGATAAAGTGAATAAGATTTCTGGAATGGATATAACTTTTGTTACTAGCGCTGGTACAGACAAAGAAGCAAAATCATTATTAACTGAATTAGGTTTACCATTTAAAAAAAATTAAACTATGGCTAAAGAATCAATGAAAGCCCGTGAGGTAAAAAGAGCAAAAACGGTTGCTAAGTATGCTGAAAAAAGAAAGGCTTTAAAAGAAGCTGGTGATTTTGAAGGTTTACAGAAACTACCCAAAAATGCATCGCCAGTTAGAATGCACAATAGATGTAAACTTACAGGAAGACCAAAAGGATACATGAGAACCTTTGGTTTATCTAGAGTTATGTTTAGAGAAATGGCAAATAAAGGATTAATACCAGGTGTAAGAAAAGCCAGTTGGTAATATATTAACTGATTAAAGGTTTAGCACGAAAGCTAAAAACCATAATCAAAAAAATTATAATTATGTATACAGATCCAATAGCGGATTATTTAACAAGAGTTAGAAATGCAGTGGCTGCTAAGCACAGAGTGGTTGAGATCCCTGCATCTAATCTTAAAAAAGAAATTACTAAAATATTGTTCGATCAAGGATATATTTTAAGTTATAAGTTTGAAGACTCCACAGTTCAGGGTACAATTAAAATTGCACTTAAATACAATAAACTGAGCCAAGAGCCTGTAATTAAAAAAATCCAAAGATTAAGTAAACCTGGTTTACGTAAATATTCAAATTCTAATGGCTTACCTAGAATTTTAAATGGTCTTGGTATTGCAATAGTGTCCACTTCTAGAGGAGTTATGACAGCTAAGCAAGCAAAGAGACATAATGTTGGTGGTGAGGTAATTTGTTACGTATACTAATTTAAAGATAATATAATGTCAAGAATAGGAAATAATCCAGTAACAATACCAGAAGGTGTAACTATTAGTATTGATAATAGTATTGTTACTGTAAAAGGTAAATTAGGAGAACTAAATCAAGAGTTTTCTGATATTGCAATAAAAATAGAAGATAACTTAGTTATATTGACTAGATCTTCTGAGCATAAAGATCATAAAGCTAAACATGGTTTATATAGAGCCCTAATTAGTAATATGGTTGATGGAGTTACAACTGGTTGGACAAAGGAATTAGAGCTTGTTGGAGTTGGTTATAGAGCAACTAATCAAGGGCAAAAGCTTGATTTAGCTTTAGGCTATTCACACAACATTGTTTTACAAGTAGTTCCTGAAGTTAAAGTAGAGACTATCTCAGAAAAAGGAAAAAATCCAATTGTTAAATTAACATCTAACGATAAACAATTAATTGGTCAAGTAGCAGCTAAAATTAGAGGCTTCAGAAGTCCCGAACCTTACAAAGGTAAAGGAGTTAGATTTGTAGGTGAACAAGTTAGAAGAAAAGCTGGTAAATCAGCTTAAAAATATATTAGAATTATGGCATTAACAAAACAAGGTAGAAGACAAAGAATTAGAAACAGAATCAGAAAGATAATTTCCGGTACTCCAGCTAATCCTAGACTGTCTGTATATAGAAGTAATAAAGAAATCTATGCTCAATTAATTGACGATGTTTCTGGAAAAACTATATGTGCTTGCTCTTCTAGAGAAAAAGAAATTATTACTGCAGAAGTAACTAAAAAAGACATTGCTACTTTAGTCGGTAAGACATTAGCAGAGAAAGCTGTGAAATTAGGTGTTAGTAAAGTATCATTTGATAGAGCAGGTTATTTATATCATGGACGTGTGAAGTCTTTAGCCGATGGAGCTAGAGAAGGAGGACTTAAATTTTAATTATATGTATCAAAACGTAGAATCAGTAAAACCAAGTGGACTTGATCTAAAAGATCGTTTAGTTGGTGTTCAAAGAGTTACTAAAGTAACAAAAGGTGGTAGAGCATTTGGTTTCTCTGCAATTGTTGTTGTAGGAGATGGAAATGGAGTCGTAGGACATGGATTAGGAAAATCTAAAGATGTTGCTAGTGCTATAGCAAAAGCTGTGGAAGATGCAAAAAAGAACCTAGTTAGAATCCCTTTAATAAAAGGTACATTACCTCACGAACAAAAAGGAAAATTTGGTGGAGCTAGAGTTAATATTATTCCTGCCGCACCTGGTACAGGTGTTATTGCAGGGGGTGCACTTAGAATAGTTCTTGAAGCTGTTGGAGTACATGATGTATTGTCAAAATCTCAAGGATCTTCAAACCCTCACAACGTTGTTAAAGCTACTTTTGAGGCTTTATTAAATTTAAGAGACGCAAACACTATTGCAAAAAACAGAGGTATATCTCTACAAAAAGTTTTTAACGGATAATAACATGAAGAAGATAATAGTAACACAAGAAAAAAGTGCGATCAATCGTACGCTAAGACAAAAAAGAACTTTAGTAGCTCTTGGTCTTAAAAGAATTGGGCATAGCATAGAACATGATGCTTCTGCCAATATTCTTGGTATGATAAAAAAAGTTAATCATTTAGTTTCTTTTAAAGAAGCTTAATAAAAAAAAACACTTAGAATGGATTTAAGTAATTTAAAACCTGCTGAAGGATCAGTTAATAATAATAGTAAAAGAATTGGTAGAGGACAAGGTTCTGGTAAAGGTGGAACTGCTACTAGAGGTCACAAAGGTGCTAAGTCTAGATCTGGATATTCTAGAAAAATAGGATTTGAGGGTGGACAGATGCCCCTTCAAAGACGTGTACCTAAATTTGGATTTACTAATATTAACAGAAAAGAATACCAAGGAATTAACCTTGATGTAATTCAAGAATTAGTTGATGGTAAAAAAATAAAGGACTCTTTAGATTTTAACTCTATTATAGAGTTACGTTTAGCTAGGAAAAATGAACTAGTTAAAATACTCGGAAGAGGAGAATTAAAAGCAAAAATTAAAGTATCTGCTCACAAATTCACTGCTACTGCAAAAAATGCAATTGAAGCAGCTGGAGGAGAAGTAGTAATATTATAATTATATGAAATTTATAGATACAATAAAAAATGTTTGGAATATAACTGAGTTAAAAGATAGAATTCTTTTTACTCTAGCTATGTTATTAGTTTACCGTTTTGGTGCTCAAATAACTATACCAGGAATCGATGCAGAATTACTTGTTGGTAGTGGCTTAGATGCTCAAACATCTGAAGGTATTTTAGGTTTATTAAATGCCTTTACGGGTGGTGCTTTTGCAAATGCATCTGTTTTTGCTCTTGGTATTATGCCATATATTTCTGCATCAATTGTAGTGCAACTGATGGGAATAGCAATTCCTTATCTTCAAAAACTCCAAAAAGAAGGCGCTAGTGGTCAGAAAAAAATCACTCAGATTACTAGATGGTTAACTATTGCTATATGTATGGTTCAAGCTCCTGGTTATTTAGCGAGTTTAGATCTTATGTTCGGTATCCCTCAAGAAGCCTTTTTACTTGGTCAAGGCCCGATATTTTTCTTCACTGGAACTGTAGTTTTAGTTACAGGTTGTATTTTTGCAATGTGGTTAGGTGAGAAAATAACAGATAAGGGTATTGGAAATGGCATTTCTTTATTAATTACTGTTGGTATTATTGCTAATATGCCACAATCATTCATACAAGAATATGCTGCTAGAGTTACTGGATCTAATGGTGGTCTGATGATGATCCTAATCGAATTAGTTATTTGGTGGTTAATAATCCTTGCATCAGTATACTTAGTAATGGCCGTTAGAAGAATAGCGGTTCAATATGCAAGAAGAACTGCTTCTGGTAGTTATGAGAAAAATATTTCTGGTTCAAGGCAATTTCTTCCATTAAAGTTAAATGCTTCTGGAGTTATGCCAATCATATTTGCACAAGCATTAATGTTTGTTCCTGGTCTTATAGGAGGTTCTAGTTTTTTAAAGGACTCTTCGTTTGGTCAATGGATGGCATCTAACTTTAGTGATATTTTTGGATTATGGTATAATGTAGTATTTGGTTTACTTATTATAGTGTTTACATATTTTTACACTGCTATAACAGTACCTACTAATAAGATGGCTGATGATTTAAAAAGAAGTGGTGGATTCATACCAGGTATAAGACCAGGTTCTGAGACATCTGAGTTTTTAGATAAAATTATGTCTCACATAACGCTTCCTGGATCTGTATTCTTGGCTCTAATAGCAGTATTTCCTGCTTTTGTTGTTCAATTTATGGATGTTCAGCAAGGTTGGGCATTATTTTTCGGTGGTACATCTTTATTAATTATGGTTGGTGTGGCGATAGATACAATGCAACAGGTTAATTCATATTTGTTGAATAAACATTATGATGGGCTGATGAAGGCTGGTAAAAATAGAAAAACAGGAATCTAATGGCAAAGCAAGCAGCAATAGAGCAAGATGGCTCAATAATAGAAGCGTTGTCCAATGCAATGTTTAGAGTAGAATTAGAAAATGGTCATATTGTGACTGCACATATATCTGGTAAAATGCGTATGCATTACATTAAGTTGTTACCAGGAGATAAAGTTAAATTAGAAATGAGTCCTTACGATTTATCAAAGGCTCGCATAACATATAGATATTAATAAAAAATCATGAAAGTAAGAGCTTCAGTAAAAAAGAGAAGTGCAGATTGTAAAATTGTACGTAGAAAAGGTAGACTTTATGTGATAAACAAAAAGAATCCAAGGTTTAAACAAAGACAAGGTTAATTATGGCAAGAATAGCAGGTGTAGATATACCAAAACAAAAAAGAGGAGTTATTTCCCTTACCTATATATTCGGTATAGGTAGAACTCGCGCAAAAGAAATTTTGAAGGCCGCGGGTGTTGATGACAACATTAAAGTTAATGATTGGTCTGATTCAGATATCAGTAAAATACGTGAGGCTGTTAGCACTTTCACTATTGAAGGAGAATTACGATCAGAAACTCAATTAAACATTAAACGTTTAATGGATATTGGGTGCTACAGAGGTATCAGACACAGATCTGGTTTACCTTTGAGAGGTCAAAGAACTAAAAACAACTCTAGAACTAGAAAAGGAAGAAGAAAAACAGTTGCAAACAAGAAAAAAGTAACTAAATAATAATTAGTAATATGGCAAAGTCAAGTACTAAAAAGCGTAAAGTAATAGTTGAATCTATAGGTGAAGCACATATTGTTGCATCATTTAACAACATTATAATATCATTAACTAACAAAAAAGGAGACGTTATCTCTTGGTCATCTGCTGGTAAGATGGGTTTTAGAGGTTCGAAGAAAAACACTCCTTATGCAGCTCAATTAGCCGCTGAAGATGCAGCTGGTGTTGCAAAAGATGCTGGTTTGAGAAAGGTTAAGGTATATGTAAAGGGTCCTGGAAATGGAAGAGAATCAGCAATTAGATCTATTCATAATGCAGGTATTGAAGTCGCAGAAATAATTGATGTAACTCCAACTCCTCATAATGGTTGTAGACCACCTAAACGTAGAAGAGTTTAAATAATATTTATAATAAGTATAATCAGAGACAAGATACTATCGAAGGATTAGATTAAGACCTTAATTCATAGTTACTCTAAAAAAACAAAAAACAATGGCAAGATATACTGGTCCAAAAACAAAAATTGCAAGAAAATTTGGTGAAGCAATTTTCGGAGAAGATAAATCTTTTGAGAAAAGAAACTACCCACCTGGTCAACACGGAAATACCCGTAGACGTGGTAAAAAATCTGAGTACTCTGTACAACTTATGGAGAAGCAAAAAGCTAAATATACATATGGTATATTAGAAAAGCAATTTAGAAATATGTTTAAAAAGGCAACTGCTGCAACTGGAATTACCGGTGAGGTATTATTACAACTTTGTGAATCAAGGTTAGATAATGTTGTATTTAGAATGGGTTTATCAAACTCAAGAAGCGGAGCAAGACAACTTGTATCACACAGACATATTACTGTCAATGGAGGAATAGTTAACATATCTTCTTACAGCTTAAAACCTGGAGATGTAGTTGCTGTTAGAGAAAAGTCTAAGTCTTTAGAGACAATTGATAGAGCTCTTTCTAACTCCTCAAGTGTATTTGAATGGATTACATGGAATGGTGATTTAATGCAAGGAACTTACGTTTCAATTCCTGCAAGAATACAAATTCCTGAAAACATTAATGAACAGTTCATTGTTGAATTGTACTCAAAATAATAATTAATATACAAAGTATTATGGCAATATTAAATTTTCAAAAACCGGACAAAGTAATAATGATCAATTCAACTGATTTTGAAGGAAAATTCGAATTCAGACCTCTTGAACCTGGTTATGGCTTAACAGTTGGTAATGCTCTGAGAAGAGTTTTATTATCTTCTCTTGAAGGATTTGCAATTACTTCAGTAAAAATTGAAGGTGTTGATCACGAATTCTCAACTATTGCAGGTGTTGTGGAAGATGTTACTGAAATTATTTTAAATTTAAAACAAGTTCGTTTTAAAAGACAAATAGATGAGGTTGATAATGAAACTGTTTCTATATCTCTTTCTGGACAAGATAAAATCACTGCTGGTGATTTTCAGAAGTTTATTTCTGGTTTTCAAGTTTTAAACTCAGATCAAGTTATTTGTAACTTAGATTCTAAAGTTAAGATTCAAATGGAATTATCTATCGAAAAGGGTAGAGGTTATGTTCCAGCTGAGGAAAATAAAAAATCTAGTGCTCCAATAGGTACGATTTTCACAGATTCTATTTTCACTCCTATTAAAAATGTGAAATATGCTGTAGAAAACTTCAGAGTTGAGCAAAAGACTGATTATGAAAAATTAGTATTTGAAATAATGACTGATGGTTCAATAAGCCCACAAGACGCATTAACTGATGCTGCTAGAATTTTAATACACCACTTTATGCTCTTCTCTGACGAAAGAATTACTCTTGAAGCAGATGAAATTGCTAAGACTGAAACATATGATGAGGAATCATTACACATGCGTCAGCTTCTTAAAACTAAGTTAATTGATATGGATCTTTCAGTTCGTGCATTAAACTGTTTAAAAGCTGCTGAAGTAGATACCTTGGGAGATTTAGTTTCGTTTAACAAAAACGATTTGATGAAATTTAGAAATTTTGGTAAAAAATCTCTAACTGAATTAGAAGAACTTGTGATTGTAAAAGGGTTGAATTTCGGAATGGATTTAACAAAATATAAACTAGATAAAGATTAATTTATTAGACTATAAATAAATTTAATAATGAGACACGGAAAAAAAATTAACCATTTAGGAAGAAAAACTGCTCATAGAAAATCTATGTTAGCTAATATGGCTTGTTCTTTAATCGAAAATAAGCGTATAAATACTACTACTGCCAAAGCAAAAGCTTTAAAGCAATTTGTAGAACCACTAATTACTAAGTCAAAATCAGATACAACTCAAAACAGAAGAATTGTTTTTGCTAGATTAAGACAAAAAGAAGCTGTTGCAGAATTATTTCGTGATGTTTCTGCTAAAATAGCTGATCGCCCAGGTGGTTACACTAGAGTTATTAGATTAGGAAATAGACTTGGTGATAACGCTGATATGGCTATGATCGAGTTAGTTGATTATAACGAAACTTATGAAGCTGGTAAAAAGAAAAAATCAACGACTAGACGACGTAAAAAAAGCACCACTGCTAAAGTTACTACTCCAGAAGTAGAATCTACTGAAAAAGTTGATGCTCCACAAGTTGAGTCCCCTGAAACTGAATCACCAGAAGAAAAATAAAGTTGTAAATATCTAAAATTTTAAGATTTAATTAATAAATCCTTAACATTTAGAATCATATATAATATTATTTTTGTAAAAAAAAATCTTTATGAAGAATCTCATTTTATTTATTACATTTTTGTTAAGTAGTTTTATCGCCCTAGCCCAGACTAGTTCTGTAGATGCTGGAGGAAGTCAAGCTATGGAGAAATATGCTCAATTAGCTGCTGGTAACGGAAGTAGTTATGGTAATTCTATGATGTTTTATAATCCAAAAAGACAAATTGACGGTAAGTTTCATCTATTTGAAGATTGGAACAATACAGCAGTTATTCACACACTTTCTGATGATAAGTTTTTGGTAAAACGAATTAATTTAAACCTTCAAAGAAATTCTTTTGAGGCGAAAATGAATGATTCTGATTCGATTTTTTCTTTTACGTTCAATAACATTAAAAAAATTGTTATCAATAACAAAGTCTACAAGAATTATTATTATGATGATGATAACCGAGTTTACGAAATGTTATACGATTCTGACAACTATAAATTGATGAAAGGTTTTGAAGTTAAGTTAATTGCAGGCTCAGCTAATCCATTAGTTAATAGACCAAATGATAAGTATGTTCGTGGAGAAGATTACTTTATTATGATTAATGGAACGATTAACCCTGTAAAATTAAAAAAGAAATCAATTTTCAAAACTTTAAAATTAGATAAATCAGATTCATCTAAACTTGATATGTTTGTGGATTCAAATTCACTTTCATTAAAGAACGTAGAAGGAGTAGTTAAAGTTCTTGAGTATTATAACAGTATTTAGTGTTTCCACTTACTTGCATGACTTTGTGTTTCATGTAATATAAAAATTGTTAATAAAGAGGTTAAGAAATTTAACCTCTTTTTTTATATAATTAATTATTATAATTATTTTTGTTCTAGTTTAGTTATTATGGAATATAAAAAAAGAAAGAAAGCTATATTATTATTATCTGACGGCACTATATTTTATGGTAAGTCTGTTTTCGGTGATGGTACTGCTTTTGGAGAAGTTTGTTTTAATACTGGTATGACTGGTTATCAAGAAATATATACTGATCCTTCTTATTTTGGTCAGTTAATGGTTATGACCAATCCACATATAGGTAATTATGGAATAAATAATGATGAGTCTGAATCAGATTCTATAAAAATTTCAGGCTTAATTTGTAAAAACTTTAGTTACAATTATTCGAGAGAATTAGCAGATAGCTCTCTCGAGGATTTTTTAAATAAGAATCATCTTTTTGCAATTTCTGATATTGATACACGGGCTTTAGTTAGTTATATCAGGGAGAACGGAGCTATGAATGCTGTTATAACTACTGATGTAGATAATTTAGAAAGCTTATCAAAAAAACTGCTTTCTGTCCCTTCTATGGTAGGTCTTGAATTAGCGTCAGAGGTTTCTACCAAATCTTCATATTTTTTTGGAAATGAAAAATCCAAGTATAAAGTAGCTGCTCTAGATTTAGGAATTAAAAAGAATATTTTAAGGAATTTAGCTAGTAGAGATGTTTATATAAAAGTTTTTCCTTTTGACACATCCTTTGAGGAAATGAAGAAATGGAATCCTGATGGTTATTTCTTATCAAATGGCCCTGGTGACCCTGAACCTTTGAAAAGTGCTCAGTTAGTTGCAAAAAAAATAATCAAAAATAATTTACCGCTATTTGGAATTTGTCTTGGACATCAAATTATTGCACTTGCTAACGGAATTGCTACATACAAAATGCATAATGGCCATCGAGGAATTAACCATCCTGTGAAAAACCTAATTACTGGTAAGGGGGAAATAACTTCTCAAAATCATGGTTTTGCAATAAATAAAGAAGATGCCCTGTCTAATGAGAACATAGAAATCACTCACATTCACTTGAATGATGATACTGTTGCCGGCATTAGGCTTAAAAATAGTAACTGTTTTTCTGTCCAATTTCATCCTGAGGCTAGCCCAGGACCTCATGATTCCTCATATTTGTTTGATGAGTTTGTTGAGAATATGAAGAAATAAGATATTCCACTATTACGTTTTCGTTAATTTATTTTTATAATTAGATATAATTCTATTTATATGTGATATTTTTGTCAATTAACAATCATTTTTATACTTATGTCAAATATCAAAAAAATTCACGCTAGGCAAATCTTTGATTCAAGAGGTAACCCAACTATTGAAGTTGATGTTATTACTGATAATGGTACTTTGGGTAGGGCAGCTGTTCCTTCTGGAGCATCTACCGGTGAACATGAAGCTGTTGAATTAAGAGATGGTGGATCTGATTATATGGGTAAAGGTGTGAAAATTGCCGTGAGTAACGTTAATGAAATTCTTGCACAATCCGTTTTAGGTATTTCCGTTTTTAATCAAACAGAAATAGATAATATAATGATTGATTTAGATGGAACTCCAAATAAGTCAAAATTAGGAGCAAATTCAATTTTAGGTGTTTCATTAGCTGTTGCAAAAGCTGCAGCAAATGAAAAAAACATTCCATTGTATAAATATATTGGAGGAGAAGATGTTTGCACACTACCTGTTCCCATGATGAATATTATTAATGGAGGATCGCATAGTGATTCGCCTATTGCCTTTCAGGAGTTTATGGTGGTTCCAGTACTTGCTGAGTCTTTCACTCATGCAATGCAGATGGGTAGTGAGATATTTCATCATCTTAAAATTGTATTGAAAAGTAGAAAATTAAGTACTGCTGTCGGAGATGAAGGAGGCTTTGCTCCCGTGTTAGACGGTACTGAGGACGCATTAGATACTATAGCTTTAGCTGTTGAAAATGCAGGCTATAGTTTTGGTAAAGATGTAATGATTGCTCTTGATTGTGCTGCCGCTGAGTTTTATGAAAATAATGAGTATAATTATAAAAAATTTGAAGGTGAACAGGGTAAGGTTAGATCAAGTAAAGAACAAGCTGACTACTTAGCAAGCCTTGCTTCTAAATATCCAATTATATCAATTGAAGATGGAATGGATGAAAATGACTGGGAAGGTTGGAAGTATTTAACAGAAATTATTGGAGACAAAATTCAATTAGTTGGTGATGATTTATTTGTTACCAATGTAGATAGATTATCTAAAGGAATAAATGAGTCAATAGCTAATTCGATTTTAATTAAAGTAAATCAAATTGGCACTTTGACAGAGACTATTCAAGCTGTTGAAATGGCTCACAAAGCTGGATTTACATCTGTTATGTCACACAGATCAGGTGAAACAGAAGATAATACAATTGCTGATTTAGCTGTAGCACTTACTACTTGTCAAATTAAGACAGGCTCAGCATCTCGTAGTGATAGAATGGCTAAGTATAACCAATTACTAAGAATCGAAGAGGAACTAGGTTCACGAGCTATTTACCCTAAAGCTAGCGCGTTTAAATCGTAGTCGGTTTTATTTTTTAATAATTCACAGATATTTTGTACTTTTGCATTCCTTAATACAAAAATCTAAATGTCAAAAAAAGCTACACTTTTAATAAATAATCAAGAATTTGATTTTCCTATTGTTTTAGGTTCTGAAAATGAAACTTCTATAGATATAAAAAACTTAAGATCACTTACTGGTGGAGTTACTACTATTGATCCAGGTTTTAAGAACACTGCATCATGTGAAAGTAAAATCACATACTTAGATGGTGAGAAAGGTATTTTAAGATACAGAGGTTATTCAATTGAAGATTTGTCTAATAATGCTAGTTTTTTAGAAGTTGCATATTTACTAATATATGGTAATCTTCCAACTCAAGAAGAGTACAAGAAGTTCAATGATGACATAAAAAAAGAAAGTATTGTTGATGAGGATATAAAGAAAATATTAGAAGCCTTTCCAAAATCAGCTCATCCAATGGGGATTTTATCTTCCTTAACTAGTGCTTTAACTGCATTTAATCCTAGTTCAAAACATATAGATTACGATAGAAGTAAATCCGAGCTATATGATACTATTGTTAAAGTTTTAGGTAAAATACCAGTCTTAATTGCTTGGACTTTTAGAAAAAAGAATGGACTACCACTAGATTATGGAGATTCTTCTTTAGGTTACGTTGAAAATATTTTGAAAATGATGTTCAATAAACCAAATGAACAGTATGTCCAAAATCCTGTTTTAGTTAATTCTTTAAATAAGCTTTTAATTCTTCATGCTGATCATGAACAAAACTGCTCTACTTCAACAGTTAGAATAGTTGGTTCGTCACATGCTGGTTTATTTGCCTCAATTTCTGCTGGAATTTCTGCTCTGTGGGGTCCACTTCATGGTGGTGCAAACCAAGCTGTATTAGAAATGCTTGAATCAATTAATGAAGATGGCGGAGATACTAATAAGTACATGCAAAAAGCGAAAGACAAAGAAGATCCATTTAGATTAATGGGCTTTGGTCATAGAGTTTACAAAAGTTTTGATCCTCGAGCAAAAATAATCAAAGTTGCAACTGACGAAGTTTTAAATGACCTCGGAATTGTAGATCCTATTTTAGATATTGCAAAGGGACTTGAAAAAGAAGCTTTAAGTGATCAGTATTTTGTGGATAGAAGTTTATATCCAAATGTTGATTTTTACTCTGGTATCATCTATAGAGCCATGGGTATTCCATCTGATATGTTCACCGTTATGTTTGCCTTAGGTAGACTTCCAGGTTGGATAGCTCATTGGAGAGAAATGAGGCTGCGTAATGAACCAATTGGTAGGCCAAGACAAGTCTACACAGGTGAGACACACAGACCATATTCTCCTATCTCTGACAGATAAGTAAAGACAACATTCTGAATATCTTTATTATTATATTTACATATGTTAAAAATTAATATTAACAATGAGACCTCTAAATTAGTATCCGTAATTTTAGGTACTGCTGTTTCTAATGGGCCAATTCCTAAAATTGAAGATTGCTATGATCCAAAGTCTAAAGAGCATATCTTAAATGGTACTTACCCAACAGAGCTTGATATGATAGCCGAGTTAGGTTTATTTGAGGATGTTTTAAAAAAACACAAAGTAAAAGTTTATAGACCAAAAGAAATATCTGATTATAATCAGATATTTACTAGAGATATTTCATTTGTAATTGAAGATAAAATTATCTTATCTAATATGATTGACAACAGATCCTTAGAATTATCTGCAATCAATCATATAATCGATCAGATACCAGCTAAAAACGTAATTAGACTTAGTAGTGATTGTCATATTGAGGGTGGTGATGTGATACTTTGTAATGATCATATTTTTATTGGAATTTATAGTGGTGAAGATTATTCTAATTATATAACCGCTAGGACCAATGTTAACGCTGTCAACGCGCTGAGAGAAATTTTCCCCAATAAAACTATTAAGACTTTTGAGTTAAGAAAGTCAAATAACTCACCAAAAGACAATGCCCTTCATCTGGACTGTTGCTTTCAGCCACTTGGAAATAATAAAGCAATATTACATCCAGAAGGTTTTTTAATAAAAGACGAGTGTGATTGGCTAATAGATTTTTTTGGAAAAGAAAATATTTTTCAAACTACAAAAGAAGAGATGTACAATATGAACTGTAATGTGTTTTCTATTTCTGAAAATATAGTAGTATCAGAAAATAAATTCAACAGGTTAAATAAATGGCTAAACTCAAACGGATTCGAAGTTGAGACTATTAAATATTCAGAAATAGCTAAACAAGAAGGTTTGTTAAGGTGTTCAACTATGCCTTTAATAAGAAAGTAATGACTGTGAACAAACAAAGTACAAATACAATTATGATGATTAGACCATTTGCATTTAATTACAATGTGCAAACAGCTGTTAATAATCATTATCAAAAGGTAGTAGAGCCTAATAATAGTTCTGATCAAATTAACTTAAAAGCCCAATCTGAATTTGATAATTTAGTTTTAAAACTTAGATCTATTGGAGTCAATGTTATAGTATTTCAGGATGATAATAAGTTTGATACTCCAGACTCATTATTTCCTAACAATTGGGTGTCTTTTCATTCAAATGGTGATTTAGCACTATACCCTATGTATGCTGAAAATAGAAGACAGGAAAGAAGAGAAGATGTGATGGAGTTTGTCGAAAAAAACAACCATTTAATTAATAATGTTATCGACTATTCTTCCGGAGAAGAAGCAGGTTTGTTTTTAGAAGGAACGGGTAGTGTAGTTTTAGATAGAGTAAATAGAAAAGCTTATTGTGCAGTTTCTGAGAGGTCCAATGAAGATCTATTGATTGAGTTTTGTGAAGATTTTGAATATACTCCAGTTATTTTTAATGCGTATCAGTCAATTAAAGATAAAAGGGAGCTGATATATCACACAAACGTTATGATGTGTGTTGCAGATGATTTTGCTGTTATTTGTTTGGACTGCATTGATGATAAAAAGGAGAAAAAAAATGTAATTTCTCATTTGTTAACTGACGGAAAAGAAATTATAGAAATATCTGAAAATCAAGTTAATTCTTTCGCAGGTAACATGCTGCAACTATTAGATAGAAATAATAACCCATTATTAGTTATGAGTGAATCAGCATATAATGTGTTAACTAACCAACAAAAAAACACTATAAATAAATATGCTAAAATTGTATTTAGTTCACTTAGTACAATTGAAACTTATGGAGGAGGAAGTGCTAGATGTATGATGGCGGAAGTGTTTTTACCAAAAACAAAATAGAATTATTAATATGTTATATTTATACTTATAATGAACGAAATGAATATTGAATCTACATTAAAGTCTATTGCAATAACAGCAATTAATGATTTGTACAAAATAAATATAGCTACTGTTGAAATTCAGCCTACTAGAAGTGACTTTGAGGGTGACTTAACAATAGTGGTATTTCCTTTGCTAAAGTCCATTAAAACAAGCCCAATGGAGCTTGCGAATAAGCTAGGTGAGTATATAGTTGGTGCTGAAAACTCTTTTACATCTTTTAATGTTGTTTCGGGTTTTCTAAATATTGTTGTTTCTGATGAGTACTACTTAAATCAATTTAATTCTATTAAAGAAAAAAGTGATTTTGGTTTTGTAAAACCTACTACTTCTGATTATACCATGGTTGAATATTCTTCACCGAATACAAATAAGCCACTTCACTTAGGTCATATTAGAAATAACTTATTAGGTTTTAGTGTATCTCAGATATTAAAAGCATCTGGTAGAAATGTTCTAAAAACTCAAATAATTAATGACAGAGGTATACACATATGTAAGAGTATGGTTGCTTGGGTTAAGTTTGGAAATGGGGAAACACCTGAATCTACTTCTGTAAAGGGTGATAAGTTAGTCGGTAAATACTATGTTTTATTTGACAAGGAGTATAAAAAACAAATTAGCCTTCTTGTTGAAGATGGTAATTCTGAGGAGGACGCAAAAAAAAATGCAGCTATTTTAGTTGAAGCCCAAAAAATGCTTTTAAAGTGGGAAGCTGGAGATGATGAGGTTGTTAAGTTGTGGAAAACAATGAATGAATGGGTTTATAAGGGTTTTGCGCAAACTTATAAAACTCTTGGGGTAGATTTTGATAATTACTATTACGAAAGTGAAACCTATTTGTTAGGTAAAGAATTTATAAAACAAGGTCTTTCTGAAAATGTTTTTTTCAAGAAGGAAGATGGAAGTGTTTGGTGTGATTTAACTGAAGATGGGTTAGATGAAAAAATTGTTTTAAGATCTGATGGTACTGCTGTTTATATGACGCAAGATATTGGTACTGCAATTCAAAGAGTTAAAGATTATCCTACTATAAACTCAATGGTTTATACTGTTGGTAACGAGCAAGACTATCATTTTAAAGTATTGTTTTTGATACTTAAAAAACTAGGTTTTGGTTGGTCTAATAATCTACATCATTTAAGTTATGGTATGGTAGATCTCCCTAGTGGAAAGATGAAAAGTAGAGAAGGTACTGTTGTAGATGCGGATGATTTATTAGAGGAAATGACAACTACTGCAAGAGATATTTCTCTAGAGCTAGGAAAGTTAGAGGACTTAAATGAAGATGAAAAAAACAAGGTATATAATGTTATAGGTCAAGGTGCTTTAAAATATTTTATTTTGAAAGTAGACCCTAAAAAGAGAATCTTATTTGACCCTAAAGAATCTGTAGATTTTCAAGGAAATACAGGACCCTTCATTCAGTACTCATATGTAAGGATTCAGGCTATTTTAAGAAAGATTGATAAAGTTAGTGTTGAAGATTATAATGGAAAGGTAGAAGCTGTAGAGAAAGATTTAATTAAACAATTACTTATGTTTCCAACTGCAATTCAAAAAGCAGCTAATATCCATAGCCCTGCTTTAATTGCTAACTACTTATATGATTTAGTTAAGGTCTTTAATTCTTTCTATCACTCTTCACCCATTCTAAAGACTTCTTTTGAGGATAGAAAAATGTTTAGACTTCAGCTTTCTAAAGCAGTATCTTTTGCTATAAAAAATGCGTTAGACTTATTAGGTATTGGAGTAGTTCAAAAAATGTAATAGAATTTATTGTATAAAAAAAAGGCTACACAATGTGTAGCCTTTTTTAATTTTTTGTTGGAATCTTTAATTAAGACTCTTTAACAGCTAAGCTGTAAACAACTAAACCGAAACCGATTTTATTGATTGCATCTCCAATGTTATATATAACTTCCATTGAAGGTAATACTGCTTCAATTCCGTTATACCATCCATCAGTACCAGCCATATATCCTAAAGGATAAATTGCCCAACCAACAAGAAGGAACCAACATAGCATTTTGTGAGCTTCTAGTACGTTTCCACCAGCTGCAACAGCTAATTTCTTAAGACTACCTAACCACACTTCATATGCGATATAGAAGTAAGCAAGACCAGAGATTAATCCCCACATTGAAGCGTTCATAATTCCGCCGTCCCATCCAGACTCACCAAAGAATCCAGCAACTAACATAACTGTTGACCATCCAATTAACTTCCACATGTGTGACTTAGTTGCACCAGCAACTTTAAGTATTAAGTAAAACTCAACACACATTAATGGAACTGTTAAAATCCAATCTACATATCTAAATACTGTAGTACTGTCACCAGCAGCATGAGCATCTCTCATGTACATGTAGTGAACAGCAGCAATAAACGTAATTAATCCTGAAACTAAAAGAGATGTTCTCCATTTAGCGTCAACACTGTTCATTGACAAGAAGAAAAACACAGATGCTGCCATCATAGCCATAGCTCCAAGCCAGAACGTAAATCCAGTGCCATCCGTAGGGACTGACATTGCAATAAAGTTTAAATAATTCATATTTTGTTATTTTAAAAATTAATAGTTAAGCGCTAAAGTAACTATATTTTGCATATTTCACAACATTTAGTTTCTAGATTGTTGATTTAGTAAAATTAAGAGTTATAGTTTGAGTTATTCTTTTTTAAAAAAAAAGATCCCAAATTGGGATCTTTTTTTTTTCTTCTTAAATTTTATTACTGTTATTTTGATCTAAACGGTAAGTATGGATTCTTAATAAAGTTAAATAATGTATTAAGAATGTTCCAGTAGAAACTATATAATGCTAGTGTAACATACATTTGTGCTAGTATAATAGCAACACCAACGAAATTCCAACCTACTGTTACAAGGTCAGCAGGATCCCAGTTACCACCAGTCATTGCTCCACCTGTTGTCCAATCGTAGAATCCAGTTATGATACCTCCAACATACTCAAGGCCAAACATTGCCATAAATGCTTCCGTAGCACTTGCTACAGTTGTATAGCCCCAGTTCATCAAGTCCATCATTCCGGCATCATATGCAGTAGATACATCCACTGTTGTTAACCAAGAAAATGTCATTGCTAGAGCTCCAAATAGAGCTATTAATGCAGTTACTGTTCCAAATACTTTAATTATTGCCATCGGAATGTCATGAAAGACAAGTCCTACAGTATCACTTTTTGATTCTGATAGTCCATCTCCAGCGGATCTTACTACTTGTGCAATAGGGAATATTGCATATACCCACAGCAGTGTAGATAAAACAGTTCCAGCCATTGCCATACCATCGCCTTCAATACCTAAAAGACCATTTACAGAATTCCATAAAGAGAATGCTACCATTACAAATGCACCGACTCTAAAAAAGTCACCTGTCCATTTTGCTAAATTTCCTTGAGAGTCATCCATACAAGAATTCCAGGAATTCCAAGGAAGTTTTCCGTTGATCATCATTGGAAGATCAAGTAATTGATTAATTCTTTTTTTCATTTTGCTTAATTTTTTATTAGTTAGTTCTTCCTAAGTTAATAAATTAATAGAACATTTAGCGTTGTTTTTTATATTAATTGCTTGAATTTTAGCATTTTACGAATATAATTTAGCGTTATATAAGAGTAAATATTATAAT